>Ga0074199_1001448_pt1 | contig 20649 bp, 25 predicted proteins | sample EPASupsiteSAE347_FD_64528 | JGI IMG/M metagenome (GOLD analysis project Ga0074199, IMG submission 64528) | Bioremediated contaminated groundwater from EPA Superfund site, New Mexico - Sample SAE3-47 | ecosystem: Environmental > Aquatic > Deep subsurface > Groundwater > Contaminated ...
TAATATCATTGTTTTCCATGACAAGATATTTATCCTCACCAAAAAACCTTTATTTAATCATGGCGCTACTCTTTACAATGCTCGCCCTTCACTCACGGTCAAGCATTGGAATTCAATCATTCACATATATCTTTTTATCTCTGATCTTCATCCTTGTAGCGAAACATCTCGCCGCTAAAAACTATCCTGACAGGTATAATTTGAAAAGCACAATAAATTCTTTTTTACCATTGCCGTCTCCCCGCTATGAAAACAAGCAAGTATTAGCCGCACTTTTATTATTGTTGATTGCATTGTTTTCATATTTTTTAATCCAATATGAAAAATTCGGCACGTTGGACATGTTGCCATATAAAAAATATCATGAATATTACCAGATATGGTTGAAAGAAGGGATGGGGGAACTCTTCAGTTATAAAAATGTATGGTCGAATATCAATTTCTATTTTAATCCGTCTAATGTAACCTTTAGTAATTCTTTCCCCTATGTGAAAACATTAATCGATGTCAAACTTGGTGTAGCATCGGGGATGCCCGGTTTGTTGATTTTAAGCTGTTTCGGTTTAGTCATGGTAGGCGCAGCAAGCAAATACAAGAAAATAAGGTTGCTGGTCATCTCTTCCCTTGTTTCCCTACCCATATTATTATCTTTTTATTTCAGCATGTACCGATATGTGAATGACATGCTGCCATCAATAATAATCTTGTCAGCAGTTGCGGCCACGCGCTTCATGCCACTTATCAAGAAAAACAAATTGATACTATTTGGCGCCATCATCTTGGTTGGCTTTCAACTCTTTATAAATTCGGCAACGGCGATATCATTTCAGAGATCCAATATCAGCGGCGCCGTAGCCGTCCCGATCGACGCTGTCGAGCAACTGGCTGATTGGCGGGAAAAATTTGATATAAACATGACTGATTTTGATTACAACAGTTATCGAAACCCATCATTGGCCAAGGTGTTTAGTTTAGCGTCACGAGGTGATACAAACAGCATGTGCATATTGGGAACAGCTTATTTAACCGGCCAAGGTGTCATTCCCGATATTGCCGAATCATTTAGATGGTATAGAAAAGCGGCAAGGGCCAATAATGCATGCGCCCAAGAAATGCTCGGCAATTTGTATGCCGCCAAAAGTTTTAATTTTGAACAGAACTTCAAAAAGGCTAATGAATGGTACCAAAGGTGCGCACCGACACGGGATAATTGTCGAGGATATTTTATGGCGCCCACAAGTCAATAAATCAAAATCGTTACGGAAACAGCGTTTGACTTCCTGACTATGGGGAGGCGAGCGATAAGAAGCGTTTCCGAAGATAGAAAACAAGCGCCATAATATATAATGATAAAACGGATATTGATATCCATTTACCTATTTTATAACTCCAGGGTGCATATTCCAGGTGCAGCGTATGTTCGCCTCTTACTAAAGGGACGGCGATGAGGGTATAATTCCCGGGCAGTATTTCATAGTTTCTTTGCCCGGCGGCATGAAGGGGGGCGATCTGCCATCCTTTACTGTAAGTATCCGTAATGAGAAGGATCGCATCCCGGGAAACCTTTGCCGAGACGGTTAGATGGTCTGTGGATTGATCGATAAGCCGGCAGCTTCCTGTCCCTCCCGGGGCGGAATCGGCAATTCCCGGTGATTTTTCCAATAGAACGGTCTGCCTTGGATCGAAGCCCTCCGTTCCCATTCTTTTCAATAATGACAACTTATTCGGTATCACTTCCCATTTTTCGATTATTTGCAGTCTTGGCAGGTAATCCTTGTTTTCAAGTATTTTGATTTGGCCGTTTGCGGGCGTGATGATATAGCGGAGTCGGAGCATCTTCATTAAGGGATGATAGTTCTGAAAATTAACATATTGGGAGGCTTTCCGCGGGTCGCCAGTCTGGGTAAAAGCAATCAGTTCCGCGTATCTTTTGGGCACGCCGGGATCATAACCCCATAGATCAAATGATTTAAGGGAAAGGGCGCTGTTGGGTTTCCAAAGATTGAGGATTCTGGCGTCATTTTTTGTCGCTGCCAGAAACTTCTCCAAGGTGGGAATCTTTGCGATCTCCTGGTCAAAGGTCGTTTGCGTAATCCTCGCAAAGAAAAAAATCTCCACAAAGGCGAAGATAAAAATTCCATAGACAGCGATTTTACGATGGGTATGGGCCAGGCGCCACATCCATGCGGTTATCGCCAGCGTCAGGGCAGCTACAAATAATTGAATTGAGGCAATAAAAGCCGTATTGCTGACAAAGGTACCGTAGGTATATAACCCTGCGGTAAGATAGGATTCTTGGGTAGCGGCAATCCATTGAAGAAAATGTTGCCATCCCGCAGGGGGCAGCCAGCCATCTGCGATTAGCATTAACCAGAGAGCAGCGCCGGCGATGAGGAGAGTGAAAAAGAGGATAAAATAGTAAAATTTTTCTGCAGATAACCATTTTTTCAGTGCGTCATGGTGATTTTCCTTGGGGATGATTCTGGAGACTGAAGCTGTTTCGCTGTTTTTCAATAAGGCATCCAGCCCCATCCCGCTGAGTAAAACCAAGAACATGGAGGCAAAAAAGATGAATTTGGAGGTTCCCCGGAATTTGTTAAATCCTGGAAAATAATCGTAAAGTATCCGGAAGAAGGGTGTATGTGTGCCCAAAGCCAAAACGGCAAGGATTAACACAACAACGGCCAGGCAACGGGCCTTCCTGCCCCCTTTTATCAAGGCATAAATAGTGAGAATAAGGCCATTGATACTGATGAAAATATTCATTTCCCAGAGATATGCCCGCCCCCAGTAGGGGCTGTTGATCAAATCACCGAAGAAATAGGGGGCAATCAGGGTGAGAAAATTTTCAGGGGGAAAGGAAAACATGGAAGCAAAGGAGAAGGAAACGCCTCCGGAGCGGATGCTTTCCTGGGCGGCGTCAATCCCGGTCAGGATCTGGACAGCGCTTAAGGCGACCCCACCAGCAAACATGATAAAAATGGAGATAAAGGACCATTTTCTGGTCAGGATGGACGAAAAAAACGTATTTATTTTGTTATGTTTATTATTGTTCTTCTTATTTTGGGCGGGGCTATCAGGACGGGGCGTGCATAATGAGCAAATCGTCACATAAATCAAGACAGTAATGCCGGTGTAGTAAACATACTGAGGGTGCCCGGCCAGGATCTGCATGGCAAAGGCGAAAGTTCCCAGGAGGACCCAGCCCAGGGTCGGCTTTTCCAGGAGGCCGTCCACAGCGAGGAAGATCAGGGGTACCCAGGCCATGGTGCAGAGATTGGGCAGGTGCCCGGCATAGATATGAAGGAAATAAGCGCCGCAAAACATGCTGAGAATTCCCGATAGCAGCGCCGCCAAGGGGTGAAGCCCGCGCTGCTGCGCCCAGAGAAAGGTGAAGAAACCGAGGAGAAAGACATGGAGGATTATACCCGTGTTGATTGCGGCGTTCAAGGGGAGGATCAGGTAGGGGAAGTTGAGAGGGTAGAGGAGGGCGGACTGAAAACCGCCGAAAAAGGGCGCTCCGGAAAAGAGATGGGGATTCCAGAGGGCCAGGTTGCCTTTTTTCAGCTCACTGAAACCGAAATCCCGCCAGTAGATGAATTGGGAGGCGATGTCCGTGTGGGGAGAGGACAGGATCTTCGTTCCGTCAGAAAAAAGGACATCCGCAAACATTAGGAGCGTTAGGGCAAGAAGGATTGCGAAGGCATAAGGCCAGGAGAAGGTGGGAAAGTCAGCCGGTGGTTCAGTATTTGATTTGTTCATCAATAACGTGACAATCCATGTTTAATCATCGCCATGAAATTATATGGTTGATTAGCCTGTTTGCCAATAAAAATCAAGGTCTATTCGATGCTGCGCATCGAATATCGCCCGCAAGCCTTTGTCATCGGCGCCTGGGTTTCGGCGCTTGCCTGGCTGTGGTTTGGCGGACTGCTTGGCTTCGTTTTCATCAGACGGCGCAAGATCGATGATCTTTAAGGGTGGGCGCTGAGATGGTGAATCTGTGTCTTTTCTGTACCTTTTCAGGTTGTCATGGATATGGATTTCTATAGAAAAATCAGTTGATAATCTTTGCTGAAAGCATTACATGTAAGTTGAACTTAGTAAGGGTAAATGCCGTGCATTATTAATAGAAATACCCCGACACGAGGCGGGTCATGAAGTGACCGCTTACGAAAAAGGAAACCTGTACCACCTCTCAATAGCGGGTATCTCTGGCTGGGCGCCTGCCTGTGGGAAGAACCGGAGAAATTCTGCGGCGGCTGGAATTTCGGTCCCGACAATACGGCTGACTTGACGGTCTCCGAGGTGGTAACCCGTTTCGTTAAGGCCTGGGGCGCCGGGGAATGGCAGGATCTGTCCGAACCGGGGGCAGTCCATGAAGCCGCCACCCTGCGTCTTTGCTGTGACAAGGCGGCAAACTATCTGGGTTGGCGAAACGCCCTTGCGATGGAGCAGACTATTGGCCTGACGGCGGCATGGTATAACATGTTTTACCGTGGCGCTTCGCAGGAAGCAGTCTATCGCTTCTGCACGAAGCAAATTGGCGAATACGTGAAAGCGGCAAGAGAAAGAACCTTTAAGTGGACTAAAAACTCAAAGATGGAAAAAGGAGGAGAAACGTGCATTTGATAAATATACCCGAGATAAAAAAATTGAGTATACCAGAAAAGATTCTTCTCGTTGAGGATTTATGGGAGAGTATTGCTGCGGACTCATCAGTGGTGCCAATTCCTGAAAGCCACAAGAGTGAGCTGAAAAGAAGACTTGCTGTATTCGATAATAATCCCGGTGATCTTATTTCCCTCGCTGAGCTAAAGGCAGGGATAGCCCTCAGAAGATAATGAGGAGATACAATTTACGATTTCTCCCTTGTGTTGAAGATGATGCCGTAGCGGGTTATTCATGGTATGAGGAGAAGGCTCCGGGATGTGGGGACGATTTCTTGCGAATATTTTATGCAGGGCTTGACCAGATAGAAATTAACCCATTTCAATACCCAACGGTCTACCTTGAATTCAGGCGAAGTCTCCTTCGTAAATTTCCTTATGCTACTTACTACAAAATCGAAGGAGATGTAGTTATTGTGTTCGGCCTTTTTCATTGTGCACGTAATCCTCGAACAATCCGGGCAGGACTGAGGGAACGCGATAAGGATGATAAGGATATTGGACTTTAATTGGAAATTTCCATGAACGATGCTGATTTAAGAATAAGAGTTCGCAGTACTGTAGCGGATTATTTCGCTGCCTGCCATGCACCGCGACAGCAGGCGCCGTTCGTCCCCCGCGAGACCTTTGTCCCCGTGTCCGGCAAGGTCTATGACGGTGGGGATATGGCCACGGTCATGGAGGCGGTCCTGGATTTCTGGCTGACGACGGGGCGGTTTGCCCATGCCTTTGAAAAATCATTCTCCGAATTTCTCGGTGTCAGGCATACCCTTTTGTGCAATTCCGGTTCTTCCGCCGTTCAAGTGGCGGGAGCTGATTTGCCATCTGGATAAGGCGAAGATCGATACGCGGCTCCTTTTTGGCGGCAACCTCACCCGCCAGCCGGCCTTCCGGGAGGCGACGCACCGCAAGATCGGCGACCTGAAGAATTCTGATTTTGTCATGAATCAGGTCTTCTGGATCGGGGTTTATCCGGGGTTGAGCAAGGAAATTCTGGCGTATGTAATTGAAATGTTTATTAAATTCTCAGGGAGGAGAAAATGAGGTGTGTTATCTGCAAGGGCGAAGATATTGAGAAAAAGATGGTTGACGAAGAGATCAGGCTATCTGGAGATATCGTTTTAGTATCGATGGAATTGCTTGTTTGTAATGCCTGTGGAGAGAGATACTATGATCAGCGGGCCATGAAGAAAATAGAGGATCTACGTTTATCGAGGTATCAGATGCTTTAAGCAAAGGATGGCTGGAGATTATTGCCCCCCGAGATATGACATTATTTCCATAAGATCGGCGACCTGAAGAATTCCGATTTCGTCATGAATCAGGTCTTCTGGATCGGGGTGTATCCGGGTCTGAATAGGGATATGCTGGAGTATGTAATTGAGGAAATGGGACAATTCATCCAATTAGGCAAATATGGAGGAATATGAGACATGCCGGTCACAGCTTATAAAATTGATTACCCTTACATTGTATCAAATCCCGAAATAGCGGGAGGTCGTCCGGTTATCCAAGGAACGAGAATCACCATCAACTGTATTGCCGGATATTACCAAATGGGTATGAATGCAGACGAAATACTTGATAGCCTTCGGCATTTGACCCCATCGCAGGTGCATTCTGCTTTAGCTTATTATTTCGACCATCAGGACGAAATAAATTCTGATCTAAAGGAAATGTCCGATATTGAATACTGGGAAAAACAGGTTAAATTTCATGTTGATAAAGGGTGATAAACTTTGATGAAGCTGTGCTTGTTTTTGGATGAAGATGTTCATGCTGCGCTCTCACACGCATTACGACAAAGAGGTTTTGATGTTGTTCATGCTCAGGAACTGAAAAGGAAAGGCAAAACGGATGTTGAGCAACTGGCATTTGCTGTGATTGAAAAAAGGTGCTTAGTGACTTTTAATGTGAGAGATTTTGTTATCCTCCATAATAGATACCAAGAATTAAATATGGAACATTGGGGCATTATTGTATCAAGGCAAATGCCTGTCGGGGACACCCTAAAGAAATTGCTCCAGAAAGTCGGTTTCGCAAAAGCAGAAGACTTCAGAAATCAAATAGTGTTCATGTAGTGAGAATTTAGGAATCATGGAAAAAATTCCGGTAGTCATTTAATGCGGCGGTATGGGGACGCGCCTGGCGGAACAGACGGAAGTCCGCCCCAAGCCCCTGACGGACGAATGGGAGTTTGGAGAGCGATTTGTCATTGTCGATCATTCAATGCATCAGAATGAGCTTCCAATAAAAGTTATTGGTGTCAAGGAAGAAGAAAGTGAGACCTTTGAATAACTCTGTTTCAGCCTCCCTACCGTCATTCCGGCGGAAGCCGGAATCCAGTGTTTTCGATAACTTCCTGGATTCCGGTTGTCACCGGAATGACAGAATAGGGACATTTTCAAAGGTCTCAAAGTATAATGATCGTAACAGTTTATCCTTTAAAAACAAAGATTGGAGGACTGAAAAAATGAAGGTGACATATGACAGGGAAGTCGACGCGATTTATTTGTCATTGAGTCATCTGCGGCCGCAAGGAGTAATTGAGGTTGCAGAGGGGATTAACATTGACGTCACCGAGGACGGAAAGATCGTGGGTATAGAACTGCTCGAAGCCTCCGAAAAAATCCAGATTGACACCTTGTTGACGTACGAAATTGCGGCAGAAAGTATTCGAGAATGGGTTAAATACAAAGATAATGATGTGGCCTTAAAAGGGTTACAGCATGGATAAACCTTTAAATGCTTGCGGTTGTCAGATTATCGTTTACCATTCACCCTGTTCATGACCTCCGGTCATTTTCAGGGAGGCAAAACTTTTTGACACTCGTTAATTTGCTTAATAATATCATAATCTTCCAGAGCGACGAATCTCGTCACTGAAAAAAAGGCAGTCGAAAACATTGATGTTAAGGGAAAAAGTGAGAATATGAATAGCGAAGATTTCAGTCGCCTTGAGCAGCTTTTCTTTCAGTTCCGTAGCGAAACTAAGGAAGACTCACAAAAATTCGGGTGTGAAATTAAAAAGGACTTGCTCTCATTCAAAGATGAAATCAAGGAAGGCTCACAAAAATTCAAGTCTGAAATCAAGAAGGATCTGCTCTCATTCAAGGATGAAATCAAGGAAGAGTTTCAACACCAACTGACTGTCCAAAGAGAGGATTTTCAGAAACAGCTTACGTTTATCGGAGAGGGCTTCCAGATGCTTTCGGAAAAGATCGATCGCGTGGAAACGCGACTGGACAAACGTATAGATTGCCTCGAAAACAAGCTTGATATCGTTGCGGCGGAGACAAGTAACAATACTATAGCGATCCAGAGCCTGGCTGTGGAAACGAGTAACAATACCGCTGCGATCCGAGATCTGGCCGCTGATCTTACGGCCCATCGCCAGGATACGGAAGCACATCCGGCCATCTATAAAGTCAAAGAAGGCATTTGATCATGAAATTAATAAGGGCCCTATCTCCGTAACTTAACTTTTAACCTTATTTATGGAGGCTACAAAATGAATAAAGCGGAAACACTCAAAAGGGATATTGATATGTTGCCGCCTTCCATGTTGGTCGAGGTTGAGCATCTCGTAAAAAAACTGAAAAGCCAATATAAAACGGCCAGGAAACCCGCAACCCTTCTTTCCGAGGTTGCTGCTCATGCCATAGATGATAATCTTCCTGCAGACTTGGCAGAGCAGCATGACCATTATCTATACGGGGTATCCAAGAAGTGATGCGGACTATCCCGATCGGTCCGGGTAGATATGGTTTTTCATCTCATTCCGTTCCCCATAGGTTCAGTATCTTATGACAATTAATCCGCCGCCTGCGCATTTGCTCTTGAAATCTTTCGATAATCGCTTATGGGATGATTTTGATTGGCGTCATGCGCTTTTCATCCTGTTGATGATGACGCTGGCAATGTTGACGCTCTCGTAAAGAGTACCCCTGACCGTCATACCGGCGAAAGCCGGTATCCAGAACTTATCGATATTATTGGATTCCGGATCAGGTCCGGAATGACAAAAACGGAAATTTTTGGCTTTTTACGAGGTCGTCAATGTTTGGCAATGTGCTTTTTACAGGCGGCGCAAGATCGGTGATCTCCAGGGGTGAGGGCTGAGATAGTGAATCTATGTCTTTACAGGTTGTCATGGATATTGATTTGTATAGAGAAATCAGTTGATAATCTTTACTGAAAGCATTACATGTGAGTTAAATTGACCAGGGGGTAAATTAATTAGGAGCAATTTTAATTATCAATTGGGCTTATACGTGTTTGGTTCTGCGAAAAAGGGGGCTTCAATGCAAAGATCAATAATAGTTGATTATCCTGACACGATACCTGCTGTTACAAATCAAAGCCATGAGGATTTTGAATCTGAGGCGAAAAGGGCAATGGCAGTTAAATTGTTTGAGCTTGGCCGTCTTAGTTCAGGCCAATCCGCCCAGCTTATCGGGATAAGCCGTGTTGAATTCCTGCTGACCTGCAAACAGATGGGCGTTGCCTCTGTCGAATGGGATGATAAGGAAATTGAATCTGAGTTGCGTTAGTCAGCCGATGGAAACCATAATAAGCAACACAGGCCCGATTATAGCCCTTGCTGGCATTAATAAACTCGATATTCTGAAGAGCTTTTATAAAACAGTGATCATACCTGAACCTGTCCACACCGAGATAATGGCAGGAGGAAAAGCATTTGCCGGCCTTGACGAATACAAAAAAGCCACTTGGCTGAATGTCCGGGAATTGAACCATAAACCTGAAACGCTACTTGTAAAGCTCCTGGATGAAGGAGAAGCCTCAGTGATCCATCTCGCTTTGAAATTGGGCATTGAGAAGATTCTTATGGACGAGAGAAAAGGACGTCGTATAGCAAGGGATGTCTACGGACTTATCGTAACGGGTACAATCAAGCTTCTAATAGATGCCAAAAAAGCAGGACTGATAGACAACCTGACCGATGCTCTCATGGAGATGAAGTTTTCTGGTTACTGGATTCATGACAGAATTTTGCAAGCAGCCGTTAAGGAAGTTGGAGAATAGGGTAAACAATAAACCGGGGGTATTGAAATTTAGCGTTTCTTCGGAGCTAAGGCTGATCTGCCTGGGGCTGGCGCTGTCCGTCCTGGCTGTTTTTGGACGGCTGGCCTTCTTTGATTTTGTCTTTTTTGATGATCATGTCTATGTCATCGAGAAGGCCCAAGTATTAGCCGGGCTGACCTCGGAGTCTATCCGGTGGGCCTTTACCGCCACGGACGCCGGTTTCTGGCATCCCCTGACCTGGTTATCCCTCATGATGGATCGGGAAATCTGGGGGCTGAATCCGGGGGGGTATCACATCACCAATGTCCTGCTGCACCTGGCCGCGACGCTGCTCCTTTTTGCCGCTTTGCATCGACTGACCGGCGCCCTCTGGAAAAGCGGTTTCGTGGCGGCCCTCTTCGCCCTCCATCCCCTCCATGTAGAGTCCGTCGCCTGGATTGCAGAGCGCAAAGACGTTCTGAGCGGCCTCTTCTGGATGCTTTCCCTCCTCCTTTACGCCCGGTACGTGGAAAGGCCGGGGTGGGGACGATATATTGCCGTTCTTGTCTCGTTTTTCCTGGGCCTGATGGCCAAGGCGATGATCGTAACCATTCCGATAATATTTTTATTGTTGGATATATGGCCATGCCGGCGTTTATGGACAGGCAACTGGCGGAAAAACTGGCGACCGGTCGTGGGTGAGAAAATCCCCTTTTTGTTAATCGGCGCCGTGGTGGGACTGGTTACGATCATGGCGGAGCAGCAGGTCGGGGCCTTGAAAACCTTCGAGGAATTTCCTTTTTTTGCCCGTTTGACCAACGCCGTCGTCGCCTATGGTTTTTATCTCTACAAAGCGGCGCTCCCCTTCAACCTTGCCGTTCATTATCCCCATCCGGGCGTGTGGCCGCTGGGGACGGTTGTGTTTGCGGCGGCGGCATTGGCGCTCATAACCTTCCTGGCCGTGAAAAATTTGCAAACGCGGCCTTATCTTTTTGTTGGCTGGTTCTGGTATCTCATCAGTCTCCTGCCCGTGAGCGGGCTGATTCAGATCGGGAGCCACGCCTATGCGGACCGCTATACCTATATCCCCTTGATCGGCGTCTTTATCGCCGTCGTCTGGGGTGTGGGGGACTGGGTGGCCGGAAAGGGCCGGAAACGGGAGGGTGTGGTAACAAACGGGCATTTACGGGAAGGCGGTGACGATGCCGGAGACGGCGAAAACGCTGTGAAGGCTGTAATTCCGACGGAGAGTAGAAACGGCGGCGGGATGCCGGAGGACAATGGAAACGAAAAGGGAAGGCCGATCGTTGCTGCTGGAAACGGGGTGGGCGATTCTTCGGGGTCTCCCTTTGTCATTGTTGCCATGAGACCTTTGAAAAACGCTTTTTTCTGTCATTCCGGGCTTGACCCGGAATCCAGGAAGTTATCGAAAATGCTGGATTCCTGCTTTCGCAGGAATGACGATGGTGAGATTGAAATGGAATTTTTCAAAGGTATTGCCATAGGTGTAGTGGTAATACTCGTTTTCGCTCTGATTTCCTATCGGCAGGTGGGATATTGGCAGAATGCGGAGACCCTGTTTCGCCGGGCCGTAGCCGTGACGGAGAACAACTGGCTGGCCTACAACAATCTTGGGGCCGCTCTTTCCCGGCAGGGGCGGTATGGCGAAGCGATGCCGCAATTTGAGCGGGCCTTGCAGATCCGTCCCGGTTATGTAGAGGCTATCTTCAACATGGGCGAGGCCCTGGCGGGACAGGGTCGTTACGGGGAGGCGCTGCCTGTGTACGGGCGGGTGCTTGCGATGGAGCCCGGTTTCGCAGCCGGCCACAACAATATCGCCATCGCCTATGCCCGGACGGGAAAGATTGACCAGGCGATAGTCCATTTCCGGGAGGCGATCAGGATTCGTCCCGGTTATGAAGACGCCATCAAGAATCTGAGCATCGCAGAAAAAGAGAAGAACCGGGCCGCCGCCAAGTAGGTCATTCGGGGATCAGTTGTTGATATTGTGAGACCTTTGAAAAATACCGTTTCAGACTCCCCATCGTCATTCCGGCAGAAGCCGGAATCCAGTGTTTTCAAGGTGTTCTGGACCCCGGCTTTCGCCGAGGTGACAGGAAAGTGTAGATTTTCAAAGGTCTCATTGTTTGTGCAAAGGAAAGAAGGTTGCATTGTTGAAACAAGTGATATATGCTCCCGGTATAGATCGCGGAGGTGAGTTATGACAAAAACTGCTAAAATATTTATGAATGGTCGCAGCCAGGCTGTTCGTCTGCCGGCAGAATTTCGCTTTTCAGGCCGGGAGGTTTTTATCGAGCGGCAGGGTGATGCGGTGATCATCAAGCCGAAACCGTTGGGCTGGGATGATTTTTTTAACCGGCCGTCGCAGGTGCCGGAAGATTTTATGGCCGATCGCCAGGATCCTGCGCCGGAGAAGCAGGAGATTTTCTAATGCGCTATATGCTGGACACAAATATTTGCAGCTACATCCTCAAAAGCCATCCCCTTTCCGTCAAGGCCCACTTTGAGCAGGTTGGAACAAGAGATCTTTGCATTTCCACGGTGGTTTTGGCCGAGCTTTACTATGGTGCGGCGCGCCATCCGAAGGGACCTACGATCCGGAAAGAGATAGACGAGTTTGTCTCCCGGCTGGCCGTAATCCCCTGGGACGATATCGCGGCGGATCATTATGGAGGAATTCGGGCCACTATGGAAAAGAACGGCACGCCCATCGGCGCCATGGATATGATGATCGCTGCCCATGCCAGAAGTCAGGGGGCGACACTGGTAAGTAACAATATCCAACATTTTAATAAGGTCCCCGGATTGCTTATTGCAAACTGGGTCTGAGAAAGAGCCCCCAAGTATGGGGGTCAGGTCTTTATTTTTAGCGTTTTGAGGCTGATTGCAAAAGAAGGGGTCAGGTCTTTATTTTTAGCGTCCCAGCGCGCCGCTGTCGGGCCTGTGTGAGAAAGTAACTTGCCATGATCCGGTTAAGTTACTTGGAAGCGTTTCACGAAAAATAGAACCGTCCCCTTTTTCACTTTTCATACTCGGGTTGACAATCAGATGTGACTGTGGTCATATGACTATTATCAGCACTTGGGAGGTTGCCATATCAACTATCGTGACATGAATATCCGCCGAATTGTTGCTGATGACCAAGAATCGATTTGAAAGGATTGCATGAATGAATATAATTGTTTCCGGATCGCTGGCCTATGACAGGATTATGGATTTCCCGGGACGTTTCTCCGATCACATCCTGCCCGATAAAATTCATATTTTGAATGTCTGCTTCCAGGTGAACGGCATGAAGGAAAAATACGGCGGCACCGCCGGCAATATCGCCTATTCTCTGTCCCTGATGGGTGAAAAGCCTGTCATCTCTTCCGCTATCGGCCATGATTATGAAAGATACTTCGCATGGCTGGAGAAGAACGGAATCTCGACAAAATACATAAAAATTATCGATCATGAATTCACCGCCGGCGCCTATATCACTACTGACCAGTCCGATAACCAGATTACCGGTTTCAACCCCGGGGCCATGAAATATTCATCTGCATTGGACTTTGACAAATTCCATCCCAAAAAAACGATTGTTATTGTTTCTCCCGGTAATCTCGAAGACATGATTACTTATCCTCAGGCCTGTAAAGTTAGAGGAATCGAATATATCTTTGACCCCGGACAATCTTTGCCCATGTGGGACCCGAAAGAGCTGCTCCAGGCCATAAATGGTTGTGGAATCCTCATCGTAAACGATTATGAGTTGGACCTGATTATGAGCAAGACCGGCTTGAACAAGGAAGCCTTGCTGAATCTGGCAAGGACGATTATTACCACCCGGGGAGAGTTTGGCTCCCAGGTTGCTGCGCAGGGTAGCGAAATATGCATTCCCCCCGTCAAGGCAAGGAAAGTTGAGGACCCGACGGGGGCCGGCGATTCTTACCGCGGGGGCCTGATCAGTGGTCTGGTCAATGGTAAGGACATAGTGCAATGCGCCCGGATGGGCAGTGTCTGTGCTTCCTTTGCCGTCGAATCCTACGGTACCCAGGAATACAGTTTCACTCTTGATGAATTTAATGAGCGACTACAAGGCTGACCGATGTATTCCCGGCCGAATAATCATGGCGGCGTGAGAAAAATGGGATAGATGATCATATCTGCCTCGAAATATTAATGCAGAAGGAGGTGAATGTCGGAGGTATCACAGGGGAAAAAAGCAGGCACCATAATCATTTTTGATTCACGGTTTAAAGGAGGGAACCTTATGCCAGATGTTTTCAAAGATTATGTAAAAAAGAAATTTTCCAAACCCGGCCCCCTGAAAGGCGTCCGGGTCCTCGAGGTCTGTACGCTCCTCTTCGGTCCGTCCGGACCGTCTTTCCTGGCCGAGATGGGGGCTGAGGTCATAAAGATCGAGCTGCCTCCCGCGGGAGATGTGACGAGGTCACTTAACCCCTTCGGCTGGTTTTACAAAGAACAGTCTCCCATGTTCATGCACATCAATCCCAACAAATACTATATGGCCCTCGATCTTCATATCGATATGGGGCAACAGATTTTCAAAGAATTAGCCGCCAAGGCGGATATTATCGAATTTAACCTCCGTCCCGCGGTAACGAACCGCTGGAACATCGGTTACGAGGACATCAAGAAAGTCAATCCCGGCATCATCTATATTGAGAAGAACGGTTTCGGGCAGTGGGGCGCCTACGCCGAACAGGATCGTCCCTCCAACGACGGGGCGTCTCAAGCTCTCGCCGGGTACGCCTGGATGTCAAGTTTCCCGAAGCGCCCCCCCCTTAAGCAGTCCATCTGGATCTGCGATTACTACGGCGGCCTCATGGGAGAGGTGGCTGTCCTTGCCGCCCTCCATCATCGCCGAAAGACCGGGAAAGGGCAGTTCATCGAAATGTCCCAAACAGAAAACATTATGCGGGTCATGAACTGGGTATGGCCTTATCAGCAGTTGGCGGGAAAAGGCGTAGAACCGATGGGAAATCGTGATCAGTGCATCTGTCCTGCCGATACTTTCCTTTGCGCCGATAATAGGCTGGCTGCCCTGGCCGCTCCGGGACCTGATGAATTTCTGGGCCTCTGCCGGGCTATGGGCAAGGCGGAACTTGCCGTCGACCCTCGCTTCCGGGAGCATACCGTCCGCCTGCAGGATGAAAACGCCCTGGCGATCCTGAAAATTATTGCCGACTGGGCACGGACCAAAACGGCAGATGACCTTGAGGCCCTCGGCAAGGAATTCGGTTTTTCCGCCACGCGCCTCCACAACGCCAAGGATATGAATGAAGATCCTCAGCGCCGGGAACGGGGATTCGTAAAGGAGATCGATGATCCTCTCTATGGGCGGTATGTGGAACACGAGTTCCCCGTCATGATGACCAAGACGCCGCCCAAGATAAAATGGACCGTTCGCCCCGTCGGTTTTGACAATGAGTTCGTTATGGCGAAGATCCTGGGGAGGAACCAGACCCAGATAGATGAACTTTATCTGCACGGCGTCCTCGGAAAATGGAAAGACATGCAGGGACGACGACCTCCATCCGACTGGGATGGGCAGGCCGGCTATATCATCAGGAGGTGAGCTATATGACAGAGCAAAAAAGACCGAAATGGGCCGACTGGGCTGATCATATCCGCTCCCTTGACGACCCGGCGAAGAACTTTGACAAACCCGAGGCCCTGGACGACCTCACAATAATCGACCTTAGTTCCCGCAGCATGGCGGGACCTTACTGTTCCTCCCTCCTTGCCGAGCTGGGGGCGGAAACGATCCGCATCGAAGCGCCGGGAGGGGACCTGGTACGAAGCTATTCGCCTAACGGTTTCATGCACCGGGGCACCGGGATGGCCTATATTCAGGAAGGGCGGAACAAGTATCACATCACCCTGAACCTGGAGACGGAGGAGGGCCGGGATATCCTGAAATCCCTCGTGGGTCAGGCGGATGTTTTGATCGAGACCTTTCCGGCGGGGAAGATGGACGCCTGGGGCTTAGGATATGAGGAATTGGAGAAGATCAATCCCCGCCTGATTTATGCTTCCATTACGGGATATGGACAGTTCGGTCCGGAAAGCGGCCGGAATCAGTACGATTATGACAATGTGGCCCAGGCCCGTTCCGGTGTTCAGTACGCTACGGGGGAGGTGTTGCCGGAGGACAAGACTCTTGAAGATATGCCTTATGCCACATCGACCAAGGCCGGTCCCTGGATCGCCTGGGCCGTTTCCGGAACCTTTGCCGCACTGGGCATCCTGGGCGCGGTATATTACCGGGAAATGACGGGGGAAGGGCAGGCTATCGACGTGAGCACCCCCGAGGCTTATGAGCGACTTAATGACTACATGCTTCACTGGTACGCCGATCAGGGGGTCATCAATGAGCGGTTCGGAAGTCTCGATACTTGTCTCTGGCTTTACGGTTTCTATCCGACCAAAGACGGCGGCGTATTTCTGGGGGGGCTCCGGCTCGAGATGTGGAAGGCTTTCGTTGATATCGTCGGCAAGTATGATGAATGGGGGGCGGAGCAGTGGACGACCCTGGCGCCATTTATGAAGAAGGATTGGCAGCTTAAGTATCAGGCCATGATCAATCCGGAAACGGAGAAGTACACCAGCCAGGAACTGACCATGAAGTCCATCGAATATGCAAAAACGGGACGCCTGGCGCCGATTACGCCTGTTGTGGCGGAAATCGTCTCTCCGGAAAGAGCTATGCGCGATGAAGTGTGGAGGGATCGCGGCGTTTTCACTCCGGTACAGGATCCGGTCTATGGTTCCATCGTTTGCGCCCAGTCACAGTGGAAAGCGACGGAAACGCCGCCACGGACGAAGTGGGTTTGTCGCCCCGTTGGTTATGACAACGGTTTTGTCTATCTGAAATATATGGGTTATGGCCCGGTGAAGCTCGGGGAACTGACGGGAAAAGGGATCATCTAAAAGGAGAAAGAACATGCTGGAGATCAAGGGATCAATCGCCGTCATCACCGGTGGCGGTGGCGGCATCGGATTGGAGATCGCGAAATACTGGGTAAAGAATGGCGGCAAGGTGGTGATCGCCGATATCGCCCAGTCTTTTCTGGATGGTGCGGAAACACAATTGAAAGAGATGGGCGGCGAAGTAGCGACCGTGGTCTGTGACGTGACAAAGGAGGAGGATAACGCCCTTCTTGCCGATACGGCTATTGAGCGCTTTGGTCAGATCAACCTGGTCGCCCCTTTTGCCGGCATCATCAAGGATGGCATGATGGTAGCGACGAGCAAGGAGACGGGCAAGGTAAACAGAAAGATGTCGCTTGACCAGTTCAAGGCGGTTATCGATATCAATCTGACCGGGGTATTCCTCACTGTCCGGGAATGTGCGGAGCGGATGATCAATAACAATTGCCAGGGACTGATTTGTCTCGTTTCCTCGACGGGCTCCCTGGGGACGGCTGGTCAGATCAACTATTCCTCCTCCAAGGCGGCCATGTCCGTCATGCCCAAGGTGATCACGGCAGAGTTCCTCAGGCGCGGTCTGTCCAACCGGATCCGTTGCGTCGCCGTTGCCCCTGGTTATGTAGGAACGGCAATGGTCAAACGTATGGATCAGAATGCCCTCGATAAGATCCTGATGGATGTTCCTATTGGCCGGTTGATCGAACCGGAAGAGGTTGCTTCTCTCGTAGGCGAGCTTTATCGGAATGAGGCCCTTGCCGGCGACGTGTTCTTCATCCACGGCGGCCTGCGCCTCGGTTCCAGGGGGTAGGGGGCGTTCTTAACTCTTTATATGAAAATCCCCCCCAGCCCCCCTTTATCAAAGGGGGGTAAGGGGGATTTTTGTGCTTCGGTGCGCCCACTTCGGGCATGGCTGTTAAAAAATAACATGACGGTGTCCTTCTTGCCGCCCTTGAAGCAAGAAAGTATCGGTAAATCGACACTGTTCATATATTTCATGTTTGACAGCTCACAGAATATCAGTTATCAATACAAGCAAAACGCCCTTCTTTTTATCGGCATGTAGATAAAAGGAAGCCATGACGGGTCGAGACCTTTGAATAACTCTGTTTCAGCCTCCCTACCGTCATTCCGGCGAAAGCCGGAATCCAGTATTTTCAGCATGTTCTGGATTCCGGATCAAGTCCGGAATGACAAATAGAAGAGTTAGGCAAAGGTCTCGGGTCGGTGTCTTTGTTGAGGAGAGCTCTCCTTTTCGCATTTAAAAATATTATCCAACCGTTATCACCCTGAGGATCGATTTCTGATATGAAGGAACAGGATACGACCGGGCAGAAATGCCTTTTTGAGAATGATTCATATCGTCAGATAGTCGAGTCCATAGACGAGGCCATCTTTGAATTGGACACCTCGGGCCGTTGCCGTTACGTCAATGGCGCGGGAGTCCGGATAAGCGGCTACTCAATAGCAGAACTGAACGGGATGCACTTCGAAAAGCTCGTTAAACCGGATTTCCGGGAGCAGGTCTGGAAGGTTACCGGTCGTCAATTCTTTAAAAAAATCCCCAGAATCTACCACGAATTTCCGATGATCACCAAAGACGGTCACGAAAACTGGATTGGTCAGAATGTTCACTTGCTCATCGACGGGGACGAGATTACAGGAATACGCTGTGTGGCTCGCGACATCAGTGAACGAAGGAAGATGGAAGAAGCCCTGCGGGAAAGCGAAGAACTATTCCGCACCCTTGTGAACCGCATGCTCGATCCCGTCATCATCATCGGTTGGGATGGAGTCATTTTTTTCGGAAACCAGGCCATGGCCCGCATGATGGATCTGGCCACCCCGGAAGAAGCGTTAGGAAGCAACATGACGGAATTCCTTCATCCCGACAGTCTGATCAAGGCGGCGCAAAATATTAAAAAGACAAGTCAGCCCGGGCAAGAAGGAAGCGTTGAGGAGTATCGGCTCATAACCAAGGATGGTCGCTCGCTTTGGGTCGAGGGCATTGGGACCAACATCCCTTTCCGGGGCGGAACGGCGGATCTTGTCTGCCTCCGGGATATTACCCGCCGCAAGCAGGCGGAAGAGGAACTGTTGCGGGTCAACAAAAACCTGGAAGATAAGAACCGCCAGTTGCAGGATTCTCTGGAGCGGGTCAATCAGTTGGCCGTTGCCGCCAAAGCAGCGAATGTGGCGAAAAGCCAGTTCTTGGCAAATATGAGTCATGAAATTCGCACGCCCATGAACAGTGTTATTGGTTATACGGACATGCTTCTCGACACAAATCTTGCCCCTGACCAGGCAGATTATCTGCGGACCATCAAACGCAGCGGCGATGCCCTCCTGTCCCTTATTGATGATATCCTGGATCTTGCGAAGATTGAAACCAGTCATGTGCAACTGGAGACGGTAGATCTTGATCCGGAATTACTGATCTACGAAGTATGCGACCTGATTCAGCCCCGTCTTGCCGGTAAGCCGGTGGAATTGTTATGCCGTATCGGTGATGAAACGCCGGCCCGGGTCAAAGGAGATCCTGCCCGTTTTCGCCAGGTGCTCCTGAATTTACTGGGAAACGCCGTCAAGTTTACCGAAGCCGGTGAAATCGCCGTCGATCTCGGTGTGGATGGCGGCGAGGATGAGCGGGTCAGATTACATATTAAAGTCCGTGATACAGGCATCGGAATCCCAACAGACAAGCTCGAATATATTTTTGGTTCCTTTCAGCAGGTTCAGGGGGAGTCGACGCGGCGATACGGTGGTACAGGTTTGGGGTTGTCCATTAGTCGCGAACTGGCAAAACTGATGAACGGAAATCTGTGGGCGGAAAGTGAACCGGGTCAGGGCAGCGTCTTTCATTTTACCATGACCTGCGAGGTGGCGACCAGGTCCCGGGAAGAGTCTGTCCTGTATGCATCACTCCAGGGGAAACGGGTGCTCGTGGTTGATGATCACCCTGCCAATCTCGATATCCTGGGACACCTGCTGCGACGGCAGGGGATGATTGTTGCCCCGTTAAGTAAAGCCGTCGATGTAGAAGCGACAATACTGAGCGCCGCTGAGGAAGGCAATCCTTTTGAGATCGCCATTATCGACATCCAGATGCCCGGAATGGACGGTTATGAAACGGCCCGGCGAATTCGCCATTTAGGGGGTGTCATCTCTCAAATCCCGCTGCTCGCGTTTTCATCTTCGACGGAAGGGATGCACCGGCGTTTCCAGGAGGCCGGTTTCAATGGTTATCTCCGTAAGCCGGTTCGTCGCAAGACCATGATCGACATTCTCGAGAGGATGTTGGGAGGAGGTAGTCATGACGGGGAAAGGGAATCAGAAATCCTGGTTACGGAACAATCGGTGAGTCACAATCTCAAACAGGAAGTGCGAATTCTCCTTGTGGAAGACAATCCCGACAATCAGCTTCTTATGAAGCGCATTCTCACCAAAGGTGGTTACAATATTGAAATAGCAGGGAACGGCCGGGAGGCGGTCGAGGCATACCGGCTGGCGCCCAGGCGTTATGACCTGATCCTTATGGATATTCAGATGCCCGAAATGGACGGCTATGAGGCTACGGAAGCGATCAGAGAACTGGAAGGAAAGGGACGATCTTCTGAAACAGGAGCCGAGCTGAAAACTTTGCCCATTATTGCCCTCACGGCCCATGCCATGGTGACGGAACGGGAACAATGTCTGCGCAGAGGGATGAATGATTATATGACCAAACCAATCAAGCGGGAAAAGCTCTTTGAGATGATCCGCCGCTGGGTTGTCTATGAGGGGAGGGAAGGGGGGGCGGAAAAGGACGGAGGAAATCATGAAAAGGGTGGTTACCGTAATGAGTTAGATCCTGGACTATCATCGATGTCAGGAAAAAACGAGGAGACATAAATATGACGACTTCGTAAAAAGTCCTCTTAACCGTCATACCGGCGAAAGCCGGTATCCAGAAATACTTGAAAACACTGGATTCCGTGTCAAGCACGGAATGACAAAA
>Ga0074199_1001449_pt1 | contig 20646 bp, 17 predicted proteins | sample EPASupsiteSAE347_FD_64528 | JGI IMG/M metagenome (GOLD analysis project Ga0074199, IMG submission 64528) | Bioremediated contaminated groundwater from EPA Superfund site, New Mexico - Sample SAE3-47 | ecosystem: Environmental > Aquatic > Deep subsurface > Groundwater > Contaminated ...
TGGTGGCGGCGGCGATAAATATTCTGGCTAGTTTGATTGCTGTTAGAAGATATTCAAGGATATAATATTTATTTATATAAAGTTATGCAAAAAAGCCTTATTTTATCGAGGTTTTTTGGGTATTGACTTGTTTTTGATATAATATATAATATTAGAGTGCGTTTCGGATGAAACCGGCTTGCCGGCTAGTCTGGATGTTTCCTAGTTATTTCGTGATGCCGTCAAAATCATTGCGACTCGATTAGGATTTAAGCATGGGGATATAAGAATCCGCACTTCGTAAGAAGCGCGGGTTCTTTGTTTTTGAAAATTGTTATTCAAGCACTGTGCCAATCAAATTCTGGTATCCGTTCAAAAATTCCTTATCAGTCAAGGTTTTTTTGCCTTCCGGTTGCAACTGTTGAATAATTAAAGCATTACGCCCGCACTGCACACACAATTTACCGTCATTGGTAAATAAAGTTCCGGGCTTATAATTGTTTATTTCTAAAACATCGTGCTCGGTTGTTATTATTTTTATGTTTGCAGTTTGCAATTTTAAATTTGCAATTGCGGTTGCGCCCGGCCATGGCATCATTGCCCTAATAAAGCGTTCCAGTTCTATTGCTGGCTTGTTCCAGTTGATACGTCCGTCGGATTTTTTTAACATGCCGACATAGGAGGATTTGCTGTTGTCTTGCGTTTTTGCCTGCAGTTCACCGGAAATATATTTCAGTAGGGTTGATGGCAGGATCTGCCCTCCGACAATCGATAATTTGTCAAAAATACTGCCAGCCGTGTCGGTAGCCTTGATGTTTACTTTTTCTTGATGGATAATAGGTCCCGTGTCTAATCCTTCGTCCATTTTCATGATCGTGATCCCGGTTTCGGCATCGCCATTCAGGATTGCCGCTTGGATGCAAGCCGCGCCTCGGTATTTTGGGAGCAGGGAGCCATGAATATTGATACAACCGTATTTAGACAAATCTAATATGCTTTTGGGGATTATTTGAGCATAGGCGACAACCACTATCAAATCGATATTACTGAATATGTCTAGCGACAAGTCGCGAATTTTTTCCGGTTGGTGAACGGGAATGTCATATTTTAAGGCCTCTGTTTTTATAGGGGGAGGCGTCAGTATTTGCTTTCGTCCGATCTTTTTATCTGGTTGGGTGATAACACCGACAACATCGAAATTATTATTATTGATAAGGCTCTGAAGCGCTGGTATGGCGAAGTCGGGGGTTCCAATAAAGATTGTTTGTATTGGTTGGCTCATTTTATTTTTTATGTTATACTGAAAAAGTTAATTAATATTTATTATGCTATATGCACGAATTGATCGCTTTATTATTGTTGGCAAGCGCTAAAATGGGGTATTGGGGAATCGTTCTCTTGATGGCGATCGAAAGCTCCTTTATTCCTTTTCCGTCCGAAGTGGTTATTCCGCCAGCGGCTTATTTGGCTTCCATGGGAAAGATGAATATATATCTGGTTATCCTGTCGGGCGTTGCCGGAAGCTTGATTGGCGCCTTTTTCAATTATTATCTAGCCATGACCTTGGGTCGAAAATTGGTTTTTGCCTTGGCTGATCACCGATTGGCAAAATATTTTTTGATTGATCAAGTCAAGATAGAAAAAGCGGAAAAATATTTCGTTGATCATGGTAGCGTTTCAACCTTCGTTGGACGTTTGGTGCCTGCAATCCGCCAATTAATATCTATTCCAGCCGGTTTTGTAAAAATGGATTTGAAGAAATTTTTTCTGTTCACGACTCTGGGATCCGGGTCTTGGACCATTATTCTGGCTATTTTAGGCTACCAATTTGGCGCAAACCAGGCCATGCTTTCACAGTATTATAAAGAAATTTCTTGGTTCTTCGTTGTAGTTTTTGTCTTATTGATCGGTTATTACGCTTTTGCGAAGACTAACGGCAAAAAGAAATAATCAATCATCATCTTCTCCGGTAAATTCGTGAATATCAGTTGCATTATCAATAAATAAAATGCCATCCAGGTGATCGTTCTCATGCTGAATTACTCGAGCCATCAAGCCAAAGGCTTCTACTCTTTGTTTGGTATTTTTCCGATCGGTGTAATCGACGACTACTTGCCGATGTCTCTTTACTTTGCCAAAAATATTAGGCACTGATAAGCAACCCTCTTCAGCTGTTTCTTTTGCCCAGGATTTTTTAACAATGACAGGATTGATGAAAAACTCCGGACCGACCTTGGTATTGATGACAAAGAGGCGGATGTTTTCGCCGATTTGAGGTGCGGCCAATCCGACGCCGTCTTTCTTGAGCATGGTTTCGGCCATATTATCAAGCATGTCCTGAAAAGGCTTGGTTTTGACATTTTGCAAGGCAATATCTTTGGACTTTTTTCGCAATATTTTATTCGGATTCGTGATAATTTTTAGTATTTTATTCATATGAATTAATCTTAGCAAATTGATTGCTTAAAATCAAGAAATTACTTATAATGTTTGTATGGATACAAAAGAAGAAGGTTTTCAAAACTTCGGCGATATTTTGAAAAATCGTCAAATAAAAAAAGCCCCGGCATACCAGTGGCAGGATTTTGCGTTGCAAATTATTAAGGAATTGAATGTCCCGCCAATGAAAAAGAGTTCAGTCTTTAAAGTTTGCAAGGATAGGCCTCGTGATTTTGTTGAAAAATGTCTGAACGACACCAAAGAACTATGTGATACCAAGGATAAATGGCGCTATTTCTTTAAGCTTGCTAGTTTGAATCAAATTACTCCAAAGAAGGAGTAATTATAGCTCAAAACTCATTGTCAGATAACCGACACCAAAGGGATGTTCGTATGAGTGAATTTTTGGAGTATGTTTGATGCCGTCGAGAATGCCCAAGAGGATTAAAATTGATTTTAAACCGCACTCTCCGGCCTCGTGAATTAATTCATGATCCATTTTTAATATTTCTTCAGTCTTGTTTTGCTTCAGGAGATCAATAAATTTCTTGTCAAATTTTTTACCCTTCGGTGAATAACCAGCTGGCGCCTCCTTGGTTATGCGATGAGACAGATCTCCGGACGCGATGACAGCAATTCTGTCCTTATGAAATAAAAGCTCTCTTTTTAATAATTGCCCGAATTTGAAATGAGCGTCATAATTCAGTCCGCTGTAATATAGTGGAATTATCTTGATATTTTTTAAATCTTTGGTTAGTAGAAAGAGGGGTACAGCTGAGCCGTGATCAAGTTCGTGCGTAGTTGTCATTTGTAATGGCGCCTTTGTTTCTAGTTGCTCGCGGATGCGATGTGCCAAGCTTACATTGCCAGGCCAGCTTTTTGTCGTCTCGAGATCTCCAAAATTACGAAAATCGCAATGGAACTCTGGACTGAGGTTAATCGTAAAGGCTTTTGGCTGCACAGTGCCGTGCGGAGATATGATAAAAATCGTATCGACTTCGTTCTTGATGATTTCCTTGCGAATACGTTCAAAAGCGCGGTTTGTTTCTTCTAGTTTGGATAAATTTTCTTTACCAATGCTCGGAATGAGAATGGGGGGATGGGGGACGATAGCTGAATAAACTAATGACATAATAATTTGATGAAAATTTTAACACAAAATTAAAATTATCTTTTAAATATTGAATTTATGGATTCAAGATGTTATTTATTTCATTTTGCAAGACTGTGTCGGAAGTGGTAGCGGTCGTCGTAGTTGCGGTGCTAGTAGCCGTTGATGTTGTAATAGGCGTGCTGGTTGCCGGTGTGCTGGAAGCGGAAGTGTTCGGATTGGTTATGACCGGTTCAACAACTAGCGGCTGTCCTTCTTCATATAAATTTAAAATTTTTGGAGTGACTGAAATAATATTGTCCCATTTATAACCCATGCTTTCAAATAGATCGCCTGATGTAATCAAACGACGCTTATTTTGATCGATTACATAAACTGCTGGAGAATTAGTCGGCTTAATTAATTCACCATCGCCGAAGATAGTTGGTTCAACTGTTTGATAGCTAGCTAATTTGCTAGGCTCAACTGCGGTAATGCGCTTATTTTTGAATTTTGTCTTAAGTAAAACAGCATCCCAAAGCGGAGCTTTGGTGCCATCAACAACCCAGTAAATGCCGCCTGTTTTATTGTCTTGTAATAATGCGCCAGTCGGATAAGTGGAGGTGGCCGTAATTACCACTCCATCATCATAGGCATTCAAGTCATTCCAGCTGGCATTAACGATTTCCTCGGGATTAATACCGACCTTGCGGAAAGCTTCGCCATCGGCAAAGCCTCTTTTTTTGTCATCAACAATCAAGAAAATTGTGCCACGTGGCGAACGAACAACAGCGTACTGAGGAAATTTGATACCAGCACCCTTCGGATAACTATCTAAGATGCTTTTGCCGACAGTGATTATTTTTTTTGTGTCAAAACGGCTAGTCAGGGCGCCACGACTAAGAAAAGGCCTTTTCTTGCCATTTTGAATCAACCAGACCCCTGGTTCTCCTTTGGCCTGCATTAAAGTTCCATTCGGATAATTGCGAGAAAAATATTTCATCCAAAGATTGAAGAAATTATAATTACCATTGTAGACATGAGGTGTGTAATTGTATAAACCAGCGGTTGCATTATTTTCAATAGTTACGACAGTTGGCGGTTTGCCAGTGTTTGACATTGTGTAAGTGCCACCAGCTTTGTATCCATAGTTCTGTGGATTTTTGACATAATCATAAAATTGCAAAGAGGCCGAATTAATTTGTTTGCCAATTCCAGTCCAACGATTGTTGCAAGAGGCGCCATCTGGACAGCCATATCCGCAAGCCCAATCCAATTGTCTTTGAGTAGGACTGGTGTCGGTGATTAAACTTTGTTCTTTTTGCAGTAAAACCATTAAAAATTTCGGGTTAATCGTGACTGGCTTGCATTTTACTTGTTTTTCGGCAATTGTCGGATTAGGACTTAAGTCTCTTGCGTTATCGCAATCAAAATTGTTAGCAGCGTTATAGATAATCTCAGCCGTTGTCATCATTTTACCGCTATAATCCTTGAACATATTTTTGGAAATATAGCCACCTTTGTCGTTTAAAAAATTCCTGATGTCCTCCAGGGACATGCTGGATGAATCCAATATTTCTTCGTCGGTAATGATGTTGTTGGGATTGAAAGCATCTGCCTTGACTTTTGTCGCCATCAGAGAAAGCATGATTAGCACAAAAAATAATGCGTAATTTTGTTTTTTCATAGATATGTGAATTTTATTTTATTAATTAGTTTATTATAGCATATTGGAATTTTTTCGACAAATTACAAGTGGTATCAAGTGTCTTGAAATAATCAATTTTTTCTGTTAAATTAAAGTAAATACTATTAAATTTAAAATTATGAAAAAATTATATTTTCAAGTTTTTGCGATGATTTTTTTCTTGCTTTCAGCTGTGCCGGTCTCGGCACGTGAAAATGTGAATTATTGGTATATCAAGGATTTTCAAAGCGAAATCGTTGTTAACAAGGATGCCAGTTTGGACATTACGGAGAGGATTATCGCTGATTGCGGAACGGCTCAGGGCAAGCACGGCATTTTCAGGGTTTTGCCTCTGAAATATAAGACGGTTAACGAGACCTTTTCATTACCGACCGAGGTGATAAGCGTGACGGATTTTAATAGTAATAACGTGGAATATAATATTATCAAGGATAAGGAAACTTTAACGATTAAAATTGGTAGTGCGGGGGTTACGGTTCACGGAGTGAATAATTATATCATCAAATATCATGTCAAAAATGCGATTCGAACTGGCAATACGGACTTTGACGAACTGTATTGGAATTTGTCCGGAAATTTTTGGGATATTGAAGTTGATAATTTTGCCGCGAAAGTAATTTTTCCAGCTGAAATAAATAAAAGCAATACTGAGGTGAATTATTATGTCGGTGCTCTAGACAGTAATCAATTAGATGTGAAGAATTTTTATTGGTTATCAGACAATGCCATTAAATTCATTTACCCGAAAACGATAAAGACCGGGGATGGCGTGACGGCCTCGGTGACATTTCCAAAAAATATTATTACACCAGCTGTTTTGACGGCGGCTGAAAATGGGGAGCAGAGTCCAGTGATAAAAGCGCTCGGTTATGTCGTGATGGTGCTTTTGCCCTTATTGGCATTTCTTATTTCTTTTCGCGTGTGGGGTAAATATGGCAGGGATCCGAAATTTGATAAGACTATTATTCCTGAATTTGAAATTCCGGAAAATCTAAGCCCAATCGAGATGGGCGGGATAATGAAGAGTGGTGGTTTTGATAATAAATTCATCACCGCGTCGATGATTAATCTAGCAGTCTTGGGATATTTAAAAATTGAGGAAATAGTCAAAGAGATTATTATTATAAAATCAAAAGATTATAAGCTCATCAGGAGTGAGAAGGAGGCGGGCAATGACTTGCACAAATCAGAAGCGGTCTTGTTGGAAAAATTATTTGCAGGTGGCAAGGGGGAAATCCTGCTTTCTGATTTGAAAAATAAATTTTATTTGCAAATTCCCAGTATTTCCAGGTCATTAAAAAACGATTTGGAAGGCAGAGGGCTGGCTTCGAAAAGAGATGGCTACATGATCGCAATGATTATGCTTGGCGTCATACTCGCAATCCTTGGATTCACGGTTGTGAGCGCTTTTTTGTCAGTTGGCGTTGGTGTGTTATTGAGCGGTTTGATAATATTCGTATTCGGAATTCTCATGCCGCAACGAAGTTTGGCCGGCACGGAATTGAATTGGCGCATCCAGGGTTTCAAATTGTACATGGACACAGCGGAAAAATATCGCGAACGGTTCAACGAAAAAGAAAATATCATGGAGAAATTATTGCCTTATGCAATTTTATTCGGCATGACGAAAGAATGGTTAAAGAAAATGAAAGATATTTACGGCGATGCATATATGGCGCAACATCAGCCCGCCTTCTTGATGTCAGCCGGCGCTCTTTCCAGTTTTGACAGTTTTGCCGACAGTCTGAATGAGATTACCACCAGTATTTCTTCTCACGTTTCCTCATCACCATCTGGTTCTCACGGCGGAGGCTCATCCGGCGGCGGAGGCGGTGGCGGCGGAGGCGGTGGCTGGTAGACTTGTAAAAATCTGCTCTTTCTGTTAAATTAAATTAATGAAAAAAACATATCACATTGTGGTTTTTGGTTGTCAGATGAATAAGAATGATTCTGAGCGCATGGCCACATATTTAGAAAACTTAGGTTTTAGTGAAGAATCGGTCCGCGAAAAGGCGGACTTGGTTTTGTTTACCACTTGTGGCGTGCGCGGTTCGGCGGAGAGTCGGATTTATGGGATTATTCCGAAATTGAAAAAAATCAATCCGAATAATGTTATCGTTCTGACCGGTTGCTTATCGCAACGAGCGGATGTGCAGAAGATTTTGAAAAAGAGCGTTGATATTTGGATGAATATTATCGACCTGCCGAAGTTACACGATCTTTTGCCGGAGCGCTTGAAAGCAAAAAATGCCGAAGAAGTATTTAAAGTGCATGGTATTCGCAAAGAATCGTATTTCAGTATCGAGGCGAAACGCCAATCGACTTTTGCGGCGTATGTGCCGATCGGAAATGGTTGCGATAATTTTTGTACCTACTGCGTCGTGCCTTATGCGCGCGGTCGCGAGGTTTATCGTCCGGCGGAGGAGATTGTGGCAGAAGTGAAGGATTTGATTGCTAAAGGTTACAAAGAAATTAATTTAATCGCCCAAAACGTAAATAGCTACAACTCCCTCGCCCCGGTGGCCTGTCCGCCTTTGGAGGAGAGAGGTTCGCCAGCTGGCGAAGGGGTGAGGGGTGACGTCGTCAATTTCCCAGAGCTACTAAAAATGGTCAATGATATTCCAGGCGAATTTTGGTTGCGCTTTTCCACTAATCATCCTAAGGATATGAGTGAGGAATTAATCAAAGCGGTGGCTGAGTGTGATAAAGTTTGCCGTCATATCCATGTGCCGGCGCAGTCGGGAAGTAATGAGATTTTGCAACGGATGAATCGTAAATATACTCGTGAACATTATTTGGATTTGATCAAGAAAATTCGTAAAGAATTAGACGCGGAGTTGCCGGTGGCAATCACGACCGATATTATCGTCGGCTTTCCAGGCGAAACAGAAGAGCACTTCTTGGATACAACGAAATTATTTGAAGAAGTAGAATTCGACATGGCCTATGTCTCCGAATATAGCTCACGCCCAGGCACAGCGGCGGAGAAGATGGGCGATGATGTGACGGATGAGGTAAAAAAGGAACGGGCACAAAGATTAGAAAGCATTTTGGAAAAAATTATTAAGAAAAGGAATGAGCAATACTTGGGCAAGACGGTGGAGATGTTGGTGGAGGGGATCAATAAGAGAGGTGAATGGTATGGCAAGACGCGTGCTGGTAAAGTTATTAAGATGAATAAAAGAATCAAGGCGGAAGCTGGAGATTTTGTGATGGTGAAAATTGTGAAGATTAGAAATTTTGGCTTCGAAGCCGATGAAGTGTAATAATTGTCATCCTGGAGCGAAGCGATAGGATCTTCGACTACGTAAAAAACGTACAAAGCGGAAGATTCTATCACTGCACTTCGTTTCGTTCCAGAATGACAAGCAAGATTGATAAGTTTTATTATTAGTAAATATGAGTAAAAAAGAATTAAAAAAGAAAAAAGTCGTGGTCATCCTTGGACCGACCGCTTCTGGCAAAACCACGCTGGGCGTTTTTTTGGCGAACAAATTCAAGGGCGAAATCATCAGCGCCGACTCGCGCCAAGTTTATCGCGGCATGGACATCGGCACCGGAAAGGACTTGGGTGAATACGGCGACACGCCTTACCATTTGATTGATGTTGTCAGTCCGAATACCGAATTTGACCTTGTTAAGTATAAAAAATTAGCCAAGAAAGCGATTGATGAAATCGTCGAAAGAAAGAAATTACCCTTGGTCGTCGGTGGCACCGGTTTTTATATTCAAACCGTTGTCGATGATATGAAATTATCTTCAGTTGGCCCAGACAAAGCCTTTCGCGAGGAAATGGAAAAACTCAGCGTAGTTGAATTGGTAGAGAAATTAGAAAAACTAAAACCGGAATTCGCCGAAAAATTAAATAACAGTGAACGCAATAACAAACGTCGCCTTATTCGCTACGTGGAAATTGCCCGCGACAACGCCAGTGATTTATTCATCGGCAAAAAGGAAAATAAAATCGCCGGTGATTGCGAATATCTGATTCTTGGCATCACTTGGACACGCGCCGTGATCCAAGACCGTATTTACAAACGCTTAATCGTGCGTCTTGAAAAGGAAAATATGATTGACGAGGTGAAAAGATTACACAGCACCGACAAAGTATCTTGGAAAAGACTAGAAAGCTTCGGTCTCGAATACAAATACATCGCCAAATATCTACAAAAGAAAATGACTTACGACGAGATGGTGGAAAGGTTGAACATCGCCATCCGCCAATTTGCCAAAAAACAAATGAGCTGGTTCCAGCGTTGGGAGAAACAGGGGACGAAGATATATTGGGTGAGTGAGCAGAAAGAAGCGGTGGAGTTGGTGAAGGAATTTTTGAAGAAATAAAAAAGCTCGTTGATAAAATCAACGAGCTGAGCTTAATATGAGGTTATTAGCCACAAGTAACTGCTTCATTATTATGTGAGCAATTTTTTACTTCTAAAAAACAGATGCTGGGCAATATTCCGCATAGAAGCGATGCCGTAATAGCAAGGGGATAATCGTATGGGTTTTTAAATGCAGACAAAATTAGCATATACCCAATGCCTAAGCACAATAACAGCACAATCATGTTCTTATTAAAAAGATGAAGTGGACATTTTAGTACTCGCCAATGGCAGAAACCAGCAACTGGACCTAATATGAACCAGCCAAGCAGTAGAACAAAACTGTGGTTCAAATAATGCAATATCTCTGTTATTAAAAGGAGTCCTATGATTATTAATGAAATTCCGAGTAGACGATTCTTTTTTGATTTTTCCATGGTTATCTCCTTGGGGTATATTTTAAAGTGCGAATTTATTTATTTGCTCAGACAGTAGCACTATTTTTCATAAATGTCAAGTCGGAAAATTCGAAATAATAAAAAAGGCGCTATCTCGAAAGATAGCGCCTTGTTGTATGTTTAAAAGCGGATTTTATTTGTCCAATTCTTCAATCTCAATCTGACGACGCATGTAGGCGATTGGATTGGACTGTGCAAGGATATTCAGGGCGGCCAGTACGGCGTTCTTTGGTGAAAGAACTGTGACCATCGGAACATTCGACGGCATTTCCAGGCTACTCCAAACGTCATGTGGTCGTTCGCCGTGTTTTGCTGAAACGGCGATGACCGGCCAGCTAGTGCGAGCTGACAATATCGGCCCGAGACCATTACTCATGCCCACGATAGGAATAATTACACCACCGCCAGGATAAGCCGCCAGGATTTCCTCGAGTTTTTCAAGGCACTGACTTGGCGATTTATGTCCCGAGAGAACGATGTCCTCAATTGTGATGCTGGTAAAAGAGTGAGTTTCCGGAAGTTTATCATCCTTCGAGCCGCGCCAAAAGACAATGGCTTGTTTGGGGCAAGTGAATTTGTTGACCAATTCGGCGACCAGGGCATACTTATTCGCAATTTCGCCCATACTATCATTGTCGCGGAAACATTGTTTGGAAAGCTCCTGCCAATCGCTGGTGCGCAGACGCCAACTGTCATTGTCAATGACATCGGCGACGAACAGATTGCCGTTTTCATCAATGCCGAATTCAATCTTGAAATCAATCAGGCGAAAGCCAAGTTTTGCCCAGGCACCTTCGAGGATGAGAAATACTTTGCGAGTGAGCTCCTCGATTTTATAAACGGTAACATTTTCTGGCAAGATTCTATCTTGACTGATTGAAACACCAAGATATGACTCCATGTCCCAATTGGGAATTTTTGGATGGTGTAAGAACCAAACTTCATCCAAATGATTTGAGATAAATGGATCGTCAACCGGTTTCTCTCTTTCGGTTTCAAGACAATCATTTGGCATGTTGCCAATGTGGGCGCCGTCGCAGTCTTTAATCTTGCCGCCGGTCGTTTTAAGAAAAAACTCGCAGACCAGTCGATGAAAACGATGTGGCGTTTCGTCTTTTTTCTTTCTCAAATTGGGATACCGATTTAGGTAGCTACCGACTGCATAGCGACGCATAACCACTTCCAGCGGAATCATTTTACATTTCGGTGCCGTGAATGTCGTTGCCGAAAGTTGTTGTTCAAAAGCGACCGGAATCCCAGCCTCTTTCAAGAGCGAAAAAACCGCACAGGTGGTCGTGGTTGCATGAACCGCTTTATTCAGCATTGTTTCTGTCGCTGAAGGATCATCGTTTTTCGTGATGTCGTCCTTATTCTCGATAATAACATCCCCCGGTTTATCGGGAGATTGCCAAATAGTCTTGGTTTTACCCTCGGTGACTTTTTGCAGCTCTGTCATCTTCATTCCTCCTCGTTTGATTGTTGACCAAATTAGTCATTTAAACTGTAAAGATCAATAAAAAAAAGACACGTATTTAGCGTCTGATTTATGAGTTGATATTACAGTAAATAAGGAAAAAGTCAAGGTTTTTCAAATATTGAAAAAATTTTCACGATATTTTAATATTAATAGTGTTAAATATTAATAAGCCGATTTATGGCATAAAAAAATAGTATGGAAAAAAACAACAAAAGCGTAACCATGTCTATTTTGGTTACATCAATTTTAACAAGTGTGATTTTTGGCAGCGTCTTTGGTTTTGGCGCTGGAATCATGGCTCTGCGGAGCGGTAATGATTTGCCTTTTATAAAAAATTTAATGAAACAGAGGACTGTTGATGATATTAATGCCGGCGGGCAAAAAGTGGTTACGGTTGATCAGGAGTCAGCGGTGATCAAGGCGGTGGAAGAGGTCTCGCCAAGTGTGGTGAGTATCATTGTGACAAAGGATTTGCCGATTATAGAACGCTATTACAGTAATCCACGTGGTTCGGAATTTTTTAAACAATTTTTTGGTGAGGACTTTGGTGATTTTTTCGGTTTTCAACAGCCACAATATCGCCAGAAGGGAACGGAAAAACAAGAAATTGGCGGCGGGACCGGCTTTATCGTTTCCAGCGACGGTTTTGTGTTGACCAATAAGCACGTCGTCGTTGATGAGGAGGCGGATTATACTGTCTTGATGAATGATGGCAAAAAAATCGAGGCCAAAGTCCTGGCACGCGACCCCTTGAATGACTTGGCGGTGCTAAAAATTGAAGGCAAAGATTTTAAAGCCTTGCCATTTGGCGATTCGAGTAATCTGAAGGCGGGTCAGACTGTCATCGCCATCGGCAACTCTTTAGGTGAATTTCGCAATACCGTTTCCACAGGTGTTATCTCTGGTCTTTCTCGTTCAGTCATTGCTGGCGGCATCGGTATTGGCAGCGAACAATTGACGGGAGTGATCCAGACCGACGCGTCAATCAATTCCGGCAATTCCGGCGGTCCGCTCTTGAATATTTCCGGACAAGTCATCGGCATTAACACTGCCATGGCGCAAGGTGCGGAGAATATCGGCTTCGCCATTCCGATTAACGAAATAAAATCAGTCTATGAAAGCGTCAAAAAAAACGGTAAAATCGTCCGCCCTTGGCTCGGCGTTCGTCATGCTTTGATAAATAAAGAAATAGCAACCTCAAATAAGCTCAGTGTCGACTACGGCGCTCTCATTGTTCGCGGCGAAAATCGCACCGATCTAGCTGTTATCCCAGGATCGCCAGCTGACAAGGCCGGACTGGTTGAAAACGACATCATCCTCGAAGTTAACGGCGAAAAAATTAGCGAAGATAATCAGTTGGCCAAGCTTATCGCAAAATATAAAGTTGGTGATGAGGTGATTCTGAAAGTTTTGAGTAAAGATAAGCAAAGGGATGTAAAAGTGAGATTGGAGGAGATGAAATAATTACGTTTGCGCTACGATTTGCTTTTTTGATAGTCATATGTTAAGGTTTGAACTGATCTTTTTAAGTTTTATTATCTATCAAATCAAGAACAAAAGGGAGGAGAGAAATGCTGAGAAAAAATGCTTATGATGTGAAGGACAAGATCAAGCCGGCTCACGTTTTGGTGAGTGTTTTTGACAAAACCGGACTGGACGCCTTGATTCCGGGCTTGTTGCGAGTGAACCCCGATATTATGTTTTATTCCACGGGCGGCACCGGCAAGAAGATTGTGGAAATCCTGGGTGCCAACGCGGAAAAAAACTACATGCCCGTGGAGGTCTTTACCGGCGCGCCGGAAATGGAAGGCGGTCTGGTAAAAACCCTGCATCCGAAAATCCATTCTGGTCTGTTGGCAGAGCGGGGCAATCCCGCTCATATCGAATATCTGGAAAAAACGATGGCGCAATTCGGCAAAGGACCGGGATTCTTCTTTGACATCCTGGTCAGCAATCTTTATCCTTTTTCCAGCACAGTCGCAAAAGCAGATGCCACTGCGGAAACAGCACGGATAAACATCGACATCGGCGGCCCGGGCATGACCATGGCCGCAGCCAAGAACTGGCACAGTGTCTCCGTCCTGACCGACCCCGATCAATACAAACACTTCCTCGAAGACCTGGAACATTTCGGCTTCGTTTCCGCGAAGCTACGTTTCGATCTCGCCAGATTTGCCTTTGGTGCAGTCGGAAAGTATCGTTCGGAAATAGGAGAGTATTTCATGAATCTGAAGTTCGACAGAGACGCTCTCCCCACAATCAATCTGGTTTGATTCGAAAAAACCCAACAAGCGCACGCCCTTGAAAAACAAGGAAACGGCGCTTTTTTATTTTAGTAAATTGTGAATTAATTACTGAAAAATTGGTTTAGATAAAAGGTGGTAAATCTAATGAATGATTTTTTTGAGAATAAAAAAGGCGCTATCCTCGAAAGGTAGCGCCTGGCAAAAATTATTTTGGACTTTTGTCCTTAGTTAACCGAAATATCCACCGATGGCCGCATGGTTGCGCAAGAGGCGAGGGCTTCATGGATTCGGTGCGTTCTGAATCCCTCCATCAAATCCTGGTCAGCTGGGGAGGTTTCCATTTGAACCATGACTGTTTGCATGGTAACATGGTCGAAACGCGGTCCCCATTTTCTCGTGCCAAGCCTGGCTGTGATCGAACAATTGTCAACCATGTCAGCCACGCCACGGGCATGCATGTAGGGATTGAGCGAATCGACTGCTTCAATGACCGTCTCATTGCAGACCTCGGACAGACAATGTCCGTTTTCAAGGAGAATGTCAATCTGAGCCATCATCATGCCGCAGTAAATACCGGCAGTGACAGGGCTGATTATGTTGCCAAGGGATTCGATGTCGAGATCGGGATTTCTTTTTGCTCGCACTTTGGCGCCGACCTGCCACAGTATGGTGCCATCAATGGTCGTCCAACCGAACTTTTCAAGCCGTTTTCCGGCCATGACTACGCTGCGGATTTCGTTACCGCTGGCGACTTCGTCGTAAATCTCTTGCAAAAGGGTGTAGTATGGCAGGTAGGCCGATGAATACGCCCGATCGAATACTCGGCGTTCACTTTCGTTGAACTGATTGTAGACGCCGATGATTCCTTTTTTGGAGATAAGGGAGCTCAATGGCCCGGTCACATTTTCGACTGCCATCAGGAATGCTTCATCTACTCCCATTTTCGCATCCATCACATAGGAGCGAAAAAGAGCTTCGACCATTCCGTGGACGCCACCAAGCAGTACGCTGCGCTCGCCGAAGATGTCGCTTCGGTATTCATTTTCAAGCGTGGTTTGGAAGATGTAGGGAGCGCCAATGGCGATTGCCCAAGCGATGGCCGCATCGGTCGCACGTCCATCGAGATCTTTCTCGATAGCGATACTGCAGTTGATGCCAGCGCCATTCACTTCCTTGCCTTGTTCATAAAGTCGACGAACTGACGGTCCCATTCCTTTGGGGCAGACAGCAACGACGCTAAAATCATTGAAGAGCAAGTCGTCGCGGCGACCGATACTGTCGAGGTGCCCGAGGATGAATCCGTGCGAAAAGCCCAGAATTGCACCCGGCTTGACGGCCCCAATGATTTTGTCAAAGTTTTCTACTTGGGCAGCGTCACTGATGAGAATGATAGCGAGATCAGACTTGCTGATGACGTCATACATTTCGCCGAGCGTTCCATCTTGTTGTGAGAAACCAGCCTTTTCTGCCTTGGCAATTGAGGTGCTTCCTGGTCTTAGACCGACCACAACCTTGATATCCGTCCCAGCCAGAGAATCACGAAGGTTCTGCGCATGCGCCGGTCCTTGTGAGCCCCAGCCAATAACACCGATCTGCTTGATGTCCCTGAACCCGTCTTGGAGCAGATGGAATTTATCCCTGCCGCCCACAATGACCTGTTCAACGGTGCCACCGATTTCAAAATCCTCGATTCCAAAAACTCCCGATTTCAATCGTTCCATTTTTATCCTTGCCTCCCATGGCTTTTTTCGGCTTTATTGCCGTTTAAAGTGTAAAGATCAATAAAAAAAGACACATACATTGTGTCAATTTATATCTTGATATTACGTTAAATAATTAAAAAGTCAAGAATTATAGCAAGGGGATATTATAATAACACTTCTTTTGCCTGTTTAATAAAAAAAGGCTATTTTTAGACTAAATATAAGCACACTGGACAAAATAGTGAAAATGTGCTATAGTTATCTATTGTTCTTTTTATTTATCAAATTAATGCATAATTAAATATTGGGTTGAATTTTTTAATCAATCAATCAAGGAGGAAGAAATGGACAAATTGACATGTAATGAGATGAGGAAGCGTTATCCAAGGCTTGCGCCGGTGCTGGAGGTGAAATTCAAGCCGGAAGGCATCAACGCCCTGCACGGGTTGTGGGAAATTGGCAAAGGTGGATTGGTTGATTTTTCACAACAAATCATCGTCATGGCAATCTTGGAGTCCAACGATTGGGGTGGTGATCAAAACCGCACCATCTTGGCGCGCTTTCCCATGGGCATGCTCTTTGGAAACTCGCTTTTCCAGGATCGAGTTATTAAGGAAATCGAATCGATTCGCCTGGCCACTCAGCATCCGCTGAACGTGCTCATGACGGGACGAAAAAAAGTCCAGGAAGAGCACGCCAACCGGATTATCAAGGAGTGCATCGGCAATCTGAATGACGCTGATGAGTTGCCTGATTACGATCTGCGCATCACCGGCGAACTGGAAGTGGTCAACGGATTGCCCCAGCTCACGTTCAATTTGAAGAGTGCTGATACCATCGAAGCGACCATCGTTCTCGACGGATGGAGCGGACAAACAATCGTCAACGGCGTCCCCAGTCAGAGGGCGTACGGCGACCCGAAAGAATTCCACAACATCGCCAGGAATCTGGCACTCGACTACCTCGAGAAAGTAACCGCCTAGACGCAAGTCGGGGCAACACGAGGCTGTTATCTGTTTTAGTATAAAACGATAACAGCCTTATTTTTTTTGGTGGATATTTTTAATAAATTTTTTAGGGGTGGGGGTTTTGGTTGGATTTTAAAAAAACAAAAAAAATAAGCCTAATTTTCTTAAATTTATATATAAAATTGGTTAAAATTTTATTAACTTTTTGATTAATTTTTTTATTGAAATAAATTGACTTTGGGGTGGGGTTGGGGGTATAATATAAGCACATTATTAATGTTTAAAATAGCTCATATTTAAAACTATGTCAGAAGAACAAAAAAGACTACTTGAGAAGCAGTTGTGGGGCGTGGCTAATGTGCTCCGTGGCAAGATGAATGCTGATGAGTACAAGAATTATATTCTTGGCTTTATTTTTTATAAATATCTATCGGAAAAATTGGAGCGTTATGTGAATGAAAGTCTTTTAGTGAGTGAGAGTTTTAAATTTGCTGAAATAAAAGAGAACACCAAGGATGGCAAGTTGGTTTTGGGTGAAGTTGAAAAAGCTTGCATCGGTCACCTTGGCTTTTTCTTGAAACCAACAGAGCTTTTTTCTTATTTAGTCAAAAAAGGCCAAGGTGAAATAAAAGATCAAAACACCTTTATTTTAGAGAATCTCAAAACTGTTCTCAATGATATTGAAAAAACTTCCGCGGGCACAGCGAGTGAAGATGATTTTAAGGGGTTGTTTGGTGATATTGATTTTACTTCGACAAAATTGGGCTCTCGTGAGAGTCAGAAGAATGAAGTGGTGGTTGAAGTGCTTAGGCTCTTGAGTGGTGTTGATTTTAAACTCGAGGATTCAAAGAGTGATTTACTTGGTGATGCTTATGAATATCTAATTGGCGAATTTGCGGCTGGGGCTGGTAAAAAAGGCGGTGAGTTTTATACGCCTGCTCAAATATCAAGATTGTTGGCTCAGATTGTATCGCAAGATAAAAAACGAATCAGGTCTGTTTATGATCCGACTTGTGGCTCTGGTTCACTGCTTTTGCGCGTCAAAGATTATGCTGATGTGGTTGATTATTTCGGTCAAGAATTAAATCCAACAACTTACAATCTGGCTCGTATGAATATGATTTTGCACGGCGTACACTTTGATCATTTTAAAATTTTGCAAGGCGATACATTAAAGGAAGATATGCACACAGATTTGAAAGCTGAGGCAATAGTAGCTAATCCGCCTTTCTCAGCGCAATGGAAGGGGGATACTGACCCGCAATTAGCCCACGATGATAGATTCTCCCAATACGGACGACTAGCACCCAAAAGTGCGGCTGATTATGCCTTTGTAACACACATGCTTTACCATTTGGCGGATAATGGCACAATGGCAGTTGTATTGCCACATGGGGCGTTATTTCGCTCTGGTGCCGAGGGACATATTCGCAAGCACATCATCGAAAAACAAAACTATCTCGATGCTGTGATTGGTTTGCCTGCTAATCTTTTTTATGGCACCTCAATCCCTGCGACTGTGTTGGTATTTAAGAAATGTCGTCGTGATGATCAGGGCGTGTTTTTCATTGATGCGTCCAAGGATTTTGTCAAAGAGAAGAATCAGAACAAATTGACTGATGAAAATATTGCCAAGATTTTCGAAACCTACAAAGAACGCAAGGAGATTGAAAAATATTCTCATCGCGCAACATTGGATGAGATTCGCGAGAATGAATACAATCTAAACATTCCGCGCTATGTGGATACTTTTGAGGAGGAAGAAGTGATTGATATTGAGGCGGTTGCGGATAATCTGAGAAAGTTGAATGCGAGTGAAGTGGATTTGCAAAATAAGATTGCGAATTTTTGCGATGAATTAAAAATTAATAAGCCTTTTTAAAAAAAAATGAATATAGAAAAATATAAAAAAGACATTGATAAGTTGTGCGAATATGGTGATTTGTTATACTGTGCCTTGGTTTTTGAAAATAATTCAGACGAAAAAGAGAAAATGAGAAAAGAAGCGCCAATTTTATATGAAAAAGTTGATAAACAGGTCGGTAAATTTTCAGAAAAATATCAAATATGGTATTCGGAAGCATTGGAGTGTATACGGCAAATATTGCCGTCTAGATTAGATGATTTTATGACGTACTATAAAGCAGCATCAAAAAGAAAAGACATTGATTTTGAAAATTATACAATTTCTGATTGTTTGCAGGGTTTGCGTGTAACATTCGGGGGCGATGTTAAGGTTGATAGTAGTGCTGCTGTTCCAAAATTCCGACAGCAATTAAAGATTATGGAATCCTTAAAAAATAAATTTGAAAGCTCGCTGTTTGATATCAAGCATTTGATTCAGGCGGATTTTTTTGACAATGAATTAGATGTGTCCAGGGAGTTATTAAAAAAAGGATTTACGCGTGCCGCGGGAGCAATCGCGGGAGTTGTACTTGAGGGTCATTTAAATTTTGTTTGTGAAAATCATGCAGTAAAAATTTCAAAAACTAAACCAACTATTAGTGATTTTAATGACGCATTAAAAGAAGCTAAGATAATTGACGTTGCTAATTGGAGAAGAATTCAATTTTTGGGAGATATAAGAAATAAGTGTGATCATAAGAAAAAAGATGAGCCAAAAAAAGAAGAAATTGAAGACTTGATTGATGGAATAAATAAGACAATGAAAAATATTTTTTAATATGCCGACAAAGACTAAACAATCAGAAGCGCAAAAAATTCCGAAATTAAGATTTTCGGGGTTTTGGGGCGTGTGGGAAAATAAAAAAATAGGGAAAGTTGGGAAAATAACTACCGGCAATACACCACCAACTGCAAATCGTAGGTTTTATGATGGTGATTTTTTATTTGTATCACCTGCGGATATAAATAATAGTCATTATGTTGTGAATACTAAAACTAAATTATCACAGTCTGGGTTTGATTGTTGTAGAAAAATTAGAAAAGGCGCAGTATTGTTTGTTTGTATTGGTTCTACTATTGGTAAAATTGCACAATCTAATGGTGAATGTGCAACAAATCAACAGATTAATGCGATTGAATCTAGCGAGAGCAATTTCGATGATTTTATTTATTTTAGGCTTTTGGTTGACGCAAAAAAAATTAAAATGTTGGCGGGCACTCAGGCTGTCCCACAGATTAATAAGACCGATTTTTCAAATATTAAAACCTTTTTCCCATCACTTCCAGAACAACAAAAAATCGCCAACTTTTTAGGAGTAGTGGATGAGTGGATTGAAAATTTGCGAGCGCAGAAAGAGGCTTTTATGCTTTACAAAAAAGGAGTGATGCAGAAAATATTTTCGCGGGAGGTTCGTTTTGGAGATGCTGATTGGGAGGAGAGAAGATTGGGAGACATATTCGAAAATACCCGTGGACATGTATTGGCAATGTCAATGGTATCGAAAGAAAAAACAGGTAAGTATAAATATCCAGTATATTCATCACAAACAACAAACGACGGTCTTTCTGGATATTACAAAGATTATTTATTCGAAGATTGTATTACATGGACTACCGACGGAGCAAATGCTGGAGATGTGAAATTTAGATCGGGCAAATTTTATTGCACAAATGTTTGTGGTGTTTTGAAGAGTGATAGAGGGTATGCAAATTTATGTGTTGCGGAAATTTTTAATAGTATTGCCAGAAAATATGTGTCCTATGTCGGTAATCCAAAATTGATGAACAATGTTGTTTCCATAATTAAGGTTTTTATTCCCAAGTCAGTCACGGAACAGCAAAAAATTGCAGAGTTTTTAACATCGATCGATAATTTAATAGAATCTAAACAACAACAAATCGCCCAGGCTGAGGAGTGGAAGAGGGGGTTGATGCAGGGGTTGTTTGTATAAGATATGCCAAAGATACAAAAAATTGATTATTTGGAAGAGTTTAAGATAGAATTAGAGAATATTGATAAACTGGAACAAACTCCCATGATAATTAGGGAAATAGCAATTCAGGGGTTGGATAATGCAATTGGAGAAATTATTGCAACTGGTAAAATGGGGCTCACTAAGCAGTCTTTGGAAAATAGTAAACGAGGCTTAGAAAATATTGGAGAACAGTCAATTAAAAACAATTTTAAAATCATATATTCACAAATGTGTATATTGGCTGTTTCAAGTCTAGAGGCAACATTGAAAAAATATTTTGAAGATGCGTTGAGTAATTTTTCAAATATTAATCAGGCAAACAAGGATTTAAAGGAAATAAAAATTTCATTAGCAGAATTGGTTGAAAATAATCTT
>Ga0074199_1001450_pt1 | contig 20641 bp, 20 predicted proteins | sample EPASupsiteSAE347_FD_64528 | JGI IMG/M metagenome (GOLD analysis project Ga0074199, IMG submission 64528) | Bioremediated contaminated groundwater from EPA Superfund site, New Mexico - Sample SAE3-47 | ecosystem: Environmental > Aquatic > Deep subsurface > Groundwater > Contaminated ...
CACCTTCACTTACCGGGATATGGCCAACCAGGTGCTGACCGGGACTATCACGATTCCGCCTGCAACCCACCGAGGCGCGATGGTCCGGGCCGTGCTGAACGATGATGACGATAGTCGAGCCAAGAAGATCCTGGCCGTTTCATCGTCATCGGGCGGCAACAGCTATGATATCCTTCTCGGCATGGGTGAGCCCCAGTATCTCTATAACCTGCCCGAGCTCATCACGGTCAACATCAATGCCCAGATCTATTTGACCGAGACTCCTGAGGCGGACCTGGTCGAGAACATCAAGGCATCTCTGACGGCATTCCTCGGGGCGTTCAAGAACGCTGAGAGCCTGCAGTATTCCGATATTTTGCGCTTCTTCCAGAACTACTATGATGCAACAGCAGACGAGAATGTGGGGAGAACTCTGGTGGGGATAGACGAGATTGTGCAGCTTACCGCGCTCGGCGGAGGGCAGTCGGCCTATAGGATCGGGGATCGAATCACTGTGGAGGAAGATTGGCGGATAGAGGCTGGCACAATGAATATTACGGTGCTGGAGGGCTAATATGCCAGAGCCGACTATTCCGGAGTGCCCGGCCTATGAGATATGCCGGGCGAAACAGGCGGGCTGCGAGGTGTGTCTGGAGCTGAGCGTCGAGGAATGGAGGAGGCATGTGAAGAAGGTGATGCGGAAGTAATTTTCTATTAGCGAAAAGCTCGCTTTTACAATATATTCGCAGAATGCCCAATCCACCAATATATTCGTGAGGGGCAGTCCCGTCACCTCACCGGGCCTGGAGCGATCCCTGTTTAATACTTCCAATTTGTGGTTTTTCTCTTCTTTAAAAATACCGCAATAGACATATAGATCGTATGCAGATGTGTTCGCCAGTAAGATATCACTTAAAATCGCCATTACCTTTTTCATATTTTGCGCGTTCTTTGGATAATGGTTTTTCATGCCACCATCTCTAACAGAGGGCTGAAAACAATAGCATGTGCAGTGCGGCACCAAAATGAAAAAAATTATACACCCAACTGCGGTATATGTGCCAGATAGCTCCTGCGCACATCTTCGGGCTGGAGATGATTGTAACCGTCGAACGCACTCAATGGCGCATCTCCTCGTAGCCACATGATATGCTCACGACTCATCCCGGAACTGTAAAGCTGCGTGGTGAACCAGTGCCTGCAGCAATGAGCGGAGAAATGATCCTCCAGCCGCTGGGATGTCGAGTCATGCAGACCGGCACGGACCGCGGCTTTCCTGATCATGTAATTGATTGCGCCGGATTCGATCCTTTTCCCCCAAGTCGAGATGAATAGGGCCCGTGTGCCATTTCTGTTTCGAGCCTCCCGGACTGCCAGCCAGCGCCGAAGCAGAAGAGCAGTTTCATCATCGAAAAATACAGTCAGATTTGATCTCTTTTTTGCAGGTTTCAGCCTGATGCTGTTATTTTTCCAGTTGATATCGTCGACATCTATGGCCAGGAGTTCTTTTCGCCGGACGCCGGTCTTCAGAAACAGCATCATTATGGCCTGGTCGCGTGGGTCCATGATCGAGCCGACCAGATCCGCCGCCTTCTCGACAGATATGCTCTGTCGGCTCTGCTTCTCACTATCTGTTTTATAGCACACAAGATAGCGTTTTCTTACTGGTGTCACTGGATTATTTTCCATTATTCCTTCATAGATATAATACTCATAGAAACTTGAAATTGCTGCTAAGCAATGCTGGATTGTTTGCGTTCGGTTTCCTCTCTTCCTGAGTTCATCTACCCAGTCCCGGATCATTGCCCGATCTGCCACCAGAGGATTGTGGTCCATCCCTTCGGCGAATTCCAGGAATCTTTTGATATCCCAGCCATATTTTAGGATCGTCTCAGGCGACATTCCGCGGATTGCTGCATCCTGCTGCCACTTTTCTAGGAGATCTTCTTTCATCCCAGCCACCGCCATCCATTGGGACCCTTCGCAATTAGGCAGGAACTTTCCAGGAGAGCCAGCTGTCGTGAAATGCTCCTAATGGCCGCGGTATCACTTTCCTCGATCCTGAGAGCTTCCAGAAGCCTGTATTCATGGATCGGTCCCTTTCGCAGGATACTAAGGAGCTCCGGATCAAGGGCTGCATCCCCATGGGGCGCTAAAAAAGAGGCGTCCCTGGCCCTGCGGAGTTCGGCCTCATATCTCTCCAGAAGAATATCCCTGGACCGGCCTTCCTCACGGAGGCGGCGGTTTTCATCCTTGAGTTGGTTCGCCTCTTCAACCAGGTGTGATGGCAAAGTCTTCTCTTCCATTTCATAAAGATGCGGTCGTACTACATTCAAAACATACTTCGAAATAGTCTGATCGGTCCTCTCCGCAGCTTCCCTAATTTTTTTGGCCTCGTCATCAGAAGCTGCATAGATCTCCAGGATTTTAGAGCGATATTTCGAGGATACCATAGCTGCATATCCGATGTCAGAGTATTTAAAGATTATCCGGTATTTTTCATGTTAGAAACGAATGGGAAGCAAATCCAACAGGCGACGACAATCTGATGGAATGGATTGAACTCTTTAATCCTACTCCTAGATCAGTTGACATTGGCAGGTGGAAGTTTGTCGATAGCCGCTATGGGAGAACCGTCTCGATTCCCGCAGGCACTGCTATTGCAGCAGGCGACTATTATGTCCTTGTCTGGACTAATGCATCACTGGTCAATTCATATCCCTTAAAAATCACTTTGCTCAATTCAGCCGGCCTGGTAGTTGATAGTACTGCGGAGAAAATAAATGCCGCAAGTGATGATCATTGCTGGGCGCGCTATCCCAACGGAAAGGATTTAGGTGTCGATACCGATTGGCAATTCCAAACGTCGACCAAGGGTTTGCCCAATGGTGTCGGAGCTTATGATATTTTCGCAGGAGAATCTTTCGATCTGCAATTCAGCCTCAGTGCAGGGTGCAATTCACCCGAAAAAGCATCTGTCTCTGCAAGGGTCGCCACATCATGCGAAAGTGTCAATGCAAATTCGCCAGAAATCGTTGTCAATCGCGCGAATTTGGCCCTCTCTATAGCTGCTGATAAGTATGATGCCAAAGAGGGCGAAGAAATAGTCTGGACCATTCGGGTGAATAACAATGGGACCGGAATTGCTTCCGATGTTCAAGTCAATGCAAATATCGGGAATGGTCTGGAATTGGTCGGGATCGATTCTCCCAACATTGGCCTCGGGTGGAGCTATGCATCGATGGAACCGGGTGCCGTCAATGAAATCACGCTCAGGGCAAAGGTGGTCTCTCCTTGCGAGTACTATTCTTGTCTGGTCGATGCCAAGTGGGGCTGTGGCCCATGCCAGGAGGTAAGCCAATCGTCGCGTGTCAGCCAATGGACTTCCATTCATAAGTCGCCGGACGGTCAACGCAGCCGCGCAGTGGGCGAAGTCGCCAATTTCGAGATTTCTGCCGAACTGCCGGGTGACGCTCATGATCTCTGGATCAATGATACTGTCCCAAAGGGATTGGATTACACTTCGGGAAACTTATCCGTTCAGGGAATCATTCTTCAGAAGGAGACTCTCACCCAAAATAGCGACGGCTCTCTTCAGATCGGTTGGCTCTTCGGAGATGTCGTTTCTGCAAAGAGCGTTGTAATCTCTTATAGCTGCACCGTCTCAAATCTGCTCGAAAATCATGAGGGAATTGAGTTGGCCGGGACGAAGGCGTGCATGAGCTGGCGAAGTGGGTCCGGCTGGAAAACCGATGATGATGAAGCAGGTGCTGTCCGCGTCGTTGAGCCTGATCTGGCTCTGGAGCTGAATTCATCACAGTCGGTTGTCGGACCTGGCGACAGTATCTCTTACAAGCTGGCCGTTTATCATTCCTCTCAAAGCAGTTCTTCTGCATTTGATGTCGATTTGCGGGACGTCTTGCCCGGCGGATTGGTTTACTCGCCCGGCACGGCTGTCGTGTTGAATGGACCCGCTGCCGATTTTGATGAGAATAATTTGCAGTGGCATTTTGATGAAATAAATCTCGACTGGAAGGGCGATCGTAAGGTCATGCTGAGGCTCAACGCTACCAGCCGATCCGGGCCGGGAGATTCCATTATCAATAATGCCCTGTTGACCTGGACGAGCCTTGCGGGAGCCCATGCAGGAGAGCGAACCGGCTCAGGAGACGTGAATGATTATCAGCGGCAGGCTCGATCCAGCGCGAATTCTATGGGTCTTTCAATTCGCAGCACTGCCGACCCGGACCCCGTAAAGGTCGGCGAGCTTCTCAGCTACACCCTCATTTGCGAAAACGAAGGCGGACCCACGGCAAATAACGTCACCGTCACCGATGTCCTTGATCCCGGCGTCACCTTTCTGTCCGCCGATCCGACGCCTCAAAACGCAAGGAACGATACCTGGTTGATCGGCAATCTCTCCCCGGACGACCCGCACACTATTACAATCCAGGCGCGGGTCAGCGAGACTCTCGACGACGGCGTCCAGCTCGCCAATCATTTCTCCATCAAGTCCGATGAGCTGCCCAGAAGGGGCGGCAGCATCTACACCCAGGTCCAAAACGGAACGCGGCTCGCCGTCAACAAGACCGCCCTGCAAAAGGCTGTGCGCCGCGGCGAAGAGGTCAGCTATACCATCACGGTCTGCAACAGCGGCGGCCAGAGCGCCACCAACGTCACGGTGAAAGATGTCTTTGATTCTTCCGTAGAGTTCGTCTCCGCCTGGCCGGAGATGGCGGGCGAAGGCATCTGGAAATTCGCATCCCTCGCGCCGGGCGAGTGCGTGCGAATCAGCCTCACGGTGCGCGTCCCCCGCATCGATGTCAAATTTGAAGGGCATGACCGCGTCAAAGGCAGCGGCTTTGTCAACGCCCGGCGCGACTACAGCACCGCTCAAGCCTCGTCCGTTCTCACCAACCGGGTTTACGTGGAATCGGATCAGATGCTGCGATCCGCTTCCGCGAGTGTCAAGATCCTCGGCGAAGACGGCACGGAACTGCTCGTCCGCGAGCACGGCAGCGGAGACTATGAAGCCGGAAGCGATCTGCGCTTCCTTACAACCAACAAGTCCATCCGGCAAAGCCGCAGCATGAACGCAAGCTACCGTTCCACCACATTTCTTCTTCCGAGGAACGCGACGCACAGCTTCTCATCCCGCTGGACGGAAGAGAGCCGGGCCAGGAACGGCATCACCAATACCACTTTTCGGGAATCGACCAGATACTCGACCCGCCTGGACCATACGAGCCTCTTCGATCTGGATGAGAACGGCTCGCGGCTGGAGATCAGATCCGATTTTGATGGGATGGCTCATCTTGGCACATTAAAAAAGCCGGTCAACTCCACGGCCCGCAACGGCGGCGGAGACACCGTGTCCAGAGAAGACTTTATCGGCAACTTTTTGGTTGAGGAGAAGATCCTGGACCTCGGCCAGAGCCTGATGCGGGATCGATCCGTGCGCGGCAGCGGCTACGTGGATTCAGATATATTGGTCGCAGGCCGGCAGAGGAGCTACGAGTCGGGAACCGGCGAATTTCGTTCTGATGATCGCATCGAGACCCTGAGCAATTTCATGACCAAAGATGTCGACGTGCAACACAGTGGATTGAGCCAGGAAATCTCACCTCGCACTTCGATAAACATGTCTTGGAGATGGACGGAGGGCATGTGGTCCCATACTCCGTTCAGCTTCATCGGCGAGGGCTTCTCAAATTCCGCTCGCCTGAAGAGGACCGCGACGGCCAGGGGCCTGATGGAGCTGCAAAGCGACTCCACGTTTTCAGGAAGGGCGGACCTTCGAACCGCTTATGCCAGCCGAAACGGGTCTCATCAGGTGGACCAGGATGATGAACTCATCGGCGACTATCATATAGCGCGCAAGATAATCATATCCGGCGTCTCCAAATACGACGCGCCGCACATTCAGTTGGAAAAGCATGGCCGTTTGGTCAAGGACGTGGCCGTCTACATTATCAGCCTCACCAACGACGGCAACGCCGCCTTGGGACCGCTGTACTTGCAGGACATCTTCCCTCCCCCGGCGCTCGTTTCCTCAATTCATCCTTGCGGCCCTCAGAGCTTGGTCCGAACGGCTCCAGTTGGATGCTGCTTCACCTCGCCATCGGGGACACTGTGAAGATCGCCGTCGATCTGGACGTGGAAAAATGCGATGGCGATATCCTCAACCGGGTGATCGCTGCGGGCAATTGCAGCGCCGGTCGGGCCGTTTTCACGAATCAGTCAATCATCGACCGCGCCTGGCTGGGCGGGTGCGCGCCTGAGGAAACATCGGTTGAGCCGGTGGGCATAGGTTGTTCGTGTTTGAGCGAGGCGCTTTCCAGCGGGGATGGGCTGAATGAAGGTTTGTCGAATGAGACGATGTACTTTGATCCGGTGCAGGCCGTCTGGGGTGACAGCGGCGACGGGGGATGCCCGTTGAACTGCCCGGCAACGGAGGATGCACATGCATCCGTCAACGATCTGGTTTAGTCTCGGGCGCTCTTTTAAAAATCAAAGAGCGACTTCTGCTTTCGCACAACCGGAGCATCCTTTTTTTCGTCCAGCGCCACGGTCCCCGGCAGCCTGACCTCCCCATACTTCCCGCCGCCTCCGGGAACGACGACGACGCTTCCCGACCGAAAAGCCTTGATGGCCTCGATGATCCTCGGCTCCGCCTTCAGATCAGCCGGGTCGGTCTCCGTCAGAATCTGGATCTCCGTTCGGTCTGCCGTCAGCTCATTCCAGACCCGCTGCACGCTCGCAGTCATGGCGCTCTTGTAGCCCAGAGCCATAGCGATGATCTCGGCCAGAGGAATGAGGTGCAGGTACGGCGGTCGGTGATCGGGATGCACGGGCTCGGGGTAGTCGGCGAGGCTGTCCACTCGATCCCGCACGCCCAGCTTGATCTGTCCCCGGCATTCCGGGCAGCGGCCCATCAGCTCGTCTTTTTGGGCTGCGGTATACTGCCGGAAGCAGCGAGTGCAGGCGGTGCGGTTGTACTTCCCTTCCGCCGGATAAAATCCGACGTTCAGGGTGGGCCGCCTGCCGGATTCGCGCTTAATGGCCAGGCTGAGGTCTTGATAGCTCATGTTCTGCAATTGCATCCGGTTGAACTCGCGGGCCAGCTTGTTGGCGCGCGGGGAATGGGCATCGGAATTGGAGAGGAAGGTCCGGCTGGAGAGATCCGCGATCCGGTCGGCGTAATCGGTATCTGCGCTCAGGCCAAGCTCGATGAACCTGATGTCCTTTGCCTTCTCCTGGTAGCAGTCCTGCAAAGATCTGTAGTAAGCGAAGATGCCCGTCCAGGGCGTGAATGCGTGGCTGGGGCCGATCATGCCGCCCGCCTCCAGCACCGCGTCGGCAATTTCCGCCCCATTCATGTGCAGCCTGGGACGACCGTCGGTGTCGAGGTTGCTTGATTTTGGTGTGAAGGCATCCCGCAGCTCTTCGGCTTTGGATGTGTCCGGCAGAAAGATGAGGTGATGGACGCGGTGCGAGTCCTCGACCTCCACGCTCAGGGCAAAGAGCGTCTCGCCGCAGGCGAAGAGCCCGTCGCTTTCGGGAAGGGCTTTGATCGCTTCCAGCCATGCCGGGAACAGGCAGTCACCCGTGCCCACGATCTTCACACCCTTTCTTGCCGCCTCTTTGGCGATTTCGGGCAGCTCCATGTCCCTGGAGACGGCTGTCGAATACTTGGAGTGGATGTGAAGGTCCATGTTGGCCAGCATCTTTGAGAGGTCTCGCCGCCGGGGATAAACCCTTTATGCTCGCCGATCGTCTCCATTCGTGGTTATGCAAGAGAGCTTAAGAGACCTGCTGGAGAGCTACGCTCAGGGGAAGATATCGCTGGACGAAACCCTTGGCCGCATCAAAATTCTGAACTATCGGGCCGTGGGCGAGGTGGCCAAGCTCGATGTCAGCCGGGCGGACCGCATCGGCATTCCTGAGGCCATCCTGGCGGAGGGCAAGGACAAGGACGACCTCCTGGCCATCTCCTTGGCCCATTTGGCGGAGACGGGCAGCGTCATCATCACCCGCGTCTCTTCCGAGCAGTTGGAAGTCCTAAAATCTGCAGCTCTCCCGGCAGGTGCTGCGTTCGATCATAATCCCAGGGCCAAAACGGTTGTCATGAGGGCTAAAGCGAGAGATCCGGCAAGCGGCAAAGTAGGCATCCTGGCGGCGGGAACTGCCGATATTCCTGTAGCGGAAGAGGCCAAGGTCGTGGCGGAAGAGATGGGCTGCGCCGTGATCTCCGAGTACGACGTGGGCGTGGCGGGCATTCACAGGCTCTTCCCGTGTTTAGAGAGAATGAGCGATGTCGATGTCTTCGTGGTCGCTGCCGGTCGGGAGGGAACCCTTCCGGCAGTTGTTGCCGGGCTTGTGGACGCGCCCGTCATCGGTCTGCCCGTCTCGACCGGATACGGCCTTGGTGGAAAAGGCAAAGCTGCGCTTTACTCTATGCTGCAATCTTGCTCGGTTCTCACCGTTGTTAATGTGGATGCCGGCTTTGTAGCTGGTGCTTTTGCGGCAAAGATCGCAAAACAAAAAGCTTATGGCCAAAAACAGTATTAAATTCTTGCCAGAAAAGTATTTATACGATCAAAAGATTGGAGATCGTGAGCGGGTACACTCATCTTTTTTACTAACCCCCACTCCCCTACCCGCTCATTACTCATAGAGTTGCGAGAATCCTCTGGATCGTTCGCGGAATTTTTTCATAGTGTCGCTTTTCCCGTTGCTGATTTTCAAAGCGTTTTGCCACTATCGCTGCCGAAAATTGACGGTGCTCGAAAATCCCGGAAAGATTAGTTTCGCTGGGGAAAAATGGATGACGGATGACCGAAACGGTGGGCAGATGGTTCTTGAGCTTGGCCAAATTTTGGGAGATCCAGGGCGAGGATTTGCCGTCGCTAGGCAAGCCCTCGCATCTGGCGACTGAATGGACACACGAAACGCGGATGTTTTCCATTCTATTCCAATACACTTTACTTTATACAAATGATTTTACTTAAGGCTTTCGCCCAGGACGGCGGGGCTCCATCGCAGGCAGTCTCCTGCATTTCCGTTCCGGGGAAAATGCATTAGCCAGGCCAAAAAGCTTAAATCAAGTAATTCTGTTTTTAATCCAAATAAATTTAATGATGCGATGTGGAAAATTATGATCTCTAAATCAATGATATTGTCGCTGCTGGCATTGTTGCTCTTCTGCACGGCTGTCGTGGCGGGAGAAGACGCGACCGGCACAGTTACCGTTGTAGATGATGCAGGCCGAGCGGTCAGCGTGGCCGGAACGCCGCAGCGGATCGTCTCGCTTTCCCCTTCCAATACCGAGATTTTATTCGCCCTCGGCCTTGGCGACCGGGTGGTGGGCGTGACCAAATACTGCAACTATCCGCCGGAAGTCAAAGAGCTTGAAGATAGCAAAAAGATCGGGATTGTGGGTGGATATGTCGATCCGGATATCGAGATGATCCTCTCAATGCAGCCCGATCTTGTCCTGGCCAGCGAGAAGCATGGCAGCGGGGCGGTGTCTCAACTGGACCGCGAGGGAATTCCCGCATTTATCGTAGACCCGCATAATCTTTCCGGCATTTTGCACTCCATAGAATCGGTGGGCAAGATCACGGGAACTGAGGCAAAGGCCGCCGATCTGTGCCTTCAGATGCAGTCGCGAATAGACGCAGTGTCGAGTAGCGTCGCCTCTCTCCCCGAGAAGCGGGTGCTGTATGTGGTCTGGCATGATCCCGTTCAGACCGCCGCCGCGGGAACCTTCGAGAATGAGATCATCGAGAAGGCCGGCGGAGTGAACATATTCGGCGACCTTTCCGGATACGCTCAGGTCGATCCCGAGGCGATTGCGGTGCGAAATCCGGAAGTGATCATAGCCTGCACCGGCATGGGTTCCGGCGCGGACAAGCCACTTTTGTGGGCTGAGACCGAGCCCGGCTTGAACCAGACCAGTGCCAGGAAGAACGGCTTCATCTACCAGGCACAGGGAGATCTCATAACCCGCACCGGCCCACGGGTCGTGGACGGCCTGGAAGCGTTTGCCAGGTTCATTCATCCCGAGGCGTTCTAGGGATTGGCTGTGGGTCTCGCGCCCGGCGGTGCAGGTGCTGCAAATGCCCTCTCCCAGCGGAGTTGCTCGAAATATCAGTATAAAAGGGCAGAGGGCCGTAAGCTCCTCTTCTTTTTTGTTCTGATACTGGGCACAGTCCTGCTGGCTGCCTGGGCGACCGTGCAGGGCTTTGCAGAGATCAGCCTCGCTGATGTGGGCGCATCCGTCCTGGCAAAGCTCTTCCCCGGGCACTTCCACACCACGCCCTTCACGGACATGATCGTCTGGGACATGAGGCTGCATAGAATCCTGATGAGCATCGGGGCAGGCGCGGGATTGGGCCTGGCCGGGGCGGTGGTACAGGGAATTCTCAAAAATCCCCTGGCAAGCCCCTTCACCCTCGGCATCTCCTCGGCAGCGAGCTTCGGCGCGGCTCTGGCCATAGTCCTTGGCGTGGGAGTTGCAGCCGGGTCGTGGCTTGTCATCGGCAATGCATTTGTCTTTTCTCTGCTCTCCGCCTTCGCCGTCTTCGGCCTGGCCAGGTACAAAGGCATATCCTCCGAGACACTGATCCTGGCGGGGATTGCCGTCATGTACCTCTTCTCAGCCCTGACCTCATTTCTCCAGTATGCGGGAAAGTCTGAGCAGGTGCATGAGGTGGTCTTCTGGATGATGGGATCTATGGGGAGGTCTTCCTGGGAGGCGGCGGGAATGATCTTTCTGGTTTTCGCTCTCTGCTTCCCCTATCTGCTCGTCAGTTCCTGGGACCTCAACGCCATCGGCGCAGGCGATGAGACTGCCGCGAGCCTGGGCGTGAATGTGGAGAAAAAGAGGATCGTCTGCATGATGCTCTCATCGCTTCTGACCGCTTCCGTCATCTGCTTTACCGGAACCATCGGCTTCATAGATCTGGTCTCGCCGCACATTGCCGGGATGGTCGTGGGCAAAGACCACCGCTTCCTTCTGCCAGGCTCGGCTTTGATCGGCGCACTGCTGCTCTTGGCTGCGGATACCGTATCGCGGCTCATTTTTTCGCCTGCGATTTTGCCGGTAGGAATCATGACCTCGTTTGTCGGTGTTCCTTTCTTTATTTATCTATTTATAAAACAGCGCAACACGTTTTGGTAGGCCAAAGGCAGTCCCATCGACCGTGATTTCATGGAATTCTTTTGCAGGTAAATTCGCTACCTGTAGACAGCCGGACGACCTCTATCACAGCCCCGGACTCCCGGCAGTAATCCATGATTCTGTTCGCTGCATGATCCACCATACCTCCCGATGTCATGATCAGGGAACTCTTGCCGACGAGTGATTTGAGGATGCATTTGTCTATGACGCCGTAAGTGAAATCAAGTGCGATCCCGGCCTCCTCTGCCATGACCTTGGCGCTGGTGCCCATCGCTCCTTTGTAGCTCGGTGAAATCCTTTCGAGAATGGACGGGATCTGCGGCGCTTTCAGTTCATCTACATTGCAGATGCAGATCTTGCCCGGCTTGATGGAAGCGGCGGCAGAATGGGAAGGCGCACGACCTTTGCATCCCTGCTCGAGGGTGTCGCAAAGCTCCAGGATGTTTCTGGGCGGCTTCGGCCCGTCGACCAGGCCCCTTCCGGCCAGCTCATGATACAGGTCGACGACGATGGGCAGCTTGAGCCTTGCCTCTCTGATCAGCTCCTGATCGCCGAATACCTCCGGCCCGCTGCCCCGCCGCAGGACGCCGCCGTCCTTCATGAGGATCACCTCGTCCGCCCAGCGGTAGGCCAAATCAACGTCATGAGTGGAGATTATCAGCGTCTTGCCACCCAAATTCAGCTCCTCCAGCATCTCCATGATCTCCTCCGAGGTGGCCGGATCGAGGTTGGAAGTGGGCTCATCCAGGATCATCACCTCAGGCTCCATAGCCAGGATGCCGGCGATAGCAACCCGCTTCTTCTCGCCGCCGCTCAGGTGATGGGGCGGCCTGGGCTCGTATCCTGAAAGTCCCACGTAGGCCAGGGCATAGGTGACGTACCTCTTGACCTTCTCTGCGGGATATCCGAGGTTTGACGGCCCGAAGGCCACGTCCTGATAGACGGTGGGCGCGAAGAGCTGGTCGTCCGAGTTCTGAAAGACCATTCCCACAGCCCGCCGGATGGATCGCAGGGATGTGGCATCGTAGTTCAGCGGCTGGCCGCGAAATAGGACCGAGCCCGATTTCGGCTGGAGGATGCCGTTGAACATGAGCATGAGCGTGGATTTGCCCGCCCCGTTCGGCCCCACCAGGGCGACTTTCTTGCCCTCTTCCAGTCTTATGTTCACGCCCTGCAGGGCGACGGTTCCGTCTCCGTAAGAATAACCGAGATCTTGGGTCTCAAGGATGGTTGTCATGGCAGCTTCAAAGCATCTGTATGTTTCTGGTTAAAACGGCGATGGCTGCGACGGCGGCCAGGTACGCCGCAGCCGCAAGGATCGCTCTCGGCTCGGCTTTTGCCGCCTGATCCGTGAGATCGAGCCTGCCGCTGTAGCACCGGGCGTCCATAGCCACGATCAGCCTCTCGCCCTGCTCCCAGGAGCGCAGGAAGAGGACGCTGGAGAGCATGGCAAAGGCGTTGAGGGAATTCTTCAGGCCCGTGTCTCCCAGGCGCATCACCTGGGCGCTGTGAATCATGGCCGCCTGGTCCAGGAAGACGAAGATGTATCGATAGATCATCATGGACAGCTCGATCACCGAATCGGGAATGTGCAGCGTTTTGAGCACGGCGAATATCTCGATCATGGGCGTGGTCAGGGCGATGAAGAACAGGGAGCACATGCCTCCAATGGTCCTGGATATGAGCAGCAGCGCCAGGTTTGCGCCGTCTTCCCGGACCGCCAGATCAAAGCCGAAAACGTCCACTGAGAACAGCACGGTTCCCGTGCCGTGCATGAAGGCCACCACGACCGTGCTGAGGACGGCGAAGGATACGGGAATGAGCAGCAATTTCGAATAGAATCGTGCCGGGATTTTGGCCAGAATGACAGTGATGAGCCCCATGCTGACAGCCACGAAAAGCGGCGCGACGGGCGAGACGGATGAAACGCAAAAGATGATGGCACCAAGGCCCAAAGCGAGCTTGAGCCGGGGGTTGGTGTCTCTCAGCGCATTGGATTGAGCGTAGTCATCTAGCAGGTCGTGCATTCGGCTTTCCTTCCGGCTCATCTGCGGATTTGGCAGCCTTCATCTTGGCCATGGCGCGATAGTATCCCAGGAAGTACCCGATGATGATGCTGCCGATGGCCGCTTGCAGGGCGAAGAGGAGGCTCTCGATCTCGCCGCTGGGCGGCTCCCAAATGGAATGGAACCACGGCTGGTAGGTGCCGCCGGTCAAGTCGGAGATGACACCTTCCGATTGGTCGTCCGAGCCGCCCCATTCATGATTTCCCGTGGCGCTGATGTAGGCGAAAGCTGCGACGAATATTACTATTATAGCCAGGACAATGAGTTCCAGCTTCATAGGGATGCCTCCTTCAGCTTCTGAATGACGCCGGCTGATGCCACATTGAGCTTTACCAGAACATCGCCGCGAAGCTGGATGAAGTACTTGAACATGAGTGCGGTGACTGCGCCTTCCACTACCGCCAGGGGGGCCTGAGTTATGGCGAAGATGGCCAGGAAGGCTTTGAAGGATGCCAGGACTCCGCCGGTGGCGGCGGGAAATGCCAGGGCGAGTTGCAGCGATGTGACCAGGTAAGTGGCCAGATCGGCGAGCATCGCCGCCAGGAAGACGGCGATGTAAAGATTCAGGCCGGATTTCATGGACGATTTATATACGAGATATCCTACCATCGGCCCTGCGATGCCCATAGAAAATGTGTTGGCTCCAAGGGTGGTCAGGCCGCCGTGGGCCAAGAAGAGGGCCTGGTAGATGAGCACGATCATGGACAGGACGGAGGTTATCCAGGGCCCGAAGAGGATTGCGCCCATGCCTGTTCCGGTGGGGTGCGAGCAGCTTCCCGTGACTGAGGGCATCTTCAGGGAAGAGAGGACAAAGATAAAGGCACCAGAGACGGCCAGGAGCGGCAGAGTTTCCCGTCGCTCTTTGATGATCAGGTTCATTCGATAGACGCCGTAGGCTACCACCGGCAAGGAAAGTGCAAACCAGATCTCCCACCAGGGATGGGGGAGAAAACCCTCCATTATGTGCATTGGGTCACCGATGATGCTAGTGATATTCAGGCATATAAACTTTTCTTGATTAAAGACCAAATAAGTTTAATTAGGGCGGCGCAAAAATTCCCATTTGTAAATCATAATACGGAAAAAATGCTGTTCCGAGTATGTTGATCCAATTGCCGCCATCTCATCGTTGAAATTGCGCCAATTATATTTGCTATTATTATTGTTATCGTTATTTTCGCAGTTTATTTTATAATCCTGCCCGCCAAGCTATTTCAGCAAATTGGTCTATTCTCATTCTGTTTTATTCTCGTTTCCGTTTTGCTTTCTGAAGCGCATGGCGTAGACCATTCCGCTGCAAACGATCGCGCAAAACCCGAAGATCAGAAGCCTCTCTTCCAATGTCGGCTGCCAGGGCGTTTCGGCCCAGGGTGTGCCGGAGCTGCCGGTCATGTCGCTGATCACTTGCAGCGCCTTGCCGTCCGTGCTTTCCCAGGGGTTTGTGTTGGTGCTCATAAAACCAATAAAAGCAATCAGCACCGCCAGCGCCGTAAGCTCTGCTTTCATCTTGCCACCTTGTCCGAGTGGCAAAATGGCTTCGAGCAAGATATATAAACATAACTTAATAAAAAAACGCAGAAGTTAATCAAGTCCGCTGCATCCTTAATCTGATCACGAATTAAAATTCCTGAAGAGATGCTTTGGGAATAATAAAAAAATATATTAGCCATGGGAACCCGATAGAAATCTATGGATGCATTTGGCGAACTCATAGCCAAGCTTCCTCCAGAGCTTCAGAAGGAGGTTTGGGATTTTGCTCAGTTCCTCGTCGAAAAAAAGACCAGTTCCAGGCGCAAAAGCCTCAGACTGGACTGGGCAGGAGGACTGGCAGAATTCAAGGGAAAATATACCTCTCTTGAGTTGCAGAAAAAATCCCTGGATTGGTGGGGCGATTGATTTATCTCGTCGATTCCAATGTTTGGCTTGAACTGCTCCTAGAACAGGAACGCTCTGAAGAGGTCCGTCAATTCTTGCAGGCAGTCCAGACTGATGAGTTCGCTCTTACGGAATTCACTCTCTATTCGATAGGCATTATTACATCTCGCCTCAACAAAAATGATGTATTTGCAGCCTTTCTATCAGATATCTTGGAAGGAACCGGAGTCAAACGAATCTCCTTGAGTCTCACAGACTGAATGGAGTTGCTTTCGGCCATGAAAGAGCAGGATCTGGATTTCGATGATGCCTATCAATATGTTGCTGCAAAAAATAATGATTTAATTCTTGTGAGCTTTGACAGAGACTTTGACAGGACCGACCTTACAAGAAAGACGCCTGCGATGGTTCTGGCAGAAATAGCGGACTGCAATTGACGCAATGCTTTGCATCCGCGTTCGCATTAAATCTTGGCATCAATGCAAGTTACGGTACCATCGCCCTTTGCAGCGCCTTCGCCACCTCTGCCTTTGCCATCCTTTTTTGCACCGTGGCGGCAAGCGCCGTCGCCGCCCGTGCTCGCGAGTACTCGTCCACCTGCCAGTCCAGCCCCTCGTAGCCCACATCCATGAGGATAAGGCCCTCAGATGGTGCCGTGGGCGCGCCGTGGTTCAGCTCGGGCCGGAGCAGGTCCGAGAACCAGTTCATGTCCTTATCACCCGAACCGATCTTCTCCAGAGAGCCCACGATCTTTCGCACCATGTTCCAGAGAAATCCGTTGGCCCGAATGTCTAAGGTGATGAGACCGTTCTCCTCTCTGATCTCCAGCATCTGAACCGTCTTCACTGTATCGACTTTTGCGGATGAAAAGTTCCTGAAATCGTGCTCGCCGAGCAGCATCTCCGCTGCCTTTTGCATGGATGCCAGATCGAGGCCGGGATGCCAGAGCAAATAGCGGTACTGCCGCCACTGGGCATTCCAGCGGGCGGAAAAGCCGATGGGCGCAACGCTCCACGCCCAGGTCCAGATGTCGCGGGGCAGCCGCCCGTTTACGCACCTGGGGCGGGTCAATTTGGCCTTGTCCTCATCTATCCAGAAATCGATGACCTGGCCCAGAGCGGAAACCCCGCGATCCGTCCTTCCCGCGTAGCAGAAGTCGCCGTGAATGACGCCGATCTGCTGCAGGGCTTTTCGCACCTCGGAATCTACGGTGACCAGATCCGGCTGGCGCTGGAAGCCGTAGTAATTGCCGCCGAGGTAAGCGAGCTTGAGTGCGATTTTCATGCGGAGTTTCTCACATAAATCCAAGAGCTGCGTCCAAATTTCTCATCTAAACGTCTCTTGGGTCGGTGATGTATCCGGTGATGGCGCTCGCTCCTGCCGTGGCCGGTGAGCTGAGGTAGACGAATGCCTTGGGGCTACCCTGCCGACCTACGAAGTTCCGGTTCGAGGTGGAGAGGCAGCGCTCGCCTGCTCCCAGGAGGCCGAAGGACCCGCCCATGCAAGGCCCGCAGCAGGCCGACTCAAACATGGCCCCCGCTTCCATGAACTTCTCGATGAGGCCAGCGCGCAGGCACTTCATGTACTCTTCCCGGCTGGCGGGAACCACGATCATTCGCACGCCCCTGGCCACAGGCTCTCCCTTCATCAGGTCCGAGGCGAGCTTGAGGTCTTCAAAACGGCCATTGGTGCAGGAGCCGAGGAACACCTGGTCGAGCTTCGTCTCCGGAACATCACTGATGGGCAGGACGTTATCCACGTTATGAGGCATCGCAATCTGCGGCTCGAGGTCGGAGACGTTCCAGTGCTTTTGCGAAACAATGGCATCCTCATCGCTCCGGACCGCTCTTGCCTCGATGGTCGACCTGTCCTTCACCCGCTGCTCCAGGTACTTTACGGTTGTTTCATCCGTCTCGAAGATGCCGGCCTTGGCACCCATCTCAATGGCCATGTTGGACACGGTCATCCTCTCCGGGATGCTCATCCTCTTCGCCGCCTCGCCCCGGAATTCGCAGGCCAGATAGTTCGCGCCGTCCGCCCCGATGTCGCCGATTATCCTCAATACTGCATCCTTCGAGGTCACGTTCTTGGGAAGCCTGCCTTCGATCATGAGCTGCAGCGTTTGGGGCACCATGAACCAGAGCTTGCCCGTGGCGAAGACCGAGGACATGTCCGTCGAGCCGATTCCCGTAGCGAAAGCGCCCAGGCTGCCGTAGGTGCAGGTATGCGAGTCCGTGCCCACAACGATCTGGCCGGGAAGGGCATGACCTTTCTCCGGCATGACCTGATGGCAGACTCCGCAGAATATGTCGTAGTTCAGTATTCCCTGCTCCTGGGCAAAGCCGCGCAGAAGAATGTGGTTCTCCGCAGCGTTGAGGCTGTCCGCAGGAACCTGGTGGTCGAAAAGGATGACGATCTTCGAGGGGTCCCAAACCTTGGCATCCCGGCCCGCGATCTCGTAAAATCCCTTGACCGCCAGCGGGCCGGTGATATCATGGATCATGGCACAGTCGATATCCGCCATGACGAACTCGCCCGCTCGCGCCTCTTTCTTTGCCGCTCTTGAGAATATCTTCTCGGACAGGGTTTGGCCGCTCATGGCAAGGCTCATCTCATCCATGATAAATAAATCTTGACCTCGAATTCTGTAGCAACCTCAAATTCTGCCCGAGGTCGCCCTACTAAAAATCAGGCTAAAACTCTTGAGAACATTTCAAAGCCTTTAAATAAAGCCAAACGGATCAACGATGTACACAAGATTACATTGTAGCCGATAAATGGAGTGTCCCAGATGAAGATCAAGTACTTGTTAGACGAGGAAGAGATCCCCAAGAAGTGGTATAACGTAGCCGCCGATATGCCCACGCCCCTGGACCCGCCCCTTCATCCCGGGACGCTGAAGCCTTTGAGCCCGCAGGACATGGAGATGATCTTCCCGAAGGCCCTCATCCGGCAGGAGATGAGCACCGAGCGATGGATCGACATTCCCGAGGAGGTGCGCGACATCTACCGGCTCTGGAGGCCGACGCCGCTCTACCGGGCCGCAGCTTTGGAGAAGGCCCTCAAGACTCCGGCCAAGATCTACTACAAATATGAAGGCGTGAGCCCTGCCGGAAGCCACAAGCCCAACACCGCCGTTCCTCAGGCTTACTACAACATGAAAGAAGGCATTGAGCGGCTGGCCACGGAGACCGGCGCGGGTCAATGGGGTTCGGCTCTCTCCCTGGCCACGACTCTCTTCGGCTTGAAGTGCACAGTTTACATGGTCAGGTCCAGCTACGACAGTAAGCCCTACCGCAAGAGCGCCATGAGAGTTTGGGGTGCCGAATGCATTCCGAGCCCCTCGGACCGAACGAACTATGGCAGAAAGGTTCTGGCGGAGATGCCGAACACGCCGGGGTCGCTCGGCATCGCCATCTCCGAGGCGGTGGAGGACGCAGCCAGCCATGACGACACCAACTACGCCCTGGGCTCGGTACTCAACCACGTTCTGCTCCATCAGTCCATTGAAGGCTTGGAGCTGAAGAAGCAGTTTGATCTGGCCGACGACTATCCCGACGTCATGTTCGGCTGCTGCGGCGGCGGAAGCAACTTCCCGGGCATGGTCTTCCCCTTCATCCCTGACAAGTTGAAGGACAAAAAGGACCTGCGCATGGTGGCCTGCGAGCCGTCCGCCTGTCCCAGTCTGACCAAAGGGCTTTACGCCTACGACTTCGGCGACACGGCAGGCATGGCACCGGTCATAAAGATGTTCACTCTCGGCCACGACTTCATCCCGCCGGGAATTCATGCCGGTGGCCTGCGTTATCACGGAGATGCACCACTTCTATGCAACCTCGTCCATGACGGCCTGATTGAGGCCACCGCGTTGCAGCAGAACGAGGTCTTCGAAGCGGCCACCCTCTTCGCCAGGAATGAAGGCATAATTCCCGCACCGGAAGCCGCTCATGCCATCAAGCCTGCCATCGATGAGGCACTGCGGTGCAAGAAGACCGGCGAGACAAAGACCATCTTTATCTCCCTCACCGGCCACGGCCACTTCGATCTGGCAGCCTACGATGCCTACAACGACGGCAAGCTGGTGGACTACGAGTATCCTGCGGATTTGGTGAAGCAATCTCTCGCCAATCTCCCACAAGCCTGATGGCAGATATTGTTGCGAGGATCGGCTTCCTCATCAATCCCATCGCAGGCATGGGCGGGTCCGTCGGCCTGAAGGGCACGGACGGCCTGGCTGATGCGGCAGCAGCCAGGGGCGCAAAACCCCTGGCCTCCGAGCGTGCCAAAGCTTGCCTGCAACGGCTTGCCAAAGAGGCCGGACATCTTTTCTTTTTCACTGCCAGCAAAAGCATGGGCGAGGACGCGCTGAGGGATTGCGGGCTGGATTTTTCCGTCGTACATGATGCATCAAGTCCGTCCGGCTCAGAGGACACGATCCTTGCCTGCCGGGCATTTTTGGAAAACGGCATCGATCTGCTCCTCTTTTGCGGCGGTGATGGAACAGCCCGCGACGTGGCTTCCGTCGCCGGACAAATACCGATCTTGGGAATTCCCGCCGGAGTGAAGATGCATTCCGGCGTCTTTGCCATCAGCCCTGAGGCGGCAGCCGAGTTGGCCTTGGGCTTCATCAGGGGCGAGCTGCTGACAAGAGAGACTGAGATCGTGGACGTGGACGAAGACCTCTATCGTTGCGGAGAGCTGCAGACGAGGCTCTACGCTGCCGCCAAGACGCCCTACAAGCCCGTGCTGGTGCAGGAGCGCAAGAGGATCTACAGCTCTGCGGACGAGGAGGAATTCAAGAATCAGATTGCGCTCTTTGCCTCGGAGTTCATGAGAGACGGATCGGCATACGTCCTCGGCGCGGGCACTACCACGGCCAGGATCGCTGAGCTTCTCGGGATGGAAAAAACTCTTCTTGGCGTTGATGTGATTAAAGATGGAAAGCTGCTGGCAAAAGATGCTGCTGAGTTGGATCTGCTGGAGCTGATCGCAAACGAAAGAAGCGTTAAGATAATCTTGAGCCCCATCGGCGCGCAGGGATTCATTCTGGGACGCGGCAGCCAGCAGATAAGCGCCGAGGTTTTGCGGCGCGTGGGCACCGAGAACCTGATAATCATATCTACGCCCCACAAGCTGGCCGAACTGCCCTATCTCCTGGCGGACTGCGGAGACAAGGGCCTGGACAGGGCGCTGTCAGGGAGAAAGAGGGTCGTGACGGGCTACCGCGTTGCTCAGCTTAAGGAAATCAAGGCGGCGACAAATATTTAACGATCCCAATTTCTCTAATGGACTCATTGCTAATTGCCAGATGATCTCAGCCTTTCGGTGATATCGGCCATCTTTAGCAGCCTGCTATTTTCATCGGTCGATCTATGCCGTCCATTAGCCCAGAAATCTCCGGTCCGTTTAACTTGTAGGATTGCGAAGGACGAAGCGGGAAGTCCCCGGCCTTTAGGCCGTGGGATGAAAGCGGAGTCCTTTGCCCATATTACTTTCGCCCTGCACTCAAATTATATAAGAAGGGATAGAGGCATTA
>Ga0074199_1001454_pt1 | contig 20607 bp, 18 predicted proteins | sample EPASupsiteSAE347_FD_64528 | JGI IMG/M metagenome (GOLD analysis project Ga0074199, IMG submission 64528) | Bioremediated contaminated groundwater from EPA Superfund site, New Mexico - Sample SAE3-47 | ecosystem: Environmental > Aquatic > Deep subsurface > Groundwater > Contaminated ...
TACTATCTAATAGAGAGCGGATTAAATCTTATATATCTGAGCAGGTTCTATTAGATTAACATGTAAAAATTGTATACTTCATCTCAATTCAAAATTATTTTTTTATATCGGTTTTTATCTTATTAAAATCAGTGGGGAAAGCTGAGTTATTATTGGCATTACCCTTTTACTTCGACCGGGCGATTTAATAATCTTATATGGCGCTTGTTATTCGGATGCTAAATATGTAAAATTGATCCACTAAAAAATTGAGATAAAATGTAATGTAAAATTTTTTGTTGGGAGACAAAAAACATGGGAACTGAGATTTATTATTTTACCGGAACCGGGAATTCGTTATGGGTAGCGAAGGAAATTGCCGAGCAGATTGGTGACGCCCAACCGGTTTCGATTCCGAAAGTTATCAATCAGGATACAATAGTTGTCGTTGAGACGGTTGGGATCGTTTGCCCGATTTATATGTACAATCTGCCGCTGATGGTGGTGGATTTCATCAAGAAGATAAAACCGCCCAAATACTTTTTCGTGGTACTGGCCGGCGGTGGGGAGCCGGGTGGTTGTATCAAGGCGATTAAGAAATTATGCAAATCACGGCAGATTGAATTGTCAGCCGTATTTAATATAAAAATGCCGAACAATTATACTCCTTACGGCGCTACTCCGGATGAAGAACAGCAGGAATGTTTCAAAAATGCCGAAAAGAAAATCCCGGAAATCGCCCGGATCGTAAAAACCGGTGAAAAACACCTCGCGAAAAGCGGGACGTTCTTCCTGAAATCCTATATATTTCCCGGTCTGCTCTACAAATTGGGTTATAGGATGATTCCTTCGATGGCGAAGTCCTATTTCGCCGATGAAAAGTGCAACGGCTGTGGCATTTGCCGAAAAGTCTGCCCGGTGGACAATATTCAGATTGTCGATGAAAGACCCATATGGAATTCGCATTGCCAGCAATGTTATGCCTGCCTGCAATGGTGTCCGCAGGAAGCGATTCAATTTGGCAAGAAGACCGCTATCATTAAACGCTATCGGAATCCGAATATCAAGATCAACGAAATCATAAGCTCTACCAGTCGTCCCACCACTGAAAACTGATTAAACCGCTTTTCTGAAAACAGAAGAAAATGGTTCCGTAAAAACAATCATACCTGCATTTCGGGCGATTCAGTAATAAGAGGATTATCGCATAAATTGCCGGATTGGTTGGAATTTCGGAAAACCTATCGGAAAAACTTCCCGAAGGGAAGAAACCTCCGGGAAGTTACAGAGTTTTACTTTACGCGGCTGAGGATGTCCTTGAGAACATCTTTGTGCACGGTGAAGCCAAGCATTTTCAGTTTCAGGTAATCGTCCCGGTACATGTAATAGCCTTCGTATTTGCCCCAGCGGGAACTACGGGCGGAGTCTTTTATCAGGTACCAATCCCGGTCGTCAACCCGGGTATAACCGACCAAATGCAGGCCGTGATCGTCGGTTGTGGTTTCATTATAGATGCGCAATTCGCGGGCGTCCTGATTGATATACTGATTCGGAATATCGAAATCCGGAATGAAAGCCACGTCTTCAAAGCCGAGATAGCCGGGTTCGCTGACATCGCCGCCGATCGCCAGACTGTAACCGTTGTTGATCGCTTTTTTTAGTGCGGCATACCACTCGTCAAGCGGAATATTGATGTAAGACGAATCGTGCCACCAGTTGTCATCGACCTTGAACTCACCGCGGGTATAAAACGGGACAGACATGGTCGACATTACGTCGCAATAATCGTCAATCTGCAGTTTGAGAACATTTTGCAGAAACTCACGCGGCGTGTACTTCTTACCCTCAAAAGTGAAAGTCTGGGGCGGTTCACCGATATATTTATTGAGAATCACGCGAATGGTATTAAGGACAATCGTTTCGTCCCAGTAGTCGTTGGCTTTACAGTATTTAAGATAGTTGTCGATTTCCTCGAATAATTGAGTGTGATCGTGCTTATCACCCCGGGGAAGACCGGTATAGATTTCGGCCGGAACCGCGCCGTATTTTTTCATCACGCGGAAGACGGCGTTGGCCTCACTGCCTTCACCGATGAAAGAATCGCCTCTTTCGCGGATAAAGCGCGCGGCCTTTTCAAGGTACTCATAATAAATCGTGTGCAACTCGGATAATTTGACTTTCCGACCGGTCTGCCGAATGACTTCCGACTCAAGAAAGGAAGTTCCGGAAAAGCACCAGCACATTCCGGATTGATATTGAGCTACCGGCGGAAAATGCTGGACCTTATTGAAGCCGTCTTTAGAAGCCGGTTTTTTGACTCCGGTAATATCAGAACGCAGAGATATTTTCGCCTGTTCGGCCTGCTTATCACGGGCTTTTTGCCGGTCGCGGATCGACTGGGTGATCGAATCCTCTGCGGCGGTTGTTTTATTGCGTTGTTCTTCGAGTTGCTGTAGAACCGGATCTTTGTATTTCGGTTGATACACGGCTTGGTTAAGGCTCTGTGCGCCCGAAACGCCGAACAATAACATTAATAATCCGGATATGATAAGAGGTTGGCAATGCCTGTTCATGATCTGTCTCCGCGTTTGAAATTGGTTGTAGTTAGCTTACTTTCAGTCATTACGGTCTGATATTAAGGAATTCGTAAACAGATTTCAATTGAAATTCTAAGCCTTATGTAACTCAAATATGGAAATGGCCATCTAAACAGGCGAAGTTTAACTAAATAACAAGGAGTAGAATATGGAAATGATTATAGATTTTCCGAAAGGCTTACGGGTCGATGCCCATTTTGGCAATTACACAGTGCAAACCGATCAGCCACTTAGTTCGGGCGGAGAGGATTCGGCCCCGGCGCCGTTTGCACTATTTCTGGCTTCACTGGGAACCTGTGCCGGAATTTATGTGCTGGGATTTTGCAAACAACGCAATCTGCCGACCGACGGAATCCGCCTGATTCAGAGAATCGAACATAACATGAATACGGGATTAATCAGCGATATTCAATTAGAAATTCAGGTTCCGCCTGATTTTCCGGAAAAATACAGGGATGCGCTGGTGCGCTCCGCCAGTCAGTGCGCTGTGAAAAAACACCTGGAAAATCCGCCGAAGTTTGAGATTTTTACCAAAGTGGTCTAATAATGATCGGTATTTTCCGTTCTAAAAATGGCCTGGCGCGGTTATTAAAAAATGGTTGGGAAAATATTTATTCTATTCTAAATTAAGCCGCTTTTTGAATGATGCGCCCGTAGGCCAACTGGATAGACCGTCAGGCTACGGACCTGAATGTTGAGGGTTCGAATCCTTCCGGGCGTACAAATCATTCGTTAACAGCCGGATTAAACCGGCTGTTTTAGTTATTAGATCCGGTCATCTGGAACAGATGAGGATAAACTCGGTCGAGTTTTTATTCAGTCGATGACCCTTGAAGTCGCCGAGTACGGTGACCAATTTCAAACCGGATAATTCGATTAAATGTTCCAGTTCATAGCGGAAGAAGTAGCGCATGGTGAAATTCCACACCCTGGCAATTTGGCCGCTTTTAGTATCCCAGACAAATTTCATTTTCCCATAGGTAATCTGTTCGACGATATTTGAATGGGCTGAAACATACCTCTGAATATTTCTGCCAGGGGCGTACTCGCCGGTAAAATCCAACTGTTCGGGAATACCATCGGCGATTATTTTCGGATTGGGGACATACAGATCGAAAATAAATATTCCACGTTCCGACAGGTGCGAACGAATGTTGCGAAGCGCGGAAATCTGGTCTTCTACTTTGAGCAGATGCGAAAAAACCCGAAAGGGAGCAATAATCAGGTCGAATCGCCGGTCGAATTTGAAATCGGTGACGCTTTGTTCACTCAGTCGATGATGTTCTCCGGGAGGGATTTTTTTCATCAGATATTTCAGCATACTTTTACTGATGTCGAAACCATACATGTCCGCACCTTTTGCCAGTGCTCTCCGGAAGATTCGGCCAGTGCCAACGCCAACTTCCAGGACCGGGCCGGGCGTCCTGCGGATTTTATTCAGGTAGAAATTTACATCGACAGCATCGCGGACCTCGGCATAGACCAGGTCGTAAAACCTGGCAACATAATCGGGATAAGATGAATGCATAATTAGCCTCTATACTGATTTTTCGGGAAATGTTTGAAAAGGAGCTGAATATATTTTTTAATATCTACCGACAAATTCATCTGAAACTCGCAATAACCGCCTCATTTTATTAAGAACGAAATTCAATATCAAGTATAAAATACCGGAATTTTACCGTTCCGGGAAAATATGTCGGGCTGTGTTTATAATTCGATGCCGAGTTCGTCGATTTTGCGATAGAGCGACGAGAGGCCAATTCCAAGCAATTCGGAGCATTTATTTTTGTCGAAATCGACGCGACGCAGAAGCGCGAGGATGTGCTGACGCTCGAAATTGTGAACGGAAGTCTTGAGATCATCCGGGACGTCGGGAATATTATTGACATTGATATTCGGCGGCAAGTCGCGGGAAGTAATATAGTCCCCCTCGCAAAGAAGTACGGCGCGCTCGATGATATTTTCAAGTTCGCGGACTTCGCCTTTCCATTTGTTATTCATCAGGATTTTCAGGGTGTCCTTTTCGATGCCCAGCACTTTGCGTTTTAGCTCGTTGTTGTATATCCGGATGAAATGCTCGACGAGAAGCGGAATATCTTCCTTCCGTTCGCTGAGCGAAGGCAGATGAATTTCGATGATATTCAGCCGGTAAAACAGGTCTTCGCGGAAATTGCCTTCCTCGATCTCTTTGAGCAGATCCTTGTTGGTGGCCGATAAAATGCGAACATCCATGATTATTGAATTGTTACTGCCAATCGGTTTGATTTCTTTGCTTTCGATGGCGCGCAGTAACTTGACCTGAGTATGGACTGGGATTTCACCGACTTCATCGAGGAAGAGCGTTCCGCCGTTAGCGGCGCGGAAGACGCCATCCTTATCCATCGTGGCACCGGTGAAAGAGCCTTTCTTCAAACCGAATAGCTCGCTTTCAAACAGAGTATCGGGAATTGCGCCACAGTTGATTGCGACGAACGGGGCGTTGGCGCGTGGGCTGTTTTGGTGAATGGCGCGGGCAGCCAGTTCCTTACCGGTTCCGCTTTTTCCGGTGATGAGAATATTAGAGGATGAATTAGCGACTTTACCAATCAGGTTGTAGACATTTTTCATGGTCGGACTTTCACCGATGATAGCGTCCAGATGATATTTCGAATGGATTTCCTGGCGCAGGTACTGGTTTTCAGCCAGGACCTCCTTCAGCTGAAGAGTTTTCTTCAGGCGGTGAACGACGTTTTCAAAATCGAGCGGCTTAATGAGGTAATCAATCGCACCCTTGCGCAGGGCATCGACCGCTGTTTCGACCGTAGCGGAATCTGTCATGAGCATCGTCAGAGCTTTAGGGCTGAGGCCAGGCATCTTTTCCAGAATCTCAATTCCGTTGCGTTTGGGCAAGCTCAGGTCGATCAGGAGAATATCGAAATCTTCGGCCAGGATTAATTCCAGAACGGCATCGCCGTCGCTCACGGATTGACAGAAGAATCCTCTTTCGTTGAGAAAAGCGGTGAGGGTGTTTCGTAAACCGGGATCGTTGTCTGCGATCAGAATACGCCGGCTAATACCTGTACCTTTATTCGTAACTACTTTAACCATTTTTGAATGAACTACGCCAGCAATATAGAACGGCGGGAGTATTAATCCAAAAATAATTTTCCGAATTTGGAAAAGGATCTCAGAAATCCGGTCAATCTATAAAAAGCGGGAATCATATTCGGAACAATCCCGTCAGCTTACCGTAAAAGACCCGAAACAGTAAACCTTTCAATAAGATCAACAATTGCGAATAATTCTAAATTCTCTTAATTGAGAAGTTAAATATTGAAAAGACCACATTTGCCTGCCAGCAATGTCACAGATAATTCACCTGTAAGAAATATTAAATGGTTTTCATTGACTTTGTAGATGAATAAATAATAATTTCCGAAGTTTATTTATATTAGTTAAGAATGTCGAAAAAAGATCAGGAAATCGAAATATTACGCACGCAGGTGTTGGCTCGGGGAGAACTTCCGAAGCATATCGCGATCATCATGGATGGTAACGGGCGCTGGGCGAAAAAGCGCGGCTTGCCGCGCGTAGCCGGGCATAATGAGGGCATTAACTCCGTCCGTGAAATAACCCGCGAATGTGGTAAGATCGGCATAAAAGCCCTGACGCTTTACACGTTTTCGATTGAAAACTGGTCACGGCCGAAGTCGGAAGTTTCGTACCTGATGACCCTGTTGCTGCGCACAATCCGCAATGAAATCGATGATTTGCATAAAAATAATGTGCGGCTGACTTTGATGGGACATCTCGCGGATTTACCGGATAATCCACTGAAAGGATTGATGGAAGGGGTTACTAAAACCAGTCAAAACGATGGACTGAACCTGAATCTGGCCCTGAGTTATGGCGGCCGGGCGGAAATATTAGACGCCACCCGTGCCATTGCCCGGGACGTCCATGCGGGCAAGATTGCAACTGAAGACATTGATGAACGTTTATTTTCGAGTTATTTATATACCCACGATATGCCCGATCCGGATTTGCTGATCCGCACCAGCGGTGAATTGAGAATTAGTAATTTTTTACTCTGGCAGATGGCGTACACAGAAATATATGTTACCGATACTTACTGGCCTGATTTTCGGAACAAGGAACTACTTTTAGCCGTTCAGGAATACCAAAAAAGAGAACGGCGCTTCGGCAAGACCAGTGAACAAATCACCAATACTCCAGGAAACTGAAAATGTCAAAATCTGTAATCAATATATCTCTTACTTTAATTTTACTTCTGTCAGCCTTTGCGATTGCCCAGCAGGAATCCGGTTTGAAGGTTCTTGGATTGGCAGTGCAGGGCAATAAAACCATATCGGAAGTCAGTGTCAAAGTACAGTCCGGATTAATCGAAGGCAAAGCGGTCACACAGGATGACATCGCACAGGCTATACAGCGTCTGTGGAAACTCAATATGTTTTCCGATATTAAAGTTTTATTGGATAAAGATACAGACGAAGGTATTTTTCTTATCATACAGGTGGAAGAATATCCACGCCTTGAAAAGTTCGAAGTCAAGGGCAATAAAAAGATCAAGAAAAGCAAAATTGACGAAGAACTCAAGCTGATCTCCGGCAAAGTCCTGACGGCCAGCCTGATCGCGGAAATCAAACGCAAAGTGCAGGATTTATATACCAAAGAGGGTTACCTGCTGGCTGAGATTGATGCCAAAGTAGTCGAAGGCACAAAAGCGAACAGCAAGGATCTGATTCTGGACATTCATGAAGGCAAGTGCGTGCGAATCAAGGAAATCGACTTTGTCGGCAATGAACATTTTTCGGATCGCCGTCTGCGCCGGGCTTTGAAAGAAACCCATCAACGCAATCTGTTTATCCTGCGCACCGGTGAGTTTGACGAGACAAAATATGCCGAAGATAAGGAGAAACTACGCCTGTTCTACCGGAATGAAGGTTACCGGGATTTCGATATGAAAAGCGATTCGATTACTTATAACGCCGACAAAAAACGCATGATGATTACCTTGAATATTTATGAAGGTCCGCGCTATAAGTACCGCAACATTAATTTTTCAGGAAACACGATATATACGACCGAACAGTTGAATCTCCTGCTGGGAATAAAATCGGGCGATTATTACAATGACGAGGAATTGCAGAAAGCCGTTTATGACCGGATCAACGGCGCTTATATGGATCGCGGTTACCTGTTTTTTCAGATTGTGCCGATGGAAGTTCCCGTTTCCGATGACGAGATCGATATTACTTTCGACATTACCGAAAATTATCAGGTCGAGGTCAATCAGATTAATATCGTAGGCAATTCAAAGACGAATGAAAATGTTATCCGGCGCGAACTGAAAGTCTATCCCGGCGATATTTTCAGCCGGGACGCTCTGATCCGCAGTCAACGTGAAGTTATGATCCTCAATTACTTCGCTAATGTTGAACCGGGGGTCGTCCCGGTCAGCGATAAAGCCGTGGACGTAGAATTGACCGTTGAGGAAAAATCGTCGGATCGTGCCAATTTATCCTTCAGCATCAGTCAGATTTACGGTCTGGTGGGCGGCGGCGGTTTCGAGTTTAACAATTTTCTCGGACGCGGTCAGCAGTTGGTAATCAATTACCAGCAGGGCACGTCTTACTCGGTCTATAATTATGCGACCAATCCCTATAAATCAATTTCACTCGGTTTCACGGATCCGTGGTTGTTTGATTCTCCCAATCTGGTCGGAGTAAATATGACTTACTCCGAAAGAGGCAGCAACAGCAGCACTTACTATTATCCCTATGATTTGACGATTTATGGTGGTTCGTTACGCTGGGGACGGCGCTTTCGTTGGCCGGATAATTATTTCCGGGGTAGCTGGTCGTTCGGCGCTTACAGAAAAAAATACTCTAACGTCAGCGATGATTATCTGCAAAGTGTCCTTCAAGGTAAATCCCGAACAACCAGCATCGGGATCACCCAGGTCATTAACCGTGACAGCCGCGACCTTCCGGAATTTCCGACAAGGGGCTCAGTATTTACCTGGTCATCGAATCTGACCGGCGGATTTTTAGGCGGTACAGAGCATTTTCATAAACATACTCTCACGATTGAGTACTTTTTACCGACGATCTGGAAATTGGTAGCCTTTAACCATGTAGAATTCGGAGTCATCAAGAAGTTGCGGCAATCCAGCGTTATTCCCCCGGACGAACGTTTCATAATGGGCGGAAGTGGCATGATTTACGGAACGGCTCTACGTGGTTATGACGATAACGAGGTTGGTCCGACTTATTACTACAGCGGTTATAATTATCCCTATGGCGGCGAATCGATGTTGAAATATACCTTTGAATACCGCGTACCGATCTCCAATAATCCGACCATTTATGCCCTGGCATTTGCCGAAGCCGGGAATACCTGGAAACATCTTTCCGGTACCGATCCTTTCGATCTGAAGCGTTCGCTCGGCATCGGTATTCGCTTTTACATGCCGGCGCTCGGATTATTAGGGGTTGATTTTGGTTACGGATTTGACGATATTGATGTCGAAGGTTCAACCGGTTACGGTAAACCTGAAGGTTGGAAAACGCATTTTATATTTGGAACGGCTTATTAAAGTAAAAAGCCATTGATAAATAACGGAGGAAAAGTGAAAAAAGTAGTTATGATTGTTCTCGGAATGTTGGTGATGGCTGGTTGGACAAATATCGCCCAGGCCCAGATCAAGGTCGGTTATGTCAATTCAGATCGCATTCTTGGAGAATATGACGAAGCCAAAGAAGCGCAGAGCAAACTGGACATCGAAGCCAAAAAATTGGAAGATGAGTACCGTGGCATGCTTGCCAAGTTAGACAGTTTGCAGAAAGATTACGAACGTCAGAAAATGATGATGAGCGAAACCCGGCGTAAGACCAAAGAGGCTGAAGTCGCTCAGCTGCAAGAATCCATTCAGAAGTACCAGGTTGAAAAACTCGGCCCTGAAGGCGAAATTTACAAGAAACAGGCTGAATTAGTTTCGCCGATCCTGGAAAAAGTTAAAAAAGTAATCGAGAAAGTCGGCAAGGACAACAAGTACGATTACATCTTCGATACTGTCCAGGGCAACATTCTTTATGCGGAACCGGCTCATGACCTGACCGATAAAGTCATTTATGAACTGAAGCGCACAAAATAAATATGCAATTGACGTTGGGGCAGGTTGCCCGATTAGTCAACGGCTCGGTTCGCGGCGACGAAGCCGCCGTCGTTTGTGATGTGGCAGAGATTCAGCACGCCCGAAGTGGTGAAATTACGTTTCTGGCCAATCCGAAGTATGCAAAGTATATGGCTACTACTACAGCCACAGCTGTAATTGTCGAGGACAATTTCAGCGGCGCCTTCCCGAACTTAGTGCTGGTTAAGAATCCGAACTTAGCTTTTTCGATTATCCTAGCTCATTTCCGGCCGGAATTGCCGTTACCGGCCCCGCAGATTCATGCGACTGCCATCATTGCCAGCGATGTTCAGGTCGGTAAAGATGTCTACGTCGGTCCACATGTTGTGATCGAATCCGGCGTGATAATTGCCGACGATGTAGTCATCCAGGCGAATTGCTATATCGGGCAATCCGTCAGCATCGGTGAAGGAACCGTCATTTTCCCGAATGTCAGCATTTATCATAAATGTATCATTGGGCAGAAGGTGCGGATTCATTGCGGAGTAGTGATCGGCAGTGACGGATTTGGCTTTGTGCGAGTTCAAAACGGCATCGAGAAGATTCCGCAGGCCGGCCGGGTCGTGATTCATAATGAGGTCGAGATCGGCGCAAATACGACGATCGATCGCGGAACGGTCAGCGACACGGTCATCGGACGCGGTACGAAATTAGATAATCTGGTACAGGTCGCTCATAACGTCAAGATCGGCGAATACTGCTTTTTAGCAGCGCAGGTCGGAGTAGCCGGGAGTACCATTATCGAAGATAGCGTCAGTATTGGCGGACAAGTCGGCATCGCCGGACATTTGCATATTGGCTCCGGAGTAATGATCGCGGCGCAATCAGGTGTTTCAAAAGATGTTCCGACCGGGATGTTTGTGCTCGGTTCACCAGCCCAGGAGCGGATGAAAGCCGCTCAGGAATTTGCGCATATACGCTCATTGCCCGAAATTAAAGAACGCCTAAAAAAACTCGAGGCGGAAGTTCATACGACAAAAATAGAGGAAAAGTAATGTCGCGTAATCAGCGAACAATAAAAAAAGCGGTTTCGGTTTCCGGAATCGGCTTGCACACCGGTGTTAAAAGTACGCTTACATTTAAACCGGCGCCGGAGAATTCCTGGATCAGGTTCGTCCGCACCGATGTCGAAAACTGTCCTGAAATCATAGCCGACATTAATCATGTCACGGACATTTCGCGGGGGACGACCATTGCACAGAACGGAGTCCAGATTCATACCGTCGAGCATGTTCTGTCGGCGGTAGCCGGGCTTGAGATCGATAATATCATCATCGAAGTAAATAACATCGAGCCGCCGGTATGCGACGGCAGCGCCATCGAATTTGTCAAGGCTTTGAAACAAGCCGAGATCGTCGAACAGGAAGCCGATCAGGATGTGTTGGTCATCGATAAAATTCTGACCTATACCGATCCTAAGAACAATGTCGATATTCATATCCTGCCGGCCGATAGTTTCCAGATCACTTTCCTGATCGATTACAGTAAGATACCGGCGATCGGAACGCAATACTCAGCCACCTATTCCTTAGCAGATGAATTCGAAACCGATTATGCCTCAGCCCGGACTTTCTGCACGCTGAGTGAAATCGAAGGACTCAAGAATCGCGGCCTGATCAAAGGCGGTAATGTCAACAATGCTGTGGTTTTTATTGATCGGCACATCGAACAGAGTGAAGTGGAGCGAATCCGCAAATTATTTGGGATCTCCAATGAAATCTCGATTGGTCAGCGAGGTACACTAAACGGTGTCGAACTGCGTTATTACAACGAAGCCGTGCGCCATAAAATCGTCGATCTGATTGGCGATTTTGCCTTACTGGGAGTGCCGATTCAGGGACATGTCATTGCCGCGCGGAGCGGTCATGCCCACAATGTCAACTTCGTGAAAAAAATTCGCAAAGAATACGAAAAGGTATTGATCAGTAAAAAATACCAGAAAGGCAAAGTCCGTGGCGCCTTACTCGACGTTAACGGGATCGAGCGCATCCTGCCGCATCGTTATCCGTTTTTACTGGTCGATAAAGTAATCGATATGGTTCCGGGCGAATCGGTCACTGCTCTTAAAAATGTGACGGTTAACGAACCGTTTTTCCAGGGGCATTTCCCGGTCAGGCGGGTCATGCCGGGAGTCCTCGTGCTCGAATCTCTGGCGCAGGCCGGTGGATTAATGCTTTTAAACACAATCGAACATCCCGAAAAAGTCCTGGTATATTTCACCGGTTTGGATGAAGTCAGATTTCGCAAGCCGGTTATTCCGGGCGATCAGATTCGCCTCGAAGTGCAGATGGTTCAGTTCCGTTTATCGATGTGTAAAATGCGCGCCGTCGCGTTTGTGAACGACGAGGTTGTCGTCGAAGCTAACATGATGGCCTCTTTGGTAGATTTATAAATTATGAGCAATATACATCCGACTGCAATCGTCGATCCAAAGGCTAAAATCGGCGAAAACGTATCAATCGGCCCCTACTCGGTTATCAGTGACAATGTCGAGATTGGCGAAAATTGCCAGATCGGAACGCAGGTCGTGATTTTACCGGGCGCCCGTATAGGTCGCGATTGTAAAATCTATCATCACGCGGTCATATCCGAAATTCCGCAGGATTTAAAATTCGGGGGCGAGGAGACCACGGCCGAGATCGGAGATCGCACGGTCATCCGTGAATTTGTGACGATAAACCGTGGCACTCAACAACACTGGAAAACAGTCGTTGGTTCCGATTGTCTCCTGATGGCTTATGTCCATGTCGCGCACGATTGTATTATCGGAGACCATGTCATCATGGCTAATGCCGTTAACCTGGCCGGTCATGTCCAGATCGAAGATTGGGTAATTATGGGGGGCATGGTCGGCGTTCTGCAGTTCAGCCGGATCGGACAACATTCGATCATCGGCGGTCAATTCCGGGTTTCCAAAGATGTTCCGCCATATATTATGGCCGCCCGCGAACCGCTGGCTTACGAAGGATTAAACAGAGTCGGCCTGAAACGTCGTAATTTTGCGCCGGAAACTATCCTGGCCTTGAAAAGAGCCTATAATCTGATTTATCACTCTGAATATAATGTCTCTGACGCACTCCGAAAGATCGAAGAGACCACCGAGCTGATGATTCCGGAAGTTCAGAACGTTATCGATTTTATTAAAAAAAGCTCCCGCGGCATAATCCATTAATTTTACCTATTGAAATATCAGAAAAATCGCCCGCTGAAATATTCTGTTATTGTCGGTTTGTTAATCATCGTCCCGGCATTATGGGCGGGAGATATCGATCTGACAACGGTTACGCCCGGTAACGTGCGTCCGGCGCTGACGACGATCTTTTCCAAACTGTCAACCGGATTGGAAGCCCCGGCGATTGTCTTCAGCCAACCCGGAAAATCCAGCGTGATATTCTGGACGCAATACAATGCTCCTGATCTGGCAAATGGCGCAAAGCGCTTTCAGGGTTTACCGGCAGTCGGGCTGGCGCTCGGCCTTTCACCAACAATCATAGTAGCCGGACAACTCAGCGCCGGTCGCTGGCAGGAAGAGAGCCTGAACGCCATCGGTCTCTTCCTGGGTTATTGCTGGGGCGAATCCGCCAAACCCAACCAGGTCATCTGCGGATTGAATCATATCAAAGGCCCGCGCGATTTCCACTTTCGCGATCTGTCATTGGGCTATCTGAAACTTTTCCGGAAAGGCGAGTGGAATTTGTCATTGGCCGGTACAGCCCACTTGACGCAGGCCTGGATTCATGTGACCGATAATGCTGATCCGGACGATAATTATAAGACGAGCATGAAAATTGACTTGGGCCTGTTACGTTTCGATCTTTCCCGCAATGTCGGCAGTCATCTGAAAATCGGCGGCGGTCTGGCATTCACGCAGAGAAGCGTTTCCGGTATTATTTCATTTATGGGATACATTTAATGGCTGAAGGCTTTAGAATAAAGAATCTTTCCGTACTCGGCTCGACCGGCTCGATCGGCGTCAACGTCCTGAAAGTCGTAACGGCCTGCCCGGAGCGGTTCGCAGTACGTTATTTATCGGCTGGTCGGAACGCCGCCCTGCTGATCGAACAGGCGCGACAATTCCACCCGCAGGCCGTGGCCATCTCGGACTCCGCTCAGCACCAATTTGTTAAGGATTCACTGGCCGGGAAGAATATCGAAGTCCTGATCGGCCGGGAAGGTGTTTTGGAACTTGCCGGTCGCGGCGCGATCGATCTGATGATTAATGCGATCGTTGGAATGGCCGGTTTGGAGCCGACCTGGCGCGCGCTGAATGCCGGAACTGACATAGCGCTTTCAAACAAGGAATCGCTGGTCATGGCCGGTGAAATCATCATGAATTTAGTGGCCGGGCGTGGCCTGAAACTTTACCCGATCGACAGCGAACACAGCGCCATCTGGCAATGCCTGGCCGGTGAAGACAAAACCAGTGTCAAACGCCTGATCCTGACCGGTTCCGGCGGCCCGTTCCGCACACGGCCGCTGTCGGAATTCGACCGGATCACGCCGGATGAGGCTTTGCGCCACCCGACCTGGAACATGGGCCGGAAGATCACGATCGATTCGGCGACCCTGATGAACAAAGGTCTCGAAATCATCGAAGCCTATTGGCTATTTGGCGTTAAACCGGAGCAAATTTCAGTGCTGATCCACCCGCAATCGATCATCCATTCGATGGTCGAGTTTTGGGACGGATCGATCAAGGCGCAAATGGGATTGCCCGATATGCGTCTGCCGATTCAGTACGCCATCGGTTACCCGGAGCGTCTGCCAGTCGCATGGGAGAACGTTGACTGGACGAAACTCAGTCAGTTAACGTTCGAAGCCCCCGATCCGGTGAAGTTTCCGACTCTGCGCCTCGCGTATGAGGCACTACGCCGGGGCGGTACGGCGCCCGCCATATTGAATGTGGTTAACGAACTGGCGGTATATGCTTTTCTGGAAGGGCGGATCAGGTTTCCGGAGATCGCCGGTCTGATCGAAAAAGCGCTTGGGCAGATCGATATTGTCGATCATCCGGGGCTTAATGAAATTCTGGCAGTCGAGCCGCATGCCCGTGAATTCGTTGACCGCGCCATTTAACATTGATAATGAAAGGAAATTATAGATTATGATGACTATCGTGGCTGTCCTGATTGTGATTGGTGGAGTGGTAATCGCTCACGAACTGGGCCATTTTATTTTTGCGAAGTTGACCGGCATGCGGGTAGAAGCCTTTTCGATAGGTTTTCCGCCCAAAATTATCAGCAAGAAGATCGGCGAGACCGATTATCGGATCTCGGCGATTCCGCTGGGCGGCTACGTTAAAGTTTCCGGCGTGATCGACGAAAGTCTCGACGTCGGAGGCGCCGAGAGCAACGAACCCTGGACATTCGCCGCAAAAAAAACCTGGCAAAAACTACTTTTCATCTCAGGCGGTGTGATTTTCAATGTTATTTTTTCGATCATCATATTCAGCATTCTGACCATGCGCGCCGGAATTTATGAACCGGATAATCAGCCGGTTGTGGAAAGCGTGATTCCCGGTTTCCCGGCCGATTCGCTCGGCATCAAAGCCGGCGATACAATTCTCGCGGTCGACGGCACAGCCATTGACTCCTGGGAAAATATGACGAAACTGATTCACAATCACCCGCACGATTCGATTGCCGTCAAATGGCAAACTGCCGGAATTATCCAGGAAAAGAAACTCATGCCGGTCGCCAATAAAGTTCTGCAAGGTTCAAAATTGGTGGAAGTCGGCCTGGTCGGCATCAGTCCGGTCATGCATCACCGTTCGGCTCGCTTTTTCGAGTCAATCGATAGTGGCCTGAAAAACACCTGGTACTGGCTGAAGATTACGGTCATCTCACTGAAAATGCTGGCCACCGGCGAGGAATCGCTGAAGAATATCGGCGGCCCGATTTTCATCGCCAAGTTGGCCGGGGAATCGGCCAAGTCCGGAATAAGCTCGATCCTGGGTCTGATGGCGATCATCAGCGTTAACCTGGCGCTCATCAATATTCTGCCGGTTCCGGCTTTCGACGGCGGACATATTATCATTATCCTGATCGAAGCCATTCTGCGCCGGCCGCTCTCATTAAATGCCAAAGTACGCATCCAGCAGGTCGGTCTGGCACTCATTATCCTGCTGACGGTACTGGTGCTGTTCAACGACATTGCCCGCGTGTTCAAGTGGTGAAACAGGGAGATGCGATGTCCGGTAAAGTCATCAAACTTTGCCCGCATATCATTCTCGAAGGCACACGCCTGACTCACAAGACTGAAATCGCCTTTGCGCTGAATGAACACCCGCGCATCGTCGGCCCGCGCAAATACCGCTATCATTCACCAATCGTCTCCGCCGAATGGTGCGCTTTTACCAATTTCCCGTGGGGCCGCGGGCTGATCAATTTCGAACCGCAGGAGGAGGCGCTGGCCATGGAAACTTACCATGTCTGGATGCGCCTGTTCGAACTCCAGCGCTATTATTCCTGGATCGTCGACCGCTTTCATATTTCAACGCAGGTCTATCAGCGGGCGACCTACGGTAAACTCTACGATTTCGGCTGGCTCGAGGAGCGCTTAGTCGCCCTGAACTATCGCCTGATTTTCTGTACGCGCCGCCCGGAATCGTTCGCCGCCGCCCGCGCCGAACGGATCAAAGTCTCCGGCAAACCTTCGCAATACGACGACCTGAATGTCTTCATCCGGGAACAGGAAATGCTGAGGGATTTTTTGCGGCGCTCGAAACTTCCATCACTGGAAGTCGATGTCTCGGACAACGATGTCAGTAAAGTTGTTGAGAAAATCGCTGACTGGCTGGAACAGACCGATGGCCTGAGCCAGGTCTGAGAGCTTTTCACCACAGAGCGCGCAGAGTTCACGGAGAATAATATCTTAATCGTATCATTCTGAACGAGGAATCCCGTTTGGAGAATCGGTTCGCGACCGGACATGGTATTTTTAATGATATTCTCCGCAGAATAGAGACACGGCATGCCGTATCTCTACTACTATTCTGATGATATCTTAGGAATGTTTATTAAACAATTATTTTTCTTGTCACAGAAGCGAATAATCAATACTTTATTATCGTATTTGATACTGCTGACAATTACGAAGCAGCGTTTTCTCGAGGGAATGAACGTGGCCAGGTTGGCTGAAAAGAAAAATAAATAGTCTGTTCATCTGAAAACTCCGGGAGAAGATTCGGATCCTTTGACGAAATATTTCAGAATAATGGTTCTTACAATCGTCCTGGCGGTCAATGTCAGGGCGGTTTCCATCAGCGGTTTCGTGCGCGAGGATGCTACCGGAGAACCGTTGGCCTACGTGAATGTCTTTCTGAAAAATACCTTTACCGGAACTGCGACCACCCAGGACGGCTACTATGTCATCCCTGATGCCCGGCCGGGCGAATACGAAATAATCGTTAGCATCATCGGTTATGAAACGATTACCCAAAAAGTGATATTGGCGCGGGACAATCTGCGGCTCGATTTCCGTTTGAAAGTAACCAGCCTCGCAGGCGAGAGCGTCACCGTCACGGCCGAGCGTATGAAATTCAAGGAAAAGATGGAACTGAGTTCGACCAACCTGTCGCTCAAGGAAATCAAATCGGCACCGGGCTTCATCGAGGCCGATGTCTTCCGAGCGATCCAGCTGTTGCCCGGTGTGCAGTCGCTGAACGATTTCTCGAGCGCGCTATATGTGCGCGGCAGTACGCCGGATCAGAACCTGATCATGCTGGACGGCATTACGGTCTACAATCCCTTTCACCTGGGCGGCGTGTTTTCGACTTTCAACACCGACGCCATCAAGGAAGCCGATTTTTCGGCGGGCGGTTTCCCGGCGCGTTACGGCGGACGCCTGGGTTCGATTTTGAATATCATTAATCGGGAAGGCAATACCGAGGAATTTTCCGGCACGGCCAATATTTCATTGATTTCCAGTAAACTCCTGCTGGAAGGGCCCTTACCGAAAATTTCCGGCATCAAAGGTTCCTGGATGGTAGCGGGACGGCGTACATATTTCGACCAGATTCTCAACTCCGTGATGTATTTCAAGAAACGACATGACAAGAAGACCGGCAATTACTACAACGAGGAAGACTATGTCGGCTTTCCATATTATTTCTATGACCTGGAGGCCAAACTGAATGTCGATCTCGGCCATAATCACCGGCTGACCTTGAGCTCGTTTTACGGTGATGACGTCCTGTCAGTAGCTTACCAGGATAATTGGGATGATACTTATAATAACGATTATTATGAGAAATATTCATCCGACAACCTGTTCGACTGGCGCTGGGGCAACCAGACCAACAGCCTGACCTGGCGCTGGATCGCCTCGCCGAAGCTGATTGTCAGAACCTTCATAGCCGAAAGCCGCTTTCGTTTCCGCATCAATATTAAATATGACGAGAATGATTATATCGTTAGCGGTGGAGACTCCACAAATTACCGCGATATCTACGATCTTGACATCTTCGATGTCGTTAAAGATAATAGCATTCAAACTGAATTAACCTGGTTGCCGAATGCCGACCATACGATCATGGCCGGGATACAGCATAAACAGTTGGATTTCAACCTCGGCATGATTACCCGCGAAGAATCGATTGAGAACAATATTTCCGAAGTATCCAGCGATACCGCCCTGTGGATGCTGGAGCGTCCCTACGAGGAGGCTCTTTTCATCCAGGATAAATGGAATCTGACGCAGCTGTTCTCAATGCAGTTCGGCCTGCGTCTCAACTGCTACAGCCTGCACAAACAACTGTACCCCGAGCCGCGGTTAGCATTGAAATATCTGCTCCAGGAAAACCTGTCGCTCAATTTTTCGTGGGGACAATATCATCAATTCCTGACGACGGCCAATCCCCAGGATGAAAACCTGCGTTTCATCGATATCTGGTTAGCCATTCCGGGTGACCGGAAAGCCAGTTTTACGGAACACACGATTCTCGGACTCGAGTATCTGACTGATAGTAATATCTTATTCCGCCTGGAAACCTACTATAAGGATTTCGACCACCTGCTGACTCTCAAACAGGGCGATATTTTTTCGGTGGAAGAGGAGATACTTTTCGACCGGTTCAATGAGTTCTGGGATACGGACGCCTATGCCTGCGGCACGGAAATTTTAATTAAGAAAACTACCGGCAAGATGCAGGGCTGGATCGGCTATACTTTTGCCCGTACGCGGCGTAAAATTACCGGTCAGGCCTGGACTTATCCGAAATATGACCGCACTCATACCGCCAATGCCGTGGCCGACTGGCAATTGACTAAAAAATGGCATTTCAGCACGGCGGTTTCGTATGCTTCCGGAAATCCATACACGCCGATTCTGGGAGTCATTCAGAGCTGGAGTGAAGATCAGGGATACGGACAATCGTATTGGTCGGAAAATGATGATGATAACTCGACGGAATGGTGGGAGAATAACATTTATCTGGTCGGGAAACAGAACAGCGCCCGCTACCCGGCCTATTTTCGCTGGGATGTCAGTTTTATCCACCGGAAAGCCACCCGTTATGGTTTCCGGGAATTTTATCTCCAGGTTCTGAATGTCACTAACCACCTGAATATCATGACCTACATATACAGTCAGAAATATGACGATACTACTGAGGGTATAAAAGGCGTTCGGAGATTTGGAGTTCCGATGTTTCCGATCATGCCGACATTCGGAGTCAAATTTGAATTTTAAAAAGTCAGGTCTGATGAAACGCCAATTCGTAATCGTCGTCGCGATTTTACTGTCTATAACCATGTGTGAAAATTGGGGCTGGCAGGATGTGGAGTCCGATCAGGAATCGATGCTGAATATATTCGCCCTGGTTTCGCTGGATACGACCATTTCGAGTTTTGTACACGTCCGGCAAACTCTGAATCTTGACGATGAGGAAATGATCCTGGTAGATCGGGACACACTCTGGTACGGCGACAGCCCGTACGATTACGTCTTTGAAGATTCTTACCGTTCGAATTTTCTTGTCGATAGCGCAGTCGTTACTATTTCAGATGGGAATAAGGTTGTTCGATTTTTTCCGGTTCGTACGGAAGAAAATTATGGCTATATAGGCATAAACGAATTTGTGTTTCAAAAGAAAATGTCGGTCGTCTATCTGGATACGCTGCATCAGTTCAATCCAGTACCGGGAACGATCTATTTCCTGGAAGTCACCGCTCCCGATGGCCGGCGGGTAACCGGTAGTCTCGTTACTCCGGCTATTCCCGTGCTGCTTGATGAGTCGATTCCCGACACTCTGCACCTGCAGAAATCCTACACCATTCCATTCGAGCCTTTACCGGACAATTATCAGATCCTGCGGACGATTACCAATAATTATACCGGCGAAAATAAAGTGTTCATCGAACCTGGTTCGGCATCCTGGAAATCTTTTCCGGAAGATGCTTCTTCATTCGATGACGATGATTTCGATTGTGATATGGAAATCCGGCTGACGGCCATGGATGACAATTACTATGAATATTTTGTGAAGAAGCCGCTGGATGATGAGTTTGTTTCCTTTTTGCTCGGGGATGCCAATTCCGGATTATCCTGCGGGATCGAGGGCGGATATGGATTATTCGGCGCAATCGCCGTCGATCACGTTTATCGGATTGCCGTGAGGTGAATGATGAATATTACCACGCAAATCAGGACGATAGCCATACTGACGTTAATTTCGTTGATTATTAATTGTGATGATGCCTACGACGAATATAGCGGCTACCGTTATGAAAATGATTTTTATATAGTAAATAGTAATGCAAGCGGTCTGAAGCAGATTACGGTTGCAGCTGATTATGGCGCCGACATTGAATTTCTGCCCGACGGTTCGGGGAT
>Ga0074199_1001456_pt1 | contig 20582 bp, 9 predicted proteins | sample EPASupsiteSAE347_FD_64528 | JGI IMG/M metagenome (GOLD analysis project Ga0074199, IMG submission 64528) | Bioremediated contaminated groundwater from EPA Superfund site, New Mexico - Sample SAE3-47 | ecosystem: Environmental > Aquatic > Deep subsurface > Groundwater > Contaminated ...
GGCGAGGGTGAGCAGGATGGGCTTTGGCGGGGTGCAGAAATGGCCCGGCCGGCCGCCGGAATTAAATGGGCCGATTTTTGGGTTGCCAACCCCCGCCAATACCAGCCTGTATTTTCGGGCCTCGGCTAAAATCCGTTCAAAACCGACCGACAGATTCATGAAATTCTGGAACTCATCTACATATAGATACCACGGTCGGCGTTTGCCCTCGGGCAGACCCGCCCGGCGGAAGGCTGCGTTGACTATCTTGGTGACCAGGAAGCTGCCCAGCGTGCCGGCCACCTTTTCGGTCAGCAGGCCGGTCGAAAGGTTGGCCAGCAGAATCCTCCCGCTGTTTATAACCTCGTCGAAGTTGATTGCCGCATGGCGCTGACAAATAATATTGCGCACATGACGTTCCAACAGAAATGGCGAGAGCTTGTTCAAGACAGGATCGCATGCGTTCTTTGAAAAGAACTTGAACTGGTTGTTCCAGAATTGGAGCAGTTGCGGATCGGTAGTCTTTTGCAGCACATCTTCTCGATACGCGGAATCGGTGAGCATCTGCTCCACATCGGCCAGTGTTGCTCCAGAAACGGCATGGAGGACGGTGCGAAGGGTGTATTGCAGGATGCGTTCCAGCCTCGGCCCCCAAGAGGCCGGAAAGTACCGCTCCAACGCCATGATTGTTTCGGCAACGATGCGTTCACGTTCGGTCTCATCATGGGCATCCAGAATATTGAGGGCGAACGGATATTCGGTGTCGGCGGCGTTGAAGAGCACAACGTCGTTGATCCGATGCTTCGGAATCCGGCGAGCAACCATCTTCACAAGATCGCCGTGCGGATCGAGGAGTCCGACGCCGTGCCCGGCGGCAATGTCCTGCAAAATCATGTTCAAGAGAAGTGTGGACTTGCCCGTACCCGAAGCCCCGGCGATATAGCAGTGGCGGGAGCGGATTTCAGGCGGAGTAGCCACGCGGCGAACTTGGCCGCGATGCACGTTTTGGCCAAGGATGAAATTGGTCGTATCCAGAACCGGCTTGGGAGGCTGTCGCGTCTGCGACTTGACGCGCAGCAATCGTTCGGAGGGAATCGTGGAATTGGGTAGGTGCATGATGCCGGTCAGTTCGCGGACGTTCAAAAGCATCCCAGGCAACATAGATTCCCGGTAACAGATCGCCGGTCGCCATAGGATCGGTACCGGAAACTCCTCGTCGCCCCATTGCTTGGCCCATGCCTCCGCGTCGCGGACAGCCAGGCGATTGCCGACCCCTTCGTATTGCTCGACAAAGCCCCGCAAATCGGCCAACGCCCTCGACGAATTGCTTACCAAGTGGATGTTCACCGCGTAGAACGGCGAATGGGTCTTGTCGTCCAACAGCTTGCGGTCAATCTCCGGGTAAACCATCTGCCCGGGCTTGTACGGGTCTTCGCAGGCCATGCGGAGATTGTTGGCCCAAGGATGCTTGGCCCGTTGAAACAACACTTGCACAAGCGCCCACTCCCCGGCCCGCAATTCTTCCAAGATGGCGACCGCCGGCGCTAAGGGGTCGGTGTCCAGCTTGGAAAACGTACGGATCGGATGGCAATAGGGTTCCGGCAAATAGAGTGGGGCCACAAAGAACGGCGGCTCGTTCTCGCCGTAGCTATGAATGGCGCACACTCGGTCAGTCCATTCCGGGTCGCCGTTTTCGTCGTCATATTCTTGGGTGACAACAGCCGATCGCGGATAGAGCGTGTGCAGTTGGGCTTCCAACAGCGCCACATCCATTTGGCTCGCCACGAAACGCGCTTCGATGCGAGGTTCGCCGCCGGCATTGCCACTGGGTTCGCCGATTCCGAAAAGCTCGAAGGCCATAGGCTCACGCGATTGGCCAAGGGCCAGGAGAAGTTGCTCGGCCTTGGGATACGTAACCTCGTCTTCGATGTAGTGGCTTACCGTGGTCACGCAAAACGGCCGCTGGCGTATCCATTGGTCGCCCATGTAATATGGTTCGTCGGACGGCGGTGGCAAAGGCCGAAACCCTCGCATCAGCCGTTCAAAAAAAGACAGCCCTTGGTAAGGGGCCTTCAAACCGTTGAGACCCAAGTCCCAACGTGTAACGGAGCACTCGTCGAACGGCTCGAAATACGGCTCCAATTGGAAATTGGACCAGGCCATTGGCCAGATGCCGCAACCTCGATAAATCTCGCCCTTGCAATGAGTCAACTTCTGCTGATAAAGCGATTCGGGAGCAGTCTGCATGATGCCTCCTCAATCACCACAGCAGGATGGTGCAGTTACACTTCGGGCAGTCCATGCGGACGGTCTTCTCGCCGCATTGCGGACAACTTTTTGTGAGAACATTTCGTTCGCGATGGTCCTTGAACCCGCACGAGCAGCTCCACACGGCAACCGTGTTGTACTCCTCGCCACACCCCGGGCACTTGAACTTATTGACGAACAACGGAACCATCCAATATGCGATGCGCCGACCGAGAAGTGCCCAGATTATGAAGGCACCAACACACACGCCGATGAAGATTGGTGGCTCGTTTGTGGGAGTAAAGGACAGGCCTAATAGGCCCAGAATAAGAAAGATGGCAAGCAAGGGAATCCAGTAAATCTTGCGGTACATCGAGAGGCCGGCGCGTTTCATCAGAACACTCCTTTCTTGAACGGGTTTTGCGATTTGCGCTATCGACGGAGCTACGCATAATTTATTACATGCGGTTCTGTCTTGCGAGCCTCCGCAACCGTGTTGCGACCGGCCTCACGAAACGCGAACGGCTTTCTAACCATTTTCTTGCTGCCCTCTCACAATACGTCGCCAATCACCTATGCTTTGCTGTTGACATCCTTCTGTGACATGCGATGAGCCATCATTCCGATCGCCACGGCATCGAACATATTCTGGTGAAATCGCTCCTTCCAAGCGCGATCCTGAGTCAAAAACACTTTCAATTCGGGATGCTTGGACACGACAACGGTGGCCACCTCCTTCTTGCTGGCCCAACCGTTGCCGCAGGTGAACTTCTTGACGGTGCTTGGGGCATAGCTGACGAATGCCAGCTTATTTCTCTTGGCGAGAGTTTGGATTTCATCGAAGAGCGCATTGAGCATCGCGGCATTTCGGCTCTTGCCGAAAAATGTCCTCTCAACAGCCACAATCTGCGGCTCAAGCTCGTCGATGAGCCTTACTATAACGTCCTTGGCGCGCTGGAGGGTTTCCTGGGGCGACTTTCCCCGGGCAATGACTTTGACGGCGTGGTGAACGAGTTTGCCATTGTCGAGAAGGGCAACGCCCATCCAGCGAGTGCCCGGGTCAATGGCCAAAATGCGTTTTCCATTGTTTTGTATGAACATGAATGTGTGCGGACGAGCCCAAACGGACCTTGCGGTGCTTGGGTTCGCCGGCGGTTACTTGTTTTCGATTTCGTGCCAGCAGGCCGATGCCAGAGCCACAGCCTCGAACATCCGAATCCGGTAGGGATTCTGATGCTGGGATTCTCGCTGGAGGTCGTAGAGCAGCGCCGGATACTTGTTGGCCACAATGCTGGCAAGCGTGTACTTGGTGATCTTGGATCTCGGGCACAACAGAGCCTCCAACTCCTTGATCGAATAGCGGTGAATCCTGACGCAACGCCGGCCGCAATAGTTCTCGATGTCCTTTACCAATTGATCCAGAGAGGGCGAACTGCGGCTCGGGTGAAGCTGTTTGATGGCCAGGATGTTAGGGCGGTACATATCGATGTAGTCTGCCATGATGCGATGGCAGGCCATGCGTCTTTGCATTGCCGTTTTACCGCTGGCAACTTTCACGTCCCAGTCCAGCAGGTCCGCCCCTCGGAAGACAGCGATGCCGATATATCGCGATCCGGGATTAACTGCCAGGATTCTCATTGGCTCGTTGTACATGGTGGCAAAGTAAATAGGTGAATAATGCTGCTCGACTTTTCCTGATCTTTATGTCCGGCACCAACATGACTTCGGCCAATACTTTCTTTAGAAGCTCCTCGGGATATTTCCGGCACAACGTTCGGTAGCGAGGAATGCCGCTGGGGTCATCGAGCGAAGCGGCTAGGTTCGCTGCGAGTATCGATTGACGTGCATGAAGGGCAATGGTTGAAAAACCGCTGTCTTCAAGACTTGGCGGGAGTGTGTGTTGCATCATTTGCGTTTTGTTGTTGACTAATATATTTATATTCATATTGTTAGCGACTGCGTGAATGCCTGTTTTCGTGGCAGAATGAACGGCGGTTGGCGAAAGTCCTGCTGCCGTAGGTGTTGGATATTTCCAACCTCTGCTGCCGGAAATATCCAATACCTGCTGTTGGAAACTTCCGTGTCGTGACAGTGGCTTCCACTGCGTCACCTGAATGGTCAGGCAACGGCCAGTGTTGACCGTGGTGATGTATCCTTCCTTCCGCAGCAGCGCGAGCCACCGAATAATCGTGTCTCGCGGCATCCCCATGTCAGAGCAAATCGTGCCGATCTTCCTGAGCAGAACGCCCGTGGCACGATTCGCATGTAGCACCAGGTACAGATACAGCCACACCGCGCTTTTCATCTTGCGGTAGTGCTTTGCCTGGAAGTCCGCCACCAATCCAAGCCATACAGGTGCCCACCATTGCTTGTTCTGCCCTTCGATCCGCCTAGACCCTTTCCAAGTGGTCATGGCAATGATTTCTTTTCAATACTATGTGCTCTTTGTGGCGGACATTTTCTCTGGTCTCGCGTAGCACGTCGGTGTAGAGCGCGTCAACCAATGTGCGATAGACTGCTGCCAGCTTGAAAAGGTTTGTCGTGGCGGGCAGGCACATTCCCCGTTCCCACCGGGAGATGCGGCTGCTGTCGACCAAGCCCAGAACGGCTGCCACATCTTTTTGCCGAAGCCCGCGAATCCTGCGGTACTTCCTGAGGCGATTCGGTATCCGTTTTCTTTTCATGTGTGTGTGATGATTAGGTTACTATTGCTCCATCATAACCGACGCGCATCACATCGCGTAAGGCGGGATAAATTGTCGCGGGAAGCAAATTGCACCGCGCATAGCCGACACTCGACAGACATCTGTTGGTATGCGCCGAGTTATCCACAGGTGTGCTGCTTTACATCACATCGCGAGCTGTAGTACAATCAAATAACCTTTTACATATTATTAGAACTGTTCGTGTTCCCCGTGGCTTCTCAATGCGAACGGAGCATGAGCATCAAAGGAAATATGCTATCATTCAAATCGCAACGAACGACCACGCATCATAAAGTACACACTCGCACCTCTCCGCATGGTCTATCGGTCTATTTCTCAATGCTGATTGGTCTCGTCCTAGCCAGCCTTTTCTCGGCAACAGTCTGCGTCTTCGCAGTTCCACCGGACACGCTGTATAGCCCTGGCGAAACGACAGATCCGGGCTGTACTCCTGGCTCACCAAACTGCTCGGTAACTGCCCCAATTGGCCTTAACAGTTCTGGTGGATTCGATGCGTCCGTAGGCACAATCCTGTTTAATACCGACATTTACCAAACAGAGGGGGTGACTTATCAACATCCGCGAGACCCATCAGAGCTGAATGGAAACTCAAACTACTCATACTACGCGATCCAAGGGATGTATGAGCAGATGTCCGCCTCCACCTCTGTTTCCGCCATTCGGGCGAATGTGTGGTGTACCAACACCTCTCGCGATGTTGTCTTAAAGCTATTTGCACGCCCCAACACGACCGCCTTTAATCCCGATACAGCTACGCCGTTATATTCAGGAACCATCAGCCATACCAATATGCCGCATGCCTCGGTTTCAGGAGGCTCCCTATTTACCTTGACTACTCCAGTCACAGTTCCTGCGGGCAGCTATCTGTATGTACTGTGGGAGTCAACAACCGCCAATGAGATCGCCATGTCCTATTTCAACGCGGACGCATCCTCCGCCCCTTATAGGAATCGCATGGTGCTAGGGAACACAAATGCGACGTTCGGCTATTCAGGTGGGAGTAGCTATTACGCCGCAACATTTCGGCTGTACGGCGCTACGAACTTGACCAGACAAACAACACAGGGCCCTGGGCCGGAACTGTTGTCAAATACCGGATTTGAGACTTGGCCATCGGGACTCCCGACAGGCTGGCTTGCGGGAGCTGGAACACCAGCAGGAATCGCTCTAGAGACAACTATCGTTCATTCCGGGAGCAATGCGGTTAAAATGGTGACCGGAACTCCTCCGACCGGCTATTCGCCCAATATAAACGTAGCGAACCTTTCGGTTACGCCAGGATCAACTTACATTATATCTTTCTGGACGCGAGGCGACGGGACCAACGCCGGCGGCTATGGAATCTACGATAGATCGCATTCCCAGTATTCGGTCAGTTTGGGGACTACCACGACCGTCGCGGGCACATCTTATCAGCAAGTCACGATCCAATGGACGGCTCCCGCCGGATGCACGGCCATCGATTTCTTTTTGACATCCAAGTTATCCACCGCTGGTGCGACGGCTTACTTTGACGATGTATCCTTCAAGCAAGTAGTCACCACCACTACGTCCATTCCCATAGGCTTGCAAACTCTGCTAAACAGTCTTCCGGGTTCGGCCATTTCCTTCCTGGATTCCAACGGCTTTATGACCTCAACAAATGTCCAATCCGCGATTATCGAGGCATACAATCATGGAAGTGACACATCGTCTATCGTATCTCCGAGAATAGTCCTGCCTGATACGCTCTATGCGGTGGCAGGCGATGAGTTGCAGCTATTCGTCAGAGGGATGATAGAAGCCCAAAACCCGTACAATCTTCCGTATGTGATTAACAGCACGGTAGGAACCTCGTATCCTCGTTACTTTGATTACACGCCTGTAGTGGCCGATGTGGGAACCAAGACACTCACGGTAAAGGTTCTGGATTACAACTATAGCGTTTTGACAACAAAGTCCGTCAGCCTTAAGGTTGTCAATCCAACAGGGGAACCGTCCAGCAACAAAAATATATTGGTTGTCGGAGATTCTCTGACCGGTGGCGGAACATGGCCAGCCGAGTTATACAGACGGTTGACACAGACGGGTGGGTCGCCAGCAGGATTGGGATATTCAAACATTACCTTCATTGGGGACCAGTCATTACCCGGATACGCGACGCAGGCATATACCGGTTATGGCGGTTGGTCATACGCCTTGTACAACGGCACCTCGGGTACTACAAGTGGCCATGTCCTGACAGGAACATTTGATAAAGATAAGACCGACGTAAGCTCTACCTATACTGACGGAACTAATACTTGGGCCGTAGAATACGCCACCGGTGGTTTGAAAGTACATGGGGCAGGGACATTGGCCTCATCGGGCACACTGACGTGGGTGTCGGGCGGAACCCACCACGGCGACATCGTTTACACTGCAAGGACGAATGAACCGGAATCTCCATTTTGGAATTCCTCCAGCGGCACCTTGTCATTTTCAAATTGGGTGGCCAGAAATGGCTATTCTGGCATCGACGCAGTGTACGTACTATTGGGCTGGAATAGCACTGGCGGAGCTAATGTTTCCGATTACTCTTCGTACATGGCTGATGTCCGAGCATTCCTGAACCAGTTGCACGCCGACTACCCGAGTGCCATTGTGAGGATAGTCGGTATCCAGATGCCATCTGCTAACGGCGGACTGGGAGCCAACTATGGGGCAAATGGAGGGCCGTCTGAGTACTACGGCATGGTCAGGTCTGCCAATTCCATGAACATTGCATACCAGAATCTAGCCAATGAAGCTTCCTATAATTCCTGGGTCAGGTTCATATCCATTGCCCCTCAATTCGACAGCGAGAACAACTTGCCCCAGTCATTAGCACCCGTGAATACACGCAATTCCACCACGGAATACCGAGGGACAAACGGCGTGCATCCGTCCACACAGGGGTATTATCAGATAAGTGACGCCGTTTACCGCGAGTTCATCAACACGTTCTGCTCGAATTAGTGCAAACGTGCAAGGAGTAGCAATAATGTAAACCACAATACACATGAAAACACACTTCTCACAAGCGAGGGCCACCGCATTCATAACGAAACGAAGGGTTATCTGCCTCTCGGTACTTATAGCAGCAATCGCATGTCTTTCGATTGCCCGTACCGTGCCGGCCTCCTACGTCGATGTTGCCGGCCGTCAATGGGCGATAACTCTTGATATTCCCACGGACGCCACGACAGTAAATGTGGATTTCGCCAAATGGGTAGACGAGATAAGCGGCATTTCACCCGGTAGCAACATACAGTTCTTCTGCCCTCAATCTGTGAATGCCGCCGATGACGACCATGTCATCACGATAAACAATTCTTCCGGCTATGTTGGCCGCCTGACTCTGGTCACTAGGACAGACACGGAGATACGTGTAATAGTACGGGCATTTCAGTTTCTCGACGCTGACGCCGCAGTGTCCCAAAGACGCTCATCAACATGGTCTTGTGCCGCTGCGGACAATAATCCGAATCTTTATACATGCACGACTTCGATGAGCGTTACCCCTCAACCTGTTGATGGCCGTTGCGGGGCAGCTAGCCAATCATATCCGAGTGACAGCACCGAATATGTGGAGGGTGACTTTTGTGCGGACGGAACATTGGAGGGCCCAGCACCAGCTTTTCCGACGCCCGGAAGTCCCGTTGATTGGACGTGTAATGGCGCATATGGTGGGGAAAGCGTGACTTGCACGGCTTCATTGGAGGCAACGACAGTCAATGGTTCCTGCGGCCCAGGCGCTACCAGCTATGCCTACGATGCTCAGGGATTTACAGGCGACTTGTGCGAGTCGGGAACAGCCGATCCGACCGACCTCGCATTTCCAACACAAGGCAATTCAGTCAGTTGGGTATGTAGGGGCAAGGATGGTGGAACGGATTCCGCTAACTGCGAGGCTTCGGTGTCTGCTGCTCCCACCGCATTGACAACACCTGCGGAAGAAGCGGATCAAGAGGCGACTGAGCCGGCAGATACCTCCACACAGGAAGCGTCGGAGTCTTCAGAAACGACAGTCACCACTACTGACGAAACCAACACAATTGCCACAGTGGAAAAGACTGCCATTCAAGCGGTTATCACGGAAGCGCAGTCCAAAGTTCAGGAAGATTACACGCCCGACAGTTGGACGTCGCTCCAAGCGTCGCTTGCTTCTGCAATTGAAGTCACCAATGACACCACCGCAACGCAGACGGATGTGGACGATACAGCAACTAAGTTGACAAAGGCCATTGCTGGCCTGGTTCCGCAAGATGCTACAGCGCCAACTGTAGAGTCGGAGTCAACGGCTAATCCGGTTGAGCAACTGCCCTCAGCGATTCTCAATGGCAGCATGAAGTTCGTCATGTGGCTGTCTAGCAAGTTCGCATCACTTCACCAGTTCGTCCAGTTGGGCTGAGGTGACCATCGGTTCACTGGTATCTGCGGGCGTTCACACATTTCTCTCTTATGATATTTCATTTCACAAAACATCGTTATCTATTCGTATTCTGTCTCCTGCTGCTTATTGGCGTGTGGCCTGATGTAATCGTTGCCGCCGGGAATGTTTCCGGGCAAGCCTGGTCCAGCACGATCGGCTGGGTCAATTTCGGCGCAACATACGGCGACGTGCAGGTTGCGGATTCCAGCATCACCGGCCAGGCGTGGAACGCCAACTACGGATGGATCAACCTCGCCCCAACGCAAAGCGGCGTGAGGAACAATGGCGCAGGCTCACTCTCCGGCTATGCCTGGGGAGCAAATCTCGGCTGGGTTAGTTTTTCTGGAGTTACAATCGACTCGAACGGTCAATTTACAGGAACAGCCACTGGTGACTATTCCGGCGACATCACGTTTGATTGTACCTACTGTAATGTTGTGACCACGTGGCGTCCGACTGGGAATGTCGTACCGAGCATAAGCGGCAGCGAACGCTATATCCAAACGCCAGCCGAGACCCGCAACGAGGATGCATCGGACGATGCCACAAAAAATGCCATCATTGCCCAATTGCAGGCGCAGATTCAAAGCCTTACCCAGCAGATCAACGCTTTACTGGCGCAAGGGGAAGGCGAAGCAGGCTCTTCCGCCGTTGCGCTGACAGAACCCCTTTCCTACGGCTCCGCTGGCAACCAAGTCGTGCTGCTTCAGAACATCTTGCAGCAACAAGGTTTCTTTCCGGAAGATACGAAGGCCAACGGCAATTTCGGTCCCGCCACGCTCAAGGCCGTCAAAGCATTTCAATTTCAGTACAAGATCGCCGGCCCCGGCATTGCGGGCTACGGCCTGGTCGGCCCCAAGACAAGGGCAGCCCTGAACGAGTTGGCAAAGTAGTCGCTCATCGGCCAATCTAAACGCCAGATCCGCAGACGCAAGTTGTGCATATCGCGCTATCGCCCCCCAGTCTTTTGGTTGGGGCGTTTTTTCGTTCAGCGGCTCAGTTTCTTTCAGCCTTTCCTGTACGCAGACTCTGGGCCCGGCCTCGCCATGCCGCAGGGAAATCGCAGGCGATCTAGCCGGAAACCGCATTCGCACCACGCTCTGCAGATGACCACCTAAGGGCGAGGATTCTTGTGTGGGGGGGGCACCTACAGTGGCCCCGCTAGTCATTGTCTGGAGGGTTTGGTATAGTCTGGACTTTGACTGCTAAATGGTGAATGTCTGCGGAGAGATTGGCCGTGCAAAAACTCGACCAGTATGTGAAGACAGCCGAGGCTGCCCGGTTCCTAGGGATCTCGCAAAACACCCTGCGAACATGGGCGACGGAAGGCAAGATCCCGGTCCGAATCAATCCTGTCAACAACTACCGGTTATTTTGCCTTGAAGACCGGAGACAGTTTCTGGCGGAGGTTGAACGATCGTTTCAACAGCCCCGGAAGCCACGATAACCAGCCAGTGGAGTCGCTTGCGTGTTTGAAGCACGCAGACTGATCCCCGAATTACCATGCTCTCAACGGCAACCCCCATCACCGAAATCTCTATGAGTACGAAGGAACGCAATGCGATTGATTTGCTCTGCGTTTCCACGGTGGGGGAATTCCTTGACGTTGACTTGCGGCGAGTCTTCGACTTGAGGGGATTTGGGACAACCACCTACGCGAAGCTGAAGAAAAGCCGTGACACATTGCGAGCGTTGGTGCTTCCTCAAAACACAGAAGGGGACGGTGGAGATCATTGCCGGTACGACGAGGACGACATCAGCACTCTTGGTTTATCGTTGCGCGGGTTGAAGGCGCTTCGTCGGCTCAAGGTCAACACGGCTCGCAGCTTCCTGTTGCTGGATTTAGCCACGCTCGGTCATCTCAGTAATTGCGGAGCCGTTACGACTTGCGCCGCGCGGCGAAGACTCTTTTTCGCCACTGGAACGACTATCGCCGCGCCACGATCCGTTGGGCGGCGGTGCAACGTCGGCTTGCTCCGGTGCGCCGCAACGTGGAACGGCTGCTGCGGCGCGGCATGGCCAGCGGCAGCCGCCAAACGCAAGGCATGTGCCGGGAGTTGTACGAACATCGCCAGTGGCTTTGGACCTTTGCACGACGTCGCGGCGTGGAGCCGACGAACAACGCCAGCGAGCGGGCGTTGCGTCACTCGGTGATCTGGCGGAAGTTGTCGTTTGGCGTGCAAAGCGCCGGCGGCAGTCGTTTTGTCGAGACGATGCTGACGGTAATCGAAACGTGTCGTCAACAAGGCCGCCATCTCCTTTCTTTCGTCACCGCCGCCGTCCAATCTCATCTCGCCCACCAACCCGCCCCCTCACTGCTCCCCAGGGTGTGAACGGTTACGTCGCAGACTGGAGGCCGACTTCGGCGACCTCTTCTTTTTACGTCCGGTTTCAGTCTGGCTGGACAGGACGGCCAGCGGGCCGACGAGGGAGAAAACGCGAGGAAAAGCACGAAAAAGCCGCCGTTTGATAAACACCGAGTTGGCAGGTGGCTGTTTCCCTCTTCGGGATTGAGCCAGAAAATCTTGTGGAATCGGTAGCGTTCACGGTTGACTTTTTCGCATCCGCCATCATACTGGCGTCCCATCTTGGGGCGCGAACAAGCGGTTTCGTGGCAGGGGAATTGGACGCTTGGGTTTGGGGCAGGTTCTTCCGGGTTCAGTTTCTCGTTGCCGCGTCGGGGCGTTCGTCGGTGGCGGTTGGCATTCTGCAAAGGTTTTGAGGGTCCATCATGCGTAAGCACAAGTCGTCGCGCTCTTCTCGTTGGGATGGCATCTTGAACGCTTTTGGGTTTGGCGGGCGAGGCAAAGGTGTCAAGCCGCAACAGCGACGGACGCTTACGATTCAGCCGCTGGAAGAGCGGGCACTGCTGAGCGTATGCAATTGGACGGGCAACGCCAGTTGCTATTGGAACAACTCAGCAAACTGGGAAGACAGCGCCCATAACGCCATCCTGCCGCAAGCCGGCGACGATTTGGTCTTTCAAGGCACCACGAACACAGCGACGCAAAACGATTTTACCGACGGCACATCGTTCCATTCCATCGAGTTCGCCGCCAGCAATTTCTCGCTTGCGTCGGCCAGCGGCAGCCACACGATTACGCTGACCGACGGCGTCACGGTCGATTCCGGTGTCGCCGGTTCGACGATCTCGCTCGGCATGGCCCTCGACGACAACATTACGTTCAATGTGGCCGACACGCAATCGCTGACGATTTCCGGCGTCCTTTCGGGCGATGGTTCGCTCACGAAGACCGGCGCGGGCGCGCTCGCCTTGAGTGGCTCGAACACCTACACCGGTGACACCACAATCAGCGTCGGCACGCTGAAGGTCGCCAGCGCCAACGCGATGCCCTCCAATTGGTGCGAGGACGCCGGCGACACAATCGTCAACGGCACGTTGGACCTCTACGTCGGCACCACGCTGAACAACTTGAGCGGTTCGGGAACGATCACATCGACGAACACCGCCAACAGAACGCTCTATCTCTGGAATGACGAAGCTACGACCTTCGCGGGCCATATCACAGATGGATTAAGCCACATTCGGTTGGTTGTTTCGGGAACCGCCATGCTTTCGCTGACGGGCGCCAACAGCTACACCCGCGACACGTATCTCGACGGCGGCATGTTGTCGTTTGCCAGCGGGGGCCTGGGAACCACCGGCGTGATCCGTGTCAATGACACAAACACGCTCCAATGGGCACCGAACAATACCGAAGACATATCGAGTCGTTTCCGCTTTATCTTGAACGGGGCCGTCACCTTTGACATCGCCGGCGGCAGCGTGACGTTGGCCGACGACATTGAGCCATCGGGGACGGAAGCCTCTTTCGCCAAGACGGGCGCTGGCACGTTGGTTCTCACCGGCGATCTTTTGGCGTTCGGGGGCGTTGCCGTCGATGGCGGCACGCTGCAAATCGGCAACGGTGGAACCACGGGTTCGCTCTCTTCGGGCACGGGCGTGATTTCGCTGAGCAACAGCGCCACGCTCGCCGTCAACCAGAGCGACCCCGTAACGATCACCGAACGCATCTTGGGCAACGGCAACGTGAGCCAAATGGGTGCGGGCACGTTGACGCTTGCCGGAGCGAACGACTACACCGGCACGACGACCATCGGCCAAGGCACGCTCAGCATCGATAATTTCAGTCGCTTGGGCAGCGCCACAAGCGCGATCGTCTTGGGCGACGCCAGCAACAAGGGGACGCTTTCCTACACGGGCAACAGCACCACGCTAACGCGAGGGCTAACGTTCAACGCCGGCGGCGGCGAGTTCGACGCCGCCACCGCTGGCAAGACGGTCAGTCTGACCAGTATCGGCGGCACCGGCTCGCTCGTCATCGGTGGGGCGGGCAACACGTCGATTTCGAGCAACATTTCCGGCTCGCGGGCCTTGACGAAGACCGGCTCGGGCATGCTCCTGCTGACGGGCACGAACAGCTACACTGGCGGAACGACCGTCAGCGGCGGTGCTTTGGAAGCGGTCAACGTCGATTCGCTGCCGGGCTATACAAGCAGCGATATAACGCTTGCCAGTGGAGCGATCCTGGCAGTTTCGACGGCGAACTGGTCCACCGCGAGCATCGTCAATCTCGCGGCGAATTGGACGTTCGGCTCTGGCGTCCTCGGCCTCGACATTCCCGAGGGCAGCACGGTCGTTTATTCGAACGCGATCGGCGGCGAGCTGGGCATCGCGAAATTTGGCAAGGGAACGCTCTCGCTTACGGCAACAAACACCTATACCGGTGGGACAACCGTCTATGATGGTACACTCCAATTGAGTGGCGGCAATTGCCTTTCGACCTCTGGCGCAATCGCCGTCACCGGCGGCGTGCTCGACCTGGGCGGCTATAGTCAGACGACCTCCGGGGCGATTTCCTTCCAAGGCGGAACGGTCCAAAACGGCACGCTCGTCAAGTCGGGCGCGGACTACGACGCCCAAGCGGGCACGATTAGCGCCAATTTGACCGGCGACATCGGCCTGGCGAAGACTAGCTTCGGTGCGGTGATTTTGAGTGGCACGAACAGCTACACGGGCGATACGGCCGTGGAGGCCGGCGCCCTCGAAGCGATGTCGCCCGACGCCTTGCCCGGCTATGACGAGACGGGCCGGCTCAGCATCGCCGCCGGGGCCACCGCGGCTGTGTTCGTCGGCGGCGCGACCAACTGGTCGAACAGCGCAATCCAAGAGTTCCTAAGCAACCCTTCCTACACGGTCGGCCACCTGGGCCTCGCCGTCGCCGAGAATGTAAGTTGTGACTATTCGACGCCGCTCGACGCCAACTACAGCGTCACCAAGTTCGGCCCAGGCACACTCACCCTGAGCGGCGACAACAGCTACACGGGCGGAACGATCGTCAAGGAGGGCACGCTGCGCATGGGCAGCGACACCGCCCTGGGTGCGGCCGATAACGGCCTCCTCATCGACGGCGGCACGCTCGACCTGAACGGCTACGACCTCACCGCGGGCGCGGTCATGTTGGCCTCGGGCGCCATCACGGGCGATGCCGGTGATACCCTAACCGGCGCAAGCTACACCGTGGTCGATGGCACGATCGACGTCATCCTGGCGGGCAGCGGGGCGTTGGCCAAGGCCGGCGATGGTACTGTGACATTAACCGGGGCGAACACCTACACCGGCCTGACAACCGTCCACAACGGGATATTGGAACTTGGACTGAACGCGCAGGCCGCAGTCCTCGCCCACGACCTGAACATCCGAGGCGGCGAGGTCGATTTCGACTACACCGACTCGACCAACAATCCCGCCGCGACGATCGAGGATTTCTTAGGGGAAGGCTACGACAACACCAACACCAACGGCGACATCCACTTCGTATCCGGCACGATTTATAGCTCCAGCGCGACCTCGAACACCGGCCTCGGCTGGCTCGACGACACCACCAACAAGCACGTCGCCGTCGCTCGTGCCCAATATGGTGATGTAAACCTGGACCGCGCTGTTGATTTCACCGACCTCACGACACTGCTTGGCAACTACAACCAGCTGGGAAAGACCTGGAGTCAAGGCAACATTGATTACGACAGCAATAGCTCCGTGGACTTCACCGACCTGACGAGGCTGTTGGCTTATTACAACCAAACGCTCTCGAATGCCGCGCCGGAGGCGATTCTGCTCGCCCGGCTCGGCTCCGAAACGACCGACGCCAACAGCGTTCAATTCGTCGTCGTCTTTAGCGAGGGCGTCGCCGGCGTCGAGGCCGACGACTTCACGCTCACCTGCTCCGGCACGACCGGCTCGATCGCCTCCGTCGAACCCTGCGGCTCGGGCGACCTAAAATCCGCCTACCTCGTCACCGTCTCGAACGTCTTCGGCAACGGCGCCCTCGGCCTCAACCTCGCCGACAACGACACCATCCAAGACGCCAATCACCTCGCGCTCATCGGCTCAACGGGCTCCGATGGCAGCGTCACTGGGCCAACCTACACGGTGAACCGGGAGACGCGAGTAGCGCCGGCATACGTTTCGTCCGCCGGAATCAGTTCTTCGGAGGTCTCGGCTGCCGGAGTTCGCTACACCAATGGCGATGTGACGCTTTCGGCCGACGACCTCGGAATCGGACTGAATCGGACGTACAGCACGGAAACCGGTTGGCAAACGGTCGATTGGCCCTATCTGACGATGGACGACGGCAAGTTGGTCGCCGTGTTCAGTTCGCAGCAGGCGTTCTGGTTCAACGTCTCGACGGACGGCACGACCTACACGGCGCAGTTCGGCGCGAAGCAGCAGTTGAGCTACGACGCGGCCGACGGCGTCTACAAGCTGGCCGATACGGACGGAACCGTCTATGAGTTCTACGACTTCAATTTCACCAATGCGAAGGCGGGGCAGTTTAAGAAGAGCGTGACCGCCGACGGCGCAACCACCATTGCGTCGCTCAACGCGGATGGAAGCATCGCCTCGGTCAGTTTTTATCAGCCGGGCCAAACAACGGCGTATCAATCGCTGGAATACACCTATTACACCACCGGCGACAACGCGGGGCAGTTGGCCAGCATCGTCCTCTCGGGTTGTGCGTCGGGCTCCTCGACGTTGACGCAGGTCCGCAAGGTTACGTACACGTATTACGTGACCGGCGAGACAGAGATGAACGGGCGGACGGGCGACCTCAAAACAGCAACGTGTCAGTATTGGGACAGTTCAGCTTGGACCGGCGGCGACACCTACTACTATCGCTACTACACCGACACCGCCCGCGCTCATCATCTGAGACTGGCCTTCGCGCCGCAGGAATACGCCAATGCCCTTAGCGCCTTCTCGGTCAGCAGTTTGGACGAGGTCGCCGACACCGATGTGGGCGGCAATCATGCACTGACGTTCTATTCCAGCGAGTCTTACGACTACAACACGAACGGCCAGGTCGCCACCGCCACGATCGGCGGCGCATACACTTACGCCTACGCCTACTCCGCTGGCTCGACAACCGCCGCCTACAATGCCTGGGCGGAAAGGACGATCGAAACCCGACCCGATGGCAACACCGATACCGTCTATACGAACTTCCTGGGCCAGGTGCTCTTGACCGACCTGTGCGACACGAAGGGCACCACGACCACCACGGACGACCAGCACTGGTACAGCTACAACCAATATGGCGGCGACAACGGCGACGCCTACGAAGCGTCGCAATTGATTCGCGCCGCGGCCTCGTCGGCCATCGCTGGCTATATCGAGGGCGCGGGCAGTCTCTTGGTGAGTCTGAATGCTGCGTCCGGCGTGATCTACGCCTACACCTATTACTCCGACAGCCCGGCGGTCGCGGCGGGCGAGACGACGCCCGGCGGCGTGGCTGGCTACTTGTGGTACGAGCAGATATGGGCGGGCGCAAGCGATACAAACCCGGATACGATTGACTCGTACACCTACTACGCCCATAGCGGGTCGAACGACGGCCTGTCGCTCACCCTCCACCCGACGGCCGCCGAGACCGTCTATGTCAACGAGAACAGCACAGTTGCGACGACGGCCGGGGCCGAGACGACCAGCTATCAATACACATGGTACACGACGGCGGGCCATACGCTTCAAGTCCAGTCGCTCGTCACCACGCTTCCGGCGGTGACGACCGCCCAAAACGGTTCCAACACGGGCGCAACCACCCAAACCTATTATGACACCGCCGGCGAAACGACCTGGCAACAAGACGAGAACGGCCGCCTGACCCACTACGAGTACGACGCCGTCACGGGCGACGTGGTTCGCGTCATCGACGACGTTGACACCGCCCAGACCACCGACGAACCGAGCAACTGGACGGCGCCCTCCAACGGCGGGCAGCATCTCGTGACCGACTACGCCTACGACGCCCTGGGTCGCGTCACTCAGACTCTTGGGCCGCAGCACGATGTCAGCGGCACGACCGTCCGCACGGCCACGTGGTCGGTCTATCTCGACGCCAGCCACGAAAGCCTTGCGGCCGCCGGCTATGCCGCCGCCGACTCGACGACCGGCGAGTGGACCGTCTGCACGTTGGTCAATCCCATCTCGGTCACCAAGTACGACCTCGACGGCCGCACGACCGATACGATTTCGACGGCGCGCGGCAGCAGCGCCTCGGGCAAGCTCACCGCCGCCGACGCCGCCGCGATCGACGGGGCCAACGGCGACACCTCCGCCTTCACCGCCTGGACCCACTACGTCTACGCGACAAGCGGCCTGCTCGCGGCCACATGGGTCTATTCGGCCATCAGCACCAACGCCACGGGCAACTACGCCGAGACCGACTACGGCTACGACATCCTGGGTCGGCAGAATCGCATCCAGACTTCCACCGGCGACATCACCCGCTACGTCTACGACGTTCGTGGGCTGACAACGGAGGTGTGGCAGGGAACCGACGATACGCCAACGTCCGGCGATTGGTCGCCCACCTACAGCACCCTGACCAACAACGCCCAAACCGGCGACGTAAATATGGTCATGACCGCCAGCTATGTCTACGACGACGGCCTCGACGGCGGCGACGGGCTGCTCACGCAATTGACCGAATACGTCGACAACGATGCGGCGAACAACCGCGTCACCAGCTACGACTACGACGCCCGCGACCGCATCCAATACGTCTTCCTGCCGCCCGATCAAAACGGCAACGTCGATTACGGCGTCTATACCTACAACAACCTCGACGAGACGGTCGAGACGCAAACCTATCTCGACCTGGGCACCGCGGGCGTCGATTCCTCCGACCTCCTGCTCGGCCAGTCCGAAACCCATTACGACAGCCTTGGACAGGTCTATCGGACCGTCACCGAAGTGGTCGACGCCAGCGGCAACCTCGTCAGCGGCGGCGCGCTCACGGCCAACTACTGGTACGACGCCGCCGGAAACTTGATCAAATCGCAAGCGGCCGGAACCCAGGAGTTCACCAAGTACGAGTACAACGCCCTGGGGCAATTGGTCGCCTCCTACACCGGCTACGACGCCTCCTCGGGCGAGGCTTCCTACGGCGCCGCGGGCAACGTCTCGGGCGATTCCATCTTTTCGCAAACCGACTACGCCTACGATGCCGCCGGAAACCTGATCTTCGCCACCGGCCGCGATCGGTTCCACGATGGCGTGGGCACGGGCGAACTCACGTCGTCCAATTCCCGCGCCTACTACACCGCCTACTGGTACGACGCCGTCGGGCGCGCCGTCGCCGAGGTCGATTACGGAACCAACGACGGCGTGGCCATGACGGTCCTCGACCGGCCCGCGTCGGCCCCGACCTACACCACGCTCTACGCGACGGCCAACCACGCCCTGCTCTCGACGACCACCTATAGCAGCGACTCGGGCCGCGTCTATGCCACGGTCGATACCGCCGGCTTGGCCACCTACACGTTCTGCAGCGCCGCCGGCGGAGTCATCGAGACCATCACCGGCTACAACGTCGTCACCGACGACAGCTCGAACAACGTCACCACCGTCTATGGCGACGGCGAGAACGGCTCCACCGTCACGGTCTACACGAGCGACCAGACCGAAACCACCACCGCCGCCTATGGCGTGACCGGCTCGATCGCCAGCAACAGCCTGGCCCAAAGCGTCACCCAACCCGACGGCTATACGGCCACCTACGCCTACAACCGCCAGGGCGAAGTCGTCGCGATGACCGACCAGAACGGCACGGTCCATCAATACACGTACGACAAGCTGGGCCGCGAAATCTCCGACGCCGTCACCTTGCCGACGGGCAATCCCCAAAATATCGACGACTCCGTCCTACGCATCGACTACGGCTACGACGCTCGCGGCCAGTTGACCTCGGTCACCAGCTACGCCGACGCCGCCGGGCAGACCGTTGTCGGCCAGGACGTCATGGTCTACAATGACGCCGGACTGCTCGTCCGCGAGTATCAGGAGACCGCCGGGCCTGTGGACTCGAACACGCTCTACACGCTGTATGGCTACGACGACGCCGCGCACGGCTACCGGCTCGCGTCCAAAACCTATCCGAACGGGCGGACCGTGTTCTACGACTACGGCGCGGCCGGCTCGGCCGACGACGTTTTGAACCGCCTTTCGGCCATCGTCGACGACACCGACGGCGACCACGTCAACGACGCGACCGACCAAGTGCTGGCCGCCTACCAGTACCTCGGCCTCGATACGATCGTCGTCGAATCGCAGGACGAGTCGGGCCTGACGCTCGACTACTTCGGCGACGCGACGACCGCCGCCGAACGGCGCGAGTATCGCGGCCTCGACCGTTTCAATCGCGTCGTCGATGAGATTTGGCGCGACTACGCCGGCGACGCCGTCGAGGAGTACCGGTACGGCTACGACCGTTTTGGCGACGTCGCGTGGAAGGAAAACGTCGTGGCCCACGACGACGACGTCGCCCTCGACGAAATCTACACCCGCGACGCGACCGGCCAACTGACCGGCATGGCCACCGGCCTGCTCAACGCCGCCCGCGACGGCTTCGTCTCGGGCAGCGAAGGGGCGACCCAAACCTGGACGCTCGACGCCCTGGGCAATTGGACCTCGTTCGACGACGACGGCGACACGACGACCTCGACCTACAACGCCGCCAACGAAAACACGAGCTACACCTACGACCACGACGGCAACCTCGTGGCCGACGGAACGTGCGAGTACAAGTACGACGCCTGGAACCGGCTGGTCGAGGTCGAGGATAGTTCGAGCGATGTCTTAGCCACGTATCGTTACGACGGGCAAGCCCGGCTAA
>Ga0074199_1001457_pt1 | contig 20576 bp, 7 predicted proteins | sample EPASupsiteSAE347_FD_64528 | JGI IMG/M metagenome (GOLD analysis project Ga0074199, IMG submission 64528) | Bioremediated contaminated groundwater from EPA Superfund site, New Mexico - Sample SAE3-47 | ecosystem: Environmental > Aquatic > Deep subsurface > Groundwater > Contaminated ...
ATAATGAGAAGACGTAAATTTTTCATTCATGGCTTATTTGCGCAGCCGGAGCAATATTAATCTTCTGCTTCTGACCATAATCGGTTTAGCGGTTTTTGCCTTGGTGGCCTGGCTGGGTTATAATGCCGGCCTTAACGCTTCCGAAGGCTTGTCGCAGATAACGCCTAAGAACTTAGAAACCGTAAAAGGGACTGATGTTTATTTGACTTCCATATCTTTGGCGGAGAATCTTAATTTGGGTAATGCTTCCGGATTGGCCACCATCGACCGCTCCGGCGGCCGGGTGGCGGTTGATATGGTTTTGCCGGTCGGCGTATCTTTGCCAGCCGGGAATGCCTTGGAAGTCTGGCTGGTGGATGCCGGCAAAAACGGCGGTTTGGGCGAGAGTTCAGTTTCCGAGGCTGACCAGCAGTACGGCACGCCGTTTGCCAATATGGATTTTTCCGCCAGCGTGGATAGCGCGCCTTATGGCACCTCTTTGGGAGCGCTCGCGTGGGATGAAGCGCGCGGCAGCTGGCATCTGGCTTACAGCGGACGGGCCGATTTAACGCCTTATGACGCGGTTATGATCACCGTGGAGTCGGATAACAATATCGGCAACTACGACCCGCGGCCCGGCACACCCATACTGATTGGGAAGATAGAGGGGAATAAGTAATAAATCCAAATGTCAAAATCCAAAGTTCAAATCAATGTCAAATGTCTAAATGCCAAATAAATATTTTGTCATTAGGGTTTTGACATTCATTTGGCATTTGAGCTTTGAAATTTGACATTATTAAATTAGAAATTAAATCTATCCATCTATGTTCAAGAGAATTGCATTACTAGCCATTGCCAGCTTGATTTTTACCGGAGCTGGCTGCAGTCTGGGCGGCGACGACAAAACCGCGCCAAAAGACACGGCCGGAGTCAATAATATTCCGTTAAACGTAACTGACGGCACCCAAGGTTCAGGTGAAATTGTTTTAGAGAGCCCCCAAAAAGATCAGGAATTAAAATCACCTTTCTTAGTGGCGGGCACAGCCGATTTGCCCGGCAACCGCGCTTATGTCCGGGTAAAGAACAGCGAAGGCAAAAGCGTAATTGAGGCCTGGACCGCCATCAAGAAAACCAAGGATGGCGCCGGCAAATTTTCGGTTCTCATAAATTTCAATTTCCGCGGCACCGAGGCCGGCACTGTCGAAGTGTTTGGCAAAGATTCAGACAATGCTGAAGTCGGTTTGCAGAGCGTGCCGGTTAAGTTTGACGTAACTTCAAGCCAGGCAGCAGACTCCTCCGAGGCGGAGGAGTAAAAATAGGTTAAGGGTAAGGGTAGGCTGTAGGTCTGGCAGTAAGGTTAGGGTTAAGGTTTCTTACTGCCAACCCTAATCCCTAATCCCTAATCCCTAATCCTAGCTCTCATATCCATGTGAGCTTTTTGGATTTCTGCCAGCAAGCGGCTTTCGTTTACCAGAACATGGCGGCGGTCTTTGATTATAAATTTGCCGTTAATCATCAGGTCGCGGACAAACCGGCCGCCATGGGTAATAAGGTTAGCAAGCAGAGTGATGGGGTTAGCCTCGTCGTAGGGGATAGTGCCCCGGTCTTTTAGTTTCCAAAAAGCCAAGTCAGCTTTGTAGCCCGGTAAAATCTGGCCGCGCGGCTCATGCAGCACCCGGGCGCCGTTTATGGTCATGATTTTAAACAAGGAACTGAACCTAACCGTGTGGCCGTAAAGATGGGTGAGCCGGGTTTGATAGGCCTCGGACAGAATATCCAGCCGGCTTTTGGAAACCACGCCGTCGGTGCCCAGTGACAAATAAGGAAAGCCGCCAGCTTCATCGAATTTCCAGTATTGAAAGACTCCGCTTTTATGGATAGCGTTAGAGGTCGGCAGATGGGCAATACCCACCCCCGCGCGCGCGAGGGCGGCAATTTCTTGGTCCGTGACATGGATGGCATGGGAAACAATGGTGCGGTCGTTTAAGAGCCCGTATTTTTCCAGCACGCCCACTTCGCGCAAGCCATGGACAGATAAGCATTTTTCGGCAACCGCTTTGCTTTCGGCCATGTGGCAGGTAAAAAGAAGCTGGTATTTATCAACCAGTTTTTTTATTTCCGCCAAAACAGAGCCGGAGGCTTTATGCAAATAATGCAAGGCAATCGCCGGTTGGGAGAAAAAATTTTTTTTCACGGCCAGCAGCTCGGAAATATGCGCCGGCGAGTTTTCGGGATGGGTGTTGGAAACGGCCGAGAGCGCGTTTATCACGTTTTGGCCGGTCAGCTTGGCGGCGCGTTCAATGGGCCAGAAAACGCCGTAATGCGAAAGAGTGGTGGTAATGCCGTGTTTTTGCTGTTCAGTCAAATCACCAACCGCGGCGATGGTATAGTCAGCGTCAGTCATGGCCCGTTCCCAGCGCGGCATGGCGGCAATCGTGTCGTCCAGGCCCTCGCCTTCTTCCAAAGACATAATCGACCGCATAAGATACATGGGCGGGTGGGAGTGCGTGTTTATCAATCCGGGCGTGATAATCACTCCGCCGCGCTTGAGTGCGTCATAAACCAAATCGAATTTTTCCGTTGAAATTTCCTCGGCCGGCGCCACGGCGGAAATCAAGCCATCCTCAATGACGAGCGAATGATTTTCCAGTATCTGCATATGGCCGTCCGCGCCGCAGGTAAACAAAAACGGCGCATTATGAATCAAGACGCGTCGGGGATTTTCGTTAATTTGCTGATGACGGCTATGATTATTATTCCCACTCGATGGTTCCCGGGGGTTTATTGGTAATGTCATAAAATATAAAACTGATTTTTTTTGTGGCAATAATTTTATCTACTATACTGGCGAGTACTGTTTTTGGCAAGCGCGCGAAATTGGCGGTCATGGCTTCTTGCGAGACAATCGGCCGCAGAATTACGGATTCTTGGCCGGCTTGGCCGAAAGGAACGAGCACCACCGGGAATTGCCAGACAGAATCGTATAGTCCGGCATGCTTTATTTCTTCGCTGACTATAACATCAATTCGTTGGAGAAGTTTAACGCGTTCTGGAGTTAAAAAAGCGGTTTGGAGATGTCCGGCAAAATTATTAGCCGGCGGATTAAGCAGTAGGAGCACGCGGTTGATGTCATGGTGAGAGTTAGTAATTTGACTGGAGAGAGCGTCTAATTTTTCCCAGTCCAGAACCTCCCCCAACCCCCTTCCCTCGACATACTCGGGACAGGCTCTTAGCAAGGAGGGGGATTTCCAAATAGCCAAGGGGTGGGCGTAAGTGCGGTTGTCGCCCTGCACACCCACGGATTTAAGCGGAAGCAGCTGGCAGTGCACATTGTTGTCAATGTCCGTTATTGACAACGCGGGCATAGCCGAAGGTTCTCCGCTCACGCACAGGATTCTAATGGCCAAGCCGGGCCCGGGAAAAGGATGGCGGTTTATCAGCTCATCCGGCAGAGCCAAGAGCCGGCCCAGTTGCCGCACCTCGTCTTTGTAAAAATCAGCCAATGGTTCAATAACGCGTCCTTGGCTAATCATTTCTTGAATCGCGTCAATGCGGTTATGGTGGGTTTTGATTCTATCCGCGTGGCGGGTTGCTCCGCTTTCAATCGTATCCGGGTAAATAGTGCCTTGTCCCAAGAGCCAGGCATCATTATTAAGATTCAATTCCGCGGCTATTTTGTCTTTGATGTCCAAAAATGTTTGGCCGATGATGGTTCGTTTTTGTTCCGGGTCAGTTATACGGCGCAATCGTTCGAAAAAAATAAGGCTGGCATCTTCCACGCGCAAGTTGTTATAGCCAGCGGCCGTTAAAGCTTTTTTAATCCAGGCAGATTCGTCCTGGCGCATAAAACCGGTATCAATATGCAGGCCAACCACGCGTTTTTTGCCCAGGGCTTTTTCCAAAAGGGCGAAACAGACGGTTGAATCCACACCGCCCGAGACCAAGAGGAAAACATTTTTGGCGCCGGCTTGACGGCGTATTTTTTCAATCAGGTCAGTGAGCAGATTTTCTATTTTCCATTCTCTTTCGGCTTGGCAGATATTAATGACAAAATTTTCCAGTATTTTTTTGCCGGATGAGGTGTGGTGGACTTCAGGGTGAAACTGCAATCCAAAAATAGCGCGCGCCTCGTCAGAGGCGGCCGCAATCGGGCAGTCGGTGGTAGTAGCGAGAACAGAAAAGCCGGGCGCTAGTTTTGTTACCGTGTCGCCGTGGCTCATCCAGACCGTGGTTGGGCTTTCCAGGCCTGACAAGAGGGGAGAGGATTGTATTATCTCCAGTTCAGCCCGGCCGTATTCGCGCGTTGCGCCGGGCGCCACGGCGCCGCCCAACATGTTTGCCAGCAGCTGGTGCCCGTAGCACAGGCCGAGAATCGGCTTGCCCAGTTTGATTATTTTTTGGTCTATGGCCAGCGCGCCTGGTTCATAAACCGATTGCGGGCCGCCGGAAAGTATAATGCCGGCAATGTCCGCTGGCAGATTTTTGGCCAAGATATCCGGCTGGTAGATTTTAGAGAGCACTCCCAGCTCGCGGACGCGGCGGGCAATGAGGTGGGTGTACTGGGAGCCAAAGTCGAGAATAGCGATGTGTTGCATATTTTATGTCATTGCGAGGAGTCCCGTACTCGGGACGACGAAGCAATCCCGGAATTAATTCTGGGATTGCTTCGGTCGCGGGTACGCTCCCTCGCAATGACAGAACATTATTTTGACTGTTATCCCTGACTAGGATAGGATAAACCCATCTTACCCATAACCATTATCCTATGCAAGAAGCTTTAACTTTTGACGATGTTCTTCTTCTGCCCCAGTTTTCGAGCGTCTTGCCGGCTGAGACAAAAGTCGGGAGCCGTTTAACCCGCCATTTATCCGTGCAGATTCCTCTTTTGTCCGCGCCAATGGATACGGTCACGGAACATAAAATGGCCATTGCCATGGCTCTCGCGGGCGGGGCAGGCGTGATCCACAAAAATTTGTCCATTGCCGACCAGGCGCGTGAGGTTGGTTTTGTGAAGCGTTTTGAAAACGGTTTTATCATTGAGCCGATAACGGTATCGCCCGACGATTCCTTGAGCGCGGTTTTTAAAATCCGGCAGGAGCAGGGTTATAAAAAAATCCCGGTGGTTGGCAAAGCTGGCCAGCTGGTCGGTTTAATTACCGAGCTGGATTATTTGTGGCCGGACGACCGGCGCTGCAAAGTAAAAGACCTGATGACGCGCACCAAGAATCTGGTAATTGCCAAAAGCGGAATTTCCCTGGAAAAAGCCAATGACATTATTAGGCGCAAAAAACTTTCCATTCTCTGCGTTGCCGGCAAATCGGGAAAACTGGAAGCCATAGTCACCCGGCGCGATTTGGAGAAAAATCTCCAGCACCCCGGAGCCAGCAAAGACGAGCGCAAAAGATTGCGCTGCGGGGCGGCCATTGGCGTGGGCAAAGACAGCCTCGCGCGCGCCCAGGCTTTGGTTGAAGCCGGAGCCGATTTTTTGGCGGTTGATACGGCCCACGGCCATTCGGCCGGCGTTATTCAGATGATTGAAACTTTAAAGAAAGACAAAATAACCCGCGAGCTGGATGTTATTGCCGGCAACGTGGCCACAGCCGAGGGCGTGGCTGCTTTAATCGCGGCCGGAGCGGACGCGGTTAAAATAGGCATTGGCCCGGGCTCAATCTGCACCACGCGCGTGGTGGCCGGCATTGGAGTGCCGCAAATTACAGCCATCCAGGAAGCGATAAAAGGGCGGGGCAAGCGCAAAGACGTGCCATTGATTGCCGATGGCGGCATTAAATATTCCGGCGATATTGTTAAAGCCTTAGCCGCCGGAGCGGATACGGTTATGATCGGCGGCCTGTTCGCCGGCACCGAAGAGTCGCCCGGAGAGATGGTTTATTTCGCCGGCCGGATGTATAAAACTTACCGCGGCATGGGTTCGCTGGGCGCCATGGTAAAAGGCTCCAAAGACCGCTACGGACAAGGCAATATTCAAGACAGCAAATTAGTGCCCGAAGGCATTGAAGGCCGCACTATTTACCGCGGCCCGGTTAACGAAGTTATTTATCAGCTCGTCGGCGGTTTGCAGGCGGGCATGGGTTATTTAGGCGCCAAAACAATTTCCGAGCTGCACCAGAGAGCGAACTTCATAAAAATAACAGCCGCGGGATTAAAAGAAAGCCACCCGCACGACGTGGAGATCACCAAAGAAGCGCCTAATTACGTAGCCTCTTAAACTTTAATTATCAGCCAGGTAAGCAGAGCCAATAGCGGAATCTGAATTAAAAAGCCGTAGCGCAGAGCGAGCGGCTTTTTAAAAATTTGGTGGAGGGCGCTGTGCGATTTTGAATACCAGCCAAGCAGGGGAGTGCCGGTGATTTCATAAAGACCCCACAGAGTATCGGGCAGTATGGCTCCGGCCATGCCATAAATCATTCCCGGAATCTCGTTCATTGGCGAATTGATAAGCCAATAACAGGCCAGCGCGCTCAAGATTAAAAAATCGATTATGCTCGCGGCCACAGTCCGCTGCAGATTGGTTTTAAATAATTTCCAGTGTTTAATGCCTTCGTCGCCATGGGGAATCATGTCCAAGATAAAATGGGAGATAAAACCCAGAATAAAAGCGAGCCAGGGGTTAGCTATAAATTGTCCAATGGCAGCTCCGGCAGCCGCGTGCACAGTTAGATACATGGATTAGTAATTGGTTATTGGTAATTAGTAATTGGTAAGGAAAGTATAGCAGAAAGGCTTGTGTTCTGGAATAAAGCGTGATATAAATTGTTTTGTGGGCCGGAGTGGTGAAACTGGTATACACGCACGACTCAAAATCGTGTGCCGCAAGGCGTGAGGGTTCGAGTCCCTCCTCCGGCACCAAGGCCCATAAGAGCCACCCCAAGTTGGGTGGTTTTTAGCTGTGGATAGATATTAAAAAATCTCTAGACGTAAAAGCGGCGAAAGTGTTATAATTTATGACGTATACCAGGTAGTATATATACCGGTATAAGAGCTGTATATCTATACCGCTGCAGCAAAATGAAAAATAAAAATAATAACGGTCAGCAATATATCACTTTAGCCGAAGCGGCTGGTTACACCACCTATTCAGCGGCTTATCTTAAGTTGCGCATTACCCAAGGAAAGCTAAAAGCCACAAAAATAGACGGCAAATGGCATACCAGAAAAGAATGGATTGAACAGTATTTGTCGACTCACGGATCCAAGGGGCAGGGGAGAGAAGAAATCAAGCCAGTAGCCGAGTTTTTAGAAGAAGAATCAGCAAGTTCCGCCGAGGTTCCCGGCGAGAGAAGCGGGGATTTGATTTCACTTCCAGAAGCCGCGGTTATAACGCCTTATTCAGCGCAGTTTTTGCAGCTTCTGGCCAAGAGCGGAAAACTGCGCGCCGTGGAAGAAAATGGGAATTGGTACACTAAGCTCGAATGGGTAGAGGATTATTTATTATGGTTGAGCAGAGAACTGGAAGCGGTCGGGGACAATAGAAAAGTTGCCGCGCGCGAGCCGGTTCAAGCGCCTGTCTTTGTTCCGCAGCCGGTTGTCCAAGAAGCAGTTCAGAGGTCAGAGGTCAGAGTTGCGAGTTACGAGACGGAAGAAAAAATAATTGAGCCAGTGATTGCCCCAGTGCTTGAACCTGTTATCGTCAGTGCGCCAGAACCAGTTTTGAGTTCAGAGTCTCGAGTTCAGAGTTACGAGATAAAGACAAAACAAAAAACCAAACCCTGGATTGACTTGTCTGCCATATCTCGAAACTTGAAACTCGAAACTCGAAACTTTTTATCTTTCCCGCGGATTAATTTTTCTTTCCTCAAATCCGCTTTAGTTCAAAGAGTCACCGCCGCTTCTCTAATTGCTCTTCTCCTCGCCGTCTCCTTTTCCAATGATTCAGTCCGCGCCTCGTTTGCTGATTGGAGCCAGGAACTTACCCGACGTTCTCAAGTTGCGTCCCAGCTTGTTGTTGCCAAATCAAAACAAGCTCTCTCTGTTGCCAAAGATTCTGTCTCCAGCGCTCTGTCTCTAGCTTCCTCTTACCGAAATTCCCTCCTCTCCGGCGGGCAGGCCGAAATTCTGAAATTCCGAACTACCCTAGCCTCTGTTTCTATTCCAGATATTAATCTGCCAGACTTTAATCTGCCCCGCCTAGCTCTTCCTGACGTCACCATGCCTCACATCTCCATCCCCGACATTAACCTTCCTCACTTGGCCATGCCTGATATCAATCTTCCCTCTTTCTCTTTGCCGAAATTACAGTTACCAAAATTTGATATTACTCCCATTACCAACCGTTTAGCTCTTTGGTCCGATTCTCTTTTACCGAAATTCCGATCCGCCCAGGGCGGACCGAACTACTCGGCCAAAGGCCGACCAGCCTCTGGCTGGCAAACCCCTCCCACCCAAGGCCTGGTTCTCGGTGAAGCCGTGACCCGCACCGACCTCCCAGTCTCTTCCTCGCCCCGCCTCTTCGGCGGGCAGGCAGCCTTCCTCTCCCAATCAGTCACAGCCTTTTCCCAATCATTCAAGGACATAGTCAGTTTCTTAAATCCCTCTTCTCCTGATTCTCTCCTCTCCCGTCTCTCCGGCACAGCCTCAGAGATAGGTTCCGCCCTAGGCACGCAAGCAGATCCGTTAACCAGAGCCGCCTCCACTGTTACCACTTTCTTCTCCCAAATCAACCCAGGCAAGATATTACAGCCGGCCGGGTCATTCATTGCCAGACTAAACCCCTCCACACCCTCACCCTTACCCTCTCCCTCCGAGGGAGAGGGGACTTCTGTTGATGTCTCCGGTGAGCTAGCTCTGCAGCCCGCTGCTTCTCTTACTCCAGAAGAACCTGCTTCTCCTGTGCCAACTCTTAACCAACAGCCCGCACCGATTAAATTTACCCAACCAATTAAATCAAAACCTTCTTCTCTTTCACCCCAATTCTCCAATTCTCGGATTCTCAACACTCCAGTTTCTCCGGCTTTGACCATTTCAGCCCCATCCGGCTATTTCACCCTCACCGACCCCACTACCATCCAAACCGCCAAAACCATCCACACCCTCTCCGGCTTAATCGCCGATAACTTCCTGCAAACCAAGAACTTAACCGTCCAAGCCGGAGGCCAGGTTAATATCGCCTCACCTCTGAATGTCACTGATCTGGTTACTCTGGATAAAGACCTGAATGTTAAAGGCAACACTGTTCTCAACAATTTAACAGTTAATGGCGTCTTTAATCCTCAATCATTAACCACTTCCTCGCTGGCCGCTGACTACATCTCCACCAAGACCATTACCGCCACCGGCTCTCTGTCTGGTTCTTCCTTCTCCGGCCAATTCGGCTCATTTACCAACTTAGCCTCCAATTCCGCTTCCTTTGGCGGCAATAACAACGATACCTTCCTCTCCAAGTCTCCCTCCACCTTTGAATCCACCCTCTCTGTCCAAGGCGCGGCCACCCTCGCCTCCACCCTGGCCTTAACCGGAGCCGCCACCCTCTCTTCCACTCTGGCTGTCACCGGCGCCTCTACCCTCACCGGCAATACCACTATTGGCGGCACCCTGGCTGTTACCGGGGCTTCTACTTTCACCGGCGCCTTAACTGCCAATGGCGGCATTACCTTAACCGGAGCTCTAACCACTTCCGCCACCTCCACGGCTTTAGCCTTTGTCGCCTCATCGGCGACCGCTACCTCTACATTAGCTGGCAACTTGCAAGTCAATAATAGCTTAAACATCACCGGCACCTCGACTCTAGCCACTACCACCCTAACCACCCTAGCTGTCACTTCCCCTAACGCCACCTCTACCCTATTAGGCGGTCTGGCCATTGAAACATCCGGCCTGGTCTATGACTACCAGACTAACCGCGTTGGTATTGGCACTGACTCTCCGTCTGTGGCCCTCCAGCTCCAGTCCACAGCTTCCACCCAGTTCATCACTGGCTACAATGCCACTAATTACTTATCTTTCTCCACTGACTCTAATGGCACCACCACTCTGGACGTTATTGGCGGACAATATGCCTCTTTGGTCTTCTCTGACCCTTTAAGAATTTCTACCTCATCAGGCAATGCGTTTGAAATTGAGACGCCAGGTATGGCGTCTCTACTGACCGCCAATACCATAACCAATCGAATAGGCATTGCCACCTCTACACCCGGAGCTTTATTCGCCATCACCGGCAATTCTTTGTTTGACGGCTCTCTTTCCACCTTTGGCCAACTGACTGCCAGTTACTTTTCTGCCACTTCAACCACCGCCACCTCTACTATAGCCACTGGCGGCTTTACTGTGGGCACTAATCAATTCGTAGTCCAACAAACCTCCGGCTACATTGGCATAGCTTCTTCCACTCCCTGGGGTCTTCTCTCTGTGGAGCAGGGGACAGAAGAAGCCTCATTTGTCATAGCTAACCAAGCCTCATCCACTCCCTCTTTCTATGTTGCCGGCACCAACCAGGATGGACGCATAGGCATTGGCACTTCCACCCCCTCGGCTCTCCTGACTGTCCAAGAAGATAACTCCACCGGCCACATTGTCTATTTCACCGATTCCAACACCGTCACCCCAACCTTCCGCATCGCCGCCACCACCGGCGACATCGAAACCAGGGGCGACTTTACCCAGGGCGCGAGAAAAGATCTTGCCACCCTGGCCAACATCAATGACGTCTTTGTCTATGACACGACCAAAGATTCAGACGCTGGAGTTTGGACCAGAAACGACCAAGCCCAGGCCTCATCTTGGTACAACGAAACGCTCGATGCCACGGCCCAATCCTGCGTGCTGGATACTAATAACCGTTGCGGACGCAAAGAGTTTCCGGAGAAGGCGATATTAGTGGCTCAAAAAACGCATCTCTATATCTTTGATGCCAAGGATAATTCCATGTGGATGCAGTTTGACTCTACAGTTCCGGCCGGCGTATGGACAGATGCAACTATTGGAATGATTGGCAGATCTTACCAGGTTCAATCCGTTTTTGCCTTAAATGGAAAAATTTATGTTGGAAATATAAGACCAGCCGGAGCTGATCCGGCTTATGTGCAAGGGCTGTTTATTATAGATTTTAAAAACGACGCTGGCTGGGCTTATGATGATGGCACCATTTATTACAAGTTTAACAGCAATATCGCGAACCGGGCCGCGGCCGGTTTTACCAGCCAGAGCACGTCGCGGGTAATAGCAGACGGCAATCCTAACGATATTCACGCCAATATCATTAACAACAAAACCTACGTGGCAATTGGCACAGATGATGGGGTTTCTATTATCAATGAAGATGATGGGATAATTTTAGATTATAATATTAATTCTTCTGATGATGTCAATGATGTAGCCTTGACCTTTGACGGCACCCTCTACTATGACACCGAAACAGCTCAAACTATCAATGTTTTCAAAAATGTCCAGAACCGCACTTCAGATGTGACTTCCGGCTCGGCTGACATTACTTACTCGGCCACGTCCCAGCCCGCCATCTTTACTTCAGCCCAGACCATCAACGACATCTTTGTAATAGAAGACTCAAGCTTTGTTGACTCCCCCTCCTTTACTAAGGAGGGGGCCGGGGGGTGGTCTGGTCTTTCGAACACCGTCTTTATCGCCCACAATGCCGGCCTCACCAAACTCTCCGAAAACAACGCCTCCTCCACATTATCATCCGTGAAGTATTATCAAACCGGCACCACTACCGAAGAAATGATCGGCGACATCCGCGGCATGTGGCCGATGGTTGGCGTGGCCGATGCCTCAATTAAAGGCCAGCACCTGACAAACAATAATAGCGTTACATTTGCCTCATCCGGTGTGCGCGGCACGGCAGCGGACTTTGTAGCCGCTTCCAGCATGTATCTGTCTGATGACGACCACGCGGATTATACCTTTGCCACGGCCATGAGCGCGGGGTTGTGGTTTTACCGCGATTTGGACAGCGGAGCCAATGAGTTCCTGTTCAGCAAATGGGACGGCGCCACGGCCGGCAATAAAGTATTCCAGATATACATTTCGGGGGCTGACCTCGTTACCGGGAGCACCTATGTTTCAGCGGTCGTTAACTCATCATCGCCAGCCATTACGACCGGGCAGTGGAACAATGCTGTTCTTACCTATGATGGCTCGAACCAGAAGCTTTATTTGAATGGCGAGCTGGCGGACGTTGACGCTCAAACCGGCAATCTGCAAGATGGCGGGGGCGCCCTGGCTGTCGCGGCGCAGCTGGCTACTGGTTCACCGACCGCATTCTTTGACGGCAAAATTGATGATGTATTCTTAACCGCCACCGCACTCACTCCCGCCCAAATCAAGCACATGTACGAGGTGGGGAGCAAGGCTCTGCAAAACCATACATCAGGCAAGATAACGGGCATCTCCGGAGCCGACTCTTACCAACAGCTCTATGGAGCGTCTAATATCGTCAAAAGCGTTTCCGTTGATTTGGAGAATAATTTAATGTACGTCGGAACTTCTGACGGCTCCAATGGCGGCGGAGTATCGGCCATTGGCCTCCAGTCTGACACCATTGAAGATATTTGGGGCTCTGATGCCCTAAAAACAGATGATGACGGTACAGCCTGGAACGCGGATGACATTGTGTCGGTTTCTGTCTCCGGCCGTTATCCTCGGACATTGGTGATTGGGACAGACACGGAACTGTGGCAGGAGACAGAATCTTTCTCCATGGATAAATATAGGTCGCAGTCCGTGAATCCGCATGGAGAACATCTGGTGCAAACCAATTTGACCGTCAATCAAGATTTGGCGGTTGGTAATTCGTTCGTGGTTTATGGACGGGTGTTGGGCGCCGCCACGGGTAGAGACGCGATTAATCGCGTCTCTACAGGGAAACCCACGTTCCAGGTCGCATCCGATGGGACCGTGTCGGTGCGGGATGATTTGGTGTTGAACGGACACACCAATTTAACAACAATATCCGGCATCAATGACGTATTCGTCTACGACACCACCAAAGACCAAGATGGCGGACAATGGACAAATGATTCCAATGCCAAGGCCACATCTTGGTATAATGAACCGATTGACGCCACCTCACAAACCTGCGACATCATTAATAATGACCGGTGCGGTTCTCGCGCTTTCCCGCAAAAGGCGGTGATTACAGTGGGCGGCTCTGGAACTTCGGCATTCTTATATATTTTTGATGCCAGAGACAACACCATGTGGATGAAGTTTTCGGGCGGTGATAATTACGCGTTTGATACTGTGATTGGCGCAGAAAATACCTCTATCAACTCTGTTTTTGCCTTAAACGGCAAAATTTACGCCGGTCACAAGAGCACCACTTATGGTGAAGTCGCGGCCATAAACTTTATTAAAGATTTAGCCGTAATTTACGCCGGTCCTGACACTTTCGGCTCCTCGGTCAGTTACCAAACAACAGGAAACCTTAGTTTAAGGAACAGCAATACGCTCGTAAGCACGTCAGGAGATGCTATGCAGCTGGTTGACGATACTGTCAACGATATCCACGCCGCGGTCATCAACAACAAAACCTACGTGGCCGTGGCCACGGACGCCGGGGTCTCGGTTATCAATGAGACAGGCCAGACAGCGGTTGATTATTATGAATCTTCAGGATATATCATCACCGACCTTTGGTTAACTACTGCTGGTGACTTATATATATCAGACGTGCGTTCTTCCGGCGCAGGACCTGGCCGGATTTTGGAAGTTTACTATGATGTGTATTTGGATGGCGCTGATCAGGTTGGCACTTTAAAAGACGCTTCGTATGACACGCGAACCGCTAATGCCTCGACTCCGCATCTTGGTGCCGCGCCGCTTGGCAATGTTGGTTCTATTTATTCTTTATTCATTAACGAAGGAAATTCATTTGTTGATGGCAAGTCGAACACTATTTATGCCGCTACCAGTCTTGGTTTGGCCAAACTCTCCGAAAAACAGGGCGATGAAACCAACGGCGCGGTTAAATACTACACCCAAGATTACATCTCCGAAGAAATGGTGGGCGACATCCGCGGGATGTGGACTTTTGGCGAGGGCTCAATGCTGGATGATGTGTCGGTCAAGACCAACGGTTTAACGGCCACCAACATCACCACCGCGGACTTGGTCTCCGGCGTGCGCGGCACGGCTTTAGACTTTGACGGCTCAAGCGAGTATGTCTCTACGAGTAATACCACCACCTTGGAGCCCTCAGTGATATCGTTTGGAGCATGGGCAAAATTCAGCGCGGCTAGCCCCGGACACTCACTCATAGTTTACGACCAAAGTGATTCAAGTGCTGTTGGTCGTGGGTATAAGATTTATATTACGTCTCAAAATGCCGCATTTACAAAAGGATCTGGTGATGGGAGCTGGGAGTCAGCCACAGGTCTAAAATCACTAGCGCTTAATACTTGGCACCATATTGTGGCGACATACGATGGAAGTATTATGAAAATTTATTCAGACGGAGAATTAGATAACTCCGCCATTCCCGATACACAAGGCATAAGTTATACCAATGCTACGGGCTTGGTCATTGGTGCTGACACTCAAGGGGCAGGTGCTACCACTTACTTTACTGGTCAGATTGATGAGCCTTTTGTCACGGCTGAAAATTTGACCCCCTCCCAAATCAAATACATGTACGAAACCGGCAAGCGGGCGTTGGAGCAGAAAGCTCTATCCACCACCTCTGACGCCACGGCTGTTGGTAATGACAGGTTAGGGGATAGCGGCCTGGCCGTAACGGCTGATGACTACATTGGCTCATTTATTGAGATTAACGGCGGCACCGGCATAGGCCAGACTCGTCGTATCGTGGATAACGACACCACCACTTTCTATGTGGACCCTCCCTTTGACATAACACCTGACACATCATCAGATTTCCAGATTCTAGCCAACCAAATCTATATCAAAGATTCTTCCACCGCCACCACGGTCCAGGCCATCTATGTAGATAAGGATGCGGGGGTGATGTATGTGGGCGTGAACAATGGCGATAATACCGGCGGTGTGACGGCCATTGGTTTGGATTCGGATAATATCCTGGACATTTGGCACAACCAATCCGGCAAAACCGATGACAATGGCAACACCTGGAACGCGGACGATATTGTGGCCATCGGGGCCGCATCGGATGGCGCATCCCCGGCATCCGTAGGGAACGGTTTGAAACCGTTCCCTACAAACGGGTATAACGATATTCAATCAAATATCCTGGCCATTGGCACCGACGCCGAATTGTGGACCCAATCATCCGGCCAAACATTAAACGCCCTAACATCCGCAGGAACGTCCCCAATTAAAAACAATATCGTCGTGAAAGACGCGGCCACATTCCAAGGAAAATTCAAGATTACGGACAATGAAGGCCAATCAATCCTATCCATTGACGAATCATCCAAGAACATCAACATCCGCGAAGGCATAGAATTCGGTTCCAACACCAAATTAACCAATCTCTCCAACATCAATGACATCTATGTCTATGATACCTCCAAAGACACGGATGGCGGGGAATGGACCTGCAATGACATTGCTCGCAATACATCTTGGTATAACGAAGCCTTGAATACATCCACCAGGGGCAAGACCAGATGTTTCCCGCGGAAGGCGATAATCGCGGTGACTAACACCGGCATGTTCGTTTATGATGTCAAAGACAACTCCGAGTGGATGGAGTTTGAGGTTGAAAATAACGGCTGGATAGACGGCGTCATAACCACAACAGAGAAATTGACGACCGTTTTTGCGCTTAATGGGGAAATATACACCGGCAGCAGCGATGGCAGCACCCATGGCCAGATGGTGAGCGTTAATTTTAAAACTGAGCAAATAAAACTTTATTCGAGCTCCAACACTTACGGCGCCTCAATCGGCATACAGATATATAACGGCAATATTGCCGCGCGCAACAACGCAGCCGGTGTATTATCTTTGGAAACGCCAAATTTGCGGATAGTCAATTCTATTATCAACGACGTCCATGCCGCGGTGGTGAACGGTAAAACCTATGTGGCCGTGGCCACGGACGAGGGGTCGAGTATTATTAATGAGACGGACGGAACCGTGGCGGATATTGGTTCTTCCGGGGCTAGCACCGAAGATGTGGCGATAGCCATACTTCCAAACGGTAATATATATAGAGTCGAAGGTGATGATACGACCGCTAATTACATTGAGGTTTTTTACGCTAATCCTACGGCTGATATAGCTTACACCGCGCGGAATTACTTTATTGCTAACAACTCCACCCCGGGTTGGCCAAGTAATGGCATTTTAGAAAAAGGTTTATTTGTCACCCAGGGGACGTCTTTAATTGACGGCACATCAAACACCCTTTACATAGCCAAGGACGAGTCCGCGGTTGTGCTCCAAGAAAAACAAGGCGATGAAACCAACGGCTCGGTTAAATACTACACCAAAGACTACATCACCGAGGAGATGGTGGGTGACATCCGCGGCATGTGGCCAATGGAAGGGAACAGTAATGGCTTGGCGGACGCTTCTGTCAAAGCCCAGACTTTGACCAATAACAACAGCGTCACCTTTAACAAAGCCGGCGTGCGCGGGCACGCGGCGGATTTTGTGGCCGCGTCCAGCATGTCGCTCTCGGATGCTGACCACGCGGATTATACTTTTACCACGGCTTGGAGCGGGGGTTTATGGTTCTATCGGGATATTGATAGTGGGGCAGCCGAGGGACTATTCACTAAATATGACAACGGCACTGCGACAGATCAGACTTTCCAGATATTTATTGAGTCCAATGACACACTCGAACTATTCACAGACGCGACTGGCGACGTTACGAGCGTTGGGCCTGCGATTACTACTGGACAATGGAATTATGTCGTGGCTACCTATGACGGAGTAACACAGAGGCTGTATCTTAATGGCGTTCAAGTAGATGCGGATGCCCAAACCGGGAGCCTGGATGATTCGGCTGAAATCCTTACATTGGCCGCCGCGACAACCGCAGACGTTCCAGCAACTTTCTTTGACGGCAAGATTGATGAAGTTTTCCTCACCGCCGAAACTCTCACCCCAGCCCAAATCAAACGTATGTATGAAACCGGCAAGCGGGCGTTGGAGGGCGGCACCGAAGGCACGGCTGATGATACCACCTCGGCGCATTCGGCTTTCCGCATTGGCGTGAGTTCAACCAACACTTTCTCAGCTGGCCAGTTTATCGGGTCTGTTATTCAGGTTTATGACGGCCCGGGTGGCGCCACTTCCACCAGATTTGTCACTCAAACCGCGGATTCGGCCAGCGACTACTATGTCCAATTCTCGCCCGACCACAGCGCCACTATCGCGGACAACGATACCTTCTCCATTGGCCCGAATAGTTTGCAAGGCTCATCTAACAGAGTTACGGCCATTGCTGTGGATGAATATGCTGATTTTATCTATATCGGTTCCACAGACGCTACTGGAGTAAATGGCATGGTTACCAAGATTGCCTTGGACAGCGATACTGTGACTGATGTCTGGCATCCGACAGTGGGCAAGACTGATGACTATAAACAACCCTTTGCTACGGCTTCCACCACCGCCATCTCGATTATGGATAACACCTTGGCCATAGGAGCCAATGACACCAATTCCGGCGGGTTCTGGAGCGAGACCGGAGCTGAAAGTCTTGACCGCAAACTGACCAAGCCCAAAACAGTCTTTACAGTGATTGACAACATCCAAACCCCCAGAATTACCTCTGTGACCGGCAACCTCACCATTTCCTCGGCCACTTCCACATCTTTGACTATTGGCACGGCCACCACCACTGGGGCGACTATCCAAATCAAGGCCGGGCCATCGCAGAATTTGCTCCTTTCCGGGGATTCGAATAATGGGTTGTATGTAAGCTCGGCTGGCAACGTCGGCATCGGGACGACGGGGCCGAATGGTGGTTTGCATGTGACGACCAAAAGTATCATTGGTGCAGATGGTACGGCCGCTTCTGCTTTCGCTGCTGGTCCCTCTCTGCTGATCGCGCAAGGAGCGAATGACGACGCCGCGTTAGCGGTGAGCAGCACAGACGTGGCGCATGGGATGACAGATTTCATAGAAACTGCGGGTTATCTGAAAATAACAAAAGCCGCTGCTACTTCAGGCGGAGTCAGTATCTGGGGATTCAAAGATGCTGATGGTGTGGCTGGCCAGGCCATCAATATAATGGGGCTGTTGGGGGAAGCCGCTGATGCTACTAAATCAACAGCAGCTAAAGCGCCAATTTTCCTTGACGCGTATGTTACGAATGGAGGCACTGGAGTACAAGCTGTAGCTGCTGACGGCAATCTGGTAGCAATGGCCACAAATGGGTCCGTGAAATGGATAGTAGATGCCGAAGGCGATACTTGGCAGTCTGGCACCATAACCGCGACATTTAGCAGTGCGAATAGCACCGCTCTTTGCTGGGACAATTCCGGCGAATCGGCCATAACTGACTGTTCGGGCGGCCCCACGGCTGACTACGCGGAAATGTACCCGGTGGAGAACAACATAGAATACGGGGATATAGTAATGTTAAGCGATGAAATGGTTGATACTTATGATAATGACGGCAATGAAGTTCAATGGGATAAAGTCTTGGGCAAGATATCCAGGCTCAAAAAAGCCACCGATGCCACTAAAATGATAGGCATCCTCTCCAACAACTATGGCGACTTTTCCTCCACCGGCAATAACATCAAAGACCAAGACAATCCCAAACCAGTCTCTCTGTCCGGACGTATTCCGGTTAAAGTCAATACCGAAAATGGACCGATTAAGATAGGCGACTTTTTAACCTTATCCTCCACCCCGGGCGTGGCCGCCAAACTCAAAGGCTCCGGCTATACCATTGGCCGGGCCCTGGCTCCTTATTCCGGAGAAAGCCAAGGCGTTATCTTGGTATTTGCCAATCTATTCTACAAATCCGATGTTGAATCCTTTGTGCCGATTTGGGACGGGAAGATTGAGGGGGTGGTTAAAGATATTAAAGATTTGCGCGTGGACGTGGAAAAACTAAAACAAGAAGTTAAAGATATAAAAAAGATGAAAAAATAAATACCAAAAAACCGCCCACGAGGGACGGTTTCTGGTGGCGCTAACATAGCGCGGATGACGCTGGACTTGTCAATCTGCGATCATTATATCATAACAAAAAAATAAGTCAAGTCGGCAATCCACAAGACATGGAGATGAGGGGATTTGCACCCCTAGCGCTTGGATTGACAAGTCCAGAGCCGCACTACGCCATCCCCACGTCGCAACTATTATATCATAAATATTAGAACCGCATGCTGAATTTGTTTCAGCGTTAGGATGACAAGATAAAAATGTTGACGGATAAAAATAAAAATTATGTTTCCATCGCCAAACTCGCGGCCATTACGCCGTATCCGGTTGAGTATTTGACCTTGATGGCGCGGCGCGGCCAGCTCAAAGCCGTGCGCGAGGGCGATGACTGGTACACCACTTTGGAATGGTGGAATGATTATTTGGCTTGGCTGGGAGAGAGCATGGACGCCATGAAACAGGAAAATGCAAGTTTCGATTTGCAAGTTACAAGTTACGAGACGGAAGAAGAAATAGTCGAGCCATTGCCACAATCAGCCGCGCTTGCTTCTGTCATTGCGAGCGAAGCGCCAGCGGAGCGAAGCAATCCTATCAACGCACCAGAACCAGTCATTAACACAGAACCATCCTCAAGCATCGGTCAGATTGCCACGGTCGTGAGTACACTCCCTCGCAATGACAATGCTTTCATTTCCACCATCGAAGCGGAAAAACTCTCGCCTTACAGCGCGGCCTATTTATCTCTGCGCATTAGGCAGGGAAAGTTGCAAGGAAAGAAAATAGGACGCAACTGGTTTACTAAAAAAATCTGGATAGATGAATATATTGCGGAACACGCCGCGCCGGTAGCTGTAGCAGAACCAATAGTTGAATCGGTTGCGGTGAGTGAACCAGAACCAGCGGCGAGTTTCAAGGTTCAAGTTACAAGTTTCAAGACGGAAGAAAAAGAAACCAAACCATGGCTTGACTTGTCTGCCATATCTCGAAACTTGAAACTTGAAACTCGAAACTTTTTATCTTTCCCGCGTCTTTCTTTTGCTTTTGTAAGAGCCAAATCTTTCCAAAGGATAACAGCTGGCTCCCTGATTGCCATTCTGTTAACTGTCTCTTTTTCCAACGACTCTGTCCGCGCCTCATTCCACCTCTACGGCGGACAAGTTGCTGATTGGAGCAGGGAAGCCCGCCTCCTCGGCGGACAAGTTGCCGCCACAGTTCGCCAGACTGCCGTTACTGTCACATCAAACATAGCTCAAAATTCCTCTGTCATGCTGGAGGGAGTCCGTAACCGGACGACCGATAGCATCCATCTTGCCAACAGAAAACTGGATTCTATCGCTTCGTCCCTCGGCTTTGCTCGGGACTCGCTCCAGAATGACATTGCTTCTTTGTCTCTCCCTGATATTTCCTTGCCCCCCATCTCTTTGCCTCATGTCTCCATCCCCGACATCAATTTACCTGATTTCTCTTTGTCTCCAATCACGGATAATCTTGCCAATGGTTTTTCCGCCATCAACAAACAAGCCCGCCTTATCGGTGAGCAAATAACCAAAAACCTCGCGCGAGGCGAGGCT
>Ga0074199_1001458_pt1 | contig 20575 bp, 22 predicted proteins | sample EPASupsiteSAE347_FD_64528 | JGI IMG/M metagenome (GOLD analysis project Ga0074199, IMG submission 64528) | Bioremediated contaminated groundwater from EPA Superfund site, New Mexico - Sample SAE3-47 | ecosystem: Environmental > Aquatic > Deep subsurface > Groundwater > Contaminated ...
ACCGACGCGGGCTTCACCACCACCGCCACCGGACAAGACGCCGCCGGCAACCGGTGAAACGCTGCCCCAGCCTGAAAGCACACTCGACTTCTTGAACAACGGCCTCACGGCAAGCCCACCGTCGCGCAACACAGCGCAGGTTGCCGAAGTCCATGCCGCAGCTAAGAACAAGAAGATGGTCTGGCTCATTGCTGGCGGCACGGGGACCGCAGTATTGCTCGTTGCGATTCTCTTAATCGTGACTTCCGGCGGTTCGCCGGGAAAACACACCGGCACCATCAGCAATAGCAACCACATCGGCAATGGCAGCAAACAAAACAGCGACAGCAACCGCGCCAGCAGCCATGCCAACAACAGCAAAGATGGCGGCATCAGCAAGGGTGGATTCTCTATGGACTACAAAATCGTTGAGAATCCTGGAGAGCCTCCGCGTATTGCCATCACTGTAAAGGGACCGGCAACACGTTTGGCCGTGATCCTGACGCGACCGAACGGAGAGGCGAGCATCGTTGAAACGATCCGACCCGAGCAAATGATAACAAACTCATGCACGGTCGGAAGATGGTTGCCGGATCGGGGATCGTGCGTGGAAGCAGGGAAGTACACCCTGACCGTGAAAACTTTCTCGCCCGAGGAGGTTGTTTGTCAGCAAGACATGGTTCTCTCGCTAGAGAAGCTCGTTGTTGAGGATGTGAAATTCAATTTGGAGCCAGTCCAGAAAATGATGGGCGGTCCAATCGGAGCGTTCACGTTAAAGAACATCGGCATTGCGCTCCGCAAGGAAGGTAACCTGCCACTGGGATTTTCCGGCGGCACGTGCGAGGTCGGCGATCTCCGCTGCCAGTGTATGCAAGTCGTGCGTGGCTCTTGCGATGGGCAGACGCAGCGAGTGGCATTGGAGACACACGTTTTCGCAAACGACAAAACTGAGCAAGCTGACAAACGTCACGGTTGGGGCGGTATGCCTTCAGTAGACGCCATGTTCTGGCCGGGCGACCGCTATCTGGTGAAGGGCAGGTTGTTCTATAGCGACGACCGTACCAAGTACGTCGATTTCGAGAAAGAACTCGTGGTGGAGAAGAAGTGAATGCAGAAGTGTCGTGGAGAAGTTCATGTGTGATTGACCCCAGGGCGACAAAACGCCCGCAATTCCGAAGGAGCATGTGATGAGGCGTTCTCTTGCAGCGAGAATTGAGTTTTTGATCGTGACGGCTTTCCTATTTGCTGGTCAGGTCTGCCCGACTCAGGCGGGCATCACTACCTCTGGCAATCTCGATCCTTCCGACCCGTCCACATGGACAAGCCTGACCCACGGCTATATCGGCAAGACTTTGGACGGCACGCTACGGATCGACGGCGGCAGCGATGTTCTCGCTTACTACAGCTACGTTGGCAACAATGGCGGCGTAACGGGCGCTGTTACGGTTGATGGCGCAGGATCGACTTGGACCACAGGCAGAAACCTTCTGCTTGGAATGAGCGGCCGAGGAACGCTCTCCATCACAGGCGGTGGCAGCGTCACCAGCGGCGGTGTCGAAGGGAATACCAGCTATGGCAATACCATCGCTTGGCTTACGGGCTCGACGGGCGAAGCGACCGTGGACGGAGCGGGTTCGACTTGGACCAGTAATTGCGACTTCAATGTCGGCTATTACGGCAACGGAACACTCTCGATCACCAACGGCGGCAGCGTCATCAGCGGGTACAGCGGAACCTACAATTTCGGCAGCTACATCGGTACGTTCGCCAAAGCGACAGGCAAAGTCACCGTGGATGGTTCCGGTTCCACCTGGACCAACAATTGGCCTCTCAACGTCGGTCACAAGGGCAACGGCGAACTCTCGATCACCAACGGCGGCGAGGTCGTCAGCAACAGCGGCTGCATCGGCTGCAATTCAGGGTCGAATGGCACCGTCACGGTGGACGGATCTGATTCACACTGGTCGATCAACAATGTGCTTCAGGTTGGCAGTGGCGGCAATGGCACATTGCAAATCACCAACGGCGCGGCGGTCACCGTCAATCGTACAACCTACGTTGCCCAAACCGCTGCTTCCACAGGATGTATCGACTTTGGCCCTAGCGGTGGCACACTAACGACTGCATCGCTGGCGGCATCGCCTTCCAGTTTGACGGGCAACGGGACGGTTATAACACGCGGGTTGGTCAGCGATGTCGATCTGGTGTTCGATTCCCCCGACAGTCTGAAACAAACACTTGCATTCAACGGCGACAACCAGAACATCACCGTCAAGGTTGACATGACCGCCGGCACGACTGGCGCGATCGGGGCCGGCTATGCTGGAAAAGGCACTCTTAAAATTCTGAAAGGGACCTCCGTTTCTTCGGAAGAGGGGCTTATCGGATACAAACCTGGTTCCGAAGGCGAGGGCACTGTGGACGGCAACGGCTCGACGTGGCATTGCCAGTCCATGCTCGTTGGCAATGGCGGCAGCAATCCGGGTACGGGAAGACTGAATATCACCAATGGCGGGGCGGTGTCGGCGGGAAGCACTTCGCTCAACCCCGCTTCACTATTGACTATGGACGTTGGCAGCGGCAGCAGCCTGACGATTACCGACGGATTTACCAACAATGGCACGGTTCGCATTGTCGCCGGGGCCGGCGTTGTTTCCGGTGAGACCTACACCCCGATTTCCGCCGGAACGTGGGATGGAAGTGGAATCTATCAATCCTTCGGCGGAACGTGGGCGAGGACTACAGGCCAGAAGGACTATACGTTCACCGCATCGTCGGTAGCATCCGGCTCGGCCGGTTCGACAATCGACCTTGATTTGGCTTCCATGCAACGTGTATTGGCAACCGACAGCGCAACAGGGAAGTCCGCCAGCGCGAGCTTCATAGCAGCGACGGAATCCACCCCGATCAGTTTCGCCGCTACAACCCTCGGCAGCGAAGCCCTGGCCTTGCTGCAAAACGATTTGTCTGCCGGCGAGTCCATCTTGAGCGGCTGGGCGTTTTCAATCAATGGCTACACCGACGGCGATCCCGTCTATCTCTCGCTGGAAGTTGGTTCAGGCTATTCTTCAGGCACCCTCGACCTGTGGCATTTTGACGGCAACGTATGGTCTGAGTTCTCCGTAAGCGATTTGACCTACGACGGCACGTATGCCAGCTTCACCGTCACCGGCTTCAGCGGATACGCCGTATCGGCCGTGCCCGAACCGAGTGCGTTCGCATTGGTCGCCGTGGGAGCAGCTATGTTCGTAACTTATTGGTTGCGAACACGAGGATACCGATTTCCAAGTCATGTCGTTCAGATACGAGTCATGAAGCCCCTGGGAGCGGCTATCTTGGGCCTTTGCTTCTGCACAATGTCTGGTTGCGGAGGCGGACCGTCAAATGGTGACATCGAGGCAGCAGTCAAGAAGCACTTTGCCACCGACATGACTCAGCCTAAGGGGATGTTGCGTCCGGTCAATCCCGGCTTTCGCTTCCATTTTCCTGAAGGATTCAATGGAGTCGATGTCGAAAGATGCAGTCTCGCGGAAGTCTCCGTCCGGAAAGTCGGAAGTGGCTATTCCAGAAGCGAAATGCCCGGCCTTGGAAAGCTCTATCCTGTCTGCGTCTTCGTAAAAGGAACCGCCTACGCGCCGGAGGGCAAAGAGCAGACATTTGAAGGTGAAGTTGAATTTCAGGTGAGGTATGCCTCAGCCGACAAATCGCGAGTCGATCCCGGCTCAGGCGCATGGGAAGTGTGGAATGTGGGGCATTAGCCGAGATTGCTTGCGAGCCATCGTCAACACAGCCCAGACGATCTTGATGAACACGCCCACGCACAAAAACAGGGAAGCAGTCGAACTACTTCCCTTTATGGGTTTTCAAAGAGCTAATTTCCTTCCCAAGCCTTGCATTGCGGGGCGTATTCGCAATCGCGGCACCAGAAACCGGTGCGCGGGAAAAAGATGCGATTGCGGATGCCCTACAGCACGGTCTTGGCGATGTGAAAGAAACGAGTGTGGTCCTCGGTCGTTCGTGACGTGTCGAGAACGATCATCTTCGGTTTTCGGGCCTTCACGAAGTCCACGATGCGCAGGTTCTTGGCCGGCTTGTGGTTGATCGTCTGATAGGCATAGCTATAGGCGGTCAATTGCAGGTGGCTGTCGGCGTCACGCGCGTTCATGGCCTGGCCCGAAGTTTTGAACTCCACGATGGTGTCGTCTCCGGTAATCAGGTCGATGAAACCTTCGAGGTTCATCGGCAACTTCTCGCCGGTGGCGGGATTGACCAAGGGAATCGTGAAGGCGACTTCGTTGCCTTGGATCTTCTCTTGCGGCTTTGCATAGTAGATGCCGAGAATCTCACGGCCAACCATGCGAAGCGCCGTTTTTGACTCGGCAGAATCGTACAGGATGTTTGCGTCCAATTGCTGGGCATACCAGTCTGCATCGAAGATTTTGCAGAACTTTTCGAGCGTTACGCCGTTGCCGTTGACCTCCTGGGTGTGATACCAGGACAACGCAGCATGGATCGCGCTGCCGAAGACCAACGCCGACGACCGAAACGGTTTGGGGAGTTCGTCTATATATGAGAATCTGTACTTCAAGCTGCAAAGCTGATACAGATTCATCTGGCTGACGGACAAATGATCCGGCATTGTGGGAATCTCCTTTCATGTTGGTGCCCGCCCGCCGGTCTATGCGACCGTCAGTTCGGCGGACAAAAGATTCATTTGGCAATCGAAATCGACAGGCATTCGTCTGAGCCACTTGGCGAACTGGCTGAGCATCAGCTCGGCCGCCACGTTGGCGCAGAAAATGGTTGACTTGGCCGTGCAAGAGCCTGCATAGGCTTCTTGGCTGGCAAAAAGCGTTTCGGGATAACGCCGGCGGCTGGTGGCGTCAAAGGCGGTTATAACGCGGAGCGCCTCGGCGGCCATGCGGCCGTCGCAGAACAACTCCACCTTGTTTTGGACCGCATTCCAGATTTGCCGCCGCGTCTCGATGTGATCGACACAACAGAAGACGATGTTGCCGATTGTCATGCTTCGGCGGAATCTCGACGCGACGGCGTATGGGTACGGATCGAGAGCACGGTTCATTTCACGGCACAATTCGGCGGTGGCGTCCACTTTGAACTTGCCAAGGTCTTTTTCCAAGAATCCCTGGCTGCAAAGGTTACTTGGCTCCACGTGGTCGAAATCGACCAGTTGCAGCCAAGGCACGCCCATTGCGGTCAGTTGAAGGGCCACCTGCCGGCCGATAGCGCCAACGCCGATCACGGTTGGCCGGCAAGCCGAAAGCCTGTCAGGTGGAATGATGTCGCGTTGGCGGCTGAAACGTTCGTTGTTGTCCATGATATATATGTCTCCTTGGGATTGCTGGGTTTGCGGGCGTGTTCAGTCTTCATGCGGGAGCATGATGGTAAGCACAGGCTCGCCCTGGTCGCCTGGACCGCAGACGGATTTCAACTTGACGGTATCATGTCGATTGGGAGATTGCAGGAATGCAATGTCGAAAAACAACGTGTCACCGTCACCGTGCTTGCGGATGGCGCAGAACAGCATCCAAAGGAGGTCATGTGCCCTGCCTCGCTCAGATTGTCCTATCTCCCGTGTCCTATCCGTTGGGACAATGTAGCCGTTCCAAACGGAATCCGTGCAGGCCACCGGAAATCGGAAACCGGTCTCCTTGGCCCACTCGGTCAGGTCGATCAAGACGCCATCTTCGATGGCCTGGGCTCTCGTGTATTGAAAGACCACGGGAGCATTGTCAAACGGATTGGGGGACGCACTTTCGTTCATGGTTCGCCTCGCTTTCGGGTTGATTGTTGGGTTCTCGTTCGTACAACTGATCCAAGAAGAGCCGCCGTTCGGCAGGCTCCATAAACTCCAAGTCTTCGAGCCACTCGTCTGCGAGCGTCTGGCCGCTCCAAAGCTCTTCATCTAAGAAGGGCTTTTCACGGCTAAGTCTCGCAATACTGATGGCAGGTTTGACGTTTGCTTGATATTCAGCGTCCCATCCCTCGAAATCGCTGGGACCGAACGGCTGGGAGTAATCGACCTCGACGGGAATGTTTTGTTCTCCGCCGGGGCCGATGTTAAACCGCAATCGGGCGTAGCATTGCCCGGTGCGGGCCAAGATGAACATGACAGCCCATTGGCAACGTCCGAAGACTCTTTGAAAAGTTTCTTCGTCCGTGCCGCTCGGTTGGGCCGAGTTGCCCGGATGCGTATGCAGCCAGATGCGTCCGAATTGCTCGGGCTTTCGGCCCGCATCCACTTGGGACTCAAAGAAGTCGGCCACAGCCAAGTCGTCGAAGGCGATACTGGCAATGGTTGCTTCCTGTTTGACCGTGGAAAGCTTCTCGATCCTGAGCAGATCGTCGGCCGAGGCAATGCCGAAGCCGCCGATCTCGCTTTCGCCGCGATCCCGGCAATACAAGAGTTTGGCCCAAGCCGTGGGCGAGAATCGCAACACCGGATCGGGCGTTTCGACAAACTCTCGAAGTGCAGACGTGCGCTCAGTAAAGCGTTTCGCATCAGGCTGTTGCCTGGGCAACAGCTTCGTTTCTGGATTCATCATCGTTCTCCTTTTCTTGTTGGCAGGTACACTGGTTATCTTCCAAACACGTTTTGCAGATGGGCTTTCGGCAGTCGGGGCATCGTGTGATGCAGCCCGTGCAAACACTTTCGTCGCAGGCGGAGCAGGTGGTCAGGCACTCTTGGCAATAGCTGGTCTCACAGCGGCGGCAATACGACATGCAGTCGTCGCAGAAGTCGTGTTCACAAGCCGGGCATGTGTAGAACGACCCGCTTCCGAAATAGTTACCGCAGTCGTAACAGGCTCCGCCTTCCCAATTCGCCAATGAGACGTAGGGAGAGCCGGAATTGTATTGACTCAGCACCGACTTGACCAGCAAAAAGAAATCGCAGATGCGTCCTTGTGACAAAGCCGATTGGATGGCCGCAGTCGCCTCGCCCGCGCAAAGTTGCTCGTCGCGCACATGCGGGTGAGTCACCGTATCGTCGCTGGCAGCCGGATGCGGGTCTGACGCCACGACGCGAAACATGTCTTTATGTCCCGCAGATTCGCCCGGCGCAGATAACTGTAGCTGGATTTCAAACTCGCCAAGATACACGTCGCCAAGCCGGATGGCCTCTGTCGTGACTGACAGCATCGCGGCCTTGCGGTCGTGGCGCAGTTGGCCGAACTCGTTCTCGGCCTGACGCAAGTCGGCTGCAATATCCGAAACGCTGGGGATTGATACGCTGGAACGGTTGACCGCGTTCTGCGCCTTTTCGATGTCGCGGACAATCCAGCCAAGGCAGTCGGAAAGTCTGTCCGACACTTCGGCGGCGGCAGTCGGCCAATTCCGTGATGTGCATAACCGCAATCGCCGGCCGAGGGTTTCCAGTCGCTCCATACCGGAAAGCACGGAGCCTAACTTCGATGTAATGTCGCCGAAACGAGACGCCCGGAGTGTTTTGATCCACTCGTGCGTCTGTTGCGCGGCTCTTGCAATTTCTCGATGGGATAGTGGCATATTTGAGGTTCCTGTCGTTGAGATTGCGGGGGTTGGTTGGAATACTGGCGTCAAGAAAGAAAAGGGGCGTCTGCCGGCAACTCTTTGAGAAGCCTAGCGAGACGCCCATTGCATCGAGCGAACAACGATGAAGCGGCTTACGCCCCTTCGATCTTCGTTGGCGTCATACTGACGCGATCCCCGTCCTGCAACACGTAGTCGCGTGGAACGGGCTGACGATTGATGCGGATCAAATAGTCTTCGCTCCTTCGGCCGGAGACATGCTCGCCAAAGAACTTCTCAACGGTCGTGCCGTCCTGGATCTCGACGTAATCGGCGTATCCGCCGCCGTCGTTGTTGATGAACAAGACTCTCATTGCGTTCTCTCCATTGGGTTGGGGGTGATACACTCTCAGAAAACAATCGTTGGGGCAAGTCGGGACAACGGAGGCTATTTGGCCTTTGCCTCGCTCTCCTCCAAAAGCTGTTCGATCATCGAACTGGCTTCGCGTTTGCTGACATCCGTCAAGGCGTTGGCACCGAATCGCTCCTTCAGATGTTGATGGGCGTCGTCGCCTTCCAGGCCGCGTTCGGCCAAGATGCGGAAGAGATAGCGTTTCTGGGATTCGGTCATGGCAACGACATCCTTCGATCCCTTGTTGCCATTGCCGTCTTGTCCCTTCTGCTCATTGCCGCTGGCTGCACTTGAGCCATTGGCATCCTCGTCGCACAGCCGCAAGCTGAAAATAAGCTTGTCGTCGGCCGTTCGCACTTCGATACGCTGCGCATTGGGTTTCATCGCGCACACTCCTTTCACAAAGTATTGGTGGTGATAGTGATGTAAAGGTTCTACCTTCACTTTAGCGCGACGATGGGCCGGCGCAAGGCGGGAGAAATTGCCTCTGGCGACAACTCACGAGGCATGAAAAGAGGAGGTAGTGGTTCTACCTCCTTATTGGTTTTCAATGTGCAAAGTGCCTTCTTAGACGGCGACGAGATTGAGCAAGGCCGAAGCCTTTTGGTCGAGTTCCGACCGGCTGCCGGCAAATTGCGTTTGCCGCGAAAGCTGCGTCAAGGCGTTCACCATTGACCAGATCGAAAAACCACCGGATTGGGCGGCAATTTCAGTTGCCTTCTGCACAAGGGGCCGCGTGAACTTAGCCTGCGACAACAGACGTTGCGTTTGTTCGCGGTCCTGGCCGTAGGCGGTTTGCATGGCTTTCGCCACAACCTTGGCGAAGCGGTCCTTGCGTTCGTCGCGTTTCTTGGCCAGTTGCTCGATGGCCTGACGGATTTGCGCGAGGGTGTCGCGCACTCGGCCGATGTGCCGACGCGTTATCTCCGTGACCTCGACCGCATCCCAGACGATGTGGTTGCCACAGATTCTTTGATACCAGAACGTGGAAATGCCAACGGTCCTGCGGCCAACTTCGCTGTTCCAAACAAAGAAGCCCGGTGCGAACATTTCGCCGCCGATGTCCGTCCAGCCATTGGGATCAATCAGAAAGCAGAACATATCCTGCTGGCCGGCATAGAGTCCCGTAGCACCGTTGAATCCTTTTTGGGGCGGAACGAAATCCACGGAAAACTCCTGCAACGTCTGGACCAAATCAATGTTCCAGAGTCTTCGGTAGCGTTCGCCATTGACCGACCGGAGCAACGAATCGTCAAGCACGAGGGCTTGCAGGTCGAGATCGTCGTCCGACCGCTTGTGAAGCGTTTCGGTCAGCACTTGTGCCGCAGTCTGCGGACGCAATCGGTTGACCGTATCCTTGGCTACCCCGGCAATGCTGCACATCTGACTGAACGACCATTGATTCAGCGTAAGCGGGGCGTAGCCGTTGATTCGCAGCGACAATCGGCCGTCGCAGACTTCGGGCGAAAACATGGCCGATGGTTCTTTGAGCCTTCGGCTGCGCTCGCGTTGATTGTGACAATAGCTGGCCAGATCGGCGAGAGTTTCAAATCTCTCATCCTCCGGCCGGGAGAACAATTCGTGACTGGCTTGAGTTAGGTTCGTCATGCGACACCTCGTGTGGTTTGGAGATCAAGAATGGATTGTGAAGGTTCCACCTTCACTTTAGCGCGATAACCGACCGGCGCAAGGTGGGAAGAATTGGCTGTAGCAACAAGCGACGTTTGCTCGCCAACGCCGCAGAGAATGAAGTCGGCTGCATCCGTAGAGCTCTCATTTCACGGATTATTTTGATCCTGAATGCTGAGCTGGGTACTTGACACGGTTGCGAAAGAGGTTAAGAGTGGTGTTCAGCGTGCTGAACTGTGCAATCCGCTAGCCGAAAGACGGAACACCTCCAAAATGCCCAATAATAGACAAATAGACGAACCCGAGACCGCCAGCCAGATACACGTCTTTTCCGAACGCGACAAGACACTTCACAGTATCGGCTTTACGTCTTACGCCGACTACCTGCAATCCGATCTTTGGGACTGGTTAAAAACAACACTCAGAGAAGACCCAACATCTAAGCAGTGCTGGTGTTGCAAGTCTCCTACTGGACTCGTATGGCACCATCGCAACTACGGGATTGAAGTCTTGATTGGGAACTTCTCCAACTCACCACCGGTTATAATCCGCTTGTGCAATGAATGCCACAAAGCGATTCATTCCGACGATAATCAATGGTTCGATATGGAAATCGTCGAGCGTCGCATGGAGGAGTTGCGAAACCGCTTCTCATACAATGATGGGACGGTCCCAACACGTGAGGCACTTCCAACGTCGCTCACGACAGATTTTGGCGAGTTTTCGGAGTTTTAATGCTTTGGCCGCTACGATGTGAAGGTCAGCGAGGCTAACTCCAAGATCATTGTTGTTGGGCATCGTTGTTTTGGATTTTCCAAGGCATCAACTCCGGTGTCCAAGGGGAGACAAAAACGCCCCCGAACGTGCAAAGACGATCGGGGGCTTGATGCACCCTTGGCGCACCGTCGGTCTGGCTATTCCTCGTTGGGTTGCTTCCCAGCAGAGCCCAACTCCGCTTCGCCAGACAGTATTGCATCTTCGGGGGACAGCGGGCACTCTTGGACACCCGAGCCATGCCTTATAAATCCCCCGACGTGATTTCAAAGAGCCGTATGCTCTCAGAATAGCATCGCCCCGTATTGTCTCAAGGTGGGAGAGATTGCTTTGAGGAGCAAAAACTCCTGTCTTTGAACGCCGTTGGCGACGGTCTACCATGAGGTTATGGACAACTCACCAACCAATGAAAACCCAATCACGCCACTGGCCATCACGAACTACCGCGACATCCGCCAACGATTTGGCATCAAACGCAAGAACCGGCGAGGGCATATGTATCTGATCGGCAAGACGGGCACCGGCAAGTCCACGCTGATTCAGAACATGGCCGTCCACGACATTGAATCCGGTTACGGATTGGCATTGATCGACCCGCATGGCGACCTTGCCGAGGAAATCTTAGACTCCATCCCAGCCAACCGCGTCAACGACGTGATCTACTTCAATCCGGCCGACCTTGAATACCCCATCGCCTTCAATCCGTTGGAATACGTGGTGCCCGATTACCGGTACCTTGTGGCATCCGGCATGATTTCCGTACTCAAGAAGGTGTGGGCTGATTTTTGGGGACCACGATTGGAACACATTCTGCGCAACTCGCTCCTGACGCTCCTGGAGAACCCAGGAAGCACGCTTCTGGATGTGCCCAAACTCCTGACCGATGACCGATTCCGAGAGGTCATGCTTCGCAGAGTTACCCATCCACAGGTTCGGCAGTTCTGGCTTTTGGAGTTCGCCAAATATTCCGCATGGCTTCGAGCGGAGGCCACTTCGCCAATTCTCAATAAGGTCGGGCAATTCCTGACCAGCATCCCGCTACGGAACATTGTCGGGCAACGCAAAAGCGCCCTGAGGTTCCGTACAATCATGGACGAAGGCAAGATTCTGATAGTCAACTTGGCCAAAGGTCGAATCGGTGAAGACAATTGCTCGCTATTGGGAGCAATGCTCGTCACGCAAATCCAATTGGCTGCCATGAGCCGGGCCGACATTCCGGAGAAAAACCGCCGGGGGTTTTACCTTTACGTCGATGAGTTCCACAACTTCCTGACGCTCTCGTTTGCCGACATTCTGGCAGAAGCCCGAAAGTACGGCCTGAATCTCGTCTTAGCCCACCAGTACATGGAGCAACTCGATGAGAAGCTGCGGGCGGCGGTTCTCGGCAACGTGGGCACGCTGATTTCATTCCGCGTCGGCGTCGAGGATGCCCAGATATTGGCTCGTGAGTTTCGTCCCGTGTTTGACGAGACAGATCTGGTCAACCTGCCCAACCACGAAATCTACCTGAAACTTCTGATCGACGGCAAGCCGTCAAAGCCGTTTAGCGCCGTTACGCTGCCACCACAGGCAGAGAGGACACACCGCAAGGATGATATCCTGGCGTTGTCGAGAACACGGTACGCCAAGCCACGGCGAATTGCCGAACAGGAAATCATGTTTTCCGGTCGGTCCGAACCGCAGATCGCCACATCGCAGAAGCGATTGATATGACAATGGGCACACCGGCATCGGTCTGCGCTTGACGATCCGTTTTGGCGCGTTATCATAAGCGCGCCGAAAGTAATCCGGGGAGATGGAGTCTGATGAACGGCCATAAGGATATGTTCGTCCGTCACGTCCAGCTTCTCATCTGTAAATGGCACAATGTCTCATATACTGCCGAGTTTCCACCGAGGAACAGGCGGAAAAAGGTTACTCGCTCGACACGCAGGAAAAGCTCTGCCGGGACTATGCCGATCGCAACGGATACCAAGTGGCCGGCGTCTTCCGTGACGAAGGCAAGACCGCCACCAAGCTAGACCGTCCAGCATTACAAGATCTTCTGGCCAAATGCACTAAGGGGACCACTGTCGGTGCGGTCATCGTCCAAGAAACCGACCGGCTAGCCAGAAACACGCACGATCACTTGACTATTCGCGCTATCCTGCAAAAAGCTCGGATCAAGTTGGTTTCGGTTGCGCAACCGATGCTCGATGACAGCCCTGAAGGCAAGATGATCGACACGATCCTGGCCAGCGTCAACCAATTTCAATCAGACCTCAGCGGCCGTAAGGTTAGCAAGGCCATGCAAGAAAAGTTTGAACAAGGGCGGTGGCCTGGTTGGGCACCGCTGGGTTATCTCAATGTGGTTGAAGAAGGGAGTGATGATGGCCGACGGGCCAGGAGGACAATCATCAATGATCCCGAGACTTGGAGCTTGATCCGCGAGGGATTCCGCTTGTATCTCACTGGTGACTATTCCGTCTTTCATCTTCGTGACATTCTCTATGAAAGAGGGCTACGCTCCAGAAGAGGCAGAAAACTGTCAAACAGCATTATGACACACATGCTCAACAATCCCTTTTATGCGGGCCTCATGGTTTGGAAGAATGCTCGGAGGATTGGCCGCCACGAACCGATGATCACCATTCAGGAATACGAACGAGTCCAGGCGATCCTGCGGTCGCACAACCTTAATGCCAATCGCCGTCGCAAACATGTGTTTCTGCTGCGGGGCATTCTCTTTTGCGGTATCTGCGGCCAGCGCTTTACTGCCGAGAAACATCCAGCCCGGGATAAAGCCTACTACCGCTGTGCCGCGATGAAAAAACACAGCAATCGCAACCAACACGTTTCGGTTGAATCGTTGGAGCGACAGGTCGAAGAAAAGTTTAAGACGGTGCAATTCAGTCCCGAATTCATCAAGCGAGTCATCGACCGACTGCACGAGATCAGCGTCCGGCAAAGCCAAGACATTCAAGCAAGAAAGCAGGTTCTCTTCAACCAACAGAAGGCGCTCGAAGCCAGACGCGACCGGGCGGAAGAGAAGCTTCTTGCCGGAGTTCTGACGGATGACGCCTTTGTCCGACTTCGCACACAATTCAATGAGCATCTTCAGCAGATATACACTCAACTCGCAGCCCTGGATGACAAGCGTGATTGCAACACAGATACGCTACGCTGCGTATTGGAACTCTGCCGCAACACATACGAAGCATACAAAAAAGCCCCAGATGCGTTGAAGCAACACTATCTCGGGATATTTTGGGAACGCTTCGTTGTCCGCGACCGGCAGATCGCGCAGGCCGTGCCCACAAGTATGATTCTCGCGTTGCGAGAGGAGACAGGCGTTCTAAATTCGGTGAACTGGTGCCCGAGTCCGGCTTTTATTCGAATGATGTCGGACGCGGGCTACTTGTCGTCACTTGCCGAAAAGGTCAAAGCCTATCAGGCATATGTTGCCGCGCATGAGACGGTCGTTGTCTGACACGTCACCTGCTCGGTTTATCTTTTTTACTATATCGTTTTTTACCCTTTCCGTCAAACGAGCCGCCGTGCCGGTCAGATTGCTTTCCACGGTCAATTCGCGGCGGCATATCGGAACAGCATTGCCTCAAGAACAGTTCGGCAACCTGAGTGGCCAACATATCGAGCAAGCGTTCATGCTTTTCCTTTCTCCATTTCGTGAATCGCTCGTTGAATCCTTTCATGTATTCGTCGTCATGCTCGGATTCAAATACGTTTTCCCCTTGCTTGTGGTTTCCTTTATTCATAAGGGCCATCGTAGCACCATGCAATATGGCGCGCAAGCAAGCATTTATTGCTCTCGGAGGCAAATACTCCCATCTTACGCGACGGACAGAAATGGGAGACAATTAACAAACACACATCCATGAAACACACATACACGAATCAACTCAAGCAATATCGCAAGGCCAAGGGCTATAAGCAAATGGCGGTGGCTGGCATGTTGGGACTGACTGACAGCAGCTTGCTGTCACGTTGGGAAAGAGGCTTTTCAATGCCCAACGCCGTGAATCTTCTCAGGTTGGCTGCGATCTACGGCGTGTCGGTGGAGAACCTATACAAGGAGACCTATCGGACTCTAAAGGAAGAGTTGGTGTGTCGTCCAGCAACAATCCCGGATACCGAAAAAACGCCGTCCGCACTGACGGCAGCTTCGTGATGATTGATAACTTGCCGAAGTCGGCAAACTGGTGCCCGAGTCCGGCTTTTATTTGAATGATGTCGGACGCAGGCTACCTGTCATCGCTTGCAGAAAAGATCAAAGCTCTCCAAGCCTATATGGCTGCGCACACCGAGTCTGTTGCCTGATGCACGATTATACATCCTCTATTCTCCGTTCATCATAGCGCTGTTTGCCTGTTTCGTCAAACGAACCAGCATGGTCGGCCGACTCACTGCCTTCCCTTCGCGGTGGCTGGTCTGAACAGTGGCCTGCCCCCGTTTTTTGTACCAGGGGTTATGAGAGTATTGGTTGGGTAACGGGTAATGGTAAATTCTCATGGTTTCGGCTGTGCCGCTGCTTCCGCTACGGCTGCGCCTCCGCTCCAGCAGCGGCACAGCCGGCGGCAAACTCGGCCGGGGTTCGGTAGCCCAACGAACTGTGCGGCCGACGGTGGTTGTACTCAAGCCGCCATGCGTCCGCCAGGTGTTTGGCTTCGGCGAGGCTCGTAAACTCTTCGCCGTTGGTCAGCTCATAGCCTCTCTCCGTTCCGGTTGCGAATAATTCCTAGAAAACCTACAATTGGCCCCTTGACTCGACGGCGGTTATGGGTGACACCTTTTCTTCCTTAAGGCACCCCGATAGCCGAGCTATCGGGGCCACCCGCGCAATCACTTACAAAAGTTCAAGTGCCATTCAGTGATGGCCCCTTTTCCAGCCCTGGTACAGAAAACGGGGGCAGGTCACAGTTATATCAATTTCTCGATAGCAACCTGACCAATGGTTTGCTTTTCCAAAATCGAGGAAATACGTAATCCAAGTTCTAAGTGTTGGTCTCTTCGCAATAAGTAGTCTCTCCATCTCCGTGGAATATACACGATAATACGAGAATCGAACTGATGATTAGGACTCGGGCAATTATGCAAAGCCACCGAAACTACTACTTCTAACCTCCCATTTGAAACTCGAAGTAGCATTCCTGAGGCAGATGATCGTTTGTTAGGCTCGATTTCGCAGACACTAAGGGCCTATCCCAGAACTGAACTGAAAGCCGTCCCGGGCGTAGAACATGATAGGAATGTCATTTGTTCTTCGCATGGAGGCGGATATGTATTGCGATTGGTGTGGTCGTTTTTCGCAGATGCCTGAGAAGATGTGGCAACGGTTCGAGCCGTTGCTGCCCAGGTATCGACGCAGTCCGAAGGGTGGACGGCCTCGCGTGAATCTGCGAGGCGTCGCCAACGGCATCTTCTATCTGTTGCGCACGGGTTGCCAGTGGAAGGCGTTGCCGCCGCAGTTCGGTTCATCCAGCACGGCGCATCGGTACTTCCAGGAATGGAGCCGACGGCGCGTCTTTCAACGCTTCTGGAAAAAATGTCTGCAAACGTATGATGCGCGACGCGGGATCGCGTGGCGTTGGCAAGCGTTGGACGGCTCCATAACCAAGGCACCGTTGGGCGGGGAAAAAAACCGGCAAAAACCCCACCGATCGCGGTAAGCTCGGCGTCAAACGCTCTGTCGTGACCGATGCCCGTGGCGTACCGATCGGCATTGCGGTCGCTGGTGCCAACGCCCACGACATCACTCTGCTGCGGGCTACTTTGCAATCGATGCCCGTGTCGCGTCCCAAGTCGATGGGACGGCGCAAACAACATCTCTGTTTGGACAAAGGTTATTGCGGCCAGTCCACGGAAACTCTCGCCCGGCGTTTGCGTTACATTCTGCACGTTCCCCGCAAGGGCGAAGTCCAAGTCAAGCGTCGTCCGGGGCAACGTGCGCGCCGTTGGGTTGTCGAAGGCAGCCACTCCTGGACAAACCGTGCGCGGCGTCTGCTTGTCCGCTGGGAAAAGAAAGTCGGCAACTATTTGGCATTCATCCATCTGCAATTCGCCTACATCGCCTTAAAACATGCTGGAGTTTTGGGATAGGCCCTAAGCCCATCATCGACCAACAACTGCTTCACAGCATTGGCCACACCGAAATCGCAAAAACACAATATAGCACGCATTAGAGCCCCGCTAAGATGAACTTCACAGCTGCCGTGGCACAATTGTAATATCGTAGCCCAGTCGCAATGGCCATCTCGGAATAAGTCGTAACAGCGCCAGGATTTCGTAATGGAATAGTGATCGTATTCCAGAATGTTACGGTGAATGCTTCACCGAAAGTCACCGCGGAAATCTGTGTGGCCCCAGTACGTCCCAAAGCATGATACATGGCACCACCGACTTCTCGATATACAACATGGACCTGGCCATACAAACGAGTAATTATAATCTGTCCCGAGCCTGTTGCTACAACGGCGTCGTAAGCCAGTACACTGGTCGCCGCTGTCGCCGCTGCGGTGGCTATTCTCAAAGCCCCGCGAGTGCCATAGTAATATACAACCGATGAGTTCCGCGTCTGTCCCAAGGGACCGTTCTTATACGCCTGGTCCATTACCTTCTTGCCTTCATCACTCATTCCATACCAGTGCACCAAGATCAAGCTGGTGTAGGTCTGCTGCATACTGTGCCAACTATCGCTTAGCGAGCCCCAGAAGCCCGTTTCTTGCACGACTTCTCTATTTTGGGAATTAACCTGTTGGAATGGCGCTGGATTGATTTCTCCTGCCGACAGCTTTCGGCGAATCCATTCGCCGACCAGGGGCGCTCATTGCCGCCCCCTGGACCCCCGGCTAGCCTCTCTCTGTTCCGGTTGCGAATAATTCCTAGAAAACCTACAATTGGCCCCTTGACTCGACGGCGGTTATGGGCGACCCCTTTTAGCTCGCCCCCGCCTCCAGATTTCCATCTTCCTTTATGGCCAACGCACGTCGCCCGAGACGCGACCGCTCCACGAACACATGCACACAAATCAGAATAATGACAAGCAACGAATACCACCGTTGTGCGCAGTTTGAAAAGTCAGAAATTGCGATCTGGTGATCGGTCGCCGACGTCGGAAAGAGAACGATAAGAAACAACGCTTCGACCACCGCGATCTGAACTATTCGGCAGACAAATGCAAAATAGCTCAGGATTATACCAAGCTTAATGACCAGCCACATTGCCGAATCGGGTTCTATATGCCATCCGAAAAACTTCTCCCCGAAGGGGTTTGTCTTGGACCGCATGGCGTTGACTATTGCTAGTCCAAAATAGAAGACAGCAATCGCTGTAGTGGTCAATATGATGCAGTTTTGTGCAGCAAAGCGACAATCACATTCTGTGGCCTTCCTCTGGTCTCCTAACGCGATCGCAATCCTGGCCGGATCGCCGAGAAGAACCACAAGACAACACAAGGTCAAAACCGGCAGGATATGCCGATGGGAAGCATGGAGATTGAGTCGAATCACTGGAAGTCCACCGGTACTAACTTGAGGGCCAAATATCAAGGATAAATACCCAGAAATCACTGTGGTTTTATCTTGATTCCCAGTCCGATCCCCGGCCCATCCACCTTAAATACATCCCGATTTAGGACAACCTTGTAGGCTAGTCCACCTCTAACGGTAAATGTGAACCCAATCTTGCTGCCACTAAAGGGAATGGGAATGAAGATCGTTTCTGTTGTTGTCACGGTACTCAGTTCACCACCGGCCACAAACCTGAGTTCGCTTATCTTCAGCGTCGCCCCTCCGCTTGCGGTAAACCCATCCACGGTCGTTTCAACCTCAACTGGTCCTATGACCTTGATACTTGTTGCGTCCGCGTGAAGGCCAGATATTCTTGTCTGCCCTTGCTTGACCTCGACCTTCAAAACGTCCACCTTTATGTTAGGCTGCCCTGTCGGAACGTGATATGCCGCAGCCGATGTGCCGGCTTCGTAATACTGCCAAAAGAGCGTCACCAAGCATGGGGCGTTTTTGTCGACCGCGCCGGTGTTGACGGTCTGGCCGTTTGGATACACGATGTAGTAGCTGCCGTCCGGGCGGGTTACAACGTTCGCGCCTTCCGGCAGAAGGGTGGTTACGCCATCCGGCAACGTGGTTTTGTAAAACTTCGTGCCGTTGATAATTTTGTCCGGCAATTGGCCGTATTCTTCGTAAAGGCCCGTGGGATCGGTGCTTGAAATCGGATCGTTGTGGCAATAGCGATAGAGGTTCACGTCGGCCGCGGCGGGATCGCGGGTGAGGAACGTGCCGGTGGCGGGATTGTACCATCGGGCACGGTCGTAGTACAACTCCGTTGACGGGTCGTAATCCATCCCGGCGAAGAGGATCGTGTTGTTATAGAGCGACGACGTGCGGGTTTGCGTCCAGTCGGGCGTAATGATCGTGACTTGCCCATAGGGCGAGGAATAGTACCGCTCGACCACCGTGCCGCTCGCGTCGATCAACGAGGTGACGTTGTGGTTGGCGTCGGTCAGGTAGTAAATCCGGTCGGCCGCGATCCGATCGCCGTTGCCGTCGAAACTGTCGCGCAGCACGGGCGTGTCGATGTAGCGGGCAGGAGCAAATTGTCAAAGATCAACTGGCGTCAACATACACACAACAGCACCGCTGGACAAGCCAGCAATGGCGTCTGCGTGCCGAGTCATCGGATCACGCGAACGCCTCTTGTGCCTACGGCACCCCGATAGCCGAGCTATCGGGGCCACCCGCGATGTGTCAATAATTAGGTATTGTGTCCCCGGAACTCTCCTGCCCCGGAACTCTCCTGTGTCCCCGGAACTCTCCGGAACTCTCGGAACTCTCCGGAACTCTCCCTACTCTCCCTGTCCCCGGAACTCTCCCTTACGCCTTGGGCGCGGATACCCTCTGCCCTTATCTCCATCGCCTTTGCCTCGTCACAACGATTTAATTTTCGCAGCAGCCAAGCGTGCCGATCAAGAACTCTGGCAATTATGGGACTCCACGGCGGCAATCCCCTTTCATAAAGTAGTAGGGAGCGACGGAGATTCGTATCTGCATTTCCGTACTCTTCATAGGCAATGTCGAGGTCGGCCAGATTGAAGAGATAGGATGCCATAAGCGGAGAGTCCTGCCTCTGGGCTCCCTCTGCTATGGAAATCGCTTGAAGACACATGGCCTCAGCCTCGGGTAGCTTCTTCGTTTCAATCATTACGCGAGAGAGCCTTCCGAGCGACTCTGCATACCGTAAGTCTCTCGTGCCAAATAGTCTTCTCTGCCAATGCAATGCCTCCCGAAGGAAGATTTCAGCCTGACCGAAATCTCTGGCTTCAAGACATGCGGCTCCAGCCAAGGTCAGGGTGTTTGCGTAGGCGGGGTGATCTTCTCCAACGATCGTCTTCCAAACGGCCGCAGCACGGGCGAAGTATTTCTTGGCCTTCAAGGGATTCCCCCTCATCAAACTGGTGACACCAAGCTTCTCCAGTGTGGTTGCCACCGAAACGAAATTGTTCCCAAGCACCGTAGTAAAATTATCAAGTGCCCTATCCAACAACTCCTCAGCGTTGCCATAGTCTTCGAGGGCCATCTTCTGCCCACCTTCAATCAGTCTCTGATACCCAACTAGGTACGTCTTCCGTGGTTGCTTGGCTAGGCTGGAGACTTGTTCCATTTCCGTCAAGAGAGTCTTTTCGCTCTTTGTTCGCCAATGCAGCTCGCCAGCCAGAGTCCCAAGAACCGACAGAAGTTGACGCTGGACTACGATCGCTTCTTCAATGTTGCCATCTTCTAGGAGACGAACAGCTTTGGCGGACAAGATCGCTACCTGAGACTCCGACGTGGCCTTATCCGGCGGGTGAGAAGAGGTCGATTGATCTTGCGGAAGCATTTGTGATCTCCGGGGTGTTACGCCTAGATGTGGGTCGTCGTCACACTTAGCAACAGCAGAAATAGAACAAAGCAGGACAAGAACCAGCAGAAAACACTGCCGCACAATCCTGAATTGTGACGTTGAAGCCACCAATGACCCTGTCATTCTTAAAATCCTTTCATGCCGTATAGGGAAAAAGTCCTTCACGCCACATTGAAGACGCAACGTTAGTGGGGCTTACCAAGACCAAGACTTGCCTATACCGATTCCCCAACCGCCGGGGCCGCCCCAGCCACCAATGCCACCGCCGCCGGGAAACGGCAGGTAGCCGCCGCCGTAGCCCCAGGTCCGTACCCGCCACCAATGCCACCGCCGCCGGGAAACGGCAGGTAGCCATCGCCG
>Ga0074199_1001460_pt1 | contig 20501 bp, 10 predicted proteins | sample EPASupsiteSAE347_FD_64528 | JGI IMG/M metagenome (GOLD analysis project Ga0074199, IMG submission 64528) | Bioremediated contaminated groundwater from EPA Superfund site, New Mexico - Sample SAE3-47 | ecosystem: Environmental > Aquatic > Deep subsurface > Groundwater > Contaminated ...
CGCCCCCTGGTTCCAGATGCTGATGTTCGTGCTGAACGTGCCGAACTGCTTCACCATCGCCGTCAACGACGTCGCCGAACGCCCGAATTCAGCCACATGCAGGGTCATATCCACCGTCCCGGTCTGCGGATAATATGTCATGGCGGAGGCCGGTATGCTGGTCGGCGTTATGGTCAGATGACTGTAATATGTGGCTGCGGTAAGCGCCTGCGCGCTGTTTGTGATGATGTTGGTGACCGCGGCATTGTAGGCGGCGCTGGTCCCGATCGTCCCGTTCAATGTCAGTCCCACCCATCCGCTTGTGTTCGCCGCCTGCCACCAAAGCTGTGTGTCCGATGAATTCGTCAGAACAACGGTCAGGTTCGTCGCCGAGCCCCGCATGACCGTGTTGGTAAAGACCGCCGGCTTCACGCTGAAATAATATTCGGATTCATACGCCCCCATGTCAGCCGTTCCCTGCACGATCCGCGCCAAAGCGTCAAAATCAATTGCGTTCGTCATCCAGTCCTCGTTTGACCCCCGGTTGATGCAGGGCGAATCCGCGCTTAAACGATAGTTCCCGGAGCTAAAACCCTGAAACAGCGGATTGGTGGCCAGGATTACCGCCCCGGTAAATCCCGGATTGGTCCCAACACAGGAATACTGCAGGGCGTTGTAGTTTGTCGGCGCGCAGGCGTCAAAAACATCATCCGTCCCGCCAATCCCGTTGGAATAGATAATACAGGAGGATATGGAAAGCTGGACCGCGTTGGTGGTCTCAAATCTTATTCCGGCACCGGGTTCGCTGGACTGGTTGCTGACAATCGTGCAGGAACTGACCAGGACCGTGCCGCACATCCCGCCGATCAATAATCCGCCGGCATTGCCGTTGTTGGTATTGTTGGCAATCAGACAGTTGCGGATTACCGCGTTGTTCGTTATGGTGTTATTGGTGCAGACAATTCCGCCCATGTTGGCGCGAATCACACAATTGGAAAGGTAATTATTCGTGCCGGACATTGTTATTGCGTTGGTCAAGTTTTCCGCGATGAGACAATTGGCAACATGACTAAAAGAGCCGCCCGCCGAGTCCATCCTTATCCCCTCGTTTGTATTTCCGATGATAGTGGTATTGAGTATCTTACAGATATAGCCCACGGCTCCGCCCATGTAAATTCCTGCACCGCTAGCTGAAGCTGAATTGTATGAGATTACACAGTTAGTTACTGTCCCATGTTCAACGCGGCATCCGCCGCCGCGCTTGATCTGATTAAGGGTGGATGTGCAGGAATCCATGAGCCCGCCGAGAAGATAGACGCTGCCATACCCGCCCTTGCCATCGTTGTTGCAGATCATACTTGACCTGATCGTGGCATAATAAAGATAAGCACCGCCGCCGTAACCAACGTTGCTGCGCGCGTAAAGAACATTATTGCTGATAACGCAGTCAAAAATTTCGCATCCCGTTATCCCATCACTGTAGGCGTATATTCCTCCTCCCCGGCCGTAGCCCGAGGCGCTGCTCACGGTGCTGGTCACCACATTGTCGGTTACCCGGCAAACCATGACTGTGGAACCCTGCCCCATATAAACGCCGCCGCCGCCGATATTGTTTAAACTATTATCCAGCGTAAAAACGGTGTTGTTGCGCACGATGCAATTGCTCATGAAGCCGCGGCCGATCTGGACTCCGCCGCCGGCGGTATAGGCCGCATTGGCAAAGATTGCCCCGTTGGAAAAGGTGAAGCCGGACACCAATGCGGAAGAGTTGCTCAGGTAAAGGCAGCGGTTGTTGGTGGTCGCATCCGGCGCGTCGGCCACAAATCCGCCGTTGACAATGGTTACCGCCGGACCATTGGCGCTCCGCAAGGTAATATTATTTGTGACGACGATCTGGTTGGTGAGCACATAGGTGCCGTTGGAGACCCAGACCTTGTCGCCGGCGGCGAGGGCTTTATCCACCGCCCATTGAATATTGCTGGAGGCCGTGGCCCAGGTCAGGAAATCGCCGGTGTCCGTGCCATTGGTGGCCACATACCGGTCGGAGGCCCGGAGAGCAAGAATCCCGGACCAGAGAAGGAAAACAGCCGCCAGGCACAGACGCACAGCGCCGGTTTGACAAAAACGTTTCCGCCCCATGTTCATTAAACATAATTTATACAATATTTGGCAGTTTTTGGCAAGCATATTGCCGGTCGCGGCAACGCCCGAAACGGAAGAATACAGGAGTAATCAATCAGCCGGAGAGCTCGCGTTTTACAGGCTCAAGACCGCGCCTTTCTTTTTCAGGAGCTCTTTTATTTCCAACGGATTAATATCTCTGAGAATGGAATTGGAAAGCGCGGCCATGGCGGCGGTTATTCCAGCCGCCTGTCCCATCATGGCGCAGGTGGGCATTACCCGTGCCGAAGACAGGGCCAGCTGATCGGCCGAGAAACACCTCCCGGCCACACACAGATTGCGGGCGTTTTTCACCAGAAGAGATCTCAGCGGTATATGGTAAGGAGGAACTTTCAGCTGGTCCTGAGGGAGAATATAAGTCCGTTTTTCATCATCCGGAGAATGTCCGTCAAGATAAAACGTTCCTTTCGCCACGGCGTCTTCAAATGCTCTTCCCGTCCTTAAATCATCAACCGTGAGAATATAATCTCCCACGGCCCGGCGGCCTTCACGGATGCCTATTATCGGCGCGGCGTGGTCAATGGTCCATTCTTTTTTTTCAACCCTTGTGTAATAATCAAAAACCTGCATCATTTTTCTTCTGGCCTTTATTTCCGCTTCGCTCAAGCTCTCCGTGTCCGTGGAGTCGCCGCCGGGTATTTTTATTTTGATCGCGCTGCTCCCTTCGCCGTTCGCCCGGATGGAAGTCATGGGAAGTTCTTCCTGGCTTTGCAATTTTTCAAGCCAGCCGCCGGGCAGGGCAGGGGAAGCGGCCGTGTTTTTTATATGTCTTACAAAAAACATCAGGGACATGGGCAGCTGGAGATTGTCGGAAATCCTGCCTTTCATCGTTCCAAATCCGGCATAGTGAGTGAGCAAAGCTTCGCCGGTGCAGTCTATAAACTGTCTGGCTTTGATTGCTTCAAGTCCGGACTGCCCGGAAATGACACAATAGTCAATTTTTCCGTTATTATCGGCCAAGGCATCCGCAAGCCTGGCATGTAAAAGCGGTTTTACATTATTTCTTAAAAGCAATTCCTGAAGCACAAAAGAAAGCATTGCTCCGTTAAAACGCCTGGCCTCGCATTCAGGGTAAGGTTTATACGGCGCTATTGCGTTAAATTTTTTAAGGGCATCAAGAAGGTCGTCAAAGATTTCGCCCTGGCCGGCGGTTTCGCCGCAGAAGGCATGCACGCCGCCGCTGGTCGCATTTCCGCCGGCAATCGCGAATCTTTCAATGAGAATTACCGAAGCTCCCTGCCGCGCGGCCGCGCAGGCGGCGCATACGCCGGCCATGCCTCCGCCGGCTACCAGCACGTCGCATTCATAACGTATGTTCAGCTTTCTGGAAAAGGTGATTTGTTTGTCCATTTATTTTGTCTTTTTTTTGAGAATTCCGAGTTTTTTTAATCTTGTTTGCAACAGTTTGCGTTCTTCTTTCCGGAAACGGTGGAAGGGCTCGGACATGAAATCATTACATATGCCGAGACATGATAATGCGCATTTCAGTCCCTTCAGATAGCTTGACCAGTGATGTCCCACCCCATACACTTCCCGGCTTATTGTCATGACTTTCGCATGGAGTTTGATGGTGTTTCCAAGGTCGCCGTTGCACGCGGAGTTATATAAATCAACATAAAGCTCCGGGAAGAGATTGGCTCCGCCGCATATTCCGCCGTGACCTCCGAGAAGAATGGTTTCTGCCAGTAATTCCTCCGGTCCGACCAAGAGGGAGAAATCGGGGCGGCCGGCAAGCAGCATCTGGAGTTTGTGGAAATACACCATATTGGCGGAACTATCCTTGAGTCCTATTATGGCTTTTAATTCGGCCGCCTTTTGCACTGTTTCCGGCTCAAAAATCAGCTTGGTGAGGCTGGGCATATTGTATAGAAACAGAGGCAAGGCGAGTTTTTTGACAAGGTGTTTGAGGTATTCAAGAAGTTCGGGCTGTCCTGCTGGAAAATAATGTGGCGGAGCAACCACCAGCGCGTCCGCCCCGGCTTTATCAGCCGCCTGCGCCAGCCTTGAGGATTCCACGAAAGAAGTATCCGTAATTCCCACCAGCACCGGTACGCGCTTTTTTACCTGGGCGCATGTCCTTTCAACAAGTTCCTGTCTTAACTTGTAACTGAGGCTCGGAGCTTCGCCGGTGGTCCCAAGAATAAAAATACCATGCACACCTCCGGAAATTATATGTTCAATAAGTTTTTCCAGGCCGCCGGTGTCCAGCGTGTCTCTGTCCTTCAGCGGGGTTATCATTGGAGGAATTATTCCGCAGAGCGGTTTTGGAAATGCAGTGTTTTTCATATATGCTTTTTACCTTGCTTCGCCGGTCCAGCGCTTGGAAGCGCACAAATTATCCGTTTGAGAGCACGGTATATCTGGGATCATTGGACATGCCGCAAATGCTTTTCAACGGCCGGGCGCGGCCGAATGAAAACGCTTTTTCGCGCCATTCCTTGATTTCTTCCCGATGCCCGAGCAGACGGAGCATGTCCCATTCGCTCATGCGCGGCATCCTGCAATAATAATCATGTAATCCTACTCCATAAATCCCTGCTTCGTAAAAACATATTGCCTGCTGGCGGAAATATTCAGCCGGCTGGTATCGCGGGAACAGGTCGGCATAAACCTTGCAGTCTTTTCCTGCTTCATGAGCCAATTGCTGAATCGGTTTCACTGTTTCGGGCGTTACGCGGTGGTCGCCTTTTTGGAATGGATACCAGCAGGGATGAATCAGCAGGTAATCCGTCAAGCCTTCCTTTATCCAAGTATCAAGGTCATAGCCGTTCAGAAGATTGTTTTCCAGGCTGTTCATCACGGTCAAGGCCAGTTTGAGTCTTTTTTTCCGGCAGTTGCCTTCCGCATCCAGCATCGCCCGCAATTCTCTCATAAATGTGGTAATATATCCGCACTTATGCCGGATCCAGCGTTCGTCGTCCCAGGGCAGGGAACGGGGATCCACGCCGTGGTGGCGCATAAAATCGTCAATGACCGGTTGCTCATACGCGATGAATGGGCAACAACGGTTGAAATGATAATGCACGCCGTCCAGGGACCGTCCATCCAAGTAATCCTGCATGATCTCAATCTGACGGCAACGCGCTTCCGGGAAAGCCAGGCTGAGATGGCCGGCTGGTTCCCCTTTCTCCGTCCGGCACCAAAACTCAGGGTGCTTATGAAAGAAACTGAGTTTACCCTGCGCCGGCAGGTGGCTGGGCGGGAATCTTCCGCCGGCGGCGCGCATGCTCCCCAGGCACTCTATATTCATCTCGTGGCAAATTTCGGCCGCTGTTTTCAAACAGTCAAAATTTTTATCCAATGGAAGCCTCCGATTCGCCACCGAAGGATAATGCCATGGATCAAATATTTGACTGCCAACCTTGGTCGGATAAAAACACAAATCCAGAAGACTTGCGCCCCAGAATACCGCTTCAAAATCAGACCCGCGTAGCGGCTCAAGCCATTTTCTAGCTTCTTCCTCGCAGAGCGGAGGATGCGATCCGTCGTAGGATCCGACCATGCGGCGGGTTTCTGGTCTGGGCAATGTCCGGCGGTATTCCCGCAAATCGTTTTCATCCATCGGTTCCAGCCGGATGTAAGCCAGGCAGGCCGAACTCCATTCATGGCCGGCTTCCCGGTGAGGGGTTATGCGGAGGGTCTGTCCATCCAGCTCCGCCGTGCGCCAGTAAACTTCATCAATCGCATTCCAGTTGATTGGCCGCGGTTTTGGCGTATCGGGCGCGGGACGGAAATAGCCCTGTTGTTTAGCCGACGTATATTCCGCCTCAATCATGCCGCGCCATGAGTCTGAGCTTAACCGGACGCGAAGGATGAACAAGCTGGACGACGGCATGCCGGCCAGTTGCACACGGCTTTCCAGCGGCCAGGCCGGCATGCCGTAGTGAATGCCGAGATAAATCCTGCACCAACCCTTATGGTTTAATGGAATATCAATTTCCGGCGCATCTTGATATGGGCCGCAGAAAAGCGCTTCGCCTTCAAAATCATCGGTCGCATAATTGTAGGCAAGCCATTTTTCGTCCTTGTAATCATGTGCAACAGCCTCTGGCTGAACGCAAGCATTTGCCAGTCCGGAAATAATAATGCTATCCTTAACAGTCGTCATTTGCGTCCTCCCGTACTTGATTCAAGGGGCTAATGTGAATTTACCTAATAGAAACTATAGCGTGTGCCATCGCAGATGGCTTCATATACGCCCATATCAACTATACCGTAATGGATGCGTGTCCTCCCGTCCAGATCAAACCCATTCGTCATCCAAGGTTATTTGAGCCCATATAAAAATCCAATATCTTCCTTGATCAAATTTGTTAAGATAATTAAATTGTTAAGGATTAATAGATAAATGACAATAGTAACATTTGATCAATTATGCCGAAAGCTATGAGTATTGGGCCGGGGCTCGGCAGGTCATGGCATATAAGATATTGTCCTGGTTTCCGTTTGGGTTGAATTTCCTGTTATATCGGTGTAATAAGCATAGTATGGATAACTTCTTCCGTCGCCTATTAAATCCGTAAATTTATGCATTCCGCTATCGCCATACACGTTCTTCTTATATGACGCGTATATTTCGTCGGCCGATAACGCCCGGCTCCAAACTCTCGTTTCGTCAATGACGCCGTTGAAATCATGACCGGCGCCCACATGAAGACCCAAATAAAGCGGCGAAGAATTTGTGCGTATTTTTCCGTGGAAAATAGTCCCATCTTCCTTGTCCAGGCTCCCGTTAATATATATCCGCGCCTTGCCCGTAGCCGAATCATAGGTTGTGGCAACATGGGTCCACTCATGAAGCGGGATTTCGGTGCTGCTGCATAATCCGCCTGCGGCATATCCTTCCGGCCAGAGACACATGTAAATTCTCCGATCGTCCCGGGATATGGACATGCCGTATAATGTCCACATGTTCGGTTCAGTGGCGGTCTTCCTGATTATAAACTCATAATTGGTGCTTTCCGCGGCTTCCGGTTTGACCCAGGCCTCCATGGTGATGGCGTTGGTGATATTCAGGCTTTGCCTGCTTTCGTAACGGACATAATCATTTATTCCGTCAAACCGCAAAGCCCGGCCATATACTCCGTTTGTCCAGCAGGTGTTCGTATTCATGCCAACAAGCGTTCCGGTATTGGTATAAGTTGATTTATCATGCGCCGTTGCGCCGGCGGCCTCGTTTAGATTACAATAGACGGCCAGACTGCGGTTAAAGTCTATGAAACTGCTTCCTTCGCGCGTGCCGGCTACGGAATAACTTATTTCCATCCAGTTGCTGTTAATCACCGCATTGTTGGACACTGTCGGCGGAATAAACGAGATGGACATGTATGAATTCGTGGTCAATGTGGTTTTCGTGCTGAAACTGTAGATACCGCTGATGGCCTCATTGCCCGCGGAATCTTTTGACCGCACCCGGACGTAATAATTGGTGTCGGCATTAAGTCCGGTCAGGGTAAAAAGGTGCGCGTATAACAGAGCCAGATCAATATCCGTGGCCGAACCCAGGGCAGGGGTCAGGCCATATTCCACCTGGGCCGTGACCCGTTCATCCGTTGTCCAGCTGATATCAATGCTCAAAGGCGAGGTTGAATAAACGGGTGAATGGCTGATGGAAACAACGTGCGGCGTGGTGGTGTCTGCTTGGACCCCCCCATGATATAAAATATAGCCGATCATCCGGGAACGGACCGCATCCAAATCAGGCGCGGTAAAAAGAGAGTTCTTCAAATCTGCAAGCCAAGCCTCGGCTTGCGAGGTATCGTTGCTTTGCGACTGCGCCCAGGCAATGGCGTCGTATAACACAGTCAAATACCGCGCGTCATCCACCCCTTCCCGCCAGCATTCCCACTGAATGGCATCAATTACTCCGTTTGCTGTTGGATATGCAAAGTTGCAATCCCGATATTCCCAATGGTCAAAGTCATTCCAAATATTACTAAAACCGGCCTGATATGTCCAATCCATGGCGCCATCATAATTATTTTGCCACAGCCAGAGACCGTAGTTCCGGCGGTATTTTTCGGGACTCGCTTCACCCACTTGCGGGTTCGCATAAGAGTATATTTCATGGCCGTAACTATGGTATTTATCGGCTAAAGAAACATCAAGTGCTCCGGCCACAACGGCCAGATCCAGAATGTCGGCCACTGCGTCGGCCTGAGACGGAGATTGCGCGCAGAACACCTTGCCGCCGGCATCATGCACCGCGTTCATTGCCGCGCGATGCATAGACGTATTTAAATCCTGCTCATCCAGACCATAAATATAAAGCTCTGTTACCCCATAAGGCGCAACGAAGCTGATCAGGTTGCTTACCGCGGTTTTTAACGCATCAAGGTTCGTCCCGCAGCTATTAATAGCTAATCCGAGATAATAGAGCGGTTGATTGCTCATCCCGGCCGCATTCCTGATGGTCAAAACCTGCCCCAGGATGTAGTCGCTGCCTTGATAATAAACAGTAGGGTTCATAACGCCATGGTTGAAGAGATTTGTCTGCTCGGCCGCGAACTGTGTTTCGTTCTTCCCGGCATGGGATATGGTGCCCGTGGTGGCAAGATTTGCGTAGTGATAAAGACTATAAGTCAGATCAGGCGCAGAAAGCACAAAGGGCAGCACCTCTAATTGCAGCGGAAGTTCTTCCACGAGCGCCCCATTATTCTTCAGTCTGATCACGCCGTTATAAGTTCCCGCGGAACAATTATCGGGAACCTTTAGCGTGACCCAGAACTGCTTGTTGGCCGCATTGGGAATATTCACCGGCTGGAGGGCGGAACTATCCTGAACGGGGAACTCTTCTATAGTAGGATAGGCAGGGATGCCGGATATCCCGTTCGTCCCGCTTATCCAGATATATTCTCCGGATACCTTGAGATAGTTCTCCGTATTCGTTGCCTTGACCAGGCTGTCATCCTTAAGCAGGAGTTCCGGAGTAAGATGTTTATGGGTTGTATCATCTATGGCATAACCGGCCTGATACCAGCACTTGACCGCGCGCACGTCAATATTATTGGAAGAAATAACACCGGCCGTTCCGGTCAGGTTGGTGGTGGCGATGGTCAATGAGCTTATGTCCTGATTGGCCTGCATTACAAAGCTCGCCGGCTCATATTCCCCGGGCGAAGCGACCATGGAAATGGTCTTGGAAATCGTATGCTGACACGGCATGGGAGAGTCAGGCAGTATCTTTTCATCGGTTACGGCGGGAACAACATATATGGTTACCGCGGCATGCTGGTCTGCCGCAAGGGCGTTACCCGCGCATACAAGGAGAAAAAACAGAAACAGCAAACTGACCTGAAGCCGTGATTTGATTTTACCATTCATCGCGCCTCCTCATGTGTTTTTTATTTTGTGCCTGTCTTATTGGTTTTTTGCCACCCCCATTCCTTTCATTATTTTTTTATGATTTCTGAATTTGCCTAATGAAAACCGTAGACTGTGCCATCTTGAATGGTTTCATACGCACCCATGTCCACTGTGCCGTAGCGGACGCGCGTTCGTCTGTCCAGATCAACCGTATTTGTCATCCAGGACTCGTTAAACCCCCGGTTGACACACGGCGAATTTCCGGCCAGGCGAAAGTTACCCCCGGAAAAGTTCTTGAAATGCGGATCAGCGACAATAATCCCCGCGCCGGTAAATCCGGGGTTGGTCCCGATGCAGGAATATTTGAGCGCGTTGTAATTCGTGGGCGCACAGGCGTCAAACACGTCGTTAGTCCCGCCAATTCCGTTTGAATAAATAATACAGGAAGATACGGAAACGTCGCTGCCGTTTGTGGTTTCAAACCTCAATCCGGCCCCATAATTGGTGCTTACATTGCTTACGATCGTGCAACTGCTCACCAATCCTGTTCTACAGCCGGACCCAATCAATAACCCGACATAATCGCCGGCGTTCGTGTTATTGGCGATGAGACAATTGCGAATCTGCACATTTTTCAGATTACCGCACCGTATCCCACCCGCGCCGTTCCCGCGAATAGTGCAATTAGAAACAATACCGACGGTGCTGGTCTGGCTTCCGTAAATATTTACACCGTAAAGTGTATTATTTTCAATAGTGCAGTTGACCATGTGGTTTGTTCCGCCGCCGGTCTCAGAAGATATTCCCACGCCGGCATTTGTATTTCCGATAATAGTCGTATTATATGCATAGCAAACATAATTAGGAGCATGCGAACTCAGATATATTCCACCCGCGCCGATGGTCTGATCTCGGCCATAATTATTTGAAATCAGGCAGTTGGTTACCATTCCCTTCTTGAGAGAGGCTCCGCCCCCGGTTTGGGCCTGATTGACGGTAACCGTGCAACTATTCATGGTGGCATCGCCCTCATGAAGATAAACCCCGCCACCTGATCCGTTAATAGTCGTATTGCTGTAAATACTGTTGTAGCAGATCATGCTTGATCTGACCCGGGCGCCATTATAAGCATAAATACCGCCCCCGCCCTTGTTCCCAGTATAGCCGACCACATGATTGTTACTGACAAGACAATCATAAACCTCGCATTGCAGGCCGTAAACGTATACCCCGCCTCCGAATCCAGCGCCTGACCCTATGTTACTTGAGTTAGTAACTATATTGCCCGTTACCCGGCAGGCGGTGATCGTGCAGCCTCCTAGTCCACCCGGCATTAGTCTGGCAAAAATACCTCCTCCGCCAGAAGGGTCTCCGCTGGTGAAACAGATATTATCGCGCACCGTGCAATTACTTAAAGTGCCGCCGTACATCCACACACCGCCCCCGCCCGGCTTATTAGTGGCCGCCCCGTTGGAAAAAGTGAATCCGGAAACAAAGGCCGCGGCATTACTCATATAAAGACAACGGTTGGTGGTCGTCCCCGGCGCTCCGGCGCCAAACCCGCCGTTGACAATCGTAACATCCGGACCATTGCTGCTCCGTAATCTAATATTATTCGTGAGGACAATTTGATTCGTGAGGACATACACGCCGTTGGACACCCAGACCGTGTCGCCGGCGGTGAGCGCTTTATCCACCGCCCATTGGATCTGCGTCGCCGCAATTGTCCAGTCGCTGAATTCTCCAGTGTCCGTTCCACCTGGAGTGCCGGGCTCAACAACATACCGGTCCGCCGCCCGAAGGCTGATGGCTCCGAACCAGAGAAGGCCGATAGTAGACATTAAGATAATCCTTATCTCGTTTTTTGGCCGAAAAGAATTAGAGATCATTTTATTGTGATAAATTCTAAAATTTTTGTTTTTTCCTTCCAATATGTCAGCATGATTTATCACATAACCCTCTCATATAAAAATCAAATATATTTCTTGATAAAGTTTGTTAAAACAATTAAATTATTAAGTGTTTACAGATAAATGACAACGGTAATCCATGGTAATATCCAATCAATTATGGTAAAATCACGTCAAACTGAATGGCTTTCAAAATTTCCTCCCGCCGGCGAGAGGAATCAATTATGCCGTCAGATTGTAGCGGAAATACCGCGCCTCCCGTATGGCGCCGGGGTCGTTCATCTGCTTGGCATCAACTGCCACTCGGTCGTGCCGCGAACAGTGGTCAGGCCGCATCGTCATTCCCATTACGAAGCCATACTTTTCCTGCGAGGGAAGGGGCGCGAAACGGTGCCTCCCTTCCGTGTGCTTCAGGCAGGAATGATACAATTGTATGCGCCGAATACTCTGCATGCCTGGCAGGCCGGTTCTGTTCCCGTCTTTCGTATCGGCTTCCATTTCCTGTTTCATCCGCCGACCGCCGTGACAATCCCGGACCGCTGGCCGCGGTCACAATTCTTAGTGCCCGATTGCCTGGCTTTAATGGAAGATGCCCTTTCCAGCACAAACGGTCGCGCGGAACGCGTGGCCGCAAGGCTCATTCTGTTGTTGGCGCCGGCTCTTGGTATGATGCAGTTAGCAGAGATCGCGCCGGTCATTACGATGCCGGAAAAAATGTGCATGGCGCCGGCTGTGGATAAATTCCTGACGGACAACATAGAAATCCCCTTGAGTCTGGCGGATGTGGCCATTCAATTGCATATGAGCGTGCCGACCCTGACCCGTCATTATCGTCAAGAGACCGGTTGCACGGTTATGGAACGCCTTCAAGAGTTTCGTATGGCCCGGGCCGCGGAATTGTTGCGGACCGAACCGCTGTCCGTGAAACAAGTGGCGGCCCGGGTAGGATTCAAAGACTGTGCTTATTTCTGCCGATGTTTCCGCCTCTTTTTTGGTCGTACGCCCGGCACATTTTTAAGGAGTTGAAAGTACCCGGTCCGGGTATTTTGATGGAATAAAATATATCTTACTATATTTATACGACGGTCAGTAGTTTTGTTTTTTTCCGAGGGTTTTGCGCACCATTTCGGCCTCCACCAGGGCGTTATACGGGAAGGGCGCGCCGACCAGGGAAGCATCCGGAATTTCCCGGTCCGTATCCTCGTCCCTGGCCAAGCCCCGGCTTTGACAATGAATCATACCAGCGGATTTGTCGGGCCGCCATTTTTTTCTTTCCGGAAACTTTTCCGCAACCACCCGGCTGAAATCATATTTGGCCGGATCGTCATAAATCACCCCGGCCGGCAGACAGTTGGCTTCATCGCGCACGGCAAAGAAGATCGGCCACAATCCCTCCCCGTAACAGGGCGACTTTATCAGGATAACATTTGGTCCTTTGGCCAGGGTAACCGGCACAATATGGTTATTGGGACGGGCGCCCTGCACCTTGTCAGTCTCAAAGACGGGTTTGCCGTTCAGCCACAGTTTGATTCCGCGCTCGTGGCCGATGTGAAAATTGACTTTCCTGGACCTGTCCGACAGAAGCGCAGTGCAGGCATAAGCCAGCACCCACTGGCTCTTCGGGTAAATATGCAGAAAATCCAGCACATCATCATCTAAAAGATAATCTATCTTTTTCCAGGTCATTTCTTCCCCCGCGCCTTGAACAGAGCGGAAAAAATCAATGCCCTGCTCGGGCGCATAAACTTTGGCAAACCCCGTCATCTTCAAATTGTCAAACGGTCCGATCGTCCGCCAGCAGATTCTGCGGCTCTCCGACTTCCAGGAAATTTTTTCCTCAAGCAATCCCGGATGGACAGCGGATTTCGGGTTAAAGGCGGAACTGGCGCAGTAACGCAGCAATGCGTCAAAGAGGGCCTGGGTTTCCGGCCGGCCGGCATTCTTCCATATCTGAAGCGCAACCACCATCAGCCGGCCCTTGCCGACGCGGGCCTCAAAAGCATAGGCCTTGTGCCTTGGTTTTGCCCAGCCCTCAAGTCCGCGCATCAGGGGGGTGGTATGTTCCAGTCCCAGGGATTCCAGGTCAACCGGAAAGACCTCTTCCAGCAATTGCGCGAACTGCAGATCCGCATAGCCTTCGTTCGGCAAATACTTGAAAACCGGATGCTTGTTGTCCAGCAGGACGCCGTTGCTGGAATGGCTGGAGTCGCAAAAGGGCGTGCGAAAGGCATTGGCAAGACAATGGGCCGAGAAGAATGCCCGCGGCAATGAGCCGGAAGAAAGCAGAAGCACTTTTCCGCCGTTTGTGAGATACGACCAGATATCCCGGTCCAGCTCGCCGGAGATTATTAAACGCGTCTGGCGGGAAATTTTTTCATCGCCTTTTTCCTTGAGAAAAGGATATGGCGCCGCCAGCCGGGGATGAATTTTGTGTTTTAAGACAGTGCCTGTGCTAATTTGCAGGGGGGTGTTCACGAAAAACCAAAAGTCCCAGCGGTTGGCGTTTATTACCCGGCCTTGCGCCGTAAGTTTTACCTCAAGCCGGACCTTGTCTGAATGCGGCAGAGTAGGAATAGAAATATCGGCAAGGTCAAATGATTTTGTCCGGCCGCAAGCCAGGTCTTCAATATTTCCCCTCCCTTTGGCCAGTGTTTTCCCGGCCAGCGAAAAACGCCATTCAATCGCCGCTTTCTTCAGAGGATGCTCGCCATAATGGGAAATGACAAACCCCAGCTTCATTTTTTCCCCGCACCACCAACAGCGCCGGTAGTCCAGATGGTCCGCCAGAAGAATGGCAGTATCCGCATTGCCGCCGATCAAATCCGCCGGGACGATTTCCTTTGGTTTTCCAAAATGGTCCAGCAGGCCCTCGGTATACTGCAAAATATCCTGAATCAGCCAGAGGACAAAACCAGCCACGTTTCCCTCTTTGCGGGCATGTTCAATCCCATCCTTCCGGCAGATTGCCTGCAATTTGCGCGAGGCCTTCACCGTTTTTGACAGGATACCCAGCAGGCCGGCTTTTCCCGCCTCTTCTTTCATCTGCCGATACCATGCGGGATGAAACGGCGTTCCTTTGAATTTTTTTTCGTCCGCCGGATCAGGGTAGGAAACCCATGAGCCGAATTCATGCAGGGTTAGCGGCCGGTCGCCAGACGAGATGGAGCGGCACATGCCCGCATCCCGCCAGAAATTTATCTCGCAGGTATCGGTGTTCCGCTTCCCAAGCGGCGTATCCACGAATAATCCCGCGCCCTGGGTGGCATCAGTCACGAGGGCGTTCGGGTGGAACTTGTGCGTGATGGCCGGCAATTCCTGGTTAAAAAGCGCAAACGATTCTTTTGACTGGCTTTCCAGCAGGAGTTCGCTTGCCATGCTGTAATGAATCACGGAAGGGTGATTGCGCGACTGCCAGACAATATTCGCCAGCTCCTTGCGATACAGCATACTCTGCTGGGGGGAGGGCTGATACCGGTCCGAACGCTGGATATTGTCCACGCCAAAAGGCATCTCCTGGGTCACCAGCATTCCCACCTCGTCCGCCGCGCTCAGGTATTCGGGGGTAAAAACCTCACAACAGCTTTTGGCCCAGTTAAAGCCAAAAGATTTGGCCGTGGAAAGCAATTTTACATAATATTCTTTTGATGGATTGGGGCAAACAGTGTGGACGTTCATCTGATCGTCGCCGAAGCCGCTCAGGAAAACCGGCCGGCCGTTCAGATGGATCTTGTTTCCCTTTACCTCTGCGGTCCTGAGGCCGAAAGAAGTTGAACAGCGATCAAATTCTTCCCGGCCGCGGGTATCGCCGAGGCTGGCTTCCAGGCGGTACAAAACCGGATGGTTGCATGACCACTCCTCCAGGCCAACCTTTGCGGCCGGGATTGAAAACCGTGCCAGCGGTTTTCCGTTGAGGCGGGATTCGTGCGTGAACAGGCATTTGCCGGAAGGAGAAAACACCCTGAATTTCAGCCGGCCGCGCGCAAGCCGGGCCGGAGAGGCGCTTCCAAAGCGCACTTCAATATTCACTTTTTTGCCTTCCGCATCTGCCTGTGGAAAGACATCCTCAAGCCAAACGGGGCCTGTGCTGGAGAGCGTCACGCTCCGGTAAATTCCCTCCCATTGGCTGATGCTGTCCCAGGCGCCGTCCAGGCGCAAACTCGGCCAGCGGGTGGTAAGCGCCATGACAAAATTTTCCTGCCCGATCCTGGCAAGGTCCGAAACGTCCGCGCAAAAAGCGCTCCGGGAGGTCCGCGAATAACCGAGCCGATTTTGATTGAACCAGATATGCGCGCTCGGCAGGACGCCTCCGAAAGAAAGCCACACTTTTTTGCCGCGCCATTCCTCCGGAATCAGGAAACGCCTGCGCCAGTATAAACTGCCGCGGTAATTTGTCTTAAAGGCCAATTCGGCGCCCGCGCCAGTCTGATTCTGCCAGCAGCCGGGAACTTTGATTTGGCCGTCAAACTTGTTGATGGAAAGGATGTTTTCCGGTCCCCGGGTATAGCCCCAGCAGGGCGGCACATGATAATCCCATGTGCCGTCAAGACTGATCTGCGGCCGCTGCCGCTCCAAACTTCCGTTTTCAGGAACGAGTCTGTTTTTAGTCTCCATTTTTCTTTTTCTCCTTCGCGTTGACTGCAAAAGTCCATGCCGATGTTTGGAGGAATTAGGAAAAGGTCTATACTCCGGGATTAATTTTTATTGAAAACCGTAAACCGTGCCCTCGCAGACCTTTTCATAGGCGCCCATGTCAACCGTGCCGTAGCAGATGCGTGCCCGTCCATCCAGATCAACCGCGTTCGTCATCCAGGGTTCGTTGGAACCCGCGTTGATGCAGGGCGAATTGGCTGAGAGCCGGAAGTCCGCGCCGGTAAGACTTACAAACTGCGGGTTGGTCACGATAATCCCCGCGCCATTGAAGCCGGGGTTGGTGCCCGCGCAGGAATACTGGAGCTTGCCGTAATTGGTGGGCGCGCTGTCATCATAGAGGTCGTTTGTCCCGCCAATGCCGTTGGAATAAATGATGCAGGAAGACAGCAGAACTTGAGCATTTGTGCTTTCAAATCTCAGCCCGGCGCCATAATTGGTGGTCCAGTTGCTGGCAATCGTGCAGCCGCTGACATATACATTGGTGCAGCTGGATGAGCCGAAATACAGTCCGCCATAATTGTTATTAGTGGCGTAGTTGTTGACGATGAGACAGTTCCGGATATAGGTATCCCAAGTGTTGTAACAGCGCACTCCGGCTTTATTTCTGCGCACCACGCAATTGGAGACAATATTAAGCGTGTTTGCCGCTCCGCTGCGGATGACCAGGCCGAAATTTGCATTGCTTTCAATAATGCAGTTGATCATCTGGTTGGTTCCGCTGCTGTAATTTGACATTCTTACGCCGGTGTTCGTGTTGCCGGTAATGGTGGTGTTAAGCACCCGGGCATACATATAACTTATTTCCGGCAGCACATTGATGCCGCCGCCGGAATCCGCATCGGAGATATAATTATATGAAATTACGCAATTGCTTATGATCCCGCCGGCAAGGTAACACCCCGCTCCGCTTGAGGCCCGGTTGAGTGTAAGCGTGCTGGATTCCAGGGTGGAATACCATCGCATGTAGACCCCGCCGCCGATGCCGCCGGGGGTGATATCGTTGTTGCAGATCATGCATGATCGGATGATGGTGGAATAGGCGTTAATGCCCCCGCCTGACCGGCTGTCCGTCACCCCTTTAATGATGTTATTGCTGACCAGGCAGTTAATAATGGCACGGGGGGTGGTATCGTATGCTGGTGTGCATATTCCGGCTCCGCCCCCGTAAAGGGCCGTCGTTCCGTTGGTCACGATATTGCCAAATACCCGGCAGGTGGTGACCGTGCCGCGTGGCTTCATAAAAATGCCTCCGCCAGAGATGCTCCCGGTGGTATTTGTGAGATTGAAAGCAGTATTATCGCGCACCGTGCAATTGCTCAGAGTGCCGGCGCCGATCCACACTCCGGCGCCGCCGGTTGCACAAACCGCGCCGTTGGAAAAGGTGAAGCCGGACACCAAGGCGGAAAGATTGCTCAGATAAAGACAGCGGTTGTTGGTGGTGGCATCGGTCAATCCGGCGACGAAGCCGCCGTTGACAATGGTTACTTCCGGGCCATTGGTGCTCTGCAAAACAATATTGCTGATGACGACAATCTGATTGGTGAGCACATAGGTCCCGTTGGAGACCCAGATCGTGTCACTGGCATTCGTGGAGGCATCTACTGCCCATTGAATCTGGGTGGCCGCTATGCTCCAATCGGAGTAAACGCCTCCATTACCGCCGGCAATTGTGCCGGGCTCTACTACATATCTGTCCAGCGCCCGGAGGTGCAGGGCTCCAAACCAGAGCAGGCCAATAAACATCAGAACAAGACCCGGGCCGTTTTTTGACCGGAAAGATCTGGAGATCATATTATCTGTCCTTTTAATTAGGCCTACCCGATAAGAATCGGGGGGACAACTTTATCTACGACGTAATCTCTCTTTCTGTCATTCCCATGGAAATGGGAATCCAGATATTTCTCCTGTCTGCCCGAACTCGGCCAGTCCGCCAGTGGCGGATGGATTCCCGCTTCCGCCTGCCCGCAATGCTACGCATAGCGTTGCAGGCGGGCGGGAATGACAGCCTTATTGCTTTCTGCATTTCTTTTGAGAACTACAGGGGGAAGTATTATCCCGATCTTTTCTGAAGGCAAGACTTTTTATTCGCTACCCGGGTGTTGCGAACTCGTGAAAAATATCCGGGCTAATGTGGCCTGCGGCCACAACCAAATTCGAAATCCGAATATCGAAATCCGAAACAAATTCTCCGCCTCGGCCGAATCCGCCTGTGGCGGAAAATTCCAATGTTTCAATGTTCGAAACTGCCTGGTTTTGAATTTTTGTCATTTGATATTGTTTCGAATTTCGGATTTCGTGCTTCGAGTTTTATACTTGCTGGAAATAATGTTCTCCGCAAAAGTGTCATATGTTTTAACGGAACGATCTAAATTTCAGTTAAACATCCCGTCGTATGTGATATCCAAAGTAAACATGCTACGGCAGGATGATTTTCAGCGCGATATCGTCCACTTCCATGTCAACTTCGGGACTCTGGGTGGTGATGGAACAGGCGGCGTATTCGGTCGTGGGGTCCACGCAGTAGCGCCGCGCGCGCACGGTCTGCCACTGGTCGGTCAGCGTTATCAGCTCCGGGCTGTGTTCATAGTCATAATGCACCGCCTTCAAGCGCCACCAGATGCCAAGTTTCACCGTGCCTTTGCCGCGGATGCGGCAGGAAAACTCCGTCCAGCAATTGTTAAAATTGATTTGCTTTGTCATGAAATGAGGGAAGGTGTAACCCTTTTCGCCTTTTACAATGTGAAGGCATTTGGAGTCACGCTGAACAACTTCGGCCGAGAGGTTAAGGTTTTTGCACGTGTTGAATATATTTTGATCCGGATCAAAAGGGCCCAACGGCTGATCTTCAAAATCCGAAAAAGGCAATAAGTTCCTGCCGGCCAATGGCCGCGTTTCCGCGGTCCCGTTCATCGGCCCGCGTTCTAAAATGGCCAGGTCTTGAAAAACCGTCTTCTTGCCGGGTTCCACCCTTTTGCCGAGTCCGCTGACGCCGATCCAGAACACCATGTTTTCGGCCGATTCGGGCGTGGCGAATTCCCATTCCCGGAGCATCATCCTGGTCGTATAATGAACATCCTTGTAAAGGTTATAGAGATAATGAAACACGGGCGGCTGTGGTTCTTTGAGAAAGTAGGTTGCGCTGAACATCGGGGTGAATTCTCCCTGGCATAAATTACTTTTGAAGGAAAGACAATAGCGCCGCATGGGTTTCACGGGGAAAGGACCGATGCCCGTATAGCGGTAACATTGCGTGGACCCCTCGTTGGGAACGGTCAGGACTAGGAAATCCCCGTCTTTCTTGAACGCCTTGCTGAACGGGATGAATTCATCATTGTTCTTCTTGTTTACATTCAACGGTTGGCCCTGCAACGGCTGTTCCAACCCCTTGGAAATGTCAAGGACGCTGTTATTGCCGCAAAAAACCGGCTCCACCGGTAAAGCAAGAAACAACAACGATAAAACAAATCTTAAGATGCGGACGTTAAGCATAATTGTTTGTTTCCTTTCCAGAAATTTTCAGCCGTGTCGGAAGGGTTACTTGTTTATGGTTAATTATTTATGCAAAAATCACAATTTCGACTATTTTTCGATCTGTCATTCCCGCCCGCCTGCTATGTTACCCAGCCCGCAGTCGCTACGCGCCAGCGTTGCGGGCGGGTGCGTAGCATTGCGGGCAGACGCAGGCGGGAATCCAGTTCTAAATTTTTCTGAATCTGGATTCCCATTTCCCGCCTTCGCGTAGCCCGCTATGGCGGGCGAAGGATGGTCATGGGAATGACACCCGTTCGTTGACAAGTTTCCTATCATAAAGAAGCTCGGCATCGCCGAGTGGAACGCTTTCTATGACTTTCCAAAAAAACGGAGCCATTTCCGCCATATCGGAACAGACGCCGGCGGCGTTGTCGGGGAAGAGTCCGGCGCAAGCGCAGAGGTCTCTTCCAAGACTTTCCAGGAAAACGGCGCCAGTTCCACGGTCTGGCCTTCCATGGTCACAGTCTGCGGGGCGTCAGAGGCATTTGAAAGCAGGAGGATCGTCTTGTTCTCATCATGATTCTTCGCCCATTTGGATGCTTCCACCACGGGAACGGTTACATCTGATGGGTTTTTCTGGGCAACGCTCTCCCGCCACTTAACGGTTACAGAAGGAACATCTTTCACCTGCGGATCCTTCAGCCTTCGGCCGGCGGCGATATAGTCCCGGTATTTCTTGCGCATATCAATCGTTTCGTTCATGAACCGCACTTTGGGGTCATCCGGCTCGCATTTTATCAACCCGCTTACCGGATGCCCGCCCACAATCCCGCCGGGCATGTAACCCAGATGCGTCCCACGCGCAAGCGCCGTGGCGAAATCCGCGGTATTGGTCCAGGCGGCCTTGGTATAATCTTTGCCTGCCATGGGAAAGGCGGTATAGGCGCCGTAGCCCTGGTAAATGCTCGGAAAGAGTCCAATTGCCTGATAGGAGGCCACGCTCTT
>Ga0074199_1001463_pt1 | contig 20474 bp, 22 predicted proteins | sample EPASupsiteSAE347_FD_64528 | JGI IMG/M metagenome (GOLD analysis project Ga0074199, IMG submission 64528) | Bioremediated contaminated groundwater from EPA Superfund site, New Mexico - Sample SAE3-47 | ecosystem: Environmental > Aquatic > Deep subsurface > Groundwater > Contaminated ...
GTCTTTGGAGAATGGATGGAGATGATTGCATTAATCGAATCTCCTGTTTTTCTCCAAAAAACAGCCGAGTTTGTCAAATTTGGGAGAAGCGGAACGCTAATCTCAAATTTGACAAACCCTCCTCTTGTTTTCCCTCCGTGCCTCGGTGCCTCCGTGGTTGTTCTTTCATTAATTTTGGGTTGCGGGCATTAAGCCCGCTTTGGTCAGGAGTCAGAATTCAGGAGTTTAAATTCAAATTTTCTTATTCTGACTACCGGCTCCTGACTTCTCGTTTTAGAAACATTCATTCCCCGATAATTTTCACCAGCACGCGTTTGCGCCGCTTACCATCGAATTCGCCGTAGAATATTTGTTCCCACGGCCCGAAATCAAGCCTGCCCCCGGTCACGGCGACCACCACTTCCCTTCCCATGATCGTCCGCTTGAGATGGGCGTCGGCGTTGTCTTCCGCCCCGTTATGGGCATACTGGGAATACGGTTTTTCCGGCGCCAGCTTTTCCAGCCATTTTTCAAAATCCTGGTGCAGGCCGCCCTCGTCATCGTTGATAAACACGCTCGCGGTAATGTGCATCGCGTTCACCAGGATCAGTCCCTCCTTGATTCCGCTCTCCTCAAGGCATTCCTCGACTTGCGGAGTGATGTTGATGAACTGCCGGCGCTGTTTTGTTTCAAAATACAATTCCTTGCGATAACTTTTCATGATCCATGATCTCCTTGGTTTTATTTGTCCAGCGGACTCTTCACGCCAATGCCCGGTTTATGAATGACGTGCAGATAAATCTGGGTTGTTGAAATATCCGCATGTCCCAGCAAATCCTGCACCGTACGAATATCGGAGCCGCTCTCCAACAGGTGTGTGGCAAAACTGTGCCGTAATGCATGCGGCGTCACCCGCTTGTTCAAGCCGGCTTTTCTCGCCGCTTCCCGGATTGCATGTTGGAACGCCGCATCCAGAACATGATGCCGCCTAGTCAGGCCGGTGCGAGGGTCAACCGATAATTGGCGCGACGGAAAAAACCACTGCCATTCCCACGATTTCCCGGCTTCGCGAAACTTCCGTTCCAAGCCTTCCGGCAGCCACACGCCGGTTAATTTTCGCGCCCGATCCTCTTTGTAAAGAATCCGTAAGCGTTTGATATGCTCACGCAACCTCTCGGACAGTGATTCCGGCAGAACCGAGACGCGATCCTTGTCCCCCTTCCCGGATCGTACGATAATCTGTCCGCGGTTGATGTCAACATCCTTTATACTCAACCTTAACAATTCCATCAGCCTGAGTCCGCTGCCATACATCAATTCCGCCATCAATTCTGTTGTCCCTGACAATTGATCGAACAAGAGACGGCACTCATCGCGCGTTAGAACAACCGGAACGCGCAGGCTCCTTCTTCCCCTGATAAAACCGCTGAAATCGCCGAGTTTCTTTCCGTACACTTCGCGCAACAGAAAAACAATGGCGTTCAGCGCCTGGCGCTGGGTAGTCGCGGAAACACGCTCAAGCGTCGCAAGCCTTGTCAGATATTCGCGTACCTGCTCACCTGTCGCTGATTGAATCGGGACCGAACCAAGAAATCCCGCGAACCGCCAGGCCCAACCCCGGTAGGTCTGCTCCGTGCGCCACTGCAAGTGAAGATTCCTTATCCGCTGAACCATTTTTTGTTCCCAGTCTGTCTTTCCAATGTCAGTTTTTGCCAAAGGCGGAACGTCACCCGGTAAATAAATTTTTTCGGGCCTTGCATGTTTGAAAAACCAGTTCAAGACTTCTTTTTGAACTGGCCTATCTATCGTTATTTTGCTTTCCCGCCTTTCTTTGTTGTCAACAAAATCCCTTGCTGAGGCAATGGATACCGGGCGACCTGCTGTTTTGCAGAAATGAAGGTATCCAAGAATGGTTTCGCGGTATAATTTTCGCTTTTTTTGATCAAAAAGCTCATTATCAAGCGTTTGCGCCCATTCCCGGAACCAGACCCTCTTGTTAACTTTGTCTTTATCCATTATATCTCCCGTCTTGCAAAAAGACAAACTCACTTTGTCATTTTCGGTTCTGCCGTGCAAGCGCAAAATGATAAACTCGCTTTTTTTTAGAACCACGCGCTCCATTCATAACTTATTTGGTCTCAATGCTTGACATCAACAACATCATCCTTTAACGTTTAAAAGAAAGTGGAACAAACTTTATTCTTTTTCTGATTTGAGTTTGTTCCAATAAATTATGTTGGGAATCATACTGATAAAAATGGCAGACACATTACTTGTTTGTATCCATACCGCTGGGTGTCCAAACACCTGTCGCCATTGCTATCGCGAAGGAGGAAGAATCAAGAAGCGTAGATTGATGGATTTTAACGTTGTTAATTCTATTCTTTGTCGTTTGGATGGAACCCGTGGTTTGCGTTACAGTATAGGCGCGGCCGGCGAGGAACCAACCTACTACGCGGACTTGATCCCACTTCTTGAACTGATTAACAGCATGCCACATTTTGAAAAAGAAAATTTGATGTCTACCAATGGCTGGGGGATTGCCAGAGACCCCACTCTTGCCAAAAAGTTGAAAAATCTCGGCATCGACACTGTTGATATGACTTTATTTGGCTTGAAGGAAACGCATGACTGGTTTGCCCAAAGGAAAGGGGCGTTCACTGACCTCTTGGTGGCTGCGGAACACTGCGCAGAGGTGGGCCTCAGGGTGGAGTGGAAGATCATGCTACATAAGCGGAATATCCATGAAATAGACGCGATGGAAAGACTCCTGAAAGGAAGGGGCAGACTTCGAGGCTACTTTCTGGCGGAACCGGACGGGCGAGGCCAAACTAATCAGGCGGACCTAATAGAATGGTCTGACATCTCTGCGCTTCCGGTAAATGTTCTTGAAAATATTCAGTCCAACTTTACCGATCTGGCAAACATTCCAAACTGTTCCGTCTGCATGAAGCGGAAATTTCCTACAGTTTATATTGAACATTCTGGCGAGACTTACTATAGGTGGCAAAGCCTGGAACATTATTCGCATCTGAACTGCCTCGGCAATATTTTTCAGCAAGATATTAACGAGATCATCCATCGGACAAAGCGGATGGAGCTATTTCGGATCCTTTGCCAAGTATCTCTGCGGGATTTGTGCGGCAAATACGGCAGGAAAGGAGATGAGATCCACGGCAAGTGTAACCTGCACAAAAGGTGGATATCTCAATATCTTGCCGATAGTGGAAGGCTTTGATAATATTGCAGACGTAACCTAAGTCAATTCGTTCCCAACAACGCCTCGCACCGTATTGGCAACCCTGTCGGGTTGTCAAACGGTGAAGGCGGGCGTTCGGATTGAAAAAATGAAGACACCACAATGGATCAAGAAACTCGGCGGACACGCCGGGGAACTCTATGTTGCCGCCGAATTATCGAAGCGCGGTATTCCGAATGCGCTTCTTCCAGAGAACTTTTCGGACGACGATCTTCTTGCGGGAACCAAAGACGGGAAGCGCATCTGCTTTATTCAGGTGAAAGCATGCCATCCCGACAGATCAAGCACCTTCATCCTCAGAGAGACAGATGAGAAGTGGGCAGATACGCCGGAAAATCAATTCGTTGTTTTTGTATGGCTTGGATCCCCCAAGAAGAACGAGGGGCCAAGATACTGGGTTGCACAGAAAAAGGCTGTCGGAATTGAATGCGTGAAACATTCCGCACACGGAACCCATAATTGGGAGCGACGCTTTTCGCCGAAAGCATTCCCGGAAGACTGGGAGAATAACTGGCAGGAGATTGTCCGCTATCTTGAGAAATAAAGAATCCGAACCATCAAATCCACCTTACGGTTTGCCCGTGACGGGCAAACCGAAGGTGATTCGTAACGTTCGGTCAGAAAGATAAGATATGGCGGAATACGGAGAATGGAATCGCAAAGGAGCCACCTTGAGCGACGTGACGGCCCAAAAAGAATTCGGAGTCAGTCGGGACTTCATCATTAAGGGCATCCGATGCGGCAAACTCGAATACCGGCAAGGGGCGATATGGGGAAATCCATATTTACGAGTGTTGCGGAGTCAGCTGGAGCGTTACATTGCCGAACAACTTGGCGCGGACCGCGTGTCAACCGGAAAGGACCAGACGGAACTACGCAAGATCAAGAAAGAAATGGCCACCTTGAAAAAGCGATTGGAGGAACTCCAGACTCGAAGGATAGAGCTCGAAGCCGTATTAAAAAATAAACAGACCGAACAAAGCCTTTCAGCGTACGCGCCTGTGGCGCGCCGCTGAAGGCCGTCGTTCGCTGGAGAAAGGAAAACCGATGAAAATGTTATTAATAGCGACCTTAGCCTGTTTCATGACAGTCTCGTTGTACGCAGTAAATCAGTCGGAGATTGATGAATTGCCAAATATTCGCGACAAAATTCTCAAGGAGACGTACGAACTACGAAGTGGTAGCACAGGTGGCAGTACAGCCGAGTTGATCGATGCGGGAGTGAATATCCAGAACAAATTATTGCCGTGGCTCATAAAGCTTGAAGCTGAATTAGAGAAAAAGCAAAAGGATGATGTCACAAAAGAGATTAAACGAGATCTGGAAGCAGTCGAGCGGGATGCACATATCCGAGGTTATTCGAAGGGCGAGGGTGGTTCCGAGAACCTGGTTGAAGCGGTGTATACGGGCGTTTCCCATATTGAAGCCAGAATTTCGTATTGTGTATGGCAACTAACGAAGGATTCAAAGGACTTCGATTTCGCGACATGGCATCGCCGATGGACAAACGACAGCGAACAACCGGCTTCACTTGACGCTTCGCGCAAGTGAGCCGTAACGTTCGATGAAAGGAGAGCAAACATGAGAAGATTAATGACAGTGTCAGTGTGTTTGGTGTTGCTGGCGGCAGGACTTGCCTGGGGGCAAGAAGCCTCGGTCAAATCTTTTCCTCCGTCAGTCGTCAAAACTGTTCCGGAATCTGGAGACATGAAAATTGACGCGACGACGACAAAGCAGATCAAGGTCACCTTCAGCAAGGAAATGATGGACGGAAGTTGGTCTTGGTCGCAAATGTCGAACGATTCGTTCCCGCAGATGATCGGAAAGCCAAAGTATCTTGCCGACAAGAAGACTTGCGTGATAGATGTAAAGCTTGAGCCGAAGAAAACATATGTAATCTGGCTAAACTCCCAAAAATTCGGCGGATTTAAAGATACGGATGGGAATTCGTCCGTTCCATATCTTCTGGTTTTCCAAACCAAGTAAAAACGGATGGAGAAAAGATTATGAATCCGGAAGAGAGAGCGCCGGGTTGGCAAATTCGATGTAGGAAATGCGGACTGACGGAACCCTGGGGCAAGTACGGAGTCCGAAAGGGCGCGGTTGGCACGGCATACACCTTTGGCTGGTGTCCTAAATGCCGTTGGGTACGAACTCATGCCATAGAGTGGGTCGTCGAGTCATCAGAAACAAAATTGAAAGAAAAATGACATCGAACCACGCCTTTCAGCGTACGGCCGCAAAGCCGGCCGCCGCTGAAGGCTGACGTTGGCGGAATAATAAAATGACCGAGCTTACGATAAGGGAACCAAACAAACGCGACGCAGAACAACTCGCGGCAATGCTTTGCGAAGACAGCATTCTGCGGAGCGATCTCGGGATATTGTCGGCTGATCGGCCCACAGGGACGGACTTTATGCGGAAGCTCAACGAATGGTCTCAGCCGCGGCGTGCCACCACATTCGCCATCTTGGTTCACAACACGGCAATCGGAACAATCTCGCTCAGCCACAGGAGTCAGGACGGACTTGTGGCGAGTATCGGTTATTGGGTTGGCTCCAATTACCGAAGGCATGGGTACTGTAAACGAGCTTTTGCAGCCGTGTGTGCCCGAGCCGAATCTGAAGGCATAATATCCGTGTCCGCCACCATAGCTTTCGACAATACCGCGTCCCGACGAATATGGGAGCAACAGGGGGCCATTGCCACAGAGGTTTCCCCGGGTCGATTTAAATACGAACTCAAGATCGGACGCCAAGCGTTGGAGCCTACCGCCTAAAAGGCGTCGGCTCACCGCCATCGTTGGCCGAAGAGATGAATACTCGACATGTCGAACGACATATAGTAAAGTTCCTACATGAAATACACGTGGTATTTCCTGTATACCCATGGACGTCCGGACCGGCAAAATATCCGGTTGGAGTGGATTGAAAGGGTTGTGCTACGGCCTGACCATGAGGTGATTCAGGTAGACGGAAGAATCAAAAGATGGAAGCAAATTCCCGAGGCGGAAAACAGATACCTGCGTGTAATTCTGCTGGACGATGGGGAAACGGTGCATAACGCTTTTTTTGACAGATCATTTCGAGGAGACAAAATATGAAAGTAAAATATTTTCCGGACACAGATACGCTTCTCGTTAATTTCAGCGAGGGAAAGATTGCTGATACACGGGATTTGAACGAAGATGTCCTCGTTGAACTGGATGATGCCGGGCATGTTGTAAGCATGACCATTGAACATGCGAAAAAACAAACAGATGTTGCCGAATTCTCTTACCAGATGGCAACAGCTTGATCATTAAGCCGGCCAACAAAGCGTCGGAGGCTATCGGCGCGGAAGCCGCGCCTCAGCCTCAACGCTGTCGTTAGGTCAAATGAGGAGACAAAGATATGAGTACGACAACGGAAATTCCAGAAGAACTAAAAGAAAAACTTAAACTCATAGAGAGGGAGACAGAATTCTTTTCGCAACTCCCGCAAAAACCGAATGTCCTTTTATTTGTCATGTGGGGCGTTTGTGGCATTAGCGCTGCCATTGCCGCCGTTCTTGCTTTTAAGAGCGGGGGCGGTTTTAGGAGCAGAGACTATTTTTTGCCGCTTTTCCTGCTGGCAATTGCCGCCTCAAACGCTGTCACCTACTTTTATGAAAGAAGGTTTTTTAATTTGTACTCCGCGGCTTGCAAAATTATCAACTATTATAAAAAGAAAGAAAACTTTAAGACCTAACCATCAAATTCAGCCTATCGGCGGCAAGGATGCCGCCTCAGGCTGATTCGTAACGTTGGGCATGTAAAAAATGTCTTGACGTAGATACTAATTGTATATACATTAGTCTCCGATGAAATACGAATGGGATGAAGCAAAGAACGGGCTGAACATCCGCAAGCATGGAATTGATTTTCTGGATGTACCGTCAATGTTCCTGCATCCCATGGTGATGTTTCTTGACCAGAGAAAAAACTATGGCGAAGACCGATGGGTTGGTATAGGAATTCTGAAAACCATCCTGGCAGTGGTGGTATTCACTGAACCTAATGAGGAAACAATTCGGATTATCTCCGCCCGAAAGGCAACAAAACATGAAGAACAAATCTACAGAGATGAAATCTAAGACCGCCTGGAACCGGTTGCACTCGATGAAGGATGATGAAATTGATTTCTCAGATATACCGAAGATTGATCGGGCTGTCTTCAAGAAAATGGTCATAAGAATGCCCCGGCGCAAGGAACTGGTATCCATCAGAATTGATCCCGATGTTCTAGGATGGTTCAGAAGAGAGGGACGCCGATATCAGACCCGGATTAACGCCGTGCTGCGTTCTTATGTCGAGGCACATTCCCATTGAAGCCAAAGAAAATGCCCAATCGGCTTCAGCCTACGCCGCTACGCGGCACGGCTGAGCCGTAACGTTGGGACATGAAGAAAGATGAGCACCTATGAACCACCCGAACGACTGCGACATGTCTTTGAGTGGTTCAAGATCGAACCGCGCAAGGTGGAGAACCCACCTGAACTTGTGTTTCCCCGGGAAGGGACCAAACGAAGTCGCCAAGTTCAACGAATTGAAGACGAAATGAAAGGGCCAGTCATCATGCAAGAAGACGAACTCTCTGCGGAAGAGACGAAATCCGTAACACAGGAACCAGATGACGCGCTGGAAGGTGCGGACGAAGGGGAGTTGGTCGTCACGGAACCGGATGGTGTAGTTCTCGAAAAGAACGACCGTAGTTTATCGGAATTCCACAGATGGTTTCAGAATGGGCGTCTTATTGTCGACCCGGAATGGCAGCGACAATACGTCTGGGAACGGAAACGCGCGTCAAAACTCATCGAGTCATTTTTACGGGACATTCCTGTGCCTGTCATTTACCTTGCGAAGAATGACGAAGGGAAATACGAGGTAATCGATGGTTTGCAGAGACTAACATCCATCTTTGACTTCTTCGACAATAAGTACCGTCTTAGTGGCATGGAACTCCTCCCCGACCTGAATGGCAAACATTTCAAAGACCTTGCACACAAACTTCAGGGTAAACTTCAGGACACGACCCTTCGCACATTTGAGATGTCACCCAAGACACCCAAAGACCTGATGTTTGTGATCTTTGAGCGTCTGAACACTGGTGGCATTGCACTCAACGACATGGAGATTCGCAATTGCCTCTATCGTGGGCCGTTGAATGTTCTCGTCAAAAATCTCGCAAGAAACGATGACTTTATCACCTGTGCCAACCAGAATAATCTGACCAAGCGTATGGCTGATCGAGCACTCATCTTCCGATTCCTCGCATTTTACGAACGTACGCACATGAAGGCACGATTGGGTCTCAAACGTTTTCTCAATGAGTTTTTGGACACCTACCGTTTTGCTAATCAAGACAAATTGGATGAGTACGAACGCGAATTCAAGAAAGCGATGCGGGCGTGTGTAACAGTTTTCGGGAAAGACGCCTTTCGTCTTCGCCGGGATGTTGAATCAGGTTCAATCGGAGAATGGGCGACACGGATGAATGCAGCTATCTTCCAAGTCCTTTCCGTGTCGTTCACGCGTTACGATATTGGACAACTTACGAGAAGGGCAGATGCGATTTACGAGGAATACGTTGACTTAGTCTCTACTGACGAACGTTGGCGCGACTACGTCCGACGGGCGACAGGCCAATATCCGCGACTTGAGTACGTCTTTGATACCTGGAATCAAAGGCTGAAGTTGGCCCTTGCGGACTCCGCGCCGAATGATTCCGTCCGTCTGTTCACGCGGCAACTCAAGGAACAGATGTTTCAGCAGAATCCGAATTGCGCGATTTGCGGACAGCGAATTTCCCTACTCCTTGATGCAGCGATGGATCACGATGTTCATTATTGGAGGGGTGGCAAAACTATTCCGGAGAATGCGCACCTTGTCCACCGGCACTGCAACCTGAGCAAGGCGAAATGAAGAGTCCCAACAACCGCCTGCTCCCGTATTGCTCCCCCGCGGCGGGTTCGCAAACGGAGAGGCGGGGCGTTCTGCCAGCCAGAAAAAAAATATCCAGAATTGACATCAGGAAAGTGGAGTCGTAGCATAATGGGTGGTCGGCATACGACCGAGACCAAGTATCGGTTCGAGTCCTAGTTCCGAAGCGTCAGGTCTTGCAGCAATGCAGTAATGCGGTTTTCCGCAGCGCTCTGACATCATTTGTCGATGCCGTTCCACCCTTCTTTTTCGGGCCCGAGGAAGACAAATTGCAGAACAATGCCTTTCAGCGTACGGCCGCAAAGCCGGCCGCCGCTGAAGGCCGTCGTTCGCTCTAAAAAATACGATTGACCTTGTTCACTTATATGTTAACCTTTCCTCAATGAGAACGATCGCGTTTTACACGACGCTATCCGGGCGGTGTCCGGTTAAAGAGCATCTTGACGACTTGCCGGACAAGACCGTTCAAAAGATTGCCTGGGTTTTGCGTGTGATTCGGGACTTGGAGCGTGTGCCGACCAACTACCTGAAGAAACTGGTCAACACGGACGATATATGGGAAGCCCGGGTTGACGTTGGCCACAACACGTTCAGACTGCTCGGTTTTTTTACCGGGAGGGAGTTGATCGTGCTGACAAATTCATTTCAAAAAAAAACACAGGAAACACCGCAAGCCGAAATCCGTTTGGCGGAGGAACGCAAAGCGGACTACAAGAGCAGGAGACAAGGTCATGGATGATCTGGAAAAATACATTGAAAAGCGTAAAAAGCGTTCGCCCACATTTGCGGACGAATTCGAGACCGGATATGAGCAGTTCAAGATCGGAGTAATGCTCCGCACAGCTCGCGAGGAAGCCGGTCTTTCCCAAGACGAACTTGCAGGACGCCTTCGTACGAAGAAATCAGCCATTTCCCGAATTGAGAACCACGCAGAGGATATCAGGCTCTCTACGTTAGAGAAGTTTGCCGAAGCTATTGGCAAACGGTTGAGTTTGAAGATAGCCTGAGCGAACCAGCGCATGGAACACTACGGCGCGAAGCCGTGCCGAGGTTCATGCGCGCCGTTCGCAACCAATAAACATAAGGAAATAGGCTTGTTTTCAAATGGCAGACGGTTTAAATTTTCATCATGACAACAGTTCAAGAAATATCGCCCCGCAAGGCGGGGCTCAGCTTCAACGCTGAAGTTTACGCATAAACGGTAATTCGGCAATGATGCGCGTGTTTCCGAGTCGTTCGATTGTTTTCAAGTTGTTTTTTTCAATGATGGTTTTGCGGGTGTCGCTGGCATAATTTATCACAATGCCTAGAATGTTCAATTTTGACCGCCTGAGTTCCCTCAGGGTAAGCAGCGTATGATTGATTGTTCCCAGTCCGGGCCGCGCCACGACAATAATCGGCAAAGATAAGACTTTCATGAGATCAAGCATGATTTGTTTGGATGACAAGGGCGTCAGAATGCCGCCCGCGCCCTCAACCACTATGAATTCATGGCGACGTTTTAGCTTGTCAAACGATTTTGCAATATTTGCGAGGCGCACGTTGCGCTTTTCAAGCGCGGCGGCCAGGTGGGGAGAGCAGGCTTGGCGGAACCGGTAAGGCGCCATCAATTGTTGTTCTCTTTCCGAAGGATGAATATCCGCGATTGAACACACCAGTTCTAGGTCGGGCGCAATCAGTTTTTTGCCCAGTCTTCGGCAGCCGGTCTGGACCGGCTTCATGTAAACCGCATCGATGCCGGCTGATTTCGCGGCGCAAAGCAGGGCGGCGGAGACGATCGTTTTGCCGACGTTCGTGTCGGTGCCGGCGACAAAAATTCCATCCATTAAATTCTCCTGATCCCGATAATGCAATACAAGGAATAACTGGCAAAGACGCCGTCGTTGTTTTTGTAATTGGAATTATAATCGTTAATCAGTTCGGAAAGCTCGGTTCTGGTCAAAACACGACCGTCGGAAGGATCGTTGCCGCCGGTCAGTCCCTGCTGATGCATGTGCCGCACCATTTCTCCCGCGGAAGAAAAGGCTTGCCGCAGGGTTTCGATTTTTTTCGCTGCGATTGTTAGTCCGGCTTTCAAAATTGCTTCGCATATTTTGCCTTCGGGCGGCATTTTAATGCGCGGAGGCTTGTGCGGCGCGACCCTGTTCCTGCTCGCATGCAGCTCGGCAAAAGTGCCCTGCGTCATGATTGCCGCCGCCAGGCGTCCACCCGGATTCAGCAGCGCGCCCAATCTTTTAAAAACCGGTTCAAGCGGCGTTAGCCAGTGCAAGGCGCAGTTGCTGGCTATCAGGTCATATTGCGGTAATGGCGGCAGATGCCGCGCATCAGCCGCCATCCAGTTGATTTGCCGGTTTTCTTTGAGATTGCGGCGCGCCCTGGCAATCATGGCGGGGGAGATGTCGACGGCGTCAATACTTGCCGATGGAAATCTGCGCGAGAGCAGCGCGGTTAAAATCCCGGTTCCGCAGCCGATTTCGAGAATCCGCTCCGGCATTGGGCAATTTTCAAGCAGTGCCATGAGCCGCTCCGCAGCCTTTCGTTGAATATAGGCCAGGCCGTCATAAGTCTGGGCTGCCGCGGAAAAACGCATGGCAACAGGAGATTTCATTTTTAAAACCATTTACCCTCGAATTTACGCTAAAATTTTAGAAACGAATTGCGAAGCGCATAAGGATTCTTTTATGAGAGCCAAGCTCCTGCGGTTGATCAGACGCATCGGCGTCTTGAGTTCGCGATAGTTGCGTGTCCATTGCGTTACCTCCTTGATTAGATCGACCGGCACATAAACGGCCTTAGTTCACGCTTCACGAGGTACGCTTCGCGTTTTTCACCAACTGCGCGCCGGCCGAAGGCGTTACAACCTTAATATCGCAGGCCGAGCAGAAACGTCCGGCGTAAGCAGATAAAATTTTTTCTCCAACGCCGGCAGCGTCGTCCGGATGTATGAGCAAAACCGCGCTGCCGCCGAATCCGCCGCCGGAGAGGCGCGCGCCAAGCACTTCCTTCAAGTCCCGGGCCGTATCAACAAGGAAGTCCAGTTCGGGGCATGAGTTTTCAAAATCGACCCGGGAGCTTTCATGAGACACAAACATGAGCCTGCCGAACTTATTCAGCCGTCCGGCCTGCAAGAGCTTCCGTCCCTCAAGCACGCGCTCGTTTTCGCCGATAATATGTTTTGCGCGCCGGTAGACAACCTGATCGAGTTCCGGGGCGTATTTATTCAACTCTGCCATCGAAACGTCGCGCAGCGCGCGCACGGGATGTTGCAAGGTTTTGGAGAAAAACCCGGCGGCCTTTTCGCAGGCAACCCGGCGGTCGTTGTAGTCCGATTCCACGAGGTTGTGTTTAACCCGCGTATTTGCCAGCAGAAAACAGGTGTTCGCATCCATTGGCAGGGGTTCAACGGCGAGCGACCTGAAATCCGTAAAAACAAGCGCGTGTTCCGCGCCGAACAGGCTGGAAATCTGATCCAGCAAACCGCAGCGTGCGCCGGTAAATTCATTTTCGGCCTGCTGGCACAGTTTGGCAAGCTGGAGTTTCACGGTATTGTCATCCTGAGCGTAGCGAAGGAACTCGTCCGAATTGTCAGCACGGCGGAGATTCCTCGCTCTGCTCGGAATGACAGATAGTGTATCTTCTGTTTTCCCATGCATTAAATCAACAAGATCGCTCAATGCAAGGGCCGTCGCCACTTCCAGAGCGGCCGAGCTGGAAAGGCCGGCTCCAGGCGGAAGATCGCCGGCAAAAGTCATGTTAAATCCGTGGCCTATTTTTTTGACGGCGTCAAGCTTGTTAATCACGCCTCTTATATAGTTGGCCCAGGAAGGCTTGGGCGCCGGCGAGGTCACCGGCAAATCTAAACCTGTTTCGTCGTTCAAATCGAGCGCGGCCAGGACGCAATGTTTTCCTTCGGACTTTGAGACTGCGGCGCAGATGCCTGAATCAATCGCCGCGGAGAGGACAAAACCTTCGTTGTAATCGGTATGGTTGCCCAGTATTTCGACGCGGCCGGGCGCGTATGAGATGACTTCGGGAGCAACCCCGAAACGTTTTTTGTGGGAGGAAAACACGCGTTCGATGAGAGAGGTATTCATGTAGGTGGCCAAAGGTGGCTCGCGCGCTCCGCGCGCGAGATTGCCGTTGCGACGGAGCGCAACGGCCACCCTTTAGAGGCGAATGAGTTTCAATAATTCTTCTTGTTGTTTTTCCAGGAGTTCCTGGGTTTTTGCCTCCAGATTCAGCCGCACCAGGGGTTCGGTGTTAGAAGCGCGTACATTGAACCACCAGTCGCTGAATTCCACGCTGAGTCCATCCAATTCGAACATTTTGCCGGTGGCATAGGTTTTGCGCAGACGGTCAAACACGGCGGAAGCATCCTTGACTTCGGAGTTTATTTCCGGGCTTTTGAAGTAGCGTTTCAGGGGCGCGACCAGCGCGGAGAGCGGTTTTTCAGTCTGGCTGAGCAGGCTGGCAATGAACAAAACGGCCATGGCCGAACTTTCGGCGTAGTAATTGTCGCGGAAATAATAATGTCCGGAAAGCTCTCCGGCAAACGTGGCCTTGGCCGCGCGCATCTGCTGTTTGATAAAGGCGTGGCCCACGCGGCACATTTGCGGCGTGCCGCCGTTTTTCTCGATGACTTCCCTGACCGTCCAACTGCTGCGCAAGTCGTAGAGAATTGTTCCTTTTTCTTTTTCCAACACGCTTTGGGCGATGAGCGCGGTGATCATATCCATGGGCACAATTTCGCCTTTTTCATCGATAAAGCCCACGCGATCAGCGTCGCCGTCAAACGCCGCTCCGAAATCATATTTGCCCTGCCGCACTTTTTCACGGATTGCGTCCAGGGTCTCTGTTTTGAGCGGATTGGCCTCATGGTTGGGCAATGACCCGTCGAGGGCGGCATAGAGCGGGTCTATATCCATGATGCCGGCAAGAGTTTGCGCCTCGACGGCGCCCATGGCATTGGCGAAGTCGGCGACAATTTTTATGCGGCGCTTAAGGTTCGCGCGTTTCTGGATGTGGGCGGTGTATTCCGGAAGCGCGTTATATTTGCTTATTTGGCCTTTTTTTTGCGCCGGAGGCTTGAATTGTCCGGTCTGAACGATTTTTTCAATATCGGCAATTCCGGTCAGCCCGCTGATGGGCACGGCCTGGGCGCGGCACAATTTGAACCCGTTCCATTCGGGCGGATTATGCGAGGCGGTGATCATGATGCCGGCATCCGCGTTGAGCCGGCCGTTGGCAAAGTAGGAAATCGGGGTTGAACAAAGCCCCAGGGAAATGACATCGGCGCCCTGCATGGTCAGGCCGCGGACCAGGGCGTTAAAGAGCATGGCGGAATGGGTGCGCATATCCTGCCCCACGACCACCTTGCGGCAATCAAGGCAGGTGGCAAAGGCGCGGCCGATCTTGAAGGCAATATCTTCCGTAAGGTCCTTGCCGACAATTCCGCGGATATCGTAGGCTTTGAATATTCCGGACATAATTAAATGCTTCGACAATTAAAGACGAATCGAATGCGCGGACAATGTAACCAAAAGCAAAAGTATTTTCAACTTGAAATTTGGTTTTATATTTGTATTCTGCCCCGAACAAGACTTGTATAATGATTACGGAGGCGTATGAAGAAAGCAACCGCTCAAAATTCTGAAACGCAACCAGGCGGCCGCATTTTCACTCCTGTTGCCAGGAACCTGGTCGGCCATGTGCCTACCATTGCCATCACGCCCGTGGCGGACGGCAGGAGCGGAGCTTATGAAGGCAATTACGAACGCACCTGGCGCATGGTTGAGAAGGTGAAAAAGCTTATCCTGGAAAATATCAGGCTGCCCGACAACACGCCGGCGCGCGTCGTGACCGCGCCGGAGATCGTTTACGGCCCGCGCACAGGCGCCCTGGCCCAGGCCTTCTACGCGCGCGAAGGCGTCAGCGCCAACATCTGGGTCAGCCGCTCCTGGGCGTACAGCGACGAATTGATGAGCGCCTGCTCCGGCGTGGGCAGCGGCGAGTGGCAGCAGGCGGCCTATGGGCTCAATCAAACCGACCGGCCCGGCGCGGTCTGGCTCAAGGCTTTTTGCGCGGCCATGGATGAAAAAGAGCGTCCGATTTTTTCGATCTACAATCCCGACCTTGAATCCGAGGAAGGCGAGCTTTCTCCTTATGTTGCCGGTCGCCTGTTGCGCTTCTGTCGTTGCGCAACGGCCGCGGCCGAGATGCGCGGCAAAAATTACCTTTCCCTGGGCGGAGTTTCCATGGGCATCATCGGCTCGGATGCGCGGCGCAACATGCTGCTGCAATATTTCGGCCTGGGCACGGTTTCGGTCGACATGGTCGCGCTCAAGGGCAGGATCGACAGGGGGCTCTACGACCATGATGAACTTGAAAAAGCGTTAAAATTCATGAAGCAAAATTTCAAGTTCGATTTCGGGAGCGGAAAACGTCCCCGGCCGCCGGATGAGCTTTTGCGCCAGTGTGTTTTGATGACCATGATCACGCGCGACCTGATGATCGGCAATGAAAAACTGGCCGATCAGACCGTCGCCCGCAGGCAGGGGTTCAAGGCGGACGTGGAATTTGCGCAGGGATGCAACGCCATCCTGGCCGGCACGCAGGGGCAGCGCGCCTGGACGGACCTCTATCCCAATTTTGACGTGACAGAATCAATCCTCAACAGCTCCTTTGACTGGAACGGGTTCCGGGCGCCTTTCATTGTCGCCACGGAAAATGACGTCAAAAACGGCGTCGGCATGCTGGCGGCCAACCTAGTTTCCGGTCTGCCGCAGCTTTTTGCCGATATCCGCACCAATTGGACCGCGGCCAGCGTCAAAAAAGCCACCGGCAAAAACATTTCCCGAATAGCGCCCCTTGGTTTTATCGACAAACGCAATTCAGGCGCCGGCGCGCTGGACTACGCGGTTGATATTTTCAGACTGGCCGGTCTTGATAAAAAGGCCACCGCGCAGGAAGCGGCCCACGCCATTCGGGAAGACAAAAAACTTCAGGAAAAAATCGCCGGGGCGGCCGCGGCCGGCGCTGTTTACATGGCTGCGGCTTTGGAATATTTCCCGGGCGACGGCCTTTCCAGCCATTATCGCACGCCGGGTAAGATTCCGATGACTGCCTACCGCTACAACACGGTCGGCAATGCCATGACCTGTTCCATTGTGGAGGGCGAGACCGTTGAACTTCCCAAAGACGTGGCCGACCACATAAGCAGGGTGACGGACAAGACCTGGCCGGAGACCTACTGGGTTCCGCGCGGGATGTCGTCGTTCGAATACATGTCGCGTATCGGTCCCAATCATGACGCCAATTCATTCGGCCTGATCGGCGCGGATTTGCTGACGCTGAACGCCATGCTGCGCATTCCGGTTGACATGCATAATGTGGACGGAAAAGATATTTTCCGTCCGACCATCTGGGACAGATTTGGCGGCGACGATTTCCGCGCTTGCGAGAGACTGGGGCCGCTGTATCGTTAAAAGACATAGGAGGAGGTTGGAAACATTCAACGTCCAACTTTCAACTTTGAACGAAAGATTAATTGAAAGTTGAGCGTTGAATGTTGAAAGTTTCCTTTTGATAAAAATGTTTCATAAACAACATCTCAGACCTATTTTTCCCCAGCGGCCGGAACGTCCGGCCGGACCGCTGGAAAAGACGTCGTTCACTTTTAAGCTGACCGATGAGCAGCAGGCGCTCTTGACGCATGTTCTCTCTTCCGGCAATTACCGGCGTATCCAGGTGCCCTATACCACGATTGCAGTGGAGACCGACGAGTTCAACGTGTCGCTATACGAGAGCGGCAAATGTCTTGTGCAGGGCAAGGGGGCCAAGGACTTTGTAGCTTTTGTCCTCGAGCCGCAGGTGCTCGGCCATGTCGGCCTTGGATATGAGGAAAAGCTCAATCCCGAGCAGTACGAGGCGCACGTCGGCGTGGATGAAAGCGGCAAGGGCGATTATTTCGGGCCGCTGGTCATTGCCGCCGCCTATTCCGACAGGGAACTCGCCAAAAAAATGCTGGAGATCGGTGTCAGGGACAGTAAAAACATATCCAGTGACAAGCGCATCTTTGAATTGGCCCGGCAGATCCGTAAGATGCTGGACAAGCGTTTCAGCATTGTCACGATCGGCGCGCAGGCCTATAACCGGCTTTATTGGAAAATGAAAAACGTCAACCTGGTGCTGGCCTGGGGACACGCCCGCGCCATTGAAAACATACTGGTGGATGTGCCGGAATGCCCCCGGGCCATCTCCGATCAATTCGGCCATAAGCATCTGATTGAAAAGGCGCTGATGGGCAAGGGCAGAAAGATCGTGCTGCAGCAACGCCACAAAGCCGAATCAGACGTGGCTGTGGCCGCAGCCTCAATCCTGGCGCGCGAAGGATTTTTGCTGGGACTGCGCAAAATGCAGGAACAGTATCAACAAAGGTTTCCAAAGGGAGCCTCGGCGCAGGTGGTGGAGGCGGCCAGGCAGCTTGTGGAGAAAAACGGGGAGAATATTCTGCTGCAAACTGCAAAGTGCCATTTCAAAACCACCGATGTTGTCCTGGGGCAGGGGGGCGTGAAGCGGCTCCTGGCTGAGGCAGCGACGCAAGGAAAACTTTGAACATGCAACGTTGAATGTTTCCATTCCTAAAGCGAGCAGAGCCCGCAACTTAACCACGGAGATCACAGAGGCACAGAGGTTGGCACAAGAAGAGCTTGCTTAAAATCTATTTTGCCTGAACGGCAAAACAGATTTTAAGCAAGACTTTTTCGCTGGAGCAGGAAGGAAGGTTTTTGTCCGTCTCCCCATATTCCTCCAACTTAAACCGTTTTTTTTCATCCCGATTTCTATCGGGATGAAAAAAATCTCCTCTTGGGTTATCTCCGTGTCTTCGTGACCTCCGTGGTAAATATTTCTGTTTCTTGTTTTCTTGGCAGTATCTCACCATTGAGGTACTAACGCGCAATAAGTTTCTGCAATGCCTGCGGAGGACGGAGCACTTTATTCTCCTTCGACACGCAGGCATGGACCGTGTAACCCGTGGCGATCAACTCCTCTGCGCGGGATACCTTGTATTCAACGTTCAAACGCGCGCCCTTGATCCGGCACTGCGATAAAATTTCGAGCTGGTCGTCAAAATGCGCGGGCGTCTTGTATTCGCAATGCGCCTCCACCACCGGCAGGAAAAGCCCCTGTTTTTCCAGTTCGCCATAAGGCAGGCAAACTTCCCGCAACATTTCCGCGCGGGCCATTTCGAAATAAACGAGGTAGTTGGCGTAATAGACGAAACCCATCTGGTCCGTGTGCGCATAAGGCACGCGGACATAATGCCTGAAAAGCCTGTTCGTATTCATGGGCACAGTCTAGGGAAACAGGCGGGAAAATCAACCGCCAAATTTGGTCCGACGGCGAACTTGACATTGTCCGGCGGTGACGATAAATTTTTCCGCAAAACATACCGAATGGAATTCGTGATTTTTAATCCGCCATCGTTAAAGAAATTTTTGCACATCGCATTTTTCCTCGCGGCGTTTGCCGCCTCGGCATTGGCCGGCGGGTATGTGGAGGAAAAAGACGGCAGAACCGTCATTCATTTGAGCGTTTGGGACCTGCCCGATCCCACCGATTCCGGCACCGCCGCCCAGGCGGACATCAGGGTTGTCAATGAGTTCGTGCGTAGATTTCCGCGGATATTCGCCGAGCGTTACCGCGATAAATACAAGGCCGACCCTGCGCGCTACGGCAAACACGCCTGGGACAAGGTTGAAATTCAATTGCATCGTTTTTCCGGCATTTCGATCGCCGGCACGGGAATGGATTCAAAGCCGCTCATGGCCATAGCCGGAGGGGTGTCGCCGGACATAATTTACGTCAATTTCCGCCAGTCGGACACCTATATTCAGCAGGGATTTCTGTATCCGCTCGACAAGCCGGAAGACAACTACCTGTCGAGCCTGACCGAGGAGGAAAAGGAATTCCGGATCCACCCCAAAATCTGGCCCGTGATCAAGAGGGAAGGTCCGTACAAGAAGGTCCACGTCTGGGCCATGCCCAAGGGCGGACTTTACGGCAAAGTCATGTTTTACCGGAAGGATATTCTGGATGCCCACGACATTCCCTATCCGAAAAACGACTGGACCTGGGATGATCTTTTTGAAATCTGCCGCAAGGTCACCAGTCCTGAAGACGGCGTGTACGGCATTCTCTTCGGACGCGGTTTCAGTGAAAGCTGGCATTGGGTGACATTCCTCTGGTCAGCCGGGGCCGACGCCATGGTTTTCGATGAAAAAAAGAACGAATGGCAGGCCGTGTTCAACACGCCCGAGGCCGTTACGGCCCTGGATTTTTACACGAGACTCTGCACCGAGCCATGGACCGACAAATCCGGCCGTAAACGTTACGGATACGCCTATAAGGAAGCCGAGGGCGGCAAGAAATGGGAACTGGGAAAAATCGCCTTTAATTGCACATATATAAACGAGAAAATGTTTGCGTCGATCAACCCGGACATCACCGGCATGGCGCCCGTGCCTATGGGGCCGGGCGGCCATCGCGGGGGCGAAATCAATTCGCAAATGCAGGGCATCTTCTCCGGCATAAAGGACAAGGCCATCCGGGACGCGGCCTGGGAATATCTGCGTTTTACGGACAGCAAGGAGGCGGTGGGCATCCGTACGCGCATTATGGTCGAGGGCGGCCTGGGAAGGTTCGTCAACCCGAAATACCTGAAGATGTTCGGATATGACGATATAATCCGCATGGCGCCGAAGGGCTGGGAAAAATGTTTTGAGATAGCCGTTGAAACCGGCAAGCCCGAGCCTTATGGCCGGAACTGCCAGTTGGTGTATACACAGATGACTGTGCCCATGACGGAGGCGGAAACCATGGCGCTGGACGGGGAACTTTCTGAAGACAAGGATGAGAGATATCAGCAGCTCAAGGGGCTTTTGGACGATGCGGTGAAGGAGACGAACGAGAAGATGATCGGGATAGTTTCGCCTGGCGAGATGTTGAAGCGGAGGATAACGGCAAGCGTGGTGCTGTTGATGATAGTCGTGGTGTTTATATTGGTGTTCCGGAAAATAACGAAGGTTTTTTCCGCTCCGGCTGTTGCCGGGGAAAAGGCGGCGGGGTGGGGGTTCAGGAAATACAGGTGGGCGTACCTGCTGCTGGTGCCTGCGTTGCTGACCATAGCGTTCTGGCAGTATCTGCCGCTGGGCATGGGGTCGCTGCTGGCGTTTCAGGATTACCGGATCATGGGCGGGTCGCCCTGGGTGGGGGTGG
>Ga0074199_1001465_pt1 | contig 20453 bp, 16 predicted proteins | sample EPASupsiteSAE347_FD_64528 | JGI IMG/M metagenome (GOLD analysis project Ga0074199, IMG submission 64528) | Bioremediated contaminated groundwater from EPA Superfund site, New Mexico - Sample SAE3-47 | ecosystem: Environmental > Aquatic > Deep subsurface > Groundwater > Contaminated ...
CCTGAACCGCCCTGGTATTCCCGGAAGTGGCGGAAACATCCCCGGCACATTGACATCCTCACCAATTTATGCGACGGTATCTGACAAATTTTGAATTTTTCCCCTACACATTTTCCCCGGACAAGGAGCCACGATGACTATTTTTATGGACCGGATGTTGCGCGCGGCAAAGTTGGACGTGCATCTCTACGAGGAGGTCGAGGCTGACGGGACGGCGATCCGTCAGGCCATGGGAGTTGTGGTGCTGAGCAGCATTGCCGCGGGAATAGGAAGCATCGGCAGCATGGGGTTGGGCGGCATTCTGTTCGGAACCCTCGCCGCCCTCGGCGGATGGTATATCTGGGCCTACCTCACCTATTTCATCGGCACCCGCTGGCTGCCGGAGCCGCAGACCGAGGCCGATCTCGGCCAACTGCTCCGCACCACCGGCTTTTCGAGCTCCCCCGGCCTGATCCGCATCCTGGGCATAATCCCGGGGTTGGGTTCGTTGGTTTTCGCCGCTGCTTCCATCTGGATGCTGGTAACCATGGTAATTGCGGTACGGCAGGCCCTTGATTACGAGAGCACCTGGCGGGCGGTGGGGGTATGCGCCATCGGCTGGCTTATCCAGACGCTGATCCTGGCCCTGCTCTTTACCTTGGTGGGTGGCGGACCGCCGTCGCTTTGATTTTCCCCTGACTCCGCCTTATTTCCACCTGCGACCTTTTGCCGCATTCCCAAGCGGTCTTCTCAATGGTACCACAATGTAACATGCCACATTGTGGTTATCAGGCGACCGCACGATGGGGTGCGTTCGCGCAACGCGCGCACGAGCAGGCATGGGCCGTGCGCGTCGGAAAAACACTTCGGGAGGAAAGTGCATGACAGAGAGCAACAAAAGCCAGTGCAACCAGGACCGCCGCTCGCTCTTGATCGGAGCCGGCAAGGTCGCCGTCGGAGCCGCGCTTGTTTCGGCGGGAGGCTTCACTCTGCCCGACCTGGCCAAGGCCAAGCCGGCGACGGAACAGTGGCCCTGGCCCTATGTCAAACTCGATCCGGCAAAAACCGCTGACCTCGCCTACGAGGAGTGGTACCGGGTTTTCTGCGGAGCGGCGGTAGTCAGCAGTGTTTTCAGTCAGTTGCGCGAAAAAGTCGGCGAGCCGTACAACTCGTTTCCGGTCGATGCCTTTGTCTTTCTCGAAGGCGGCCAGGTGGGTTGGGGTACGGTCTGCGGCTCGAACGCCGGTGCCAACATGGTGGCCAACCTCATCGTCGGCCCCCGGGTTGCCGGGCCGAAAGAGGGTCACCTGATGAGCGAAGACGTCATGCAGTGGTATTCTGATACCGCGTTACCGGTTTACGTCCCGAAAAACCCCAAGGTGGCCGGCGAAATCGTGAAGACCACCAGCGAATCGCCCCTCTGCCATGTCTCGGTCGGCAAATGGATGAAGGCCGCGGGCAAGCCGATCGGCAGCCCGGAGCGCAAGGACCGCTGCGCACGGGTAGCGGCCAGTGTCGCCTTCAATCTGGTGACCATGCTGAACGACTGGAAGGATGGCAAGTATGCGGCCAAGAGCACCCATTCCCCGGTCAAGGACTTCGGTATTACCGGACAGTTCAACTGCATGGAATGCCATGGCAAGGACGTGCCGACACCGCCGATGGCCAAGAAGTAACGCACTTTCCGGCAGGCTGTGGGACGCCTCGTTTTCCCACGGCCTGCCGAGCAAAAAGGGGCGCTCCTGATCGTTCCCTGAATTAAAGAGACACCATGCCGGAGATGAGGCATGGTGTCTTCCTGCCTCAGACGCCAACCCCTTGCAGCGCATGGGATTCCCGCAGCAATTCCATGGTCAGGAAATGCGTCTGCCTGCCGTTGATATTTTTAAAACACTCCCCTTGTTCAGTAAAGCCAAGACGCGAATACAGACGGCTGGCCCTTGGGTTGTTCTTTCTCACGATGAGATGGATGCGAGTCAGGCCGATCTCGGCAAATCCCTTTGCCAGGGTCATGGCCGTGACGGCGCGTCCCAGCCCTTGCCCGGTTCTGTCACCCCGCAGGGCGATGCGAAACTCAGCCTCGGTTGCGCCTGTTTTGGACAGAATCGTGAATGCGGCCAGTTCGCCCGATTGCTCCACGGCAAAACACCAGGTATCCGGCTTGTTCCGGTACTCGTTCAGCCAGCCGTTGTCCCGCAAGGCGTAATCCAAATCCGCAAATTCCGGCGGGTACGGCGGCCATTTGCCTATGACGGCCATGTCCTCCGGGATAAGAGGGCGCAGTTGGATCATCGGGATCTCCATGGCTGGATCACGCTCCGCTTCGCCGCCAACGAGACGCGCCAAAAACTCGACATATGCTACCCCCTGTCCCTGCCTCTTTTCTTCCGCGAAAAGGAAAAACGTTGCCGGTATCTGGACGGCGAAAGGCCGTACTGCCGCCGGAACAGCTTGCGAAACGACGCCAAGTCCCCGTAACCGACCCCGCTGACGATCTCATCCAGGGAGAGCCGCGTGTTTTCCAGCCGCTCCTGCGCCTTACCCAGCCTGAGTTTCTGCAGATACCGAAGGGGGGACTCGCCCGTGGCGGCCCGAAACCGTCGCTGCAACGTCCGCGGACTCACATGGACCCACGCCGCCATGGCCGCCAACGAAAGCGGCTCGGCAAAATGGCTTTCCAGCTTGTGCTGAACGCTCAGGACGAGGCCATCCTTGTGATCCAGCGCCGGGGTAAAACAGGAAAACCACGATTGTTGACGGGATCCGGCATCCAACAGGAAGTATTTCCCCAAGGCGACTGCCGTGGCCCCGCCGAAAAAACGCCCCACCATGGCCAGCGTTAAATCCGTCCACGCGGAGATGCCGCCGGCCGTTACCACGTCTCCCTCGTCAATCAACAACCGCTCCGGCTGGAAGTGGATAGCGGGAAACTCTTTTTTACACCGTTCCGCCAGCAGCCAGTGGGTTGTGGCACCCTTCCCGTCCAGCAGGCCGGTGGGAGCCAGGAAAAAGATCCCGGCGCAGGCCGAGGCCAGAACGCAGCCCTTGCCGTGCTGTTCCCGCAGCCAGGAAAGCACCAGGGCGGAAGGAACAGGGGAAGGTTGCTCTATGGACGGCGGAATGAACAGGAGATGGAATGGCCCGGCGGGCAGGTCTTCGGCCGAGACCTGAACCACGCTGGCGATGGCCGCGCCGTGCCGCTCGACAGCCACCCGCAGCATTTCCTCGATGCCGTGGAGCGCCGAGCGCATGACGCCCCGGTATGCCAGAATACCAATCCGCATTTTGTCGCTTTTGCCTCCATTTATGTCATTAGCGCCACTTCCGAGTGTGCCATATTTCCGTTACGCTGGCCACATGATTTTCGGCAATCCCGCCAAAACAGCAGCCACGGACAGGAGGCACGATGAACACGGCACTCATGGTAATCGACATCCAAAACGACTATTTTCCCGGGGGACGCATGGCACTGGACGGCATGGCTGCCGCAGCCACGAATTGCCAGGCGTTGTTGAATGATTTCCGCGCGCGCCAAGCACCGGTCTTTATCGTGCAGCACCTGTTCAACACCCCCAACCCGCCTTTCTTTGCACCGGATACCCATGGGGCCGAACTTCATCAAAGCGTTGCGCCCACAGGCAGGGACAGGGTGATCGTAAAACACGCCGTCAACTGTTTCCTCGGCACGGAATTATTGCAAGGGCTTCACCGGGCCGGGGCGGGGAATCTGGTGATCTGCGGGGCAATGAGCCATATGTGCGTCGATGCCGCGGTGCGGGCGGCGGCGGATTTCGGCTTCCAATGCACCCTGGCGCACGATGCCTGTGCTACCCGCGCGCTGGAGTTCAACGGGGTGACCGTCCCTGCCGCACACGTCCACGCCGCATTTCTGGCGGCACTGAGCGGGGCCTATGCCCGCGTTGTCTCAACGGCGGAGATATTGCAGGGTTTGTCGGAAGAGAGCCCCCAGGGACTCGACTGAGAAACATCCTTGGGCGATGCCGGGGAAAGGTGATGAGCCTGCGCTGTTCAGAAGCTGGCCGATCCGGTCTGTTTCTGACGGGATGTTTTTCTTTTCCAGAGGGCGCGGCGTTTTTTTATCCCTCGGTCCATCCTTTTTTTGCGGGATACCGGCGAGTTATTAAGGAAAAGGTGTAATTTCAAAAACTCAACAAACGTGGCGGGTTAGCAAGATATTTCCCTGCGGGGGACTGCCTCCCGCCCTTTCCCTGGGAGACCGGAGCGGGAAAAAGATCCCCAAAAATGGATATTCCCGGTGCAGCTGGCCGTAATTTTGCAATAAAGGCGCACGGAGGGATTCATTCGTTTTTATGTTTCCGGAGGAACTGGAGAGCAATTCTCCACAATCACCACAAAGGGAGGTTACAAATGGATTTAGACACCATCAAGCCGGACCACACTCTCAATGCAAAAGGTTTGAGCTGCCCCATGCCCCTTCTCAAAACCAAGAAGGCCATTGACTCCATCGGCTCTGGCCAGATTCTGGAGATCCTGGGCACCGATCCCGGGTCAAAGAATGATTTGCCCGGCTGGTGTGACCGCGCCGGCCATACCTTCCTCGGCAACAAGGAGGATTCCGGCTTTTTCCGGTTTTATATCAAGAAGGGCTAGATAGCGCCTTTCAGGATTGCTGTCGCCACCAGGAGGGAAATCTCCCGGGAAACCCGGTAGCCGTCAGGCCGCCGGGTTTTTTTATGCAATGCCTTCCGGAAAGCCGGGGCGGCCACCTGCTGTCTCTTGCGCCGCCCAACCGCCTTCCCTTCCGTTTCTGGCCGCGCGCAGCCAAACGCCTTGCGCCCGTCAACACAACCGGCGGTAGTTTTCCGTGCCCCTTTTCCAGGAACAATGGTTCTCCCCTTCCTTGCCGGAAGCACAAAAAAAGGGGGCCGAAGCCCCCTTTTCCTTTTTTTATAGCCTGATCCCTACTTGTTCAGGTTATGGGCAATGCCATGACACTGACTGCATTGCGGGAACTTGGCGTGCATCTGCGCCGGATGCGGATGCTCGCCATGACAGCCCTGACATTTGGGAATCATCTTGTGTTTTGCCTGGTGGCAGGTCGCGCAGGCAAGCTTGGAATGCTTGGCCGGGTTGGCGGTGATCTGCTTGTAGACGTCGCTGTGGCAAGCAGCGCAAAGCGTTGAAGGCGTCGAATCAGGATAGCTGACCTCCAGCGGCATGTGGGGCTTGTGGCAGGTCAGACAGTCTTTGGTGGTCTGGCCCGTCACATGCGGGGAGTGACAATGGCTGCAATCCGGAATGAGTCCGTGTTTCTCGCGATGACAGGTACTGCAGGCCACGGAGCTGTGCTTGCTCTTGTGCTGCTGCAGCTGGGCCATCTGCTCCGTATGACAGGTAAGACAAGGCTCGGTGACATTGCTGGCAATGGTGATGACCAGCGGGGTGTGCGGGTTGGTGTGGCAATTGAGGCAGCCCTGCAGTTTAAAGTGGGCGTTGCCTTCATGGCACTGGCTGCAAGCAGGGATATTGCCATTTTTCTTGGGAGCATGGCCCGCATGGCAATCAACGCAGCTCACCTTGCTCTTGTGGGCCCCGCCGTTGCTGTTGATGTCCTGGGGAGGCTTGTCATGGCATTTGATACAGTCGTCCGGGGAAAGGCCTGCCGCCATGGCGCCGGTGGCCCACAGCGACGTGGTGACAAAAAGGGTTCCCCCGATCAGGCTGGCGAGACGGGAAAGTTTTTTTCTCTTGTTCATTATTAACCCTCAAAAGATTGGATATAGGAGAAGTAATGGTTGCCGTTGTAACGTCGCACGGCAGAAAAGCAAGTCCTGTGCCACGGCTGAGGGGAAATACCGCGTCGCGCACAAAGGACGAAAATACCTGCAAATAAATTTTCCACAAATAACAGCGGCCGCCCCCGGATGGCAAGAGACAGCCAGAAGTTGACCGAGGCTCATCAGAAGCTGATTGCGCAAGGCGGTTGGACCGGGTTGTTGTTTGTTCCGGGCTTACTCGATCTGGAGGCTGGAGGCGATGATGACGCAGGCGGACGCTTGACTGCGAAAACACCTGGGGCTGAGGGGTTAATCATGGAAAAGAGGAGGGAGCGGCGAGGCAAAATATCGCAGTGACACACCCGGGACGGCCGTGCCCGTACCCTGACCCTTGGACTCCTTACCCAAGAATCGTCCGCTGTTATTGCCCCTGCGCATTCACCGGCAGGGAGACGGTGACGGTGGTTCCCTGGCCCGGCGCGCTTTCCACCCCGATCGCCCCGTGATGGGCGCGGACAATACCCAAGGCCGCCGCCATGCCCAAGCCCCGTCCGGTGAATTTGGTGGTGAAGAAGGGATCGAAGATGCGGGCCACGGTTGCCGCGTCCATCCCGCAGCCGGTGTCGGTGATCCGCAGCATGACACAGTCGCCGGTGGGAAGCTCGGACTGATAGGGACAGTTCCGGGGAGTGGCCGCGCAGGGGCCGGCATAGGTTTTGATGGTGATGGCGCCGCCGGTGGCGATGGCCTCGGCCGCGTTGGTCACCATATTCACCAGCAGCTGGCGCAGCTGGGTTGGTTCGGCGTCGATGAGGGGCAGATCCCTGGCCAGATCCAGGGTAAAATTGGTTTTCTTGGACACGGAAACGTCAAGGAGATGCCGCGCCTCCTCGATAAACTGCGACAGATCAATCCGCACCTGGGCAAAGGAGCCTTCGCCGGTATAGGCGAGCATCTGCTTGCAGAGATCGGCTGCCCGCCGGGAAGCGGCCTTGGTCGCCAGGAGCTGTTCACGCACCGGAGAATCGGGCGGCAAGCCCAGCAGGGCCAAATCGGTGTTGCCCATGATGGCCATGAGCACGTTGTTGAAATCGTGGGCAATGCCTCCGGCCATGACCCCGAGGCTCTCCAGCTTCTGCAGGTAGAGGAGCCGCTTCTCCAGGTTGAGTTTGTTCTCCTCGGCAGCCTTGCGCTCGGTGATATCGAGGCCGAACTTCAGCATCAACCGGCTGCCGTCCACATCCCGGAAAGGAAAATCGTAAACCTGATAGACAAGCCGGTTCGGGGCGGTGCTCCACTCCCAGGTTTGCGACTTTCCCTCGTCCAGCACCGTGCCGAGACCGCAGCCTTCGCAGGGGTCGGGGCGGTGGTGCAACACCTCATGGCACCGCTTTCCACCGGGATCGCCGAACTGCTCCACGAAATAGCGATTGGCAAAGCGGAGGGTGTAGTCCTCCGCCAGAAGGCAGACAAAACCGGGCAACCCCCCGAGCAGGTCATAGAGCTGCTGCCTTTCCCTGACAAGGGCCGCCTGGGCCTCCTTCTCCTCGCTGAGATCGGTGTGGGTGCCGAGCATGCGCAACGGCCTGCCGCCCTCGTCCCAGGCCACGATCCTGCCCAGGGAAAGGATCCATTTCCACTGGCCGTCCTTGGTGCGCTGCCGGTACTCCACCTTGGACTCACCGGAGCCCTTGGCCACATAGTCGCTAAAGTATCGCTCCACCCGCCCGCGATCATCGGGATGGATGGACTCCAGCCAATTCGACACATTCAAGACAAATTCGCCGGGCCCATAGCCCAGCATGGCTCCATACTCCTCGTTGGCCACCGCCTCGCCGCTCACCAGATCCAGATCATACAACCCCTGCCTTCCCGAAGTGATGGCGAGCCGCAACCGTTCCTCGCTGATTTGCAAGGCCTGTTCCGCCTCCCGCCTGGCGGTGATGTCCAGCAGATAAACGACCACGCCGAAGGGCCGGCCCTGGTCGTTGCGGAGCAGGGAGAGGGACATATGGCCATGGATGGTGGAGCCATCCTTTTTGGAGACGTCAAGTTCCAACTCATGGCTTCCCTTGACCAGGAGAGGGCGGACAAAACTTTTCCTCAGCGCCTTTTGATGCGCGGGCGGGCAGAAGGTGACGATCTGCTGCCCGATGGCCTCGTCAACGGAATAACCGAGCAACTCTTCCGCTCCGTGGTTCCAGCTGGTGACAACGCCATGGAAATCAGTGGTGGCCACCGCATCGTGGGTCTGGCTGATGATCTGCGCCTGGGTCCGCAGGGTGTTTTCGGCAGCCACCCGCGCGGTGATGTCACGGACAATGCCGAAAATCGCCTTGTCGTTGAGATAATCGATCAAGGCGGCCCGCACCTCCACCGGGAAGACGGAGCCATCCTTGCGGCGATGGAGGCCGCGAAAGGTGCGATGCTCCTCCTGCTGCAGCGCCTGCCAGACGATCTCCGCCCGTTTTTCCTCGGGGTATTCGAGATCAATCTCGCTGATATGCATGGCAAGCAATTCTTCCCTGGAGTAACCGGTGGAGAGGGTGGCCTGCTGGTTGACCTCGATGATCCCCCCCTGCCGGTTGACGATGAAGAAGCTGTCTCCGGCGTTTTCCACCAGCTGGCGGAAACGTTTTTCGCTGCGCGACAGTTCCTCGGCCATCCGCTGGCGGACGGTGACATCGGTGATGGCGGCAACAAAGCCCACCACCCTGCCTGCCTCATCCCGTCTGTAATCCCAATCCACCTGCACGTCGACAAGCTGGCCGTCCTTGCGGAGATCCCGGCTGAGCCAGGAAGTTGGCTCCGGCTGGCTCGCCACCAGATATTCCAGATAGCGGCGGACCTCGGCGGCTTTTTCCTCGGTGGAAGAAACCCGGAAGATCGGCTGCCCAGGCAACTCGCCGGGACCATAGCCGTAAATAGCGTGCATCCCGGGGTTGGCGAAGGTGATGATGCCGCTGGCGTCGATCTCCCCGATGCCGTGCGGGATGGTCTCCAGGATCCTTGCCAGGAACTGCCCCTGGGCCTCGAGTGCCTGCTCCACCCTGGTGCGGCGCCGGATCTCTTCGGTGCTTTTCAGGGAGAACACAAAGAAAAGGAAAAAGGGCAGGAACATGATTTCCAGCGGGTCTTCAAACCGGTCGAACCAAGAGGTGATGTGGGTGTGCTCCAAGGTATTCATGGACATGACCGCCAGATAGGTGGCGAGAAAGGCCACGAGAAACCCCTTGGGCATGCGGTCGATGACAGTCCGAGGCAACCGGATCGCCTGGTAGACGGCGACGCCAAAGCCCACGGTGCCGAGGATATCGAAGAGCGAGGTCAGATCCATCATGCCTCCGGGCCGGTTTTCCAGGTATACGGCAACCGCAGGCACCCCCTGGCGAAAAAGAGGCCGCTCAACCCGTAGCAAAGATGTTCCAGGTGGTTGAAAAAGGAATACGAGAAGACCCCTTCCAGCACGGTAAAAATCTGGGCCGCCAGAATCAATCCGAATCCGGCGAAGAAAAGACGGAGCCCGGCAAGCCTGTGCTTATGGAGAAAAGGGATAAAAAGACCGAGCGAGGCGACGGAGAGGATGAGGTTGAGGATCTCGCTTTCCTGGAACATGGCGCCTCCCGGTTGGCAGGTCTCATCTTGCTTCGTGAACAAAGGGGGACATGGTTATCGTAGCAGAAACCATGGGGGAACAATTATTTTTTTCAGCCTGCCAAACGCGAGGAGCGCCCCAAATGGCGCCCCGAAGAGCAAACTTGTATCTCGCCCCACGCCAGGCTATCATCATCTATGATGATAGCCTGGCGTGTCCCAAGTACGGAAGGGAGACATGCATCCCGTCGCCTTCCGCGCATTTCCTATGTTGACCTTGAGGGGCTTTGATTTTGGCCGAAAAAAAATGGGTGCCCATCCGCCATCTTTTGCGTGCACTCCGCTCCCGGAACTACCGCCTTTTCGTGGCGGGACAAAGCGTGTCCCTCGTGGGCACCTGGATGCAGCAGGTTGCCATGAGCTGGCTTGTGTACCGATTGACCGGCTCGGCCATGCTGCTGGGGGTTGTCGGTTTCACCAGTCAGATTCCGACCATCTTCATCTCCCCCGTGGCCGGCGTGCTCGCCGACCGCTGGGACCGGCGGCGTCTTCTGCTCGTGACCCAATCCCTGGCCCTGTTGCAGGCGGCCTTTCTCGCCCTTGTCGTGCTGACCGGGATCGTCCAGGTCTGGCAGATCATCCTGCTGAGCCTGATCCTGGGCATCGTCAACGCCTTTGACATCCCGGCCCGCCAATCCTTTGTCGTCCAGATGGTCGACCAGCGGGAAGATCTGGGCAACGCCATTGCCCTCAACTCCTCCATGGTCAACGGAGCCCGCCTGGCCGGTCCGGCCATTGCCGGCTTGCTTGTGGCCTCGGTGGGGGAAGGGATCTGTTTTGTCCTCAACGCCATCAGCTACCTGGCGGTCATTGTGGCGCTCACGGCCATGCGTATCCCGCCTGTTCCCCCGCGCCAATCCTCCAGACGCCATATCCTGCATGAACTCCGGGAAGGATTCATGTACGCCTACAGGTTTGGACCGATCCGCAGCATCCTGCTGCTCCTCGCTCTGGTCAGCCTCATGGGGATGCCCTATTCCGTGCTGGTGCCCGTCTTTGCCAAGGATATCCTGCACGGCGGCGCGCACACCTTCGGTTTTTTGATGACCGCCGCGGGCAGCGGCGCCCTGGCCGGCACCCTGTATCTCGCCTCCCGCCAGAGCGTCCGTGGGCTGGGGAAGGTGATTGTGCGGGCGACGATCCTTTTTGCCATGGGCATCGCCGCCTTTGCCCTTTCCGGCAACTTCATCCTCTCGCTGGCCGCCCTGGCCGTGGCGGGATTCGGGGCCATGTCCCTGGTCGCCTCCTGCAACACGGTGCTGCAAACGATTTTGGATGAAGACAAACGCGGCCGGGTAATGAGTTTTTTCACCATGGCATTCATCGGGGTGGCGCCGTTCGGCAGTCTCGGCGCAGGCTCAATGGCCGGCATTCTCGGCCCGCGCAACACCTTGCTGCTCGGCAGCGCCGGTTGCCTGATCGGGGCAGCGGTTTTTGCCCGCCACCTCCCGCGGATCCGGGAAAAAGTGCGCCCCATCTATCTGCGCATGGGGATCATCCAGGAAGTCGCCAATGGCTTGGAGACCGCGGCGGAACAACCGCCATTGGTGGAGAGCGTCGAGCTGAAGAATGGTGGGGCCTGAAAACCCAAACAATTAAATTCCCAAGGCAACGACGCCTCCTTTTATTCTACGAATCCCCCTTGGTTTCCCCAGGCTCCCCCACCAAAAAAATCACGGATTCAGGTCTGCCCCACGGCTTTTCTTCTGCTTGATGCGGATGTCTTCCAGCCGACAGAATGATGACGAACGCTGTAGTATCATTACGGCGTAAGAGGGGCAAGAGGCGCTCAAAGTTCAAAGTGGCAAGAAGGAGAGAAGATATGGAGAAAACAAGCGCACAGGCGGGCGTGAGAGCCCAACGGGAAACAAAGGGAGTGCTGGGATATTTTATCGACAACCTGCGTGCGCAGGGGATGCTGTCGAAAAAAACCATTATCGGCTATGTAGCGGCATGGTGCGCCTGGGCATTTATTTTATGGGGCATGGATCTTTCCTCCTTTATCCCGACACATGCCGCAACGGCAGTCCTCGCCGTTATTGTCTGGGCCTGCATCATCTGGGTCACGGAGGCGATCCCCGTCGGCGTAACCGGGCTTATGATCCCGATGCTGCTGGTGGTCACCAAAGCCGTGCCAAAGATACCGGAAGCCTTCGGAGGATTTGTTCTGGACGTGAGCTTCATGACCCTGGGGGCATTTATTTTTGCGGCGATACTTTGCACGGCAAAACTCGATACGCGCATAGCCTTGGCGGTTTTGTCCAAAATGAAGGCTACGAAAGTAGGGAAAATTATCGTCGGACTTTTTGCCACCAACATGGCCCTGTCGCTGGTGGTGCCCGCCGCCAATGCCAGGTCTGCCACGGTTCTCCCCATTATTAACGGAGTAATAGGGCTGTTCGGCAATACCCCAGAAGAGAACAATGCCAAAAAGGCTATTGCCATCTCCTGCATTGTGTATGCGACGATGGTGGGCGGGATTCTTTTCCTCACCGCGCACCTGCCGAATGTCCTCATGGTGGGGCTCTTCGACAAACAGCTCGGCATCCATATCTCGTGGATGAAATGGCTATGGCTTCACCTTCCCATTGTAGGCCTTTTCCCCCTGATGTACTGGATCATTAATTTTACCTTCAAAAGCAACAGGGTGGAGATTCCAGGCGGGCTGACCCGGATTGAGACCGAACAAAAGGAATTGGGTAAAACAACGAAACATGAATGGGTGATCCTCCTTATCTTTGCCTTTGCCGCCACGATGTGGGTACTTGAGGATGTCCACAAGATCAAGACGGGGATGGTTACCTTGATAGCCTTGGGCATTTTTTTCATTCCCGGGATCTTCCCTTTCAAATGGCAGATGATCCAGAGCAAAACCATCTGGGGCACATGGCTGCTTCTCGGCGGCGCTCTTTCACTCTCCGCGGCCATGGGCTCCACGGGACTTGCGAAAGACGTTGCCACCTTGATTCATCCGGTAGTGCAGGGGAAAGGATGGATAGCGGTTCTGCTCATCATGATGGCCAGCACCCAACTCGTCCGGCTCGGGATGTTGAGCAACATCGCGGCGGTAGCCATGTTGGCGCCTGTCCTGCTGGAAATGGCCCCGCTCCTTAATCTGAACCCGGTTGCCTTTACCCTGCTGGTTGCCAATGTAGACACCTTTGCTTTTGTAGTGCCGACGCAGGTCGTGGCCGGTGTCGTCGCCTACAGCACCAATACTTTCAGCATGTGGGATTATTTCAAGGCAGGGTTCCCCACAATCATCGTCGCGATTTTATGGAGCGTCTTCGTCATGGCGCCGTGGTATGCATTGAACGGATTCCCCATCTGGGAGCCGTTGGTGAGGTAGGAAACAATCTTATCGTGAAAGCGAAGAGCGATGGAGCATACTGCCCCATCGCTCTTCATTTGCCAGGAGGCCTGCAAAAATGTATGCTATAGGCGGAATCGAGAGGTCACGGGAAATCAACTTACGGCCCAAGGCTTTTTCCATGGAAAAACGCTGGTACTTTAATGAAATCGATGTGCTCGCGCAACTGCCCAAGGGCGAACAGGCGTTCCTGTTCCAGAAGTCGTATCAAAAGACGTATGCCAAAAACACGATCATCCACTCGCCCGGAGACAGGGGCGACAGCATCAACTATGTGATAAGCGGCAGGGTCAAGATCTACAATCTGTCGGCGTGCGGCAAGGAGATAATTTACCGCTTTTGCCCTCCGCACAGCTTCTTCGGCATTGCGGAGATTTTCGGGGAAGAGCGGGAGGTTTTTGCAGAGACAGCGGAGGATACCGAGATTTTATGTGTTGACAAGGCAAGTTTTGAAGAGCTTATCCGCAGGAATCCCGACATTGCCCTGACGGTGATGAAAATACTCGGCAGCAGGATCAGACAGGCGCACCGGGCGATAAAGGACTTCGTGGTCTGCGATGTCCGGTCCCGGCTGGCCCAGCTCCTTATCAAGCTCGCCCAGATGAATGGCTCCCTCAATAGTGACGGCACGGTCACTTTCAAGAATAGATTTACCCACCAGGAAATGGCGAACATGATCGGCGCCATCCGTCAGACGGTGACGGAGATCATCAATGATTTCAAGCGGAATGGGTATCTACGATGCGACAATGGCAAGATCACCATTATCAACGGTGAAGGCCTTGAGCACCTCATAACCGACTGAATCCCACGCACATCCTGTTTTCCATCCCGAGCGACAGTCCGCACAGCCATATCCTCGCCTTTCTTCTCTCCTCCCGGTTTTATTCGTGTATGTGTCGTCTGCAAGACAGAAGAAAATCCCGCAGCTCGCTAGTATAGGTCTATTCCCGCGCACAAAGGAGGGAACAATGACAACCGAAGAGCAAAGGAGGAACCAATGGCAATCGAATTGAAAGAGAGGCCGATATTTATTATCGGATATGAGAGATCGGGAACCACGCTGCTCATGGCGATGCTCGGATGCCATCCCCGCATTTCCATCCCCGAGGTGGGCTGGCTCTTCCCGCGCATCTATCCCTGGCGCTATACGTACGGCGATCTCAGCATCGACAGCAATTTCCGCACCCTGGCGGGCGAGATGCTTTTCGGCCTGAACCAGCCGCTCTGGGGGATGAGCCTGAACCCCGCGACCGCGGTGGACGAAATCGTTTCCCTGGCGCCGGAGCGCAGCTTTGCCGGAATCTACGCCGCCATGCATCTCCGCTATGCCGAAGAATTCGGCAAAAAGCCGCGCTGGGGGCAAAAAACCCCCAACAATCTTTACTTCGTCCCGCAGATCCTCGATAACTTCCCCAACGCGCAATTCATCTTCATCACCAGGGACGGCAGGGATGCAAGCGCTACCAGCATCGAATCCGCCTTTGGCGCTGGAAACATCTATGGCGGCGCCTACACCTGGAATGCCGCCAATACCTTTGTCAAGCCGTTCCGCAAGAAGTACGCCGCCTCCTCCACCTGGCTCGACGTCAAGTACGAGGAACTGGTCAGGAAGCCCGAGGGGGTGCTCAAAACGGTGTGCGATTTTCTCGGCGAACAGTTTGCCCCGGAAATGTTGGATTTCCACAAGACTCCCACCAGCGTGGCGCGGGGAAAGCAGAGGGATCACGCGCCGCTGGGGCATGCTGTTTCCGACAGATATGTGGGGATCTACAAAAGCCTGCTCAGCATCAGGGATCAGCAGATCTACGCGGCGGTGGCGGGAGAGACGCATAAAGAGGCGGGATACGATCTGGATGTGGAACCCATCGCGATATCGGAACAGGAGAAGGCCTTGTGGTGGGAGTGGGACGGAAGGTTCAGGGCTGCACGCCTCGACGGTCCGGGTGGGCATATCGTTTTCGAGAGCTACCGTGATTGGCTCGTGGAGCAGCGGCAGGTGCGCAAACAGAAGGGAATCTGGAATGACGGCGATGTGACGGGCGAGTTCCCGTCAAAACATCCCGATGAAGAAATAATAGTAGGTTTCCGCGCCTGGAAAAAATGGAAGAATCACTTCAGCATCAAACAGCAGTACACAAAGAGCTGAAACAAATGCGGGACGGATTTATTTTTTAAAAAATCCAAAAAAGCTGATTCATAACGCCCAACCCGGCCCCTTGGAGAACCAAGGCACAGAAAAACCCGCGACCATTTCCGGCGCGGGTTTTTCTGTTGCGAGTCAAACGGATTGCTCCGCAAATGAATAGAAGCGAGGCCATATAGCCGATCAAGTAACAGCTTGTTTCTTAACCAGGCCTGCAAAGAATTTTGTGTAAATGACCTTTTGGGGTTACGGTTTGGGCGACAGCTCTTCAAACATTGAGACAGCACCGGATCTGCCTGCGGATGACATCCGGAAGGTCGGCGGGGAATCTCCGTTTTCCCCTTGCCTTTACTTAGCATGGATGTCCCCGGAATTGGAATTTGTCCCCCTCCTGAACTTGATCTGTCATGGATGTGCTATAATAAATCCGCCCAAGGATTTCATCTTCCCTTTTCCCCGAAAAGCCTTGCTTCCCGGAGATTCTTGATGACGACTAGCGGGACAGAATCGACGCCACCGGGAGATTTCAAAGCCCTGTTTCGACGCACGCTCCTTCTGAAATCCTCCCTTGGGCTCTTCACCGTGAGCATCCTTCTTGTTCTTGCCTGCCTTCTCCCCCTCACCCAACGGCTCAAGAGCGAACAGGAAAGATATCTCTTTTTCGCGGTTAAATCGCGCAGCTCCACGGTGGAAATCTTCCTGGAAAAGGCCATAGAGACCGCCAAACAGGTCACCAGCCGCACCAAGATCCGGGAGATGCTTGAAAAATACAACCGTAAAGAAATCAGCCTGACGGAGCTGGCTGATTTCACCCAACCCCTCCTGAATGACGCAATCAGCCATTCAGGGAATGGCGTCGGGATCAGCCGTTTTGATGTCCACAACACGTTCACCGTTTCCACGGGTATTCCCATCCCTCCGCAGTACTGGATTTTTCCATCCGCCCGGGAAGATTTCCTCATCACGGGACCGGAGAGGATCGACGGCAAGCTCTATATCATGGTCAGCGCCCCCATCCTGACCAGGGACAATCAGCGTGTTGGCACCGACATCGTCCTCTTCACCACCGAAAAAATTCAGGCGATCACCCAGGACACCTCCGGCTTCGGTAAAACAGGGGAAATGATTCTGGGCCGTTATGCGCAAAACAGGGCGCAGAGCTTTTATCCCCCAAGGGAAACCAACCACCCCCCAGAGGAAAACGAGTTATTCCGCCAAAAGGAACTGGATCAGACCTTTGCCGCTGTTGCCAAGGCCGAGAACAACGCATTGCCATGTTTACTGCGTGAAGGCCACGCTCTCACGGTGGGAGACCGGATAAAGCATGCCAACTGGATAATTCTTTGCAGCATAGACAAGGATGAACTTTACGCGCCCATCAACACCCTGATTGTCTATCTTGTCCTTTTTGTTTCGGGTCTGCTGATTTTCGGACTGTATGGCATGAAGCGCCTGCTCGAGCCTCTGGCCGACAAAGCCATAGTCCATACCGAAAAACTGCAACAGGAGATTCTTGAAAAACAAGAGGCTCTGAAACAGCGCGAAAAGACGATGGCCGCCTTGCGCGAGAGCGAGGAACGCTATTCGCTTCTGGTGAACAGCATACCTGAAGTTTTCTGGATGTTTTCCATCGATTACCAGCAAGTTCTCTACATCAGCCCCGTCTACGAGCAAATCTGGGGTCTTAGCTGCGAAGCCCTGCGGACCGATCCCAAGGACTGGTTGGCGGCGGTGGTAGAAGAAGATCGGCCCGGTGTTTCCGTGGTGATCGACGGTATTGCCAAGAACACCGGGGAGCAGATTAATTTTCCGCATTACCGGATCCGGAGGCCGGACGGCACCCTGCGTTGGATCAAGACCAAGGCCGTGCCGATCAGAGACGAGACGGGCAGGGTGTGGAGCGTTGCCGGCCTCTGTGAGGACATCACCGAACGCAAGCTGGCGGAAGAGGAGAAACTCAAACTCGAATCCCAGCTGCGCCAAGCCCAGAAGATGGAGGCCATCGGCACCTTGGCTGGCGGCATTGCCCATGATTTCAACAACATCCTCTCCATCATCTTTGGCTACAACGGATTGGCCATGGCGGAAAAAAATCCGGAAAAGCGCCGGCACTATCTTGAAGAACTCCAAAAGGGGGCAGAAAGGGCCAGAGGACTTGTGACGCAGATCCTGGCTTTCAGCCGCAAGGCGGAACAGCAGAAACATCCGTTGCAGGTATCCCTGATCATCAAGGAGACCCTCAAGATGCTGCGCGCTTCCATCCCGGCCACCATCGATATCAGGCAGGACATCACCTCCACTGCCATGGTTTTGGCGGATCCCACCCAGATCCATCAAGTCATTATGAATCTCTGCACCAATGCCTACCACGCCATGCGAGAGACAGGGGGAACCCTTGCCGTTTCCTTGAAGGAGGTAAAAATAGGGGCAGAAGAGTACGGCTATGCCGATTTAGCACCGGGAAACTATCTCAAGCTTGAGGTGAGCGATACAGGATGCGGTATCGATCCGAAGATACAGGAGAAAATCTTTGAACCTTACTTCACGACCAAGAAGCCAGGGGAAGGGACCGGACTGGGGCTTGCCATGGTGCACGGCATAGTTAAAAGTCACCATGGCCATATCACCGTTTACAGCGAGACGGGAAAAGGCACGAGCTTTCATGTCTATCTGCCGCTGACAGAAGAGAAGGTTGCCGAACTGCCGGCCAAGGAGAACATTGCTGATCCCGCCGGCAAGGGAGAACGCATTTTGTTTGTCGATGACGAAGCTCAGATCTGTGCATTTGCCGACATACTTTTTTCAGGGCACGGCTATCAGGTGACTACCTTCGCAAACGGGGTGCAGGCATTGGAGGAATTCCGGAACCATCCCGACCAATACGACATTGTCATAACCGATATGACCATGCCGCATATGACCGGCGCAGAGCTCGCCCAGACGATTCTTGGCATGAGACCTGATATTCCGGTCATTCTCTGTACGGGACAAAGTGAGCTTATCAATAGAAAAAAAGCATTGGCCTTGGGTGTTTGCGTCTACCTTAACAAGCCGGTCTTGCAGCACGATTTTCTCTCTGCTGTTCGCAAGGCCCTTGAAAGGGACAACCCCCAGCATCCGGCCGGCTAAATTGATCCGCCAAAAGCGGATAAAATGTGACAACCGGAGATTTGCGCTCTTTTCTTGGTGTATTTCCCGGCCTTTTCTTGACTGCTGGCCCGCATCCGCGATAGTCTTTTCTCACAGTCATAACTCGGAATCAGGAGGGAATAGGATGGGACAGGAAACCGCGGCCGTCTGTATAAAATGCCGGAAATCCCCCGTAAATCTGATGCGATGCAAGGAATGCCTTACCTGTTTTTGCGGCGACTGTTATCCGCCGTTCGCCGTCGATACCGGAGTAATCCCGGACCGGATCGATATCTGCCCCAAATGCGACAGCAGAGAGGTCGAGCATCTTAAAAAAACCGTAGAACCCAACCCCGGCTTTATGGAGAGCGGTGGTCTGCAACATGATGACGCCTGAAGGATCGGGGCAGGGATGGGGAAGCAGCGTTAATTTTCCTTATTGCCTGCCTTTTCCCGCCACGGCGCAACCTTCAGCAGCAGCACCATCCCCGGCAACGCCAGCAACACGCAGAGCAGAAAGAACCCCATCCAGCCCATCATCTCCACCAGCCAGCCCGTAGCGGCGTTGGCAAAGGTGCGCGGCATGGCGGCAAGGCTGGTGAACAGGGCGAACTGGGTCGCGGTATAGGCGGGGTGGGTGGTGCGGGCGATGTAGGCGACAAAGGCGGCGGTGCCCAACCCCACGCCCAAGGCTTCGAGGCCGATGACGATGGCGAGCTGGGCAAGCTCCACACTGGTGATTTCGGCATGGTATCCCACCGAGGCCAGCCAGGCAAAGCCGAAGATGGAGACCACCTGCACCACCCCGAACAGCCACAACGCCCGGTTGATGCCGATCCTCACCATCCACAACCCGCCGAGCAACCCGCCGATGACTGCGGGCCACAGCCCGGCATTCTTGGCGATCAGCCCGATCTGGGTCTTGCTAAAGCCCATGTCCATATAAAACGGGGTGGCCAGCGCGGTGCACATGCTGTCGCCGAGTTTATACAAGAACAGAAAGGCAAGAATCAGCAAGGCGCTGTTCCAGCCCCGGCGGGTGATGAATTCGTGAAACGGTTCGACCACTGCTTGGCGCAGGCTCTTGGGATGGGTGGCGCGGTGCGGCTCCTGCACCACAAGGGTCATGGCCACCCCGGGCAGCATGAACAGGGCGGTGGCGATGAACACCATGTTCCAGGGCAGAAAATCGGCCAGGATCAGCGACAGCGAACCCGGCACCAGACCGGCGATGCGGTAGGCATTGACATGCACCGCATTGCCCAACCCCATCTCGTTGTCCGACAGCAGCTCGCGGCGATAGGCATCAAGGACAATGTCCTGGGTGGCGCCGAGAAAGGCGAGCAGCGTGGCGATCCAGGCGATGGTGTGCAAATCGCTTTGCGGCGAAAACGCACCCATCATGGCAATCACCAGCAGCAGGCCGATCTGGGTCAGCAGCATCCAGCCGCGGCGGCGGCCGAGCAGGGGCAGGACGTAGCGGTCGAGCAACGGCGACCACAAAAACTTCCAGGTGTAGGGAAACTGGATCAGCGCGAACAGGCCGATGGTTTTCAGGTCAACATGTTCGCTGCGCAGCCAGGCGGGCAGGAGGTTGAACAACAGGTACAACGGCAGGCCGGAAGAAAATCCGGTGAACACGCAGATCGCCATGCGGCGGGTGAAGAGTTGCTGCCAGACGGTCAATTGGTTGTATGCCTTGCGCTCGCCCTCTTCCACGTGCAGCCCCCACCGTTGAATGATTGAACCTCTTTTGGGGAGGGTTTTGCGGTACGGATCTGAAGGTCCGTGAGTGGCCTAATCCGTTTGGGAATTGGGCTTCCTCTATCGCACATTTCTTGAGAGCCTTACGGCCCTCCCCAAAATATGGAGGGCACTATATCAGGGCGGACTACCCTGAACAACAAGAAACCCGCTTGCCGAAAGGAAAGCGGGTTTCAAAACATCTCCAAACGTTCCCGGACTAATAAATAGCGAGCGAGTCAGGATAAGCAACGAATCGAGAAATTGGGGAGCGTCCCTAATTTCCTACTAATTTCCTCGGGAAATCGTCCCGATTGTGAAACACCTTAAAATTCATCTCTTTTTAGTTCTCCATCTTCGATTGCCACATCGACTTGGATACTACAGCTCCCAGCTGGTTGACCTTTCGGTTCGATGCAAAGAATCGTTTTTCTCTGTCCATTATTGGTTCTATCACTTTGTTTGATGTAGTAGTTGGCTTTCTCGGGTTGTCCACCAAGCTTATTTTTTACAAGATTGTTTACGTCACTGCAGTAGAATTTAAACAATTCCGTTTGCTTTACGGCTGGCGCTTGTGTTTTAATCGCGTTTCTAAAACTGGATGACAATTGGAAAAAAAGCATGTCTTGGTTGTTTTGCTGACACGCGGATTGCATTCTCTTGAAAAGATCAG
>Ga0074199_1001468_pt1 | contig 20300 bp, 15 predicted proteins | sample EPASupsiteSAE347_FD_64528 | JGI IMG/M metagenome (GOLD analysis project Ga0074199, IMG submission 64528) | Bioremediated contaminated groundwater from EPA Superfund site, New Mexico - Sample SAE3-47 | ecosystem: Environmental > Aquatic > Deep subsurface > Groundwater > Contaminated ...
GGAGAGCGGCGAGAGCATCGAAGCGGCAGCCATGAGAGAGCTGGAGGAGGAAACGGGCATCCAGGGGAAAATCGTCAATCTGGTGGATGTGGATTCGGGGACCAATTCCTTCTACGGAGATCTCATTTTTCTCTGTTTCGAGGCGGAGATGTCTGGAGGCAGCCTGCGGTTCGGCGGCGACACCGTCGCGGCCAGATACTTCCCCATAGAGAAAATTCCCCGCCTCGCCTTTCCTGCCAACAACCGGGCGGTGCAGACGTTCATCCGGAATAAATCCGATTACTGGGCCATCGCCGATTCCTTCTCCCTGACCGCCGCTTCCGAAAAATCCGCCGTCAGCAGGAAGCAGAACCTTCTTTCCGATCGCCTGGTCCGGGTCATCGAGGACAATGCGGCGCCGATCTCCCGCATCTGGATCGAGGATGTCACCAGCAATCATTCGACGCCGAGTTATCATCATTTTGACCGGAAACGGCTCTTTTTGCGGGTCCACACCATCCTGTCCCAGTTTGGGAAATGGCTGGGCGGGGGTTACAACGATCAGGACATCCACGATTACTATACGGACATGGGTAGGGAGAGGCGGCGGGAAGGCTTTAATCTGGGAGAGATACTCAGCGCCTTGAGCCTTATCAAGAAACATATCTGGGAGTTTGCCCTTTCCCGGGGGATGTGGCAAAAAACAATTGACATCTATATGGCCCTGGAACTGGACCGTCGCATCGTCGTCTTTTTTGACAAGGCCTCCTTTTATACGGCCCGGGGCTACGAATTACCGGAGACCGGCCCGCTCGGACAACAAGAGGAACCTTAACAACGGCGGTACGTGCTATCTGATCAACGATAGAGTTCTTGTCGCGTATATATTTTGAGGAATTATGGAACTGATTCTAATCAGGCACGGAGAGACCATCTGGAACAAGGAAGGCAGAGTCCAGGGTGTTAGCGACATCGGCCTGAGCGACGTCGGCTTACGCCAAGCCCAGGCACTTTCCTTGTCTCTTAAAAATCATCTTATTCATTCGATCTATGCAAGTCCTTTAATAAGGGCGCGAAAAACGGCCCAGATCATCAACCGGTATCACCATGCCCCCATATACTTTGCACCTGAGCTGATGGAGATGGATCAGGGAGATTTTGAAGGCCTCACCTTTCAAGAACTGATGGCTTGTGAAAAAGAATTTGTTCAGCGATGGATTAAAGATCCTGCCACTGTCGCCATGCCGAATGGCGAATCATTTTCCGAATTGCAGAATCGTGCCTGGTCTGTGGTTGCGAAGATTATCGACAAGACCGAGCATGCCATGGTCGTTTCCCACAATTTCACCATCGCCGCGGTCCTCTGCAAGATCCGGAATATCAGCTTATCCCAATTCAGGAAAGTCTGTGTGGACACAGCTTCAAAAACCGTCGTGAGTTTTCGGAATGGGTCGGCGTCGATTGATGTGTTGAATGACCGGACGCACTTGATGAATATGAACATGGAAGATTAATAATGAGCTTGGATGGCAAGACAATCAAGGCCCTCCGGAAACCATGGAAATTGATAGATAATGTGTTGAAAAAATCTCAAAATATCTATATAATAGCAATTGTAAGCCCATTAATGCTTTTGGAGTCCTTTCTTGATCTCTAAAATGCATAACGGGACTAAAAAGGAAAGGGGTTAATGAGAGAAATGGCAAAGGCAGTTAAGAAAGAAGATCCAAAGAAGGCTGCACCAAAGAAAGACGATAAGAAGGCCCCAGCGAAAAAGAAGAAGTGAGAAAAGTTTAGCAGATCAAAAAAGCCCGGGGGAATATATCCCGGGCTTTTTGTTTTTCGGAACCGGCGGAATTAATCTCCTTTCCCCTTGTGCGCCTTCACAGACCTCTCGGTAGTTTTTCTCAGGCGGAAGGCTACCGTTTTGATGATTTTCTGGAAGTCGGCAGAGATCTTGTTGAATTCAGCGTCAAAGAAGTTCCGGTCAATGAGTCCGACTACCGCCGCCCCTTTGGCAGCAGCCGTTGCGGACCGGGGCGACTTGTCAATATAGGCCATCTCGCCGAATATGTCGCCCTCTTTCAGAATCTCGATGACTATCTTCTGACCGCCGATATTTTTGGAGATTTCGACTTCGCCCTCTTCCACGACATAGATCCAGTCGCCGTTGGACCCATCTTCGAAGATGACCTGGCCATCCTGGAACGTCTCATATGATGCGATCTGAAACATTTTGGTCCTCCCGCAAGTAATTCCTATTCCTTGATTCTTCCTCAATCTTACGATCATTATTATATTATGGATTATGGAAATAAGCAAAAGAATTTGAATTTGTAGAATCCCGGATTTCCGTCAAGTCTCCGTTTTATGCTGTTTTATGTTATTTGAAGGTGCTCCGTTAGAAAACCGTTAGAAATTTTTCTGGCAGTGGGAGCAATCCAGACACGGTTCCAGGGGAAAATCGTATAGCGGTCCGCAACAAAAAAAGGCATCCAGGAAATTACCCGGGATGTCTTTTTAATGTCTGGGCAATGAATCAACTGCGCTTACCAAAAAAATCCTTGCGATAATTATCATCTGGTGATATTTTACATGTCCATAAAAAAGCGCTGTTACAAGGAAGATGAAACCCTTATCACCCTGCTGAATATGAGCGGGGAAATCTTTCCGATGGATAACGGCTATTGGACCAAGTTCGAGGTATACCGGGTAAATCCAGAACCGCACATTCCTCATGGCATCCGGTATTCCCTCACCCTGCACGACCGCTATAGCCGGCGGGTCTTGGGGTTCGACAACGCCCACGCCATCCGACCGGCAAGGTGAAAAAATGAATCAGAAAGTGCTCCACATCGGCATCATTTCCTATGAGGATTACAAAAAGCGATCCTTGGCCATCGCCCGGGGAGAATACCAACCGCAGCCCGATGAACCCAAGGTCTGGTTTGAATCACTACAATCCATGGCGCAGGTCCTCAGCAACGAGAATCAGTTGCTGCTGAAGACCATTCTGGAGCGGAAACCGGAATCGTTGAAGGAACTGGAAGCGGCGACGGGACGGAGCAGCAGTAATCTCTCCCGCACCCTGAAAACAATGGTACGGTACGGCATCGTAAAGATGGAAAAGGTGCGTCGAAATATCAGGCCGGTCGTTGAAGCAACGGATTTCACAGTTCAGTTCGGCTTGTATGCAGCCACACGCCACGAAGATGGTGTGGGCGCTGCACGGATTTAAAAGATAATTTGCAGACAAGAAGACAACCCCGATCCTGTCCGGGTTGTCTTCTCTTTTCAGTGATTGCCGCTTGTTCAAGCGACTTTTTTGTTTCAGAAGGCACATCATCGTCCTCGCTAAATAAGGAAGACCTTTCCGATGAGCCTTTCCCTTCAGGGCTGGACTGATTTCCGTTCCTGCCACTAAGGAGTTCCAGTTCCCTATCCCGGATCTCTACGATGCTCCGGTTGAATCTCTCTTCGTCCTGCCAGGTGCGCTGTTGAAGCTGGCCGTGGACACCGATCTTGACGTCCTTGGTGCAATAATAGCCGACGATGGTGACTGAGTTGATCATAATTCATTCCTCCTCTCTTTTTCGTTGCTGTCGTTGTTCTTATTTTCAATACTGTTCCTGATCCTGGAATTGAAGAAGTGGAAGCTCCGTTGCCCCGTAATCGGTCATGATCTCGTATTTCCCAACACAGACGGGGACATGTCCTGTCACAATACGGTCTTGAAAAGTCATTTCCAGCCGGCGCTGCGACGGGCATTTGTTTAACGATTTGGATTTCAACCGGCGTCAGGTGGAACTGCTGGAAACGGCTTTTCGGCCGTCCGTTAGAAATCCGTTAGAAAAGGGCAAAGAAAAAGGGGATCAAGCAATTGTTGCCAATACCTAACCCCCTGTTTTTCTTATGGTGCCGAAGCCCGGATTTGAACCGGGACGAGCGTACACCCACTAGACCCTGAAAATAATATTGAGACTAAAGCAAGATAAAGGCAAATAAAAGCCAATAAAACTGTCATGATATTACTTATGATTTCCAGAATGTCTTGCTTATGAAAATATATATAGTTGGAGAATTTGAGCCCGTTCCGTTAGAAAAACCGTTAGAAGATTTCCATCCAAAGGGTAAACTGAACGTTACATGTCTGTCAGTCATAAAGACAGCTTTTGAAATTGCTTAAGACGGACAGGGATCTGAATTTCTTGTTATCCCTGGGAGACAAGGATCTGACGACGCTGCTGGTTGCTCTCCGAGAAAGAATCGAATACATGAAGTAGATGAAGTCGACCTTAGCACACCCCGGATAAGATTATGCTGAAGAATCAGATGATTACCACGCATTTTTGGGCAACGCTGGCTGAGAGCTGCATTATTTCATTCGTCAGGCCCAACTTAGCAAATACAACTTGACATAGTGTCATATTGCCACTATCGTATATTGCATTATGATAAACTATCTTCCCCGAGAAATTGCGCCGCGTCTGGAGCGGGCTTTACAGCTATTGCCAGTGGTCGTGCTCTCTGGGTTACGTCAGAGCGGAAAGAGCACATTGCTGCAGAACGAACCGACTATCGTCCGGAGGCATACCTACCGGACGCTTGATGATTTTACTACTCTTGCTGCAGCGAAGGCAAATCCTGAAGCTTTGCTGGGAGGAGACTCTATCCTCGACGAAGTACAGCGATGCCCGGAACTACTTGTTTTAATCAAGAAATTCGTCGATGAGGAGCGCCGACCGGGAAGATTCATCCTTTCCGGATCGGCCAACCTTGCCCTTCTCGGTCATGTCTCTGAAACACTGGCAGGACGGGCGGCCTACTTCACTCTCCATCCGATGACTCGGAGGGAGATACAATTAACCACGAATCGGCTGCCCTTTATTGTGGCATTCTTGAAATCATCTGACCTTCCTTCAGGCAAAACCACTCCTATTGCCGAACAGGAAGTATTGACTGGTGGGATCCCGCCGGTATGCCTTGGACCTGCCGACGGTGTGGCGGAGTGGCTCCGCGGGTATGTGCAGACATACGTCGAACGCGATGTACGTCAGTTTTCCCAGATCACGGATCTGGTGTCATTTCGTACCCTGGCTCAAATGGCCGCCTTGCGTACCGGCCAGGTGTTGGTCATCAGCAGCCTGGCAAACGATGCCAAGCTGAACGCCGTTACAGCAGGTCGCTATCTTAATCTTCTGGAAACATCTTTCCTGATCCGCCGCCTGCCGCCTTTCCTGAAGAACCGCAGTTCCCGCTTGGTCAAATCACCCAAGTTGTATTTCACGGACAGCGGCTTGGCTGCGCATCTGGCAGGGATTAACAGGCTCGATCCGGGCCGAGATGACCTACTCCGTGGAGCCCTTTTCGAAACTTATGTCGCACAAAACCTGACGGCACTATTGGAAGCTAATATGCCTGATGCACAAATGTCATTCTGGCACGAGCAGGGCCGCCATGAAGTTGATTTTGTCATCGAATACGACCGTAAGGTTTGCGCCATAGAGATAAAGGCCGCTACGCGATGGACAGAGAAGGATTTGTCAGGCTTGCGGACGTTTCTTTCTCGGACGCCGAATTGCGAAAAGGCAGTGCTTGCTTACAACGGTGAGGAAGCCGTAAATCTGGGGGAAAAGTTATGGGCCATTCCCATGGGAAAATTATTAGAATGAATTATTCAGATATATTAAAATAGGGATCAGCAATCAATGAGAGAAAGAGCCGTTGTTAGGAAACGAGATGAAGTGAGACTTGGGGAACAAAGACATTAACAGACAAGAGATCCTCCATGTTGGATATTTCCACAACACAATTAGGCCACGCCTCCATTGATATTACAATGGATCGTTATGGGCATTTATTCGATGATAAGAACTTTACCAGCGGTCAAGTTGCCTTTCTGGAGAAATCCGTTAGAAAAGGGCAAAGAAAAAGGGGATCAAGCAATTGTTGCCAATGCCTAACCCCCTGTTTTTCTTATGGTGCCGAAGCCCGGATTTGAACCGGGACGAGCGTACACCCACTAGACCCTGAACCTAGCGCGTCTACCAATTCCGCCACTTCGGCATGTTTTATACGGCTGCTTTTTACACTTGTCTTCCTTGCCTTGTCAAGCAAAAATGATCTTGAAAATTAACGGATTCGTGCTATGGTGGCGCCCTATGAAAACCATCCGACAAATTGACAATATTCCCGAGGAATTAACCGGTTCTTACCTGACCATAGGTAACTTCGACGGCGTCCACAGGGGCCATCAGTATCTCTTTCAGCATCTTGTCGATCAGGCCCGGAACACGGGGCGGCCGGCCGTAGTCCTCACCTTTGATCCCCATCCGAAGATGGTCCTCCACCCGGACCGCCGTCCCTTCTATCTGATCACATCGATCGAAGAAAAGATCCGCCTCATTGAGGCCCAGGGCGTGGACGGATTGATCATAATTCCCTTCCATCTCGATTTTGCTAAAACAACGGCCCGGGAGTTTGTCTGTGATCTCCTGTGGGGAAAACTACGGATAAAAAAAATCCTGATCGGTCATGACTATACCTTCGGCAGAGGCAAAGAAGGGAATGAGGCTTTCCTTGTCGCCCAGGGGCAAAAGCTGGGTTTTGAGGTGGAAGTAATGAGGGCCTTCCAGGTTGGCGACACGATAATCAGCAGCACCCGGGTGCGCAATGCCATTCTTGACGGCGACGTCAAAACGGCGGCGGCCTGGCTGGGTCGGCCATATAATCTTGTGGGCAGGGTTATTCCGGGACATAATCGCGGCGCCGGCCTTGGCTTCCCCACCGCCAATATTGAACCCGAAAAGGTGCTTGTTCCTGCCGGCGGCGTTTACGCAGCCCTGGCCAGACTCGATGACCATACCTATGGCAGTGTTCTCAATATCGGTATGAACCCGACCTTCGATGACAATCAACTGTCAATTGAAGTCCATATCCTTGACTTTAAAGGAGACATCTACGGGAGAACCCTGGAAATCCTTTTCATGGAGAAACTCCGGGACGAGAAAAAATTCAGTGGTCCGGCGGAACTGATCGCACAGATCCGGAAGGATGTGGAACAGGCCCGCAGGATATTGTCCTGACGGGTGATTTTGTTCACCATCCCCACCCCAACCCTCCCCTTGAAGGGGAGGGAAGCTATTGATGCGATGATTTCATTTAGTTGTCGAGTCATTTTCAGGTGAAAAATGGCAGCGCCACGCCCCGGAGATAAACTCCTGAATTTGCGTCTTCTTCATTCTTGGGACGTTGCTTATCAAGAAGCCGTATCTATTCAGAATACTCTAAAAAAAGAGCTTATTCTTCACGACGTGGTCCAAACCGGGCCGGTAAATATAATCGCCGGCGCGGATATTTCCTATAGCCGCGGGAGCGATTTGTTTTTTGCCGCCGTCGTACTTCTGTCCTATCCCGATATGCAGCCGATTGAAGAGGTCCATGCCGTCGCAAGGGTCTCTTTTCCTTATATTCCCGGGTTGTTGAGTTTCCGGGAAGGACCGGTTTTATTGAAGGCTTTTGAAAATATGCAGCAGGCGCCGGATCTTGTCATGTTCGACGGCCAGGGTATCGCCCATCCCCGGGGAGTAGGACTTGCCGCGCATCTGGGGCTGTTTCTCGATGTTCCGGCGATTGGTTGCGCCAAATCGCGCCTTTGCGGGGAGCACCGGGAACCGGGGCCTTTGCCGGGGGACCATGAAGACCTTCTGTATCAGGGACGAGTGATCGGGTCCGTCTTGAGAACCAAGGCCCGAGTGCGCCCGGTTTTCGTCTCCCCGGGACATCTGATCAGCCTGGAGAGATCCAGGGAGGTCACCCTGAAGTGCTGCCGGGGCTATCGGCTGCCGGAGCCGATCCGGCAGGCCCATCTGGCCGTAAACCGGTTGCGGATATCTTCTCAGTAGAGGACTTCTCCGGTATCGGTAATAAGTTTTCGGGGAAGTTTGAATACCCTTTTAACCATGTCGAGGCCTTCCGCCGATAATTCCCTTCCCGGGATGGCTTTGACCTCGGGATCTTCCATCGGCCCTTTTACTTCAAAATAGACGGTAATAAACCTTCTATCTTCATCCGTCAGGACCCAGCCCATCACCGGAATCCTGCTGACGATCTTGTCCAAAGTTTGCAGGGGTTGCAGACCGACTTTGAGGTCAATCTTATTCTGAATAATGTCCATACTGCCCATGGCGAGGATATTAATGGCTTCGCTGTCGATATAGAAATCTTTGCTCGTCATGATCCCGTTCTTCAGAAGCAGGGTGGCCGTAATGGAATTATACGGCATCCCGTCCGCATTCAGGTCGGGAAGTTTAAGTTTCAATAGCTGTGACATATTGAGAACGGAAAATATTTTATATAAAGCATTGACCTTTCTGATTATTCCCTTTTCGATGCTCATCTTTACCATGCCGGCGGCGGATGCTTTCAGCTCGGCGGCGGTATTCCCCGTGGCGGCAAGATCGCCGCTCGCCGTTAGAATTCCCCTTACCCGCCGGTCTTTCTCTCCAGTCCATAACAGGGACTCCGCCGGCACTCGGTCAAGCTGGAACTGGTAATGATGGCGCGGGGAACTTGCCGCCCCAAACTGGGTGGTTCCTTTGGCGGCGCCATGTCCGTTCTGCATGGCCCAGGTAAGGGACGAAAATTCAAGCTTGTCTGAATTATAGCCGAGATCGGCGTGAAGGTTCTTAAAGGACAGATCAGCGAGTTTACCCCCCCCCACCTGGACCGTGGCCTTTATGAGGGGGGAAAATTCGGGCTTTTTCATATTGTAGGCAAGGTCGGCGCGGAGGTCTGAAAAAGACAGCTCCCCAAGTTTGCCCGCCGCCGCCCGGACCTTGGCCTGCATGGATACCGGTTGGCCGTTCGTTTTCTTGTCCCCTGCTCTATCCAATTTCAGCACCGCCGCCAGGTCCTCCCCCTTGAGGTAAGAGAAGGAAACGTCGCCGTTGATAACCCTTTTCGGGCCATCCTGAAAAGACCCCCTGGCCGTTACGACCGCATCGTTGAGCCGGGCGGACAGCGAGCGGACCTGCCAGAGATCATTACCGAAAGAGACATCACCGCTGATATCCCGTACCTGATACCCTGCCGGCAGGCTTTGATAACCAAAATCCTCGGGATGGAAAAAAGGCAGGGAGAAGGTCAGGGAAAAGGCCGGGGCTTTAAAACCTGCAACCGTACCGGCCATGGAAAAGGGCGTCTCGCCATAGCGTCCGGACAGACGGGAGGAGGTTGCTTTGTCACCTTCCAGGTGTATCAATCCATTTACATCCTTAATTCTTTTCACCTTCTCCGACAACAGGAAGGATGCCCCTTGCAGGGAAATATCGCCGCGCCAACGGTCGTCGGGCGTCCCTGTTTTTCCTCTTCCCGCGCCGCTGATTGCCGCCTGGGCCAACCCCTCTCCCTGGCGCCGCTTGAGCTCGGGAAAGCAGGTCCGGAGATCCCGCAGATTGACCGTGTTCGTGTCAAAAGACATGGAATATTCATGATTTGCATCCTTAAGTGGGGACGTCAAGGTTCCCGACAGCACCAGGGGCCCCAAAGAATAATGAAAGGGGTCCATCCGTAGCATTCCGTCCCTGATCGCCGCCACAAAATCCAAACGGTTTTCCTGACCTGCCGGCTTGAGCATGACTTCACCATACTGGTAACGGGCCGGTGTCAGGTTCCATTCGCCGGTCAGGCGATAATCGGCCCACGGTCCCATGCCGTTCAACTTCAGGGTTGTATTGCCGCCAAAAGACAGCTTCTTCAACATATCTTCCCCGATCAGCCAGCCAAGCTCGCGGTTTGTCGGCTGAACGGTCGCGGTGAAGGGATAGACGGCAGGTTCAGAGCGAGAATATCCGGCAATTTTCCCGGTCAGGGTAACGGGCGAAGCCCCGAAATATCCCGTCATCTGATTGAACTGAATATCCCGTTCCATAAACACCAGTTCACCCTTGACGCCATTAAAAAACGGCGCTGATTCGCCCAGGGTCACAACTCCTTTTTCCACTGATGTTTTCACAAGCAGGAGATTGTCATGACCGGCCTCTCCCCACTTCCGCAGTTGACTCAACCGTCCTTTCAAAGAACTCTCCTGCATGTTGAAAATACCTGCCCGTATATGTTCTTTGATAAATGTGGACGTTTCCGGAGGGATGATGCCATGGGGGATATATTGTCCGTATTTTTCCAGATTAAAAGGTCCGAGGGTGGCCTTTATATCAATGAAGGGATCTTCCTGCCCCAATTCCCTGATCGCCCCCTGTCCTTTAATTCTGACGTCATCGACGGCAAGTTCGGCTTTGTTCAGAGTAATCTCCGCGGCGGTGCGCTTCAGATCATAGACCAGGCGCACTGAGGACGGCGTCAGCGGATCAGGAAATACCTTAGTATATTGGAACCTTATATTTTTAAGCTCTATGGCCCCGGACGAGGTGAAATCCTGTTTCTCACCTTTGATGGCGATGTCGGCATTCAGAAGACCGGACAAATGCTGGAAAGGCACTTTACCGTCGTAATAGGGCCGGCAAGTGGCGAGATCGAGGTCCTGAATGCGGAGCCGGGAATCGATCCGGCTATTAATGATCGGTTCCGGATGCCGGGGAAGATAAAGAGATCCTTCCACCCCCAGACCGGCCCTCCGGGCGTTTTCCGAGAGGACCGCTTCAAGCTGAAAACCGGTCTTCTTTCCCCGCTGCAACTGATCGATCCTCAGGCGGACATCCTTAAAATCGGTTTGAATCCCTTCCGGGCTTATCCATAGATCCCGAACGATTACGGCGCCTCCCTGAACGCTCAGACCGCCAAGTTCCAGGGGCGGTTCTTTTTTCGTTTCCATGAGATCGTCAATATTCCACTTTCCCTGTTTGTCCCGGACAATGACGACATGCGGCTGTTGCAGATTAATTTCCTTAATGATGATTTTCCGCTCCAGCAGATAGGGCAGCAGGGCAACTCTGACAGCCAGCCGCGCCACGGAGGCAAAAAAATCGCGGCCGTTCTTCTCCATGATCGCCACCCCGTCAAAGGTCAGCGTCGGCCCAAAACTAAAGGAGACATGGCCGGATGCATATTGAACATCCCGATCCAGGGCTTTTTTCGCGTAGCCCAGGATAGTCGGCCGGTAGGTCTCAAGATTTTGGATTTGCCGGTAGAAATAAACGGACAGACCACCCGTCACCATGATGATGACAAGAGCGGCGCTGAAGATGAGGGGGATTCTCTTTTTCATCAGTTCTTGCTGAAGGACATCTCCCCTATATAGCCTTCGGCATGGCTTCTCGTATTCTGGGAATTGATGTAAAAACGGACGCCATGGGTCGCCCCCAGGGGTTCTCCTCCGTGGACGTCCCGGAAAATCCGCTTGTAGTCTTCGTAGACATTTCTCTTCTCCGTGTACCAGTTCCCCAGATGGTCGGTTTTGTTACGGAGGACGAGGTAGCGAATCTTTTTCAGAAAGGGTTTCGGGCTCCGCGCCGACAGACCCTTCGGGCATTCATTGTCCCAGATATAGGTAAGGATCGGGGTATTGATTTTTTCAGGGAAACCGGTGGCCGGGAAAACCACATAGATCTGCAGGGCCTGGTCATCCGTTGCCGATTTGCGGACGTCCCCTCCCTGGGGAAGCTTCGTCGCCCGCCACGTCCAGTTCAGATAAGGATATTCCTTGAGATCAACCCGCACGGTCCTTTCAATACCGAATCCCGAACGGGGATCGCTTTTCATCCGGAGATAATAGGCCTCCCCCTCCCTGACCAGATTTATATTCGGGGTGCCGCTGTGCTTCATCAGGGTCCAGCCTTCCGGGACGCCATTGACCAGCCGGGATGATCGGTATTTAGCCACCACAACGGATTCTTCCGGGATGGAAAAGAGATCTCCCGCGGAAATAAAATTTACAACTGCTATTAAGATTACGGAAATAAATAATTTTTTGAACATGCCCCTGTATTCACATCCGGATTTCGGCGCCGCCTTTACCTCAGACCAAGCGGTCACGCAAGATCTTTTTTATAGACAGCCATGATTTCCGAACGTGTCACCACGGCATCCACCCTCGGGACATGGGCCAGGATGTTCTCCCTTCCCCCTTCTTCACGATCAATGAGGGCGATCACCCGATCGATGACCAACCCCGCCCCTTTTGCCTTTTCTATGGCCGTAATCGTGGAGCCTCCGGTCGTGATGACGTCGTCGATAATCACCACCCGTTCCCCGGTCCGGACGCCCCCCTCGATGGCGCTCTTTGTTCCGTGGTCTTTCACATCTTTCCGGACAATAAAGGCCTTGATGGGTTTTCCCTGTTGATAGGAAATCACGGCCAAGGCGTTGGCCGGGGCATCCGCACCTAGGGTCAGGCCGCCGGCGGCGGTGACGTCGGCATCGGCAAGCATCTGAAAGAGGATTCCCCCGATGAGGTTCATCCCTTCGGGATCGAGGGTCGTGGGTTTGCAGTTGAAGTAGTAGTTGCTCGTTTTCCCCGAGGCAAGGGTAAAGGGTGGATCATCGCGGTATTGAAACGACTTGTCGATGATAATCTCGATGAGGCGGGCCTTCATTTTATCTATCGTCATGGCAGCATCAGTTCTCCCAATTTTAATTTCCCTTTGTGACGGCAGGCCGTCATGAGGGTTTCACTAGTTTTTCCAAGGCCCGCACCGCCTCGACGCCGTCCCGGGCATAGGCCGCCCCCAGGGACGCCGCATAGGCCTCGGTGACGACGGCGCCGCCCAAGATAAAGGGCGTGTTCAAACCTTCGGAGCGGGCCAGCTCCATGACGTCCTTCATGGCGATCATCGTCGTGGTCATCAGGGCCGACAGTCCAACCACATCGGGCCGGCATTTTTTCATCTGTTCGATAACGGTCTTGGTCGCTACATCCTTCCCCAGGTCAATGACGTCGTAGCCATAGTTTCTCAGCATCAGGGCGACAATATTTTTTCCGATATCGTGGATATCGCCCTGGACCGTCGCCAGGAGGATGACCCCCTTGCTTGTTCCCCGGGACTTTGCGGCCCGCAGCAGGGGCTCCAGGTGGTCAAGGCCCTTCTTCATGGCCTCGGCACTGGCGATCAACTGGGGAAGGAAATAGGTTTTCTGTTCATAAAGCTCCCCCACCCTGAGGATGGCCGGGATCATTAATTCCTCGACAATCCGGGCGGCGGGCAGACCGGTGTCGCTTTTCAGAAGACCGGCGATGAGACCGACGATATCATCGCGATTACCGGCGAGGATCGCCTGATGAATCTGTTCGGAAGGGGTAAGGGGAGCCCCCCCGGCAGGTTTTTTCTCAGCTTTTTCTCCATCCCGGAAAGATTCGATATAGATCGCCGCCCCCCGGTCTTTCCCCAGGAAAACGTCGGCCGCTTTTTTCATCGCCATCAATTCGAGATTGGCGGGATTGACAATAGCCACCGTCAGCCCCGCAACCTGGGCCATGTTCAGAAAGGCCGCATTCAACCATTTCCGCTCCGGCAACCCGAAGGACACATTGGACACTCCCAGCACCGACCGGGAACCGAAGGTCCGGGAACACCAGGAGACTGTTTTCAACGTCTCGACCGGGGCGTCGGGATTGGCGGCAACGGTCATTACCAGCCCGTCGACAATGATATCCTCCTTGGTAAAACCATGTCGCCGCGCCGCCCGGTAAACGTCCCGGACGACCTTACCGCGCCCCGCCGCGGTTTCCGGAATTTCTCCATCGAGGAGGGGAAGGAGAATGAACATGGCCCCATATCGCGCCGCCAGGGGCAGGAGTTTCTCCATCTTTTCCCGTTCCCCGGAGATGGAATTGAGGAGAGCCCGGCCCGGATAGAGTCGCAGGGCCGCCGCGATAGTATCCACCTTGGGAGAATCGATCACCAGGGGAAGGCCCGTTGTTCCGGCCAGGGCGCGCAGGAGGGATTTCATGGCCGCCGGCTCGTCAATGCCGGGAACGCCGACATTCACATCGAGAAGATCCGCCCCCTGCTCTTCCTGCTCCCTTGCCATTTGCCGCACCAGGGAGGTCTTGCCTTCCCGGAGTTCTTGCTGGAGAGCCTTCTTGCCCGTGGGATTGATCCGTTCGCCGATGACGAAGAGGGGTTTATCGCGGTCGAGGATGGCATGCCCGCGAGCGGAACTCACGGCTGCCAGGGATTTTCTTCGCGGCGGCACGGGAAGCGTCGCCGCCAGTTCCCGTTTCAGCGCGCCGATATGATCCGGCGTCGTTCCGCAGCACCCGCCCAGGAGATTTACGCCGGCAGCGGCAAAAGGTTTGCTGAAGGCGCCGAAGCCATCGGCATCCATATCGAAGGTCGTGGTTAGTCCCACCAGGCGGGGAATCCCCGCGTTGGGCTTGGCCGCCAGGGGAACGGTGGCATATGGCTTCATCGCGGAGATCCATTCCATCATCGCCGCGGGTCCTGCCGAGCAGTTGCAGCCCACGGCGTCGGCCCCGAGACTCTGGAGGGTGATAAGGGCCGTAACCGGGTCCGTACCGTTCAGGGTCCGCCCGTCCGGTTCGTAGGTCATCGTGACGATCGTGAAATAATCGCCCGTTTCCTTTACCGCCAGGAGGGCCGCCCTTGCTTCCTGGATGTCCATCATGGTCTCGATGACAAAGAGGTCCACGCCGCCGGCCACGAGCCCCGCCACCTGTTCCTTGAAAATCGCCACGGCTTCCTCGAAGGGAAGGTCGCCGAAGGGCTCGATAAACCGGCCCGTAGGACCGATGTCCCCCGCTACGAGCACCCCGGACCCAACCGCCTGCCGGGAAAGAACGGCCAGTTTGCGGTTGATCTCTTTAACGTCGCCGATGCCGTATTCCGACAATTTCAGGCGGTTGCCCCCAAAAGTGCAGGTATAAACCATGTCCGCACCTGCCTCCCGATAATCCCGCTGGACCGCCTGGATAACTTCCGGGTTCTCCGTGCACCACCGCTCGGGACAGACGCCGGCGGGCATGCCCCGCTTCTGCAGCTCCGTTCCCGTGGCGCCGTCAAGAATGAGAATTCTTTTCTTGAGTAATGTCTTTATCCTGCCTTTATTCAAAGTAACTCTCCTTATGAAATTGTTGATTTACAAACCTTCAAGGTCACATGTTCGTAAATTCTTATAACAAGCCGGGCTCAAATGACAACAAAAAATCATTGCCCCGGCGCTTTCGGTTATGCATATGAAACGATTCCCGTGACGGCGGTTACGGATTTCTCCGGAACGAGGAGACAGCTTTCCGTGATGGTTACATTCAATCTGTCCATTTGCAGGAGCCGGTGCATAAGCCTTTGGTTCTCCAGGACAAAGTCACCGTAACCGGCTGAAAAGCGGCTGTTTAAAAGCGTTTTCCCTTCCCGCCGCAGGGATTGCCGGAAGTAGCCCATGATCCAGTCCAGAGCAACATCCACAACTTCACTGGCCGTAGCATCAAGAACTACGCCCCGGGTCGCATTGCGCCCTTCGATGTCGGCTCGGATAGCCTCCATAACGGCCGTTCCCGCCGTCGCCCCCATAAGGATTATTTCGCGAGCATCCTTGAGGAACCGGGCCAGCTTCCGGCTGGCAAAGGCGTTCCCCTCCGGCAGGCTGATCAGCAACGTCTTTTCAATCCCGATCGGCAGGCGCAGGGCGCACCCCTTCAATTGGAGCAGGGGCAGGGTGTCGGCGATATAACCTTCAATTTCCTGCTCCTGCCCGGTACTGATCCGGGTAGCTCCCTTCCGATAGCCGAGACGCCTGTAGATAGCAGGACGGGGCAGGGTAACGGGGATGGATTCAAAAAACAAAGGGGCCATGAATATGTCCTTATGACACTGATGATAATGGTCCTGCCTATTTCCGGTCCAGTTCCTTTCTGACGGCAAGACCGATCTTCTCCAGAACATACGGTTTGCGGACAAAGGCCCCGGCGCCTATCTCCTGGGCCTTCCGGACGCGGTCCGTCTCCGAAAAGCCGCTGACAATGACCGCCCTCTGGAGGGGGTTGTTTTCAATGACGCGCCGGTAGGTCTCCAGTCCGTCGATCCCGGGTTCCATAATCATATCCAGGACCATCAGATCGGCTTTTTTGCTGCGTAAGTAATCGATCGCCCCTTCCCCGCCGGCAACAGCCTCGACCTCATAACCAAGGCTCTCCAACATGCTGATGGCCAGTTCCCGCTGTTCCTTCACATCATCAACAACAAGAATCCTTTCGCCTTTGCCCAGGTAGGCGGCAGCATCGACGACTTTCTCCGTTTTTACCGTCTCCCCTCTCGTAACGGGAAGATAGATGGTGAAGGTGCTTCCTTTGCCCACCTCACTTCGGACATCGACGTATCCGTTATGATCCTTCACGGTTCCCCAGACGACGGCGAGGCCCAGCCCCGTGCCGCTCCTTCCCATAACCTTCCTCGTATAGAAGGGTTCGAATATCTTTCCCATGTCCTTGACAGGTATCCCCTTGCCCGTATCGGAGACCGTCAAAACAGCATAATCCCCTTCCTGCATATCGTCATACCCCTGGATGGGGATGTCTAAATAACGATTCTCCGTCCTGATCGTTACTTCCCCGCGACCCGATATGGCCTCGGCAGCGTTGGCGACAAGATTCGCAATGGTTTTGCTCAAATGGATGGGCGATCCCTTGACATTCAACAGTCCTTCCGTAAGCTCAATAAGGACTTTTACCTCCACGTGTTCCGACCTCAACATTTCAAATTCGGGCGTCTTGAGATAATCGGAGACAATCCTGTTCAGATCGACGATTTCCGAAACGGCTACCCCTCTTCTGGCCAGGGTCAGAAGATCCTGAATGATCGCCGCGCCCCTCAAACCGGCCTGCAGGATGTTATCGGCGTATCTCCTTAAGGGACTGTCTTGGGGAAGTTTTTCCCCCAGCAGTTCCGAGTATCCGACCAGCACCCCCAAAATATTGTTCAGATCATGGGCCACGCCCCCGGCCAGTCTTCCGAGACCCTCCATCTTCTCCGCCCGATTTAACCTCTCCGCCAACCTTTTGCGCTCCGTATTATCGCGGATGCACTCTATGGCGGCAATGATGTTGCCCTTGGAATCGTGAAGAACGGACGCCGTGGCATACAAATGCATGTCGCCGGGGGGAATGTTGGGGGTAAAGGCTTCGCCAAGAATAATGTCTCCCACCCTTTGAATGGCCGTGTATTGCCTTTCCATCTCCTTATCCGGATGCAGGGCATAATCAATGAGGATAGGCCTTCTGGTTCCATAAAAGGGCTGGGCATATTCGTAGTCGCCCTTCCCGAGCATGTCTTCCTTCCTGACACCGGTCATTGCTTCGATGGCCCGGTTCCAGGCGATCACTTTTCCTGCCTCATCGATGACCAGGGTGGCATCGGGAAGAAACTCGATGATGTCTTCAAGTCTCCTGCGGGATTCGTGCAGTTCTTCCTCCGCTCGCTTGCGGGCCGTAATATTACGGATAAAGCCGCCTACGCCGGTCATGTTGCGGCCAAGCTCTACGGGGAACTTGAGCGTCTCTAACACTTGGTCTCCGACAGTCTCTTCGGAAATGATAACAGATGTGCTTGCCAGGGCTGCCAGGTCTGTCTGCCGGCATTTTTCTGCGGCTATTTGCGGCATCAGTTCAAAGTCGCTTTTACCGATTATCTCTCCTTCCGGCTTGCCGAAAAATGCCGCCAACGATTTATTTACCACTATGTTGCGGAATAGTTCATCCTTCAGGAACACCATGTCCGAGGTGGCATTTATGAAAGTACGATAAAGCTCTTCACTTTCCCGCAGGGCCTCCTCAGCCCGCTTGCGAGCGGTGATGTCCCGGATGATCCCCACGGCATGCCAACCGTTTTCAAGCCGAATAGCGGAAAGCGACAGTTCGATAGGGAATTCCTCCCCGCTCTCCCGGCAGGCCATAAGCTCGATGGTCTTGTCCGCCGCCTCGCCCCGGCCGATTGCTTTGAACATGTCAAATGCCGCATGGTACGCCTCCAGAAAACGCCTGGGGGCAAGGAATTGATGCAGGTTCCTGCCGATCGCCTCCTTCCTCGTGTAGCCGAAGATATGTTCCGCCGCCGGATTCCAGAAGGAGATGCAACCCTGGGGATCCATCATCAATATCGCATCCTGCGCCGAATCGGTAATAGCGCGGATCAATGATTCGCTCTTGCCGAGGGCCTCAAGAGCCGCCTCCCGTTGGGACTCCGCCTCCTTGCGGGGCGTGATTTCGGTGATCATGCCGCATATGCCCCTGATCGCGCCGTCATCGCCGCGCAAGGGGAATTTAATGGAGATAAAGAACCGCTTCCCATGCTCGTCTGCGAGGATTTCCTCTTTCTCCAGCACTAATCCCGATTCCATGACCTCCAAATCATTCCGGCGGAATTCTCTGCCTGTCGGCCCGGGAAACAATTCTTCGTCCGTCCTGCCGATCGTATCCCGGCGCGTCAATCCCGTCACTTCTTCCCACTTGCGGTTTACCAGTTCATAACGCCCATCGCGATCTTTGACGCAGACGAGGGCGCCGCTATGCTCGATCAGGTCGGAAAGGAAACGGCGGCTTCTGCTCAATTCCTCCTCCGCCTCCTTGCGCTCCGTGATGTCCTCAACAAAACCTTCTATCGTTAACAGGCGGCCGTCTCCATCCCGGACCGGCCAGATGTGCAGGTTACCCGTAAAAGTGCTGCCGTCCTTACGGCGGTATACGTTCTCGAAGCTCCTCAAGTTTGGATTTTCCATCATCAGGCGCACAATTTCCGAGCGGCGTGGCGGATCTACATACATATCGGCGGCGACGTCTTTTACGGAGGCAATGACGTCTTCAGGGGATTCATAGCCGAACATACGGGCAAATTCAGGATTGGCGGTAATCACCTTTCCTTCCGCCGAAGACTGGAAGATTCCGATGGTGGCAAGCTCAAAGAGCCTTCGGTATTTCGCTTCGCTCTCGCTAATTGGCCGCCCGGTGGGATTCGACGCCGATTTCGTTCCTTCCAACTCCGCAATCCTTTGTTTTAGCGAAGTCAGATCTCGAATCAATTCCTCATTTGTCTTGGATTGATTTTCCACCAGTTACTCCCCTGTGCATCGATAACATCCACGATTTCCGGACATCACGATTTTCGGATATTTCTGAACCGTTTGACAACCTCGTCGCCCATCGCCGCCGTTCCGACCAGCACCGCCCCTTCCCGGGAGAGGTCTTTCGTTCTGAAACCGGCGCGCAGAACCTCCTGTACGGCCGCTTCTATGCGGCGTGCCTCTTTTTCCATGGCGCAGGAGTAGCGGAGCATCATGGCTACGGAAAGGATTGTCGCCAGGGGGTTGGCGACGTCTTGCCCCGCGATGTCGGGGGCGGAGCCGTGGATCGGTTCATACATGCCGCCCTTCGCCCCCAGGCTCGCCGATGGCAGCATGCCGATGGAACCGGTGATCATGGCCGCTTCGTCGCTGAGGATATCTCCGAAGAGATTGGTAGTCACGATGACGTCGAATTGGGCGGGATTCCCGATCAACTGCATGGCGCAGTTGTCCACGTACATATGGCGCAGGTCCACTTCGGGAAAGTCCCGGCCGACCTCCGTGACCACGTCCCGCCAGAGCTGGGTGCTCTCCAGGACGTTGGCCTTATCCACGGAAACGACGCGCTTCTTGCGCTCCATTGCCGTTTCAAAAGCTACAACGGCAATCCGGCGGATCTCCTCCTCCGTATAGACGAGGGTGTTGACTCCCATTCTTTGACCGTTTTCAACCCGGACACCTCGGGGTTTGCCGAAGTAGAGATCCCCCGTCAGTTCCCGGATGATCATGATGTCGATCCCCCGGACAACCTCCGGTTTTAATGGCGAGGCGTCCACAAGTTCATCAAAGACCCGCACCGGCCGCAGATTTGCAAAAAGTCCGAGCTTCTCGCGCAGGCCCAATAGGGCCCGTTCGGGACGGACACCATAGTCGAGGCCTTCCCATTTGGGCCCGCCCACGGCGCCAAGCAAAACCGCGTCGCTGCCAAGGGCCAATTCCAGGCTCTCGGCAGGAAAAGGCGTTCCAAGGTCATCATACGCCGCCCCGCCGATAAGGCCATGGGTCAGATCAAAGCTTGCCCCTGAAGATTCGGAAATCACGCTAAGAACCTTCAGCGCCTCCCGGATAACCTCGACCCCGATACCGTCACCGGGGAACACAGCGATCTTGTAATTATTTTTCATGTCCCGCCCTCTTCTTCATCAGGTAGGGCAACAACCCCCCCGCCGCGACCAATTCCTGCATAAACGGGGGAATCGGTTCGATTTTGATCGGTCCGGTCTCTTTTCCCGAAATGGCGATTACCCCGGCATCACCGTCCACCTCAATCTCGTCGCCTTCGCTTATCAACCCAT
>Ga0074199_1001469_pt1 | contig 20299 bp, 17 predicted proteins | sample EPASupsiteSAE347_FD_64528 | JGI IMG/M metagenome (GOLD analysis project Ga0074199, IMG submission 64528) | Bioremediated contaminated groundwater from EPA Superfund site, New Mexico - Sample SAE3-47 | ecosystem: Environmental > Aquatic > Deep subsurface > Groundwater > Contaminated ...
TTCCCGAATGCCGGGTATTAATATCGTCTATCGGTAACGGTTACGGCTTTCTGACGTTACCGTAACCGAAAACCGATACGGGCTGCGTTACCATAGCCGTTGCCGGTATTTTAATGACGGGCGGAGCCCGACAATGCTTTAGTGGCGGGCAAAGTCTCGCCAAATCATTAGTGGCGGATAATAATTCCGGAAAGAAACCCCGGACTTTAGTCCGGGGATGTCGTGCTTCGTTCTTCTTGCTTCGGAATGTATTCCACATCCTCTATCCTGCACGCCGGGAAATGCTCAAGCAGCGCTTCGGCTTTGTCTTTTTCCAGAACGCAGAGCGCGGTCGAGAGCAGATCCGCGGTCAATCCGTCTGGTGAATAAACCGTTACAGATGCCACACCTGAATCAGCCGGGTAGCCGGTGCGCGGGTCTATGATGTGCGAATAGCGTCTTTTGTCGTTGTTCCCGTAAATAAAAAACTGTTCGTAATCCCCGGATGTCGCTATTGATCCGCCGTTTATCTGCAGATTTTTGACTGTTCCGGCCTCCCGGGGATTCTTTACCGCGACCCGCCAGGGCAATCCTCCCGGCCCCTTCCCCATACAGCGGACCTGCCCGCCTGCATTGATCAGGAAATCATTTATACCGGACTGTTTTAATTTCCTGGCGGCGCACTCGAGGGCATAACCCTTTCCGGCCCCGCCCAGGTCCACTGCCATACCTTTGACGGAAAATTCTATCATATTATCGGCGGGGTGGAAAATTATTTTTTCGCTGCCCACCGACGGCAGTATGGCGGATATCTCGGCTGGATCCGGGACCCGGAAGTTCCGGTCTTTAAAACCCCAGACGCGCACCAGCGGTTCCACGGTGATATCGAAGGCCCCGGAGCTCAAACGCGAGAATTCAACGCAGCGCGATAGCAGATCGTAAGTCTCCCGGGAAACCCTGCACTTGCCTTCGGCGTTCAGCCGGGATATTTCGCTGCCGGCGCGGTATTTACTTAAAAGCATTTCTATCCTGTCGATCTCGGCAAAGGCGATCTTAGGGGCCCTTGCGTCATAAGATATAACCTCGACATAAGTCCCCATCAACAGCCTGGTTTCTTTATGCATTTGTCCCCTGCCGCAGCCCGATAAAAGAACGGCCGTCGCGGCAATTACACAAAAGAACTTAGCGTGATCGTTCATTTTTTAAGCACCTCCAGAAGTTTCGGCAGCGAAAGTGTATTGATGACATCCTTGCTCCCAAGCCAGCCGCGCCTTGCCGTATCCACCCCGTATTTCATATTCCGTAATTGTTCCGGACGGTGCGCGTCGGTATTTATCGCCAGGCGCACGCCGTTTTCCGCGGCTATACGGCAGTTGATATCGTCCAGATCCATTCTCTGCGCGTAAGCATTGATCTCTATATGGGTATTGGTGTCCGCAGCGGCTTTGAAGACCGTCTTCAGGTCTAACGGATACGCGTCGCGGACTCCGCGCAGCCTGCCGGTGGGGTGAGCGATAATGTGCACTCTGCGGCTGCTGCAGGCCTTGACTATTCTGTCCGTAAGCTGTTTCTCCGTCTGGTTCAATCCCGTGTGCACGGCAGCCACAACCACGTCGAATTCGGCCAATATCCCGTCGTCATAATCCAGCTCTCCCCGCGGTCCGATCTCCACTTCGCTGCCGTAAAGCACGCGTATACCTTTAAGCGCCGCATTAACGGCTTTTATTTCCCTGCGTTTCCCGGCCAGCCGCCGCGGATCAAGCCCGCCGGCGACTTTAAGGCTACGGGAATGATCGGTAACCGCGATATATGAATATCCCAGGACCCTGGCTGCTTCCGCCATTTCTTTTATGCTCGCTTTGCCGTCCGACCAGCGGGAATGAACGTGCAGGTCGCCTTTTATCATACGCTCTTCCAGCAGCGCGGGCAATTTATTTTTCAATGCCAGTTCTATTTCTCCCCGGTCTTCCCGCATCTCCGGAGGGACAAAGGCCATCTTGAGAAATCGGAAAATTTCCTCTTCGGTTTTTCCGGCAATTTTCCTGTTCCCGGAAGTGAATAACCCGTATTCATTAAGCTTATAACCGGATTCGCGCGCCAAATGCCGCAGTTTGACGTTGAAGGCCTGCGACCCCGTAAAATAAACCAGCGCCGCGCCGTAGGAATTACCCGGCACTACACGCAGATCCACCTCTATTCCCTGCGCGGTACGCAGGGATACCTTGGTTTTACCGCGGGCTATGACTTCAGCTCCGGGAACCGAAGCGATAAACCTTTTGATGAACGCTTCTGTTTTTCCCTTGCTTACGGCCAGAAAATCTATGTCCCCGATCGTGTCCCGGCGCCTGCGCAGGCTGCCCGCAGCGGATATACTATTCTCCGGCAGGCGGCTTTTGATTTCTTCCGCCAGGCTTTCCGCATCGCAAAGCGGCATCCGTTCCAGATTTTTCTTTACCAGCCCGATACCTTTAGCCAGATTAGCGATGGTTTTTTCTTTTATTCCGGGGATGCCGGTCAGCTTGCCGGAGGCGATCGCCGCCTCCAGATCGTTTATGCTTTCTACCCCGGCTTTTTCATAGAGCAGCCGTGCGGTCTTGGGGCCGATAGAAGGAATCTCAAGCAGGTAAGGAACCCCTGGCGGCAGGCTTTTTTCCAAATTCAGCAGTAATCCAAGTTTTCCGGAGGCGTTTATTTCCCGTATTTTCGCTTCCAGATCTCCGCCGATACCGGGGATCTCCCGTAAACGGCGCTCTTGGGCGAGCAAAGCGACCTCTTCCGGGAAAGCTTCGATATTCCTGGCGGCTTTCTCATATGCCCGGACACGGAAAGGATTCCCGCCCTTTACTTCCAGTAAAGAAGCGACTCTACGGAAGATGGCGGCTATTTCCGCGTTACTCGGCATAATTATCTTCGATACTCTTGACCATATCGAACAGCATAACGTTCACCGGGACAGGGATCCCCGCTTCCTGGGCTATGCGTATAATGGCCCCGTTGATACTATCTATCTCGCTGCGTCTTTTTGAAAGGATATCCTGGAGCATCGAGGAGATATTGGAAGCTGTCGCTTCACAAACCGCCTCGGCTTTGGCCAGCGGATCATCGTAAACAAGTTTGATCTTTTTGCGTTTTGACACGCGCACCGCTTCCGTCACGGCGGCGCGCATAATGCGCTTCGCTCCTTCCGATCTTACCAGTGCGCCGTTCGGCAGACGCAGCACTGCGGAGAGAGCGTTTATTCCCGCGTTAAGCACAAGCTTAGACCAGATAATATTCTTTATTTCCCTGGATATCTTCAATTCCAGGCCGGCGGAAGAAAACAACTCTCTGATCGGGCGCATTTCTACGGTCACTTTGCCGTCCGCCCTGCCGATGACCGTTTCCCCTTTACCGGCATAACGCACACCCCCTCCCTCAAGCAAGGTGGCGCCGATATTCGTGACGCCGCCGATCACCCGTTCTTCCGGCACCGCCTCGGAAACTGCTTCCATATTCCCCAATCCGTTCTGCAGACTAAGCAGAACGGTTTCTTTTCCCAGGTAACCGCCGAAAGAGGAAACGACGTTTTTCGTATCGTAAGATTTAACGCAAAGAATAACCAGGTCCGCCGCGGAGATTTCTTCGAAAGCGCAGGAGGCCTTAACGCGGGCCTTCCATTTTCCCGCCGCGCCTTCCACGTTTAAGCCTTCGCGGGTGATCTTTTCGATCCTGCTTTTATTGCGGCCGAAAAGCAGAACATCCGCTTTTGCCCTGGAAAATAAAGCGGCGAACAGCGACCCCAGCGCTCCCGAACCCACTATCGCTATCTTCATCTGCACCCCCGGATCCATTCTTTTAGAGACAGTCCATAGTCGACAGTCAATAGTCCATAGCAAAATCAGAAACAGTAATTAAAATTTCTTAAAACTGCGGACTATGGGTCTATGTACTATTTTTACTTATTTTAGAACCCAGAACCTAAAACCCAGAACCCTTTCTTTAGGCTGTGTGCTATGAAACGGTTAACATTTGACCTAACGCGCAGATTTAATTGAAACATTGCCTATCTGCTCCATCACCGCCTGGGATTTTATTTTTTTGCCGAGGTGAAAAGTAACGAAAGAATCCAGTATAAAACACAGTTCTTTCTTTATCTGCGGGTTCAGCCCCAAGCCCAGAGTGTTCTGCAAAGAATTCTTCTGTATGTACTGAATGGAGGCCACAGTGCCCCTGAAAATAGCGCGCGATTTCGGGTCCTTGCGCGGACAGCGTGAACAAAGCAGCCCTCCCAGGGAAAGGCTGAAGCGTATCTCACCCATACTTATTCTGGAATCGCAGCAGACGCAGGAATCGAAATTCGGCTTAAACCCGGACAAAGCCAGCATCTTGATCTTAAAAATGATCAACAATTTTTCAGCGGGAACGGCCCCGGACATCTCCTTGAGCACGGAAACAGTAAGGTCGAATATCTCTTCGTTTTTGTCTTCATGAGGCATTACCGCGTCCAGCAATTCCATGATCACGCTGCCCGCAGCGGTCTTATTCAGATCCTGCCTGATAGTGCTGAAATTATCTTTCATATCGCACTGGCTGACCAGATGCAGCGATGACGTCCTGCTCTTGTAAAACACGATCTCATTATGCGAGAAGGGTTCTATAGTGCTGGCGAATTTACGCGGTTCTTTGCGGATGCCTTTCAGCAGTCCGCTTATTTTTCCGTGGTCGCGGGTATAAAAATCCGCCAGCAGGGACGTCTCCCGGAAATCACGTTTATTGATCACGATCGCGTCTGTCTTAAGTATAGGCATTGATCATTCCCGCGCTTTCCTTTTCTTCTTTGCCGGAAAAAGCTGATCGATCACCGCGTCCGTCTTTTTCTGCATTAACGCTCTTTCCGTTTCCGTGCGGTCGTCATATCCCATAGCGTGCAGCACACCGTGGATGATATAGACCAGAAGTTCTTTTTCGGTTGAATTCCCGTATTTGGAAGCATTGCGCGCGGCGGTTTGCGCGGAGACCGCGATCTCCGCCTCCATTGCGCCGGCTTTGCGTCCCTGCAGATTAAAGGAAATCACGTCGGTGGCGTAATTATGCCCCAGGTAAAGCCGGTTGACCGCGCGGATCCGGCTGTCGTCCATAACGCAGACGTTCACGCTTCCGCCCCGCGCACAGCGTTCGGCCGCGAATATGGCAGAAACAGCTTTGGCCGCCGAAGCGGTGAATGCCGCCCCCAGGGTTACTTTATTCTGCCAATTTGAGAGTATCAAAACCGGTTTATTTCTTTTTACAGGGGTCACTTGCCGTTATTCTCGGGGTAGTTTATGCGGCTATGGTACATACCGCTTAATATACGGATGAATTCAGCGGATATTTTTTCGATATCTTTCAGGGTCAGATCGCAAGCGTCAAGCTGGCCGTCTATGAATTTGTTGTTGACGATCTTGTAAACCAGGTCTTCGATATTGGCCGGGGTCGGCTCTTTGAGCGTCCGCGACGCGGCTTCCACCGAATCGGCCAGCATAACCACCGCGGTTTCCTTGGTGTCCGGTTTAGGGCCGGGATAACGGAAACCTTCTTCGTCGACAGGTTTGGCGGTGTCCACATTCTCCATCGCCCGCCGGTAAAAGTAATAAACGATGCTGGTGCCGTGGTGCTGTCTTATAAAAGCGGCGAGTTTGGGATTCAATTTATATTTCTCGGCCAGTTCCGAGCCTTCCTTAACGTGGTTCATGATCACCAGTTTGCTCATTGAAGGCGAAAGGACGTCGTGCTTGTTGAAAGACGGGATCTGGTTCTCGCTGAAATATTCCGGTTTGGCGAGTTTTCCGATATCGTGGTAATACGCTCCGATGCGGGCCAGCAGGGCGTTGGCTCCGATAGCGCCGCAGGCGGCTTCGGCGAGGTTACCGACCACCAGGCTGTGATGATAAGTGCCCGGGGCCTCCATTATCATCCTGCGCAGCAGCGGCTGGTTGAAATCAGCCAGTTCCAGCAGGCTGATATTGGTGACCGTCCTGAAAAGGTACTCGAATACCGGCAGTATCCCGATCGCGATCACTCCGGAGATCAGCCCGTTGAGGAAAAGAGCGGCCATTCCGCAGGGGCCGTTCAGTCTGAACCCTTCCATAAGGATAAAAAGGACGGCTTGAATGCCACCGGCGATCACTCCCGCCCTGATCACGTCCATCCTGCGCCTGGTTTCCCTGACCAGGATAGCCGAGAAAATGCCGCTGACCATAAAAAAAGCCGCGATATGCAGTTTGCCGCCGTAGACGGCGGCCACGGAGAACGCGACCGCCACTGTAAGCAGAAAAGAAAGCTCCAGGCTGGAAAAAAGCAGGCTGGCCAGCATAGGAATGAGCGCAAAAGGTATGTAAAAAACGCACAGCCCGTTCTTTATTACGAAATAACTCCAGGAAAAGATCAGGGTAAAAAGGAACGACAGGTAAAGCAGGTTGTAATTTTCCAGACCGCATTTTTTACGGAAGAATTTAAGGCAGGCCACAAGCGCCAGCAAGAGCGGCGGAACTGTCAGGTCCACGCCTAAACAGAGCGCGGCCGCAAAAAGCAGACCGGCTGAAAAAAGAATGCGGATTTTATTCTTCAGGACCGTTTCTATCATACGCCTCGATGATTTTCTGGACCAGCGGGTGCCGGACGACATCGCTGCCGTTCAAATATGCGAAACTGATGCCTTCCACGTTCTTCAGCAGCTTTTGCGCCTCCAGCAGTCCCGCGGGTTTCCCTCCGGAAAGATCGCTTTGCGTGGGATCCCCGGTAATAACGGCTTTAGAACCGAAACCAAGCCTGGTAAGGAACATTTTCATCTGTTCAGCGGTGCAATTCTGGGCTTCATCGAGAATAATGAACGCGTCGTTGAGCGTCCGTCCCCGCATATAAGCCAGCGGAGCGACTTCGATCACCCCGGCCTCGATATACTTCTCGACCCTCGCAGAATCCAGCATATCGTGAAGCGCGTCGTAAAGCGGCCGCAGGTACGGCGAGATCTTTTCGTACATATTGCCCGGCAGGAACCCCAGGGATTCCCCAGCGGCTTCCACCGCCGGCCTGGTAAGCACCAGCCTGCGCACCTCGCCGTTCTTCAGCGCCTCCACGGCGCAGGACATTGCCAGATAAGTCTTGCCGGTCCCTGCAGGCCCCAGGGAAAAGATGATATCATAGCCCTTGATCGCCTCTATATAATCTTTCTGGCCGGCGCTTTTAGGTTCGACGGCTTTAGTTTTATGCAGGTGCTGCTGCGGCTTGCCGGAAAGGAGTATCCCTTCCAGATCATACGCCGCTTTTGGGCCGGCGCTCATATTCCTTGCCAGACAGCGGACATCCAAAGGCCGTCCGGTCTCTTCCGCCGAAAGCAGATCGTCGATGATTGTCTTGGCCTTTTCCACATTACGCGCGGAGCCCTTTATCTTCAGGCTGCCGCCGCGCAGATGGATGCGCACTTTACATTCCTCTTCGATCTCCCGGATATGCCGGTCATGAGGCCCGAACAATGCCTGGATATCCTGGCGGTTGTCTATATGAATATTCTCTTCCATTAGTTTTCTTAGTCCGGCCTTTGCGATGCTGCCGGCATAACGGTGCTTATTTAAGGTTTTCGCCGGGCTCTTTTAATTGTATCCCTTCCGAAGGGATATTGATCGTCTGGCCGGGATATATTTTATTCGGGCCTTTGAGAGCGTCCCTGTTGGCGTCGTAGATCTTTGTCCATTTACGGGTCGTGCCGTAAAATTTCTGGGAGATCTTCTGCAGCGTATCGTTTTTCTGCACCGTATACTTCTCGAAACTCCCCGTGACGGCCGGGACTTCTTCTACCGGTTCTTCCTGATATACCGGTGATTCCTGCTCCCCGGACCCGCTATAAACCGGCTCGGCAGTTTGCTGCGCTGCCGGCTGCTGCTTTGCGGCCTGGTTGCCGAATTCCACCTCCACTACCTGGGTAACACGGGTGGTCTTCCTCGGTTTATTATCCGCGTCCGCGGGCGCCTGGCCTTTTAAATACCCTCTATTCCCGGAAGAGAGACTCTGATCGACGCGGTCTTTCGTCAACGGATATGTCCTGGTCGTTACCAGGCATCCGGAAAGGACAAATGCCGACAGCGTCAATATCCCCAACATCATAGTTTCCTTCTTCATTTTTCTCCTCCCGTATAAAGTTTTTGCCGCTACCAAAAGTTTATTTTTCTATGCAAGATGCTCCGTAAAGAACGTTTTCCCTACCTTGCCCCTCCCGCAAGTTAAGAAGACAATTTAAACGCGACTCTTTTTTAGAAATGAAACTCCCCGGTTTGATCCTCCGGCCTTGCTCAGGACAGGCGCCCGGGGTTTCTCTGCTATTTGAGCGAAATTTCTCCGGAGCAGTCCCCCTCTTTATGCAGTGATACCTTTCCGTTCACTACGCGTATTCATCTCCAGGATTAAGCCTGCGGTTTTCTGCGCAGGAGAATAATGCCCAGTTCTTTTAACTGCCGTTCTTCGACCTCGGACGGCGCTCCCGTCAAAGGACAGACGGCGGCGCTGTTCTTGGGGAACGCGATCACTTCCCGTATGCTGTTTTCCCCGGCGAGTATGGATAAAAGTCTGTCTACCCCGAAGGCCACTCCTCCGTGCGGCGGCGCCCCGTATTTGAAAGCGTCCAGGAGAAAGCCGAACCTTTTCTGCGCTTGCTCCGCGTCGATGCCGATAAGCTTGAATATCTTTTCCTGCAGTTCCGGCCGGTGTATCCTGATCGAGCCGGAACCGAGTTCCGTGCCGTTGAGCACCAGATCGTAAGAACGCGAACGCACTTTGTCCGGAGCCGACTCCAGGGAACCGATGTCTTCGGGATGCGGCGATGTGAAAGGATGATGTTCGCTTTCCCAGTGGTTCTCCTCCGTATTGAATTTAAAGAGCGGAAAATCCACCACCCAGGCGAAAGCGAACTGCTCGCCGGTGTCCGGGCGCAGGTCCGGTTTATCGCTGGAGTATTTCTCCTGCGCCTGCGCGTAAGTCAAACGCGGAAAAGGCACTTTTATCTCCACGCCTTTGAGTTCCCGCACGATCTTCTGCATTAACCCTTCGGTCAGGGAAAAAATATCCTCTTCCTGCACGAAAGACATCTCGATGTCCAGCTGGGTGAATTCCGGCTGGCGGTCGGCGCGCAGGTCCTCGTCCCGGAAACATTTGGCGATCTGATAATAACGTTCTATGCCGGAAACCATCAGTATCTGTTTGAACAACTGCGGCGACTGCGGCAGGGCGTAAAACATTCCCTGGTTGACCCTGGAAGGCACGAGATAATCGCGCGCTCCCTCGGGAGTGGATTTAGTCAGGATCGGGGTCTCGCATTCCAGGAAATTTACGGCGTTAAGATACTCCCTGATGATCGTGTAAAGTTTATGCCGGAGCACAAAATTGTCGAAGACCTTCTGCCTGCGCAGATCCAGGTAGCGGTATTTCAGGCGCATCTCTTCGTTTATTTCGCCGGCGTCTTCGATCTCGAAAGGCGGGGTCAGGCTGGCGTTGAGGATCTCCAGCTTTTGTCCCAGGATCTCCACCTCGCCGGTGGCAAGCTTGGGGTTGAGCGTATTCTGCGGCCTGCGGTTGACCCTGCCGGTGACTTTGATCACGTATTCACTGCGGAGTTCCTGCGCCAGCGCGTAAGCTTCCGGCGCCTCTTTAGGTATGAAAACCACCTGCGTCAGTCCGTAACGGTCCCTTATGTCTATAAATATCAGCTTACCGTGGTCTCTCCTGCGCGCCACCCAGCCGCTAAGCGTGGCTTCTTTTCCTTCATCCGCGGCCCTTAATTGCCCGCATGTATGGGTCCTATACATTTCTATTTAACCTTTCTTTGACCGCCTGCAGTATTTTATCCCGGCTTACCGGTTCCTGCGTTCCGTCGGACATATTTTTCATCAATACGGTGCCGCCGCGCAGTTCGTTTTCCCCGATGATCATCACCAGCGCGGCCCCCAGGGAATTAGCCGAACGCAGCGCGCCTTTTATCGACTTGCCTTCGTAATCGGTCTCCGCGGATATGCCGGAGCCGCGTAATTCCGCGAGTATTCTCACGCTTTCCGCGCGCGCCTCCGCGCCCAGCGGGACGACGAAAACCTGCAAACCGCCTGCGGCCGGCGGCTGCGCCTGGGAAACAAGCATAACCCTTTCCAGGCCGAAAGCGAAACCCGCCGCTCCTTTGTCCGGACCGCCGAGTTCGGCGATCAGATTGTCATACCTGCCGCCGGCGCCTATGGCGCTCTGCGCCCCCAGGCCGGGATGGCTGATCTCGAAGACCGTGCGCGTGTAATAATCGAGCCCGCGCACCAGCGAAGCGGAAACCGTATATTTTACGCCTATAGCGTCCAGTCCGGATAATACCGCGTTAAAATGCCCGGCGCAATCCGGGCATAAATGGCTGTTCTGTCCGTTCATCCCGGAAGTTATCCGGCGGCACTCTTCATTCTTGCAATCGAGGATACGCAGGACATTCCCATCCAGCCTTTGCCGGCATTCGGGGCATAACTCTTCCCGTTTATCACGCAGTGAATTCTTAAGCGAATCGGCGAGTTTCTGTTTATCCTGCCTGCAGCCGAGAGAATTAAGCAGTATCTCCTGTCCGCTGACTCCCCAGCCGGATAAGAGTCTGTCTGCCAGGGAAATGATCTCCACGTCCAGCCCGGCGTCCGAAGAACCGAGCGCTTCGCAGCCGATATGATGAAACTGCCGCAGACGCCCTTTTTGGGGCCGCTCGGCGCGGAACATAGGGCCGATATAAAACAATTTCGCGAACCCTGCGCTTTTATCCAGCCCGTTTTCCAAATAAGCCCTGACCACAGACGCCGTGCCTTCCGGACGCAGCGCGTATTTATCCTCGCCGCGCTCGATAAGGAACATCTGCTTGCCGACGATTTCCGTGGAACCGCCCAGGCTGCGGTTATAAAGCGCCGCCTCCTCGATCAGCGGAGTCCTGATCTCGCGGTAATTGTATAATGCGAAAATTTCCCTGCCGGTATTCTCTATGCTCTGCCATAAACGCACTTCTTCCGGCAGCAGGTCTTTGGTTCCCAGTACTTTTTTGAACATAACTAAAGGCGAGGCGGGCTATTTGACCAGTTTTTTCATTTCCAATCCCGGCTTAAAAACCACTACCTTGCGCGGCGGGACCGGGACAGTCTGCCCTGTGCGGGGATTTCTGCCGGTTCTGCTCTTTCTTTCTTTGATCTTGAAGATCCCGAAATTCCTAAGTTCTATCTTCTCTCCGCGCACGAGAGAATCAAGGATGCAATCAAAGGTCTTTTGCACGACCTTCTTTACATCTATCTGTTTCAACTTGGTTTCATCCGAGACTTTAAGAATTATGTCTTTTTTTGTCATAAGACACCTCCGTTTCTTGAATTCAGTATACTACTTTTCGGATAAAACACAATATTTTTTTATCTAACCGTATAGCGGGCAGAAACATATACGTGTAAATCGGGTTCTATGTTCTGGTTTTTAGGTTCTAAAAAGAACACGACGAACCAAATACGGAACGACTCTAAAGTTGTTATGCTTTTACGAAAACCCAGAACCCAACACCCAGAACCGGTTTTGTGCGGTATTTACTGTTTCCTCCAGCCGTAGACCGCCGCGTAGAGATTGAAATGCGTGCGGTCATTGACGACAAACGAGCGCGGCCAGAGATCCGGGGAATTGTTGTCTGAAAGCCCGTATTCCGCGGGGTCAAAATAATATCTAAGGGTTACCTGCGGCCCGTAGAATGCCTTCTCTTTCCTAAAAATCACCGGGTACTGCGAAGCATACAGGGACACTTCACTATAACCGTGCTTTTGTATCTACCATTAACCCGGACTTTGCATTATCACTTGTGTCTAAATTAGAATGTCTTTGTCGACATAAAGATAATTAGGAGACATGATTTTCGCGTCGTCACTTTGACCCTTCACTTCGTTCAGGGGCAGAATGACTGAATTGGTACGGCAATGTTGCATACTGATTATGAAAAGATCAGCTATATTCGCCGTATGTTAATGCGGATTCCGGGTTAAATAATGGACAGGAATTCCTTTAAATTGTATGCCCTGGCGGTTTTTGTCAGAGCGAAAGACTTATCGGCAAAAGATATAACACAGCCGTCAAGTATAGATAATTTCCTGCTTTTATTTAAATCACGGAATCTCTCGATAGAATTAAGCATATTACAATTTGGAGTTTTCGTTAATTTGATCTCGCAGGGCCTGATCACACCGGATTTCTCTTCAATAATTATATCGATTTCCAATCCGTTGTTTGTCCGGTAATAAAACAGCGGCGGGTTTAATCCGAGATTAAAATAATGCTTCAGTATTTCCTGGATCACAAAATTCTCGAAAGTCGCCCCTGCCTGCGCGCCGCGCGTAAGAGCGGTCTTCGATCTATTCCCTATCAAATAATTCACCAATCCGATATCGGTAAAATATACTTTGGGGGATTTTACGATACGACTGCCCAAATTCACATAATATGGCCTAAGAAGGAATATGATCTGCGATACCTCGAGAATCCGGATCCATAGTTTTACCGCCTGAATAGATACACCTAAATCACTGGAAAGGGCCTGATAATTCAAAGCCTGGGATGAACGGGCAGCCAAAAGAAAAAGCAAGTCGCGGAAATGAGTTATTTTCTCCAGCCGATAGAACGGCTGGACGTCCTTTTCTATGTACGTATTGATATATGATCCAAACCAGCGTTCGGGATCGTGATTGGACCTTACCGCCAATTCCGGATATGAGCCGTTAATGCCGCGAAAAAGATAATTCTGCGTCGCGCTCTCCGCTTCCGTGATGGCCATGGGTAAAAGATGGAAGATCGCGGCTCTGCCTGCCAAGGTCTCCCGCAGGTCCCGGATCATCGTGAATTGCTGCGAGCCGGTGAGTATGAACCGCCCTCTCTTTTGCGACTTATCCACTCGTATTTTAATATAAGGCAAAAGCTGCGGGGCGTATTGAATTTCATCTATGATAAGCGGTTCTTTATATTCATCGAGAAAAAGCTCCGGGTCATCCTTGGCAAGCCTCAGATCGCGCGGATCATCTAAAGAAACATATCTGTGCGTTTTTTGAAAAAGATGTTTGAGAAGGGTGGACTTCCCTGTCTGGCGCATTCCGGTCAGGATCAAGACCCGGAATTGGCCGGAGGCCTTTTTAAGAGCGGATTCCATATCCCGCGGGTAATATCGCATACTAAAATAATACAATACAAATATGATTTGTCAAGTTAATTATGTATTTCCAGTTCGCGCCTCATCATTCTTGCCTCGCGATTCAAAGGTGCCATGGCTGTCAGGCCGTGGGGCTCCATTTAAAGTTAACAAGATCGCTGAATGGCACTTCCTGAATTCTATCTGCCAATTGAACATTAGCTTCTGAAAGCGACACAACAAACCCTTTATCCACCTTCTCGGAAAATGAAGCTCCCCGGCCTGTAAAGTCCGGGGTTTCTCTGCTGCTTGAGCTAAATTCCTCCGAAGCAGTTACCCTCTTTGTTCAGCGATACCTTTCCGTGTTCACCCTGCGTATTCATCCCGTGGTCTTCTGCGTAGGAGAATAAAACGGGTTATGGGGCCTCGAAAAAACCATTAAGAGATGGATTCCCCTCCTGCTACGTCATCCTGAACGCAGTGAAGGATCTCATTATCATCGGAGATTCTTCGGCCCGTCGACTCCGTTTATAATGAGTCTTACGTCCGGTTCAAGATAGGCGCTAAAAAACCGCTCCGGGCAGGCTCTGCGGCCTCAGAATGACGCAATCGGAACGTTTTCGGCAGACTGCTAAATACTTAACGACTCTAAAGTTGTTATGCTTTTACGAAAACCCAGGACCCAACACCCAGAACCGGTTTTGTACGATATTTACTGTTTCCTCCAGCCGTAGACCGCCGCGTAGAGATTGAAATGCGTGCGGTCATTGACGACAAACGAGCGCGGCCAGAGATCCGGGGAATTGTTGTCTGAAAGCCCGTATTCCGCGGGGTCAAAATAATATCTAAGGGTTACCTGCGGCCCGTAGTAAGGCAATACCGGGGAGATCTTATACGGACGATAGTTTGAAACAGGCCTGCGGAATAATGCCTGCTGGAGCTTTTTGTCCAGACTCAAACTGAATTTATCATCGGCTTCTATGGTCAATCTTTTCACATACGAAGAACAACAGTCCTGATGCGAACAGTCGAAGATGACCGAAGTATAAACCGGGATGCTGCCGTCTTCTATCTCAAAAATGTGAGTGACCTGTTCCGATATGATACAGGTGTTCAATTGGACGTTGGCGTCAGCCGACATAGTCCCGAGTGTCCCCTGCCAGATTATAGTCACTCCCTGCACGTTACCATCGCTGTATTCTTCCGGAGCGGCGGCAAGCCCGGCATCTTTAACCGCCGTTAATTTTTGCGCGAAATTATCGGAGTTCACATCCCAATAACAAAGCGGCGGATACGCACGCGTGCTATATATCTTGGATACCAGCGTTCCCACCTGCGCCCAAACATAGCCGCCGGCAGGAGGTTCCAGCCCATCCGGGCCTTGAGGATTAAAGAGATCGACCATCGTAAAAGTCCATTCCTTGGAGGCGCAGCGCCCGTTCGTGTCACAGGCGGTAAAAACCGCTTCATGCCTGCCGACCGATAAAGGCTGCGATGGTGTGCAATACGCCTCGCCACCCTGCGTATCGTTATCTTCCAGAAAAGACCTCGTAAGCGTTTGCGCGGAACCGTCCAGATCTATTCGTAATGATTCCAGTTCAATATCCGCGTCCTCCTGCGCGCGCGCCCTGCCGTAGATCGACGGTTGAGAATAGGAAATACTTCCCTGCGGGTGCCAAATTTCGATCACCGGACCGTCAAAAATACTCTCTACTACTAAACTGATTTCTTCGGAACTAACACCTGCCGGATTGACCGCTTTAATATGCAATTCGAATTTTCCCTGGCCGGGCAAAACCACTTGCGCGGCAAACTCCGCCACCGGAGAAGCTGCCTGTTTAGGTTGCCAGAGATCCGAAGGCAGCATCGGGAATTCCTGCGCGGGATAGGACTCATCGCTTTCGGCATTCTCGATATTGACTACCAACTTAGTATCTGCCGGCAAGTACTCTTTAAATAATTTGCCTTTAAGCGTAACTGCGCCTTCGCTAATCTCGATTTCGCTCTGTCCGGGCTCATCTAATTCCAACACCGGGACATCGGAATCCAGAAATTTCAGCACAGGGTCCTCTTTTTGCAAAGCGATGTTCGTAGGTTCCTTCCAATGGACGGACTTTATGTAAATAATATTTTTTGTTGATATACAATTCGTACCTAACTGACTTTTTGCATGAACTACAGAATCTCCTAAACTCCACCCTTGAAATAATATTAAATTTAACAAACTACCATGTTCTCCCACTACAATAGAATAATTAGTCTTATCCGATTGAGGTATACTGTTTAAATATTTTAAGAAGCCACTTCCCAAGGTAGAATTATCCATATCCTTGACCGCATACCCTTGAAAATCAATCTCCAACAAATTACTAAATAAGGCTTCAAGGCCGCTGTAGTTTAAAGTAACGATATACGCGCTCGGCCCCAGGAAAGTGCTCCAGCCTAATTGAGGTATCAGCCCCAGGCCATCAGCTACCGTAGATAAAGGCGTGCCCAGGTTAGGCACGCCTACCAGGATCAATTTCTGGACAGCGGCAAGGGAAGATGTAGCCAGATAATAACGCGCGGCCAGGCCGCCCATAGAATGGGCCACAATATTCAGTTGATCGCAATAGAGCCCGTATTGCGCTGAAGAAAGCAGTTCATCCACCTTCAAGGCGAGTTTATCAGACCAGCCGCGGTTATTGCCTTGAGGATTAAGTTTGCCTGCGGGATAGGTATCGATGGAGCCGTTGGGGTCCTGGAAATCAAGCGTCTCCAGGTAATTGCCGAGCGGCTGGTAGGCGCTGAAATACTGCTGCAGGCCTCCGATCACTCCCTGCCAGTCCGCGGAACTGCCGTTGGCGAACCCGTGCAGAAAAAGCACCGGCGCAGGTTTATAGGCGCGGCTATCCTGCCAGCTATCCAGCACCTGCGCATACGCGCCACATTCAAAAAACAGACAGGCGAGGAACAGGCATACCCGGCTAATCGTTTTTCGCGCCATAATCATCTGCCGCGGGATAACGGCACCCGTTTTCATCCGCTTTAGGCGGACTTATTCTTGCCCCGCAAACAAAGATACCGCGGACACCTTACCGACTGTTTTCAGCGTCTTGACTTCAATACGGTCTTCCTGACCAATTCCCCGTTCTTTCCGTAATACTCAAAGACATCCGCTTTGCCGTCGCCGTTGCTGTCATAATCTATCTCGACCAAGCGCTGGTTCACGTCCCGGTGTATCCATTTATCGGTCTTCCCGTCATTATTTTCATCCACTTCCATCACAGGAAGCCTGCCTAAGTTATGTTCTCTCGCGATCCGGCTTAACGGCTGAAAACAAAGCATCCCGGCGAACCACAAGAAAACAATGATCAACATTTTCAACTTCTTCAGTTTTCCTTCTTCTGTTCCCTGCCACTTTTTCTGCGCGCGCGTATAACACCAGCCGAAGAATGCCCCCACGGCTATCGCCAGGCCGAGCCCCCAAAAAGCCGTCCCATTCCGCAGCGTATAGAAAAAATACGACGCGATCCCCCCCCAGGTCTTAGCCACGCTATCGTAATGCGGAAGGACCATCAATAAAGAGATAAATACCGAATACAACCCGCCCAGAAAAGACAATCCGAATTGCAGAGCCGTTTTTTTGAAAGCGCCGTTAAAGTTCATTTTTATTCCTCCCCGGTTGACCTGGCTAAAGTATTCCTTTAGATTAGCGTCTTAATTCCTGTTTAGTCCTTTGTTTCAGTTTGCCGTTTTTATCATAATACTCAAAAACATCCGCTTTTCCGTCGCCGTCTGTGTCATAATCTATTTCGCGTAAGTTGTCATACCTATCATGATGTATCCATTTATCTGGCTTTCTATCCCCATTCATATCTACCCATCCAATATATTCCTGGGGGTTGCTTAATCCTTCTACAAAATGATAAACCGGCACCAACAAGAGTATCCCGAGAACCAACAAGCCGAGGTTAAAAACAAATTTTATGCGCCGGATATTCTTTTCCGGTAACGCCGGCTGACGGTTCTTTATGCAGAGAAACCACTTGGCGCAGATAATACCAAGGACAATCGCGATGAGCGCGCCCAGCAGTATCGTCCCGTTCAGAAAGGAGAAAAACATAAGCAGCAGGGCCATACCCAGCGCCTCTAAAAAATAACCTTTCGGAAAAGGAATGAATATCGCCAGAAGAAAAACCAGGTACATTCCCCCTAAAAAACACAACCCGAATTGCGCTGCCGTCTTCCTGAAACCCGTATCCGGAGTCATTTAAATTTCTCCTCGTTCAATCCCGAATTTAGACGCAATTGGCTATAACTTATCCTGGAATATATCGTTCCCCCGCTAAAATAGATCTTCTTTTCCATTTCGACAGGCAGATATATTTTGCCCGGGAGCTCACCCACTTTGAGCGTCTTTATCGACTGCCAGAGCTTCATTCCCACGCCCTCTTCCACGGGAGTGTAAATATCATAGGTCATAACCACTCCCCGGCGGTAATCCACGCGCAGCAGCAATTTAGAATAGAGCGCGTTTTTTTTCAAAGGCGCCGCCTCCAAGCCGATGATCAGGTTAAGCGGGTCGCTTGCCTGCAGGCTTAAGTCTACCTTATGCCCGGAAAGGAACGCCTCCGGGCAATAACAGATATTCAGCAGGTTTATATCCGCTCCCGCCTCTGCGAATTCTCCCTGTAAATCGGCTTCATTCCGCTGCGAGCCGGAGATGAAGATCAATTTGCCGGCGTTTACTATCAATGTCTCTTCCGGCATGCCGGTGGCGGAAGGTTTAGCGTAGGTATCGGTGCGTTCTTTATCGGGCGATTTAAAATAATACCGGCAATATTTAACGGTATTGCCCCTGGACAGCCCGGTGCGCGATTCAAAACGCATCTGCGCGCTGAAATCGGTTATTCCCTGGTAATTCAATTTGATTTTATTCAGCACTTCTTCGATGGTCGGCTGAATGGTCCGGCAGCGAACTGCCTTTTCGCTGCTTAATCCGGCACGATCACGCACCTGACAGCGGATGTTGAATTCTCCCGCGCGGTCGCAGGGAGACTGCCAGAGATATACCGGATCGGCCCCCCAATCTTTCGCAACGCTTTCATTGACCAGAAACCGGTATTGCAGCGGTCCGCCTTCCGGGTCAAAGGCGCAGACGCTGACGCGCACTTTCGCAGACACCAGGAATTCCGTGTTCTGCTCCGGGATGACCGCTTTTATTACCGGCGCGCGGTTGGCGGGCCGGGACAAAGGAAAAAGGGAAATATTATAACTGTGCGAACGGCCGCAGGAAACATTCAGCATCCCTTGATATTGCCGGTAGCCCTGGACGCGGCATTCGATCCGGTAAATACCTCCGGGCAAAAGCGACTCGATGCGAAAAGCTCCGTCCGCGCCGCTTGCCGTGGAGACCCGCACTTTCTTGCGTAACAACGGAAAATCCTGCAGAGAAACTATCGCCGCGGCAACCGGTTTCCCCGTCAAACTATCTCTTACTTTACCTTGTATGATTGTTGTCCCGTTAGCACAGGCATCCGGGAGCGGGAAAAGAACCGGCAGCAGCAGAAAAATAAACAATAATCCGGCTTTTCTTAATGGAATGATTTTAATACCTCGTTGGTCAACGTAAACTGCCGTTACTGGCATATTCAACCGGATGAGATATTATTATCCTAACTCTATCAAATACAACGGGTTTGTCAAGGGGAAATGTAAAAACTGGTTCTGGATGCTGGAATATAAAAAAGTCCATGGTCCACAGACCACAGTCCATAGTTATGGAACCCCACGGCTTCACAGCCGTTGTACCTTTCAATGCCCTTATAGACGGAACTGATCCCGGAAATGAATTGAATTGTTGTCCACTTGAACAGTCATCCTGAACGCAGTGAAGGATCTAAAATCTGATTCCTACTCTTCTTAAAGATCAGCAAGCCGCCGGAATTATCCCGAAATAATTCACGATAACCGTAAAAGCACAAAATTAATGAAACGGTTTATTTTTTAAAGATTTCTCCCAAACGCTCATCCAGTAAAATTGCTGAATTATAACAATGATGATTGACCAAACAAATCCATGCATCCCATCACGGTAACCTTTCTTTCGGAAATAATTTTTATAGAAAAGCTTAAACGAACGAATTATGAGAGAACACCTGATTTCTTTCCAAACTGTCTTTGGATGTTTCTTTATGTATGCTTCAGCCAATATCTCGGAATAATACAAATTTTTTCTAAGCAAATAGGTGATACTTTCAGCCGGAAAATGCAAAACCGGAGCATCGATTCTCCCGACCTTACCATCAATTTTATAAACTTCGACAGTATCTCCAATATATTCCAATTTACCTTTTTGATACAATTTCATTTGATAATCAGAAGCCCCACCCCATTTAATCGGCTTTCCCACAAGGTGATTTAAGCGAAAAATCTGAAACCCGGCATATTCCTGCTGATTATTTATTCTAAGTTGGATTTCGTCGCGAGTCGAATCAGGGATAATTTCGTCAGCGTCCATTTGCAAAATCCACATTGATTTTGCAAGGGCGGCGCCTATTTCCCTTTGATAATTAAAATTACCGTCAGAACGATGTTGAATAAGCAAGGCTTTGGACTTTCTGACAAATTCAGAAGTACCATCAGTACTCATATCATCAACGACAACTATTTCATTTGCCCAGGCATGCTTCTCCAAAAAACTCTTTATCCTCTCAACTTCGTTTTTAACAACGACAACAATGCTTATAGATGACATTCTGCCTCCTTTGTAACTTTTTTCATTATTGTGGCGAGAATTAAGCAGGGGAATTCTTTAGACATGTGGTTGACCGTGTATTTCAGGGCTATTGCCCGTATCCGTTGCGGTCATGCCCAGAAGTATCCAGAACAGCGCCGAGAGTTGAAGAGAATAAAGCTGTGTATCAAAAAAACTATGCGTCAGAAACCCTGCGCACCCTGCAATAAGCGCCGCCCTCACGACATCCCTTGAACGCCGGACTCGGTTCCAAGCATATACGAAGACAGATCCAATAAAAGCGAGAAAAGCCAACAAGGAAAACACCCCCGACTCCACCCACCTCTGCAGGGGACACGTATTTTCCTAGTTCTTCAAACGATTTTAAATTGGCCCATTTTGCGCATAACTGTTAACTGCAGGTGTGGGTGGCGACGGGGGGG
>Ga0074199_1001470_pt1 | contig 20286 bp, 15 predicted proteins | sample EPASupsiteSAE347_FD_64528 | JGI IMG/M metagenome (GOLD analysis project Ga0074199, IMG submission 64528) | Bioremediated contaminated groundwater from EPA Superfund site, New Mexico - Sample SAE3-47 | ecosystem: Environmental > Aquatic > Deep subsurface > Groundwater > Contaminated ...
TGGATGTATCACAGTATGTACTTTTTGTCCAGCTTTGTAACATATTGATATTATTATTTTTATGCTTTGATACCCATCAGAAGGTAGTCTTGTTCCGTGAAAAACCTAAGTTGTCCCAGTATAGCTATCGAGTCGTCTTATCGCACGCGGAAACGATCTTCACCGATCGCCCGACGGGGCGGAGCATCACTTCGGCGGTTCTTTTTCCACGTGGTGGGGATATTGTTGGGGATGCTGTTTTCATGCAAGAAAAAAGGACTCAACCGATCTGGCTAAGTCCTTGATTTTTTCAGGTGGAGGGCGACGCGGGGATCGAACCCGCGACCTTTGGTTCCGGAGACCAACGCTCTATCCACTGAGCTAGCCGCCCTCGGTTCTCAAACACGGGGGCAGGACGCAACCCCGTGAGATTGTGCTCTCGGTAGCACAGGAGAGGCGTCCTTGTCAATGTATTCCTGGAGGGCTGACCCTGGTGGCGGGTGGGTGTGCAAGGGCCGGGGCATCTCTTCCCACGCCGGACCTCCCGGCGTGGCGCGGATTTCACGCGGCGGGGTGCTGCTTCGTGTGCAACGGCACACGGACCGTGATTCTCTCGCCCGGCTTTCTGCCTGCGAGCGCCTTTTCGAAGGATGGATACCTGGCGTCGACGCCGTACACGAAACGGCGCGTCCGGGGTGGCAATTCCGATCTTTGATCGTCGCGGGTCGTGGTTCGAACGCTGAATTCGATGGTCACCATCATGCATTCCTTGACCTTTTGAATCATTCTTCTTCTCTCGCGTTGATTAGTCTCAAGCAAGGTTCAAACCTCCGCCTTCAGGCGGATAGATTTATCATTTCATCTGTGGTACCCATAGCCCCCGAAAGGAGCGCAGAATGGACTATCGCTATGGGAGTCACACTGTCTTCAACATTGAGTACCATTTTGTGTGGGTGACAAAGTATCGTTACCATGTGTTAACGGGGGATGTCGGCTTACGAGTCAAGGAGTTAGTCTGCCAGACCTGTGACGCTTTCGAAATCCGGATCATTAGCGGTGTGGTCAGCAAAGATCATATTCACATCTTCGTGTCTGCTCCTCCGACGATGGCTCCAAGCGAAATCATGAGACGGATCAAAGGGAGGACTTCTGCCAAATTGTTCGAGGAATTTCCCGTGATCAAAAAAAGATATTGGGGACGGCACTTTTGGGCCAGAGGATATTTCTGCGCTACATCGGGACAGGTCACCGATGAGATGATTCAAAGTTATCTCGAACATCATTTCGAACCGAATCCCGATGATAAGTTTAAGATGGACTCATAAAAACGGGTCTTTCGACCCGTATCCTTGCTTTCAGCAATTAATGCAAACCCTCCGGCTTTCAGCCGGTGGTTGTTTAGTTCGCTCTATCCGGTCTGCAAGCTAACTCTACGGCCGAATATGTCAATAAGGCTTGCCCAATTCGGAAATTGGCGATAAGCAGTAGTGCGGCGGCCGCAGGGTGCAGTCCTGCCGCATGCGGCAAGGGCAGGCCGGTATCGGGCGACATCTTTTTGCCGCACTTTCGCGGACTCGCGGCAAACCCGCCGGCCACGGGGGAACCGGGAGATTTACGGCCATTCCTGAAAATCCCCACGGGCCTGGCTTGAATTCCAGGGGTGCTTGCATCTATCGGGAGGCGATTCCACCGGTCACGGCGACCGGGCAGCAGACTGATATGAACCCAGAGAAGCCAACGCCACACACTTTTGAGATTCTATCGAGGGTTCGCGGCCTCGTGCACGGCGTTTTCACCCGCCACGGGGGTGTCAGCCGGCCGCCTTATTCCACTCTCAATACGGCGTGGAACAACGGCGATTCTCCGGATGCCGTGCGGGAGAACCTTCTCCGGGTGCGGAACGCGCTCGCTCTCGACCGGCTGGTCGCAAGCCCGCAGGTCCACGGCGATACGATTCATTCGATCGAGGAGGAAACCCTCGATCGTGCCGAGGAACGGTTCCCGATTCTCGTGACGCCTCCCGGCGACGCCCTCGCCACCAGCCTTCGGGGAGTCGGCCTCGTCATCAAGATTGCCGACTGTCAGGCTATCTTCCTGGTGGACCCCGTGCGGGGAGTCATCGCCAACGTCCACAGCGGATGGCGCGGGAGCGTCCTGAACCTGGCCGGGAAAACCGTAGGGTTCCTTCGAGACCGCTTCGGATGTCGCCCCGGAGACGTCCTGGCCGCCGTGAGCCCATCTCTCGGACCGTGCTGCGCGGAGTTCAGGAATTACCGCGATGAACTGCCCGAGGCTTTTATTCCATTCCAGGTGAAACCCCTGTACTTTGACTTCTGGACGATCACTCAACGCCAGTTGACGGAGGCGGGGATCGAACCCGAACACATTGAAATTGCCGGACGGTGCACCGTCTGCGAAACCGGGGATTTCTTCTCTTACCGCGGAGAAAAGCCCTCGACGGGGCGAATGGCCGCGGTTGTTGGCCTCAAAACGGATTTCGGGGAATGACCTCCATGCCAAAATTCACCGAAGACGCCCGAGTGATCGACCAACGGGCAGTGGCGTTTGAAACCCACCTGCTGCGGCTCCGCTCGCCCCGGATTGCCGGGTGTGCGCGCGCGGGGCAGTTTGCGATGCTGCAGGTGCGGGATGGTCCGGACCCGCTCCTTCGGCGTCCATTTTCGTTCCACAGGATACATCCCGACGACGAGACCATAGAGATCCTCTACCGCGTGGTAGGCCGTGGCACCTGGCTGCTTTCCCATTGTGCGCCCGGAACGAGGTTGAATCTCCTCGGTCCTCTCGGGAACGGCTTCGATCCGCCTCCCGAGGCAAGCGGTCCGGCCGTGCTCATCGCCGGGGGCATCGGCATCGCCCCCCTGTTCGAACTCATCGTCCGGCTCGGTCGGGCTTTCGAAGGCGGTCCAAAGGGATCTCTTCGTCTTTTCTACGGGGCCAGGACGGCGGCGGAACTTCTTCCTCCCGGCTTTTTCGAGGGGTTGGGGGCGACGATCCACTGGAGCACGGACGACGGGAGCTTCGGTTACGAAGGCCGCGTCACCGAGCTATTTCAGGACACGATGGAGCAGGAGGGTCTCCGGCCTGGAGCGGTCTATTCCTGCGGCCCGCTCGCCATGCAGGTCCATGTCGCTCGGTGGGCTTTGGCATGCGGCGCGCCCGCTCAACTGTCGCTTGAATCGCTTATGGCCTGCGGGGTCGGCGCGTGTCTCGGCTGCGCCCTCCCCGCGCCCGGCGCGGATGATCCGGCGTCGGACCATTACGTGCATGTTTGCAAAGACGGCCCTATTTTTACGGCAGGATCCATACAATGGCACAAAATACAGGTACGGCGGGCGCACCCCCCGATCTTTCTGTACAGCTAGGACCGCTCCGGCTCAAAAACCCCGTGATGGCGGCTTCCGGCACCTTCGGCTACGGGGAGGAGTACGCGGATTTCGTCGATGTGGAGCGCCTCGGAGCCATCGTCGTGAAGGGCGTCTCGCTCCATCCGCGCCCGGGCAATCCACCGCCGCGTCTGGTGGAGACGCCCGCCGGGATGATCAACGCTATCGGGCTTGAAAACGTGGGACTCGAAAGCTTCCTCGATACGAAGCTGCCCTACCTGAGGGCGCGCGGAGCAACGGTTGTCGTCAATATATTCGGCAACATCCTTGAAGAATACGGAGAGCTTGCCGCACGCCTGGACGGGGTTGCCGGCGTCGCGGCGCTGGAGATCAACATCAGTTGCCCCAACGTAAAGCAGGGGGGGATGGTTTTCGGGACGGACCCCGTCATGGCGGCGAAGGTCGTCCGAGCGGTCCGGTTCGCCACGTCCCTTCCCCTCATCACGAAGCTCACTCCCAACGTGACTCACATCGGGGACATCGCAAAAGCCGCGGTCGATGCGGGAACCGACATGATTTCCTGCATCAACACGGTGGCGGCCATGGCCGTGGACGTTTTCACCCGCCGTCCGAAGCTCGCCAACGTCATCGGAGGTCTTTCCGGACCCGCAGTCAAGCCCATCGCACTCCGTTGCGTCTACGAAGCGGTCAAGGCTGTGACGTGTCCGGTCATCGGTCTTGGGGGCATCGCCTGTGCAGAGGACGCTTTGGAATTCCTCCTCCTCGGGGCTCGCGCCGTTCAGGTGGGCACGGCCAACTTCGTGAATCCACGGGCAACTCTGGATGTTCTGGAGGGGATGGAACGGTTTCTCCGCGTCGAAAAGTTGCAGAGCATTGAAGCCTTCATCGGCAGTCTCGATACGGAGTGCGTCTTCCCCTTTGCGGAAAGAACGTGCGATGCGGGTGATGCTGCCTGATCACGGGCGCATCGATCTCCCTCCCATGGGCGGCTCGATTCCAGAACTCTACCTGGCGGCCACTACCCTGATCCAGCGCGGCAAGGCCGCAACCAAAGAAGAACAACGCACCGCGGAGAACGAAGGGATTGCTGCGAGAACAACAAGTTGCATACAGTTCTCGGGAAGATTCCAGGAACCTGCAGGTTGGTTGTACAGGGGGCGAGGGGCCCCGCCTTCCTTTCCATGGCCGGTAGGGTGGCGCCCGCGGCATTTCTTCGAGTCGGTTTCCGTGACGGATTCGTTCGCGATTTTGACGCTCGTGTACGAGTGGGCTTTTCGGGCGTTGTGGCGAAGTTTTCGACATCTTTAGTCGTCGCATTCCCTGGATTCCCTCATATCCGTGTATGCCCTGGCGGATTCGGCAGCCACTCGATTTACCTGCAACAGTGGTAGAGACAGGAAAAGAAATGAGGATCGATCCGGTGACTGGAGTGGCCGAGATGGTTATATTCTTTACATATGATCCCTATGAGCCCGAACGGGTTTGTCCCACGACACGATGGAGCGGAGGCAAGAGAATCCGTTGGCATTCGCTTTGCAACATTGGGCTGGCGAAAACGCCGCATCGAGTCCCCTTTCAACCCCAGAGGCGGCTTGTTCCTGTCCGGTCGCTCGATAATGAAACGAGCCGTGGACGATAACGATTCTGATATGGGTGCGGGGAATAGTCCGTTTTTTCTCTTTGAATGGAACTGCGACCCGGCGAACGGAGCGGCGGAAACGCCAACGCGGCGCGTGGGAACGTCTGGTTGCCTCTGGTTGGGATCGTGGTCCGCGAAGGCGAATCTTTGTCGATCCGAGGAGGGGTGGATGCTTGCGCTTATCGGGGCGAGGCCGGCAAGCAGCCGTGAAACGGGAGTTGTTGTAAAGATTCAATCCAGTTGGAGAATATTTATTGACAAATTCGAACGAGCCGTGCTAGGGAAATCCAAAATCCAAAATCCAAGGACAGGAAGTGTGGAATATTCGTAGGCTATAGTTAGTTCAATAGAGATATCGGTTTGCAATTCAAGTTTGCAAATCGAGGGATCGAATGGTTGACGCCGGGAGAACGCCCGGAACCAGGGCAAAGCAGGAATGTGCGTCCTGATGATCGGAGCAGAGTCGTGTCTCTGCGATGCAAGGGTCTGTGATCTATTGGTAATGAGCCTTGTAAGCGAGTTGGCGGAGCTTTAGGATGTTGGCGCGCGAGATCGCATCGGCGGATTTACGCCGATCATGCCCAGCGCTCTTTTCTTGCTTTCTGCATTGTCGCCTCAAGCAAGAGTGTTCCAATCCCGGCGCATCCGGCGCATCCGGCGCATCCGGGGAACCGGGGAACCGGGGAACCGGGGAACTGGGGAACTGGGGAACCACCCTTCTTGCGAAGGAGCAAGGAATTGCTTAAAATGGCGAGCCTGAGTCGAGAAGCCGGCTGCAGGCCAAGGTTTTTACGCCTGCGGCGCGACCTGCCGCCGGGGTGCGCGGGTTCGACTGGCTGCGACTGCAAGGGAATGGATATTTCCATGCGAATCCACGGTTTCCCGCAGGGACTTTTTGCATCTGCAAGGAGAGGCGCGCCATGAAGTTCATCGATCTCGATGCTCAGCAGAAAAGAATCAGGACTCCCATCGACGCCGGCATTCGACGAGTGCTGGACCACGGCCAATACGTGAACGGACCCGAGGTGAAAGAACTGGAGGAAACCCTGGCGGGCTATGCGGGGGTGAAGCACGCCGTCGGCTGCGCTTCCGGAACCGACGCCCTCCTCATGGCGCTCATGGCCTATGGCGTGGGACCCGGCGATGCCGTTTTCACGACGCCCTTCACCTTCATCGCAACGGCGGAGGTCATTACTCTGTTGGGGGCGACTCCGGTATTCGTGGACATCGATCCCCGCACCTTCAACCTGGACCCGGCCAGGCTCGATCCTGCAATCCATGCCGTGAAAGCGGGCGATTCATCCATTCACGCGCTGCCTTCCTGCGGCAGCGCGCGCGCCGCCCGCGATTCGGCCCTCTCTCCCCGGGGGATCATAGCCGTCGACCTCTTCGGCCTGCCCGCGGATTACGATGCCATCAGGGCTGTCGCGCGGAGTCATGGTCTTTTCGTAATAGAGGATGCGGCGCAGTCCTTCGGCGCCGAGTACAACGGGAAGAGAGCCTGTTCCCTTGCGGACATCGCCTGTACGTCGTTTTTCCCTGCCAAGCCCCTCGGGTGCTACGGGGATGGGGGAATGTGTTTCACGGATGACGGCGACCTGGCCCGATTGCTCAGATCGCTTCGGATGCACGGGATGGGCGACGATCGATACGAAAACGTCCGCATCGGTATGAACGGGCGGCTGGATACCATCCAGGCTGCGATTTTGCTTGCTAAATTCGAGGTTTTTCCGGAGGAAGTCCTCTCGAGGCGGAAGGCCGCGGCGCGGTATGGGGACGCCTTCGCCGGCGAGCTTTCAGGATCTTCTTCGCTTGCGTTGCAGACCGTTCCCGGCGGGATCGAGTCGGTGTGGGCGCAGTACTCCATCCTGGCCCGCGACACGGAGTGCCGGGATGCAACCCTGAAGGCTTTGAAAGATGTCGGGGTTCCAACGGCAATCCATTACCCGAAGCCGTTGCACTGCCAGCAGGCCTTTGCGTCTCTCTGCTACCGCAAGGGGGATTTTCCCGTAAGCGAAACCCATGCGGAACGTATTTTCAGTATCCCCATGCACCCTTACCTCGATGGTGAAACCCAGCAGCGAATCGTCGAGGTCATCTGCCGCGCATGCGGTTTGTGAGCGCGCGTCAAACGGGATGAAACGATGCGCCGAGGGATGGTTTGACTTTCGCGTTGCGTTGCGCTATTCTGTAAAGAACTGTTGGGCATGTCATGGCTGAGTGCATACGGATGGCGATTCTATCTGCCTGCTGAAACTGGACTTCGCAAAAATTACGAAATATCGCAAATTTCACAAGAACGTAATGTGTTCGGGTCTTGATGGCTTGTAATGATTCTCTCCATGGATTCGATCCGGGGGGTGCTCCATACAAGTGTCGGCAACCGGCTGGAATGTGCCGGGGTAACCGAGTTGGCGGAGCTGTAGCTTCAAATCTGCGTGTGCTGTCAATCGTCAATCCAAAATCTGCAACCTCGATCCCGAATCACCGTTTTTCCCGATTCACGAAAGCGAGCGCCTGGTATGCCACAGCATGAGAATCCGGAGAATTCCATAACCTGTATCGTGACGGGCGGCGCCGGTTTCATCGGAAGCACGTTTGTGCTGTCGACGCGTGCTCGGGGAGACGCCCGCGTCGTCAACCTGGACTGTTTGACGTATGCGGCCAATCCGATGAACCTGGCATCCCTTGAAGGAGATCCCGGATACATTTTTGTCCGGGGAGACATTGCAGATCGTCGTCGGGTGCGATCCCTTCTGGAGGAACACAAACCTTGCGCCATCGTGAATTTTGCAGCCGAATCACACGTGGATCGGTCCATCGACGGCCCCGAGGATTTCATCGGCACAAACCTCGTCGGCACCTTTCATCTCCTGGAGGAAGTGAGGCGCTACTGGGTGGACCTCCCTGCAGAAAGCCAGCGAACGTTTCGCTTTCTGCACGTTTCGACGGACGAGGTGTACGGTTCTCTCGGGCCGGAAGATGCCGCATTCAACGAGAAGACCGCGTATGCGCCCAACAGCCCGTACTCGGCTTCCAAGGCGGGCAGCGACCACCTGGTGAGAGCCTACCGGCATACCTACGGACTGCCGACCCTCATCACGAATTGCTCCAACAACTACGGGCCGCGGCAGTTTCCCGAGAAGCTGATCCCTCTGGTCATTTTGAACGCCCTGAAAGGAAAGCCGCTTCCCGTCTACGGGAAGGGTGAAAACGTGCGCGACTGGCTCCACGTGGAAGACCACTGCGACGCGCTTCGCCTGGTGTTGCGGAACGGTCGGGCGGGCGAAACATACAACATTGGCGGGCGGTGTGAGTTGACCAACCTGGATGTCGTCAAGGCTGTTTGCAGGCTCATGGACGAGGTCTGCCCCCATTCGCCCCACGTTCCTCACGAAGCGTTGATTTCGTTCGTCAAAGACCGTCCGGGCCACGACCTCCGTTACGCCGTGGACTGTGCAAAGATTGAAAAGGAACTGGGGTGGCGGCCGCAGCATTCGTTTGAATCCGGCCTGTCGGACACCATCCGGTGGTACCTCGACAACGAAGAGTGGGTCGACGCGATCGAAACCAAAGCGTACCGGGAATGGATCGAACGGCACTACGGCGACCGTCGGGGCAACCTGATTTGTAAAGAGGAGTCGATCGAGACTCCGGAGAGGCATGGAGAACAGTGAACCCGAACGTCGTTTCAAGCACGCCTTCGCCTCAAGCTGCTTCCGCCGGGCGTAAATGGAAGGGAATCATGCTTGCGGGCGGCGCCGGGACCCGCCTCTACCCCATCACCAAGGTGGTCAGCAAGCAACTTCTCCCGGTCTACGACAAACCCATGATCTACTACCCGCTGTCGGTCCTGATGCTGGCGGGAATCCGGGACATACTCGTCATTTCCACGCCGGAGGACACGCCCAGATTTGCAGCCCTCCTGGGAGATGGAAGTCAATGGGGCGTGCGATTCGCTTACGAGGTGCAGCCCAATCCCGGCGGTTTGGCCCAGGCGTTCGTCATCGGGCGGGAGTTCATCGGGAAGGACCATGTCTGCCTGGTTCTTGGGGACAATATATTCCACGGCCACGGGTTTCAAGGGGTTCTGGCCGAAGCCGTACGCCTGGAGAAGGGCGGCCTGGTTTTCGGGTATTGGGTGAGGGACCCCGAACGGTACGGGGTCGTGTCCTTCGATGAATCCGGACGAGTATTGGACATCGAAGAAAAGCCCGCGCAACCGAAATCGAACTACGCCGTCCCCGGCCTCTATTTCTATGACAACACGGTTGTAGATGTTGCATCGCGGCTCGAACCGTCCCCGCGCGGGGAACTGGAGATCACCGACGTGAACAAGATCTACCTCAAGCGAGGGGATCTCAGGGTCCAGACCCTTGGCCGCGGGTTTGCGTGGCTCGATACCGGGACCCACGATTCGTTGCTCGAAGCCAGTTCCTTCATAGAGACCATCGAAAAACGGCAGGGCCTCAAAGTGGCGTGCGTCGAAGAGATCGCCTACAGAATGGGATACATTGACGGCGCGCAGCTTCGGACGTTGGCCGAAGCTCTATCGAAGAATGAATACGGCTGCTATCTGCAACGCCTTTTGAAGGAGGACGGGAAGGAATGCAGGTGATCGAGACCGACCTGCCCGGAGTTGTCCTGGTGGAACCGGCCGTCTTCGAAGACGGCCGCGGATATTTCCTGGAAACCTACCATTCGCATCGATACGCCGAGAACGGACTTCCTTCCGCATTCGTTCAACAGAACCTCTCTTTTTCCAAACGCGGCGTACTGCGTGGGTTGCATTACCAGTTGGGCCGCCCGCAGGGCAAGCTGGTAATGGTTGCTCGGGGGGAGATCTTTGATGTTGCCGTCGACATAAGGAAGAATTCTCCGACATACGGGCGGTGGACGGGTGCTACGCTCTCCACGGCCAACTGCCGGCAGATTTACATCCCCGAGGGTTTCGCTCACGGTTTTTGTGTGACCGGCGAATCGGCGACGATCGTTTATATGTGCACCGACTTTTACGCTCCCGCGGAAGAGCGGGGCATTCGCTGGGACGACCCGATGCTGAAAATCCCCTGGCCCGTCGAGGAACCGATACTCAACGGGAAAGACGCCGCCTATCCCTTTCTGGCGGATGCGCCGCCGTGCGACCTGCCGGAATTCGGGTAACGCCCGACCGCTCTTTCCCTTTCCGAAACCCACTGGAATTCGCCTGATCGTTGGCCGCGTCTCCTCTGTCTCTGCGGCCTGAGATCTCTTTGCCGCGAACGTTTTTGAATTCAGGAAGATCCGATGACCGATCTAAAATGTCCGGAGGAAGAAGGCCGCGCCGGGGAAACCCGCCGCATGGATGGCCCCGGCGGGCGTATCGCCGTTGTCGGTGGCCGAGGGATGTTGGGGCTGGATCTCCTGGCGTCCCTGGAACGGGCGGGTTTCGATCCCGTTTGCCTCGACCTCGCCGAGATAGACATCACGGACGTCAAGTCGGTACGGTCATGTTTCGAGGACCTTGCCCCCGGCCTTGCGATCAACTGCGCGGCCTACACTGCGGTGGACAGGGCGGAATCCGAACCCGATCTCGCCTTCAGGGTCAATCGGGACGGTCCGGCGAACCTGGCCGGCGTCTGCGACGCCCGCCGAATTCCCCTGATTCAGATTTCGACGGATTACGTTTTCGATGGCCGGAGCCAGCGGGCCTACGCCGAGGACGATCCACCCAATCCCCTCGGCGTGTACGGATCGAGCAAATGGGAAGGGGAGGAAGCCGTCAGGCAGCGGCTCGCCGAGCATTCGATCGTGCGCACGGCGTGGTTGTATGGCGTCCACGGACAGAATTTCGTGAAGACCATTCTGCGCCTGGCGAGCGAAAGGGAAGAAATGAGCGTGGTCGCGGACCAGTACGGTTGCCCCACCTGGACTGTGGATCTGGCGGGAGCTCTTACGGCGATGGCGAAAAGAATCTTCGAGGACGGACCGGCCATCCCGTGGGGGACCTGCCATTACTGTGGAGCGGGTCAGACAACCTGGCACGAGTTCGCGGAAGCCATCGTTTCGGAGGGTAGGCAGCGCCAGCTGCTCAAGGTGAAGCGTATAAAACGCATCACGACGGCGGAATATCCTACAGCGGCGCCTCGACCCGCCTGGTCTGTATTGGACTGCGCCAGGATTGAATCGACGTTCGGTATTGTGCGCCCCCAGTGGCGAACGAGTCTTTCCAGGATGATTGCAGAACTGAATTCAAACGGCGTCAGCATCAAAGCGGCGGCTCTCGTTTGAAAATGACGCGAGCACCGGCGCGAGGCCATCTGGAAGTGATGAAAGATGCTGGTTGATCTCTGCCCGTTCCGGTTCCATCAGGTTGCGTTCTCTTTGCATGGAATTTGCAAGCATCGATTGTCGCTGTCGAGGAGCATGTTCAGCCCTGGTGGATGCCATCACCCTCCGGTCGCCCGGCTGCTTCCCTCTTGACATGCAGGTGCACATCGCTATTATAGCGGACATTGGTAATGGATCACTACACTATACAACGCAGCAAATGCACTGCTTGACGCCGCTTCAACATCTTTCTGCCAGTTTGCGCCTGTTGGGGTTATCCAGCGTAATCGAGTTGGCGGAGCTATAGGGTCGATCGTAGCGAGACTGTAACTTTTTTGTGCGTTTCTGTAACCTCCGAGAGAGCCAATCTCGTGTGAGGGTTCCTGCAAATGTTGCCCAGGGTATTTCGTGAATACGACATTCGAGGCGTGGTGGATAAAGAAATCCACGGCGCTGGTGTCCTCCTTTTCGGGAGGGCGTTCGGGACCTACATGGCGCGGCAGGGAAAGAAGCGCGTCGTGGTGGGCCGCGACTGCCGGCCCAGTTCGGACGGGATCAGGGACCTCTTGCTGGAGAGCTTTACGGCGTCCGGGATGGACGTGGTGGATATCGGAGTCTGCCCGACGCCCCTTCTCTACTTCGCGCTTCGTCGCCTCGATGCGGAAGGCGGCGTCATGATCACCGCGAGCCACAACCCCCCCGAGTACAACGGGTTCAAGGTCTGCAACGGTTTCGATACGCTTTACGGCGCGGAAATACAGAAACTGCGCGCGCTCATGGAGGCCAGGGACTTCGTTTCGGGATCGGGCCGCGTGAGTTCCTTCGACATCGTTTCTCCCTACATCGACTATGTCGTCGCGAACGTTTCCATCCGGCGCAAACTGCGCGTGGGCGTCGACGCGGGGAACGCCACGGGCGGTCCCGTCGCTCTGCCCATCCTGGAAAGGCTCGGTTGCGAGGTCCACCCCATTTACTGCGACGTGGACGAGACGTTCCCCAACCACGATCCCGACCCGACGGTCATGGAAAACCTGGAAGCGTTGAGCGCTCTTGTCAGGCGGGAGCGGCTGGATCTCGGGGTCGCCTACGACGGCGACTGCGACCGGCTGGGCGTGGTCGACCACAACGGTGAACCGGTTTTCGGGGACAAACTCATGGTCATCTTCGCACGGGAGATCCTGTCGCGAAAACCCGGCAGCAGGTTCATCTCGGAAGTGAAATGTTCGAGCACGCTTTACGATGACATCGAAAAGCGCGGCGGGGAGGCCGTCATGTGGCGGACGGGCCATTCCCTCATCAAGGCGAAGATGCAGGAAACAGGCGCGGAACTGGCCGGAGAGATGAGCGGGCACATGTTCTTCAAAGACCGCTACTTCGGTTTCGACGACGGCATCTATGCGTCCTGCCGGCTGCTGGAGATACTGGCCGATACGGGGAAGACAATCCCCGAACTGCTCGAAGGGATTCCAGTTACGTCCACAACTCCTGAAATCAGAGTGCCCTGCCCGGATGAAATCAAGTTCGGCCTGGTTGAAAAAGTGAAGCAGCATTTCATCCGAAACGGCTACAAGGTCATCGACATCGACGGCGTGCGCGTCGTGTTTCCCGACGGCTGGGGATTGCTTCGGGCTTCCAACACCCAGCCCGTGCTGGTCCTCCGCTTTGAAGCCGACGCCCCCGAGAGGCTCCATGAAATCCGCGAGACCATGGAAAGCGTTCTCGATCGGCTGAAACCTTAGAATCACCATCGGCCACCACCATCGACCGGTTCCAACCCGGGGAAATCATCATGTCTCTTGCAGCAACCGACAGCAGCAACACAATCATACCGGTCATTCTCGCCGGAGGCTCCGGGACCAGGCTCTGGCCCCTTTCGCGGGAGCTCTATCCGAAGCAGTTGCTGCCCCTGGTCGATGGCAATACGATGCTCCAGAACACGGTCATGAGGTTTTCCGGCCTGCCCGGCGTGGGCGATCCGCTCGTTATCTGCAATGCGAATCACCGTTTCGAGGTGGCCGAGCAGCTCCGTACCATTGGCGTTAGAGCGGCCGCGATCGTCCTCGAACCTTGCGGGAGGAACACGGCGCCTGCGGCCGTCACAGCGGCCCTCGCCGCGCTCTCCATCGACCCCGATCCCGTGCTCTTGATCGCCCCTGCGGACCATCACATCGAGAGAGTCGACGCTTTTCGCGATGCCATCGGGAAAGGGGCGCCGCTCGCCCGCGCGGGAAACCTCATCACCTTCGGCATTCTCCCGAATGCTCCCGAGATCGGCTACGGCTACATCCAGAAAGGCGGGAAGATTTCCTTGAACGGGTCAGATGCGGATGCTTTCCGGATCGCCCGGTTCGTGGAAAAGCCCGACCGGCAGACCGCGGAGGAATACCTTGCATCCGGAGACTACGCCTGGAACAGTGGCATTTTCATGTTTCGCGCGTCTACGTTGATCGAGGAAATGAACGAATTCGCTCCGGAGATTGTCGAGGCGTGCCGCAAAGCCTATGCGAACGGTAAGGGAGATCTCGATTTCTATCGTCTCGATGCGGACGAATTCGAGGCGTGCCCGAGCGATTCCATAGACTATGCCGTAATGGAGAAGACGGGCAGAGGGGCAGTGATTGCGCTGGATGCCGGTTGGAACGATCTGGGTTCCTGGGGCGCCATCTGGGACATCAAAGAAAAGGACGCCAACGGGAACGTCACCATAGGCGACGTCTTCTGCCACGACGTGGAACGGTCCTATCTCCACTCGACCAGCCGCCTGGTTACGGCCATTGGACTACGAGAATGCATCGTGGTGGAAACCGTCGACGCCGTGCTGGTCGCTCCCTGGGATAAGCTCCAGGAAGTCAAGCCCCTGGTGCAAAAGCTAAAAGACGCGAGCCGCGAAGAGGCGATTTCTCACAGGAAGGTTTTTCGCCCGTGGGGTTCCTATGAATCCATCAACAGCGGGAATCGTTTTCGAGTCAAGCGGCTCACCGTGAAGCCGGGCGCCAGGCTTTCGCTCCAAAAGCACCATCACAGGGCGGAACATTGGGTGGTGGTCCACGGAACGGCGCTCGTGACGCGCGGCAATGAAGAGTTCCTCCTGAAAGAGGACGAATCGACCTACATTCCCTTAGGCGTATGCCACCGCCTGGAAAACCCGGGGAAGATTCCCCTGGAACTCATCGAAGTGCAATCGGGGAGCTACCTGGGCGAAGACGATATCGTGCGTTTTGACGACACCTACGGCAGGGAGTGTGCGGTCCAACCGGGTGAACGATGATGGTCCGATGAACGTTTATACAGGCGTTTTGCCTGTGTTGTGCGGGGTTTTTTCTATCTTTTGCATGGTCGCATCAGAGGGAAAAGGAGGCCCCTGGGAGCTATGTTGGTACAACTTAAGAACATAAGATTTTACATTATGCTCGTGCTGGACGCCGCCATATTTTCCGTCGCTTTTCTGACGGCGTATCTTCTTCGTTTCGAGTTTGCCCTGAGTGAATTCCATGTGCGGCAAATCCTGACGGTTCTTCCTTTCGTCATCCTGCTGAAGCTCGCTTTATTCTTCGTTTTTCGGCTGTACAAAGGAATGTGGCGCTATTCCTGCGTCGAAGATTTTTGGCGGTTGGGGCAGGCGTCCGTGCTGGCCACGCTCGCGACTATGGGTGTGCTGTCTTTCCTGCACGACACTTGCAGCCTGGTCCCGCGTTCCGTTTTTCTAATCGATGGAGTGTTGACGTTCGTTCTTGCGGGTGGATCTCGGGTTGGAATCCGTTCCTATTATGCAGCAATGACCACGTCCAAGGGACTTGCCGCTTTTTGCCTTCCGCGAATGGGCGCGTCGCGGCGACCAGCGGATTCCAAGCGGATACTGATCGTTGGGGCCGGGGGGTCCGGCGAGAAGATTGTTCGGGAAATCTCCGACAACCCGCAGCTCAGTTACGAGGCCGTCGGGTTCCTGGACGACGATCCCGGGAAGCGCGGCCGAGCCGTGCACGGGATTCCCGTGCTGGGGCCGGTTGAAAAGCTCCCTGAAATACTTGAGAAGGTCGATATCCGGGAGATCCTCATATCCGTCCCGAGCGCCACGGGAGTTGAGATGCGCCGCATCGTGGAGATCTGCGAGAGGTGCGGCACGCCCTACAGAACGCTTCCCGCCATGGGCGAGATCATGGACGGAAAGGTGAGCGTGAAAGCGCTCCGCGATGTGAATTACGAAGATCTTTTGCGGCGACCGCCCGTTCACCTGGACATGAGTGGCATTCACGATTACCTGTCGGGCCGGACAATCCTCGTTACGGGCGCCGGGGGGTCGATCGGGTCTGAACTTTGCCGGCAGGTGAGCCAGTTCGATCCGGAGAGGCTCATTCTTGTGGATGCGTGCGAGGCGAATTTGTTCCACATACAAACGGAACTGCGCGACAATTTCGGATTTTCCAGGTACCAATCGGTATTGACGGCGGTGCAGCATCGCTCGCTCATGGAACGTGTTTTCGAGACGTACCGTCCCCAGGTTGTTTTTCATGCGGCGGCGTACAAACACGTTCCGATGCTCGAAAGGAATCCGTGGGAAGCCTTTTTCAATAACGTTCTGGCCAGCAAGGTGACGATGGAACTGGCGATTGAGCACAAAGCGGAGCGGTTCGTGCTGGTTTCAACCGACAAGGCGGTGAGACCCACCAATGTGATGGGAACCACCAAGCGTCTGGCGGAGTTGGTGCTTCAATCCCTGGAGCACAACGGGACGCGGCTCATGGGCGTGAGATTCGGCAACGTGGTGGGTTCGTCGGGATCGGTGATCCCGCTCTTTCAGAACCAGATCCGGATGGGAGGGCCGGTTACCGTGACCCACCCCGACATGACCCGCTATTTCATGACCATCCGCGAAGCCGCTCAACTGATTTTGCAGGCCGGGGCCATTGGGGAAGGCGGCGAGATTTTCGTCCTGGAAATGGGGACTCCCGTCAAGATCGCGGACATGGCGAGGGACCTCATCCGGCTCTCCGGAAAAGAGCCGGATACCGACATCCCGATCGTTTTCACCGGCCTGCGCCCGGGCGAGAAGCTCTTCGAGGAACTCATCACCAACGGCGAGGACGTTGTGCCCACCAGGCACCAAAAGATCATGGTGCTCACGACGAACGGCCATTCGAAATGGAACGGCCACGGCGACAGGGAGACCTTCCTCAAGTGGTTGGATCAAGAGATCGGAGACCTTTGCCGGGTTGCGGATTCCCACGATCCATGCGCGATAAAACGTAAACTCAAAGAAATGGTCCCGGAGTATATGCCCCAGGATACGGAGTGCGTGCTTGATTTGACGACCACGCGCGCCGATGATAGGAAAGAGAATAGATTATGACCGCAAAGCTGTCGAACATAGCTGTTATAGGATCGGGATATTGGGGCAGAAACCTTGTCCGGAATTATTATGAACTGGGAGCTCTGAAGGTCATATGCGACAAAGATAAAATGCTCCTCGACCGCTTCAGGAAGCAGTATCAGGGAGTTGATACTTGCGAGACTTTGGCCGAAATCTTCAACCTGCCGGACATTGACGCGGTTGTCATTGCGACGCCTGCAGAAACGCACTTCACTCTTGCACGGGAATCGCTCCTGGCGGGCAAGCATGTCTTCGTGGAAAAGCCGCTAGTCCTCTGCGCGGAAGAAGGCCACGAACTCATACACCTGGCAGAAGAGCGAAATTTGGTGCTCATGGTGGGTCATCTCCTGCGGTACCACCCCGCCTTTGAGCGTCTAAACAATCTTGCTTCATCCGGAGAACTCGGACGCATCAATTATATCTACTCCCACCGTCTCAACCTCGGCAAGATCCGGCGTGAAGAAAATATTCTTTGGTCGTTTGCACCTCACGATATTTCCATGATTCTGGCGCTTGCCGGTGAAAGGCCGAACGCAGTGCTTGCCACGGGCGGCTATTATCTTCACCGTCAGATCGCGGATGTGACCACGACGCACATCGAGTTTCCTTCAGGACTGCGGGCTCACGTTTTTGTCTCATGGTTGCACCCGTTCAAGGTCCAACAGTTGGTTGTGGTCGGTGATCGCAAGATGGCCGTTTTTGACGATACCCAGCCGTGGACTGATAAGATCCTGCTGTATCCGCACGAGATCAAGTGGCAGAACGGTATGCCCGTCCCGTCGAAAGCCGAGCCGGAACGATTGGATATCGCTCAAGCGGAGCCGTTGCGGCGGGAATGCGAACATTTCCTTGACTGCATTCGCAACGGCAGGAATCCGTTGACCAATGGTGCGGAAGGGCTTCAGGTGCTGGAGATTCTCAACGCCAGTCAGAGTTCGCTAGATGGAAATGGGACCAGGATAAAACTGGAAAATGGTAAAGGTGGCGCAGTAACTGAAAATGCGGAGTCCATCGAAATCATTAACATCCCACACGACTTGCCGAAATACTTCGTTCATCCGACTGCCGCCATTGATCGCGATGTCAGCATCGGCGCGGAAACAAAGATCTGGCATTTCAGCCACGTTCTGAGTCGCGTGAGTATCGGCGAGCGATGCAACATCGGCCAGAACGTGGTTGTCGGGCCTGACGTGACCATTGGGAGCGGCTGCAAGATCCAGAACAATGTGTCTCTTTATAAGGGCGTGACCCTTGAAGACGATGTATTTTGCGGGCCGTCCATGGTCTTTACGAACGTGTTCAACCCCCGTGCCGACATCCGCCGAATGGATGAGTTGCGGCGAACACTGGTACAGAAGGGGGCGACACTGGGCGCAAACTGCACCATCGTGTGCGGTGTGACAATCGGGCAGCATGCATTTGTGGGTGCGGGCGCCGTGGTTACGCGGAACGTTCTCGCACATGCCCTCGTGGTGGGCAATCCTGCTCGGCAAACCGGATGGATGTGCGCCTGCGGTGCGAAACTGGACGCAGGCTTCCATTGTTCTGCTTGTGGCGCAGCCTATAAAAAGGGGCCAAATGGCTTGGTCCCGAACGGTTCCAAGCAATAGGCTGTCTTCATCCATATGTTTTCCCTTCCCCGGTAAACCGGTGCAACATGTCACGAAAGGCAGAGAATGAAATTCATCGACCTTGACGCTCAGCAGAAGCGAATAAAGACTTTGCTCGACGGACGCGTTCAAAGGGTGTTGGCCCACGGCCAATATATCAATGGTCCGGAGGTGAAAGAACTGGAAGAGAGCCTTGCCACCTACGTGGGGATGAAGCATGCCGTCGGCTGCGCATCCGGGACCGATGCCCTGCTTATGGCTCTGATGGCCTACGGAGTGGGTCCCGGAGACGCCATTTTTACACCCCCTTTCACATTCATCGCTACAGCGGAGGTCATAAGCCTTCTGGGAGCGACGCCTGTGTTCGTGGATATCGATTCCGGCACCTTCAACATCGATCCGGCGAGACTTAGAGCAGCGATCCGAGCGGTCGAAGCGGGCGACTCGACCATTCATCCGTTGCCTGCGCGTTGTGGGTTGCCCGCTAGGAATGTTCCGCGTCTCTCCCCCAGGGGCATCATCGCAGTCGATCTCTTCGGGCTTCCTGCGGATTATGATGAAATCATGATCATTTCACGAGACCATGGTCTCTTCGTCATCGAGGATGCCGCGCAGTCTTTCGGTGCCGAGTACCACGGCAGAAGAAGTTGTTCCCTTGCGGACATCGCCTGTACATCATTTTTTCCGGCCAAACCCTTGGGCTGTTATGGAGATGGAGGAATGTGCTTTACCGACGATGACGGCATCGCCCGGGAACTCAGGTCAATTCGAGTACACGGCATGGGGGATGACAAGTATGATAATGTCCGTATCGGCATCAACGGTCGGTTGGATACGCTTCAAGCTGCGATTCTACTGGCAAAATTCGCGATTTTTCCCGAGGAGGTTCAATTGAGGCGTCAGGTCGCGGCTCGGTATGGGGCCGCCTTTGCTCGGGGGCTTCCAGGGTCTACTGCACTCGCCATCCAGGTTGTCCCCAGTGGACTCGGTTCGGTATCGGCGCAGTATTCCGTTCTTGCCCTTGATCCGGAGCGCAGGCTTAAGCTGCTGTCGGCCCTGAAAGAGGCAGGGATTCCGTCTGCCGTCTATTATCCCAAACCGTTGCACCTCCAACAGGCGTTTGCATCTCTTGGATACACATATGGCGACTTCCCGATAAGCGAGGGACACGCGGCGAATATTTTCAGCATCCCTATGCATCCATACCTCATGGAGAAAGACCAGGAGTGGATCATAGAGGTCCTTTGCCTCGCATGTGGCTCACGATGATGATGGGAGTGAGGGAATCCTCATCGTGATGGCAGACTTACTCAAAAACGACAGGTTGAGCCCGGAAACGTAGGCTACATATAGGGCGTCCAAATTGCGCCAGAATCGCCCGGATTCTTTGCCCGGTTGTTGGCCCTCCTGGATTTCCGGTTAGATGGCCACCACGCCTTGAAATGTGAGGATCTTACCGGGCACAAAAGCTGGGCAACGATCAAAGGCCGGTTTGGGCGCCCTAGGCTACATAAGGCTAAATGGCAAATATTCCTGACGATTCTGCGAATCGTTTACTGGAGCGGTTTGCGAGTTGGCAATTTTCCAACCACTGGAATTTATTTGAGAGATTAGACTGTATAGAGCAAACCTATACACCATAAGGGTTTGCGGGCACAACCTGTCGCTTTTGTGGATTTAGAGAGAACATCGCTGTATCGAATGGGTGCATTCCCTGGTTGTTAATAAGAGAACTATTCTCGAATAGGCCAGTAATACAGCCAAGAGCCAATCGAAAGTTCTAGACATTAGAGACATCTTGAGATAAGACATCGTGGGAAACCAGACATAAAGGAGAAGAGCATGCAGGTTCTGGCCTTTCCCACGAAATCGAAAAGCAGTGCACAGGCAGGAAGCGACTGGAGAGCCGATCTCTTCGGGTTCCTGGACAAACTTTTGGACAAGATGGAAGAAGGGTGTCGTATGGAGAAGCTCTGGGACATGACGCGCGCCATAACCGACCATAAACCCGACCTG
>Ga0074199_1001471_pt1 | contig 20282 bp, 17 predicted proteins | sample EPASupsiteSAE347_FD_64528 | JGI IMG/M metagenome (GOLD analysis project Ga0074199, IMG submission 64528) | Bioremediated contaminated groundwater from EPA Superfund site, New Mexico - Sample SAE3-47 | ecosystem: Environmental > Aquatic > Deep subsurface > Groundwater > Contaminated ...
TGCCCGAAGTCGTCATCGAACACGCTCATCGCTATGATTTCTATAATGCGCCCGACATGATTTCCAATAGAATCCCCAATTCACCGGAGGACTATACGACCAATCCCCAAGCCATAATTCCTCCGGGCTTTTTCGTTACAAAAATCGCCACCAGCCACGGAGTCTCCAACCTCCTTGTGCCTGCACTGGATGAGACCGTCCAGGGGAGCGAGCTCTTCCTTTACTGGCTTTCATGGCAGGGAATACTGATCAAGATTCATGTCACTGAAGACCCCAATGCCAAGATAATAAAAACGGGGATAGATGGTTATACGGCTGATTATGCAATTAATGACCTTGTCCCGCAAACCCAGGGCCCCGATATCCTGGAGCCGTTGCTGTATCAAAAGGTAGGTAACAACTGGGCCGCAAGGCAGGCCGGAAACCTGGTAAAAGTACCAATAGATGTCTATACCGGACTTATCAACGCTTATAGTCTGTTTTGCGACTTGCAGGCCTCCACCCAATACTTTTCCCACGATTCCGGCACGAGAATCGTGGTGTTCGGCCATACCCATAAAGCGACATTGTCCTATGAATACAATAAAAACAAGCAGCAGTGTATTTATGCCAATTCCGGAACATGGGTTGACAGCGGTAATCCCACCCGCACCTGTGCCGTGATTAAGACCGATATGCAGCAGGACGGCGCCGTGAAAGAAAATGTATGTGTCTATCAGTTCACTGAAAAGCAAAGCCTGTTAAAACTGTACGATGGTACGATAACAAAATAGCAGCGCTATCGTTGCCGCAATAATACTCTCCGGAGGCGGGATGATGAGAAAAATTAATATCCAGATCGCTGTGCTTTTGGTATTCCTGTCGGCAGGCGCAAGAGTTTTTGCCGGGGCCCTCCCCTCCCCGGACTACAAAATCTATGAAAAAAACGCCCCGCTTGAAATGGTCATTCAAAGCGGCCATTTCGATTCGGTGAAGAAACTCCTATTCAGCCCCGATGGAAAATATATCTTCTCTTCCTCCAACGACAATACCATAAGGATTTGGAACCGGGAAGGGATCCTTATAAAAATCATCCCCGCCCACGCCGAGCCGGTGCAGGGCCTGGCCCTGAGCCCGGACGGCAAATACCTGGTTTCTGGTTCCACCGACAAGACCGTGAAAATCTGGACCTTTGACGGCCGTCCGATCAAAGTTCTGGAAGGGCACGACGGATTCGTATCCAGCGTGGCCGTAAGCCCGGACAGCACGAAAATAATTTCCTCATCCTACGATAAAACCGCGAGGATCTGGAGCTCCGACGGACAGCTCTTAAAGACCATCAAGGAAGGCGACAGCGTCCTTCGCCTGGCGCCGGCTCCGGACGGAACAAGCTTTGCGGCCGGCTGTTACAACGGAGCAATACGGTTATGGTCCTACGAGGGGGAAGAACTGAAAACCTTCCAAAGAAAAGGCTCACTCATCGCCGCCATGGCCTTCAGCCCGGATGGAAGCCGTCTTGCCTGCGGGGATTTAAAAGGCGAAATTAAGATCTGGGATCGGGATGGAAAGCTCATTAAATCCTTCGCCGGGCACTCCCAGATAGTGACCGATCTGGCCTTCGGCCCGGACGGCAAATATTTCGTCACCGTCTCCTTCGACAGAACCCTCAAGATCTGGGACAGCGAAGGAAACAACCTGGCTACAATTCCGACCAACACGGAAGAAAACGAATGCGCCGCCGTCAGCCCGGATGGTATGATCCTGGCCTCGGGTTCCCAGGATCACACCATAAAGTTATGGAGTAAAGACGGGGCTTATCTTAAAACTCTCGGCGGGAATGCCGAGTTTGTCAAAGATGTGAAATTCAGTCCCGATGGTCAGTATTTCGCCACCGCCTCCGGCGACAATACCATCAAGCTCTGGCGGCTTGACGGCTCGCTGGTCCGGATTTTATCCGGCCACCAGAGCGCCGTCTGGGGCCTGGCCTTCAGTCCCGACGGGAAACTCCTGGCCTCCTGTTCCTTCGACCGGACCGTCCGGTTATGGAACAACCAGGACGGGAAATTGCTGTGGACGCTCCCGGCGCACTCCATGGCCATTGATTCCATCGCTTTCAGCCCGGATGGGAAACACATCCTTACCGCCGGCACCGACCAGAAGATTAAAATCTGGAACCTTGAAGGCCAGCTGGAGAGGACCCTCGAAGGGCACACATCCATAGTGGAATGCGCCGTCTATAGTCCTGACGGGAATCTCATCGTGTCGGCCTCGGATGACAAGACGGTAAGGATATGGAGCCCCGACGGGAAACTTTTAAAGACGCTGAGCGGCCCGCATGCTTTTTTCGGCATTGCCTTCAGCCCTGATGGAAAAACCTTCGCTTCCTCCTCATTTTACGGCGCTTCATCGCGTGACAACAGCATAAAGCTGTGGAATACAAATGGAGAACTTCTCAAGACCATCTCTACCGGGGCCGACCTGGTGGGACGCCTGTGTTTCAGCCGGGATGGGAAATACCTCCTGGGCAGCACCCGTGAAGGGCCAATAAGGCTCTGGGAACTGGACGGGAAACTTATACGCAGCTATTCAGGGCACACCGACTGGGTTTACAATGCCGAATTCAGCCCGGACGGGAAATATATCGTCTCCGGATCGAGGGACGCCTCGGCCAGAATCTGGAATGCCGAAAGCGCAAAATCGGCGGTCTTGGTGACTTCCGGCAACGAGTGGATATTTTTTACTCCCGAAGGCTACTTTGATTGTTCCAGAGGCGGCGGGGAGCTGGTCAAAATGGTCCGCGGAGTGACCTGCTACAGCGTGGATCAATTTGCCGTCAAAAACAACCGCCCCGACCTCATTCTTAAGACAATTGGATGCGGGGACCTGGCGCTCATGGAACATTACCGCAACCAATACCTGAAAAGGCTCAGGAAGAGCGGTTTTACCGAGGAAGAACTCTCGGGTGACTTCCACGTTCCAAACGCGGAAATCACCGGCGCCAAAGCGGACGGGAAAAACATAGAGTTGAGCTTTTCTCTCAAGGACGACCAGTACAACCTTAAAAGATACAACATCTATATCAATGACGTTCCTCTTTTTGGGGCCTACGGACGTCAGATCAGCGGCCGGGATCAGAACCTCAGCGAAATTCTGGAATTGACCGCCGGACGGAACAAAATAGAGGTCTCCTGCATCAACGAAAAAGGGGCGGAATCATACCGGGCTCTCACTTTCGCTGACTGCCCGGAGGCAGCCAAGGGCGATTTGTATTATCTGGGCTTCGGAATATCCAAATATCAGGATCAGACCCTGAACCTCAAGTACGCCGACAAGGACGCTCAGGACCTGGCGGCTCTCTTTTCCCGGATGAAAGGGCCGTTTAACAATGTCTATACCAAGACCTACTGCAACGAGCAGGTGACGGTGAAAAACATTAAGTTAGCTAAGGAATTTTTGAAAAATGCCAGGCCGGATGATACTTTTGTGCTCTTCATCGCCGGGCATGGAGTGCACGATTTGGACAAGGAGGCCACCTATTATTATCTCACTTACAACACCAGTATAGATAAACTATCCGCCACTGCCGCCAATTTCGAGCTGATTGAAAATTTATTGCAGGGCGTCGCGCCCCGTAACAAGCTGTTCCTTATGGACACCTGCGAGTCGGGGGAGGCGGAAGATGGAACTGAAAAAATGTTCCTGGCCGCCGCCGGAAGCCGCGGCTTGAAAGCCAGGGCCGCCAGGGACGTCAGGATCAAGCTCAAGGGCGAGGGGACCTCTTCCGCGGATAAAAGCGTCAGCCGCAGTTTTCGGGAGGAGAAAGAGCGGTTCATCTACAACGACCTGCTCCGGCGCTCAGGGGCCATCGTCTTCTCCTCCTGCCGGGGCGGAGAGTCGTCCTTTGAAAATGACACGATCGAGAACGGCCTTTTTACAGAAGATCTTATCAACGCCCTGACCGTCAACCGGAATCAAGCCGATAAGGACGGCGACGGGCTGCTTTCCACGGATGAGCTTCGGAGTTTCGTGAGGGACGCCGTATCCCGGGACAGCCAGGACTTACAGCACCCCACCGTAGATCGCGACAATATCTGCCAGAAATTCGGATTTCCCGCGATTCAGCCCGCAGTGGAAGCCATCAGGAGAAATAGAAGAAACTGACATGAGACCGGGCGTGGATTGCAATATAAATTAAAAAGGAGACAGGCGGTGTGCCCTGTCTCCTAAAACAAAAAGACTTATTAAACGTTTAGAAACTGGCGGCGCTGCCCTCGGCGGACTGTGGAATGAGCTCTCCGGAGCCCACGAAAATGGGCTCGTTGGAGGTGTCATGGATATTCTGGCCGATGGGAAGGAACCCTACCGGCGCCGTCTGTACGGCCGCCACCTCTGTTCTCTCAGGCGCCTTCGTATCGGAGAGGGAATTGGAGGCCTTGTTGTTGATCGGATCTATCTGGGCGTCCACGATTTTCCTGGCGGCCTCGAGCTGCTCCTGGGGGAACATAGAGCCCTTCTGCAGGGAAATCGTATCAACCTGAGACTTAAGATTGAGGTCTTCAACAGCGTTCGTGCCGGTTTCTTTTTTAGCGGACCCTGCCGCGGCGGAGTCTTCCTTAGTCTCCCCTCCCCACATGCCGACGACGCCATCCTCAACCTCATTGCCGTCGCGGTTCTTGTTCTTGCCCTTCAATTCCGACATAAGGCCGGAATTGGCAGCCGCCTGGAGATGATCGGCCGCCGTCGGGTCGTCCTTCTGTTGGGTCATCCGGATATCAAGCTTGTCCTTCGCAGGATCGTCTTCCTGCTGTATATCCTTTGTCGTCTTGAGCCCGGCGATGTTCTGCTGAACATTGTGCACCCCGGCCTGAAGCGCCTGAGATGCCGCCAAATGCATACTGGGATTCATTCCTCCGATATCTGACATGGCAAATCCTCCCTTACGGTCTACTGTTCCTGGGTTTATTGTAACACCTGCAACCCGCCAAGTAAAGCATTCTTTGTTAACATTTTGTAAACTTTTCACCTGCCGGGGGCGGAAAATAAAGGCAGGAAACCTCTCATCGCCATTCTTCACAGCAGCAAAAACCAAAGATTCTTCCTTGAATCCATAAAGAGGGAAAGAACGGGAGAGTCAGAAATAATTACGATGGCAATAAAAACAAGGGAGGGATGAGAAATGGTATCAGCTTATGTTCTGGTTATGGCGATTCCCGGGATGGCCTTCGAGGTGGTCCGGAAGGCGAAGAAAGTAAAGGGAGTCAAAGAGGCGACGACGGTTGCCGGTCCGGTGGACGTGATCCTCAAAGTCTCCGCGGAGGATCTCAAAAAGCTCGGAGACCTTATTGTGAGCGGGGTTCAGGGTATTGAAGGAGTGCGGAGCACTGTCACCTGCCTGATTGCCTGAGCCCGCTCTGGAGGTATTAACTTGAATAAGTGGATGACCCGGTTGCTCATCCTCATCGTTCTATTTAACTTTTTGCCGCCTTTCGCGCCAGCCTGGGGGGAAAAGCCCAGTCATCTTATCGTACTTCTCACCGATTTCGGGGAAAGCGATTTTTATACAGGTGTGATGAAGGGGGTCATCTTCAGCATCAACCCCGGGGCGCACGTAGAGACGATTACCAACCTGGTGGAACCCTTCAACGTAAAAGAGGGAGCGTATATTTTGGAAAATACTTATCCCTTCTACCCGCGGGGCACGATATTTCTGGCCATCGTGGATCCGGGAGTCGGCTCTTCCCGCAAGCCGCTCCTCCTGGAGACGGGGGACGGGAAGTACCTGGTGGGGCCGGATAACGGCCTCTTCACCAGGATCCTCGGGAAAGCCGGACTCCGGAAAGCCTATGAGCTCACCTCTCCCCGCTACTGGAGGACGAAGAAACCCTCCAGCACCTTCCAGGGAAGGGACATCTTCTCCCCTGCCGCCGCCCATCTTTCCCTGGGAGTCCCCCCGGCGAAGATGGGAAAGCCGATGGGAGCTCCGCTCCGCCTGCCATTCGATGTAGCGTCGCTTAAAGACGGGAAATTAAATGGGGAAGTCACCCTGATTGATTACTACGGGAACCTGCTGACCAACATCCCGGGGAAGCTTTTACGGATGGGCGGTTTCATGGAAGGGAACAATTATCTTCTCGAAGCGGGGGGGCAAAAGATAAAAGCCAGGCTGGCCAGGACTTATTCCGAAGTTCCAGAGGGCGAGTACCTCTTTCTCGTTAACAGCGAGGATCTGGTGGAAGTGGCCAGGAATAAGGCCAACGCCGCTAAAACGCTTGGGATAAGGGCGGGAGCCGGGTTGAGCATAGGGCGGAACGATTAGAAAATTACTGGACCCGGGTCAGGGCATCTCCTGACCCCACAGGCTTAATTGCAACGCTTTTCCTTCCTCCCGCTCCCGGCGGCCGTCCAGCAAAAGATAGGGGCTGGCCCGCTTCAACAGCACTCCCATCCCCTTGAGATCCTCCAGGCGCCGCAGACGCCCCTCCCGCCGCGCCGCCACGATTCGCTCCGCCGAGAGCGGCCCGATACCCGGCACCCTCAAAAGCTCCCTTTTTTCGGCCCGATTTATCTCCATCGGAAACTGCTCCGGGTGCATCCGCGCCCAAATCTGCTTGGGATCCTCACTGAGCGAAAGCTCCCCCTCCGAAGACAGGGGAATCTCCTCAAAAGAAAAGCCATACTTGCGAAACAGAAAATCAGCCTGGTAGAGCCGGTGCTCCCGCATCAGCGGCGTTCCCCGCATCCCCTCCCAGAGTTTGCCATCCGGGGGCTGAAAGGCGCTGAAATACACCCGGCTCAGATGCGCCTCCCGGTAAAGCTGCGAGCTGCGTGCGAGAATCTGCCGGTCGCTTTCCCCCGCCGCCCCCACTACAAACTGGGTGGTCTGATCGCAGCGCGGCCGCTCCTTTCCGTCGAGAATCTGCTTCACCCAGCCGATGGGGCGCAGAATCTGCTCCAGTAAATTCTTCTCCCCCGCCACCCGCGCCAGCGTCCCGGCGGTGGGGCATTCCAGGTTCACCGAGACCCGGGTCGCCAAGGCCACCGCCCGCTCAACCAGGTCCCGCGTAACTCCCGGTAAAATCTTCAGGTGGATATATCCGCGAAATCCGGAACGTAAACGCAGAATCTCCACCGCCTTGAGCATCCGCTCCATGCTGCGCGATGGGGTATCGGGGATGGCCGAGGTCAGGAAAAGGCCCGAGACCACGCCTTGCCGCAGCAGTTCCATAAATGACCGCGCCAGCTCCTCCGGAGTCAGTGAATAGCGCCGCACCAGGTTGCTGCGCCGGTTGACGCAGTAAAGACAGTCGCGCGAACAGGCGTTGCTGAGCAGCACCTTGAAAAGAAAGACCGTCTTGCCCGAAGGCAGGGCGGCGGGATAAACCCAACGCTCCGGCCCCGACCGCACCCGTGGCTCTCCCGGCCCGCAGGCACAGGAGAGGTCATAGCGGGCCCCTTCGGTTAAGACATTAAGCCGGGCTTCCATACAGTAATTCTACCGCCTCAAGACAGCCGGATTATTATAACCGCGCCGATAGCCAGGAAAGTTTCAAAAAATCGTGAGGAAGACTATATCCACACGTCCCACTCAAGCTGAGAACGGTTCTCACGATTGATGCGCATGGCTTCGTTAATGTTGTCGTTCCCCTGAGTGAGCATCTCAATGCCGTTCTGCAGGTGAGCGGAATCCTGGTCTTCTGCGTAAGCCATCAGTTCCAGAAGGCCCTGTTCATAGAGTTCCATCCCGGCAAAACCAAGTTCGACTTCCTCAGGAGCTATGCTGGCATAATTGTTTTCATTTACGATCTCGGAGATCTCCTGGGCCTTCTGGGTCAGATTGGCAAAGGTGGCCTGGACAAACTGGAAAAATTCTTCAACAGTCATACCCCCGGAAGAAACTTTTTCACAGGCGTCTTTGATCTTATCCAAACGGTCAAACATCTTCTGCATCGTCACCTCCGGGGCAAAATCAATCTTCGGTAAAAGCGCATGGCAACTCCGACAATAATGCACACCTGGTTCATTGTTGAGACCACACTTGACGCAGAGCACGCTGTGCCCTCCTCAAATCAACCCCATTCTATCATAACAAGAGGATAAAAACAAGGCTCTTTGGTTTTTCGTTATTTTTACCCGCACCTGCCCTTTCAGTGTGTTTCCAAGCTTTCCCTTTATTTTAACTTCAGGATATCGGGCAGCCACGGGGGTCCTACTTTTTTCGAAGGGGTACGGGAAGGGGAAGTGTGGCCTCTCCCTTTATGATAAAACGGTGCTCGGCTTCCTCAATGGTTATTGATTTAACCGGAAGGTTCATTTTTTTCAAGTCCAACAGCGGATTGACCCGATCCACCAGCATCTGCGCGATGGGCTTGGGAATTCCAATTCCGGCGACTTCCAGGCCGCTCGGGCGGAAGAGAACCTCATTGTCCCCGACCACCTGTAGGTTTCCCCGCAGAACCGCCCCTATTTTAATTCCCAGAAATTCCTTGCGCATGGATACGCCCAGCTCGCCCCGGCGGATGGAGAGAACGGGAACCGGGTCAATGATGTTTTTCTTTTTCAGATAATCATTGAGCGCATCCTCCCCGACCATCATCCGGAAGGTAGTCTTCTGCACCGCCCGGATAGCCTCCAGATCAAAGCGCATCCCGCTCATCTCCACCAGGAAATACTCTATAAGCGGTGCGTCGGGAAAGGAGTAATCCCTGGCCTCGAGCGTCAGCTTGTTGATCCTGCCGCCGGCTAAATCGAGGAGGGAGGTATCTGCGAATTTCAGGCGGTAGGATTTGGCCGGGCCGATTACCGAGGGAAGCTTCTCTTCGAGCAGTTTTTCGATGCCGCCCTCGACAAACGAATCCACCGAGGCCGTAACAAGAAGCGCCAGGAGGAGGACGGAAAAAAGAGGAATCCGTAAATCTTTCATGACCTGCTCCCGGAGAGAGCCACGGCATCGATCGCGACTAAGACGCCTTTCGGCAGGCCCTTTACTTCGACGGTGGCCCGAGCCGGATAGGGCGCCCGGAAGAAGCCCGCATACAGCTCGTTGATCGCTGGGAAATCCATCATGTCCGTCAGGTAGACAGTCGTTTTCACGACCTCATCCAATGAGGAACCCGCCTCCTCAAGGACGCCAGCCAGGTTCAAAAGAACCCGCCGGGCCTGATCCCCGATGGATCCCGGCACAACCTGACCGCCGGCTGGATCGAGGGGAAGCATAGCAGAGACAAAGATAAAACCCCCTGCATGGACAGCCTGAGAATAAGGCCCCACGGCCTCCGGAGCCTTCTTGGTGCTGATTACTTCCTTCATTTCACATCACCCCAGAATCTTCTCCGCCTGATCGAGCTGGGCGGCACTGTCCACGTTGAAAGCGACAGAAGGGTCCGGAACCTGTATGCCGGCCGCCCGTGAGCCAAGGAGTTGAAACGCCCGCTCCTCGAGATCGGCAATAGAGAGCGCCCCCTGGGAAAATTTCCATACGATCGAAAAACCCAGGATCGCGGCCAGGCGCCAGGGAGCCTTGCGGGCGGATAGGATGTCCCTTACAAGTTTCACGGCCTTTTCGAGAATCCCGGGCCTGATGAGTATGAGGCTTCCCCCGCAGAATACGCCCTCCCGGAGGCGAACGTAAGTGTGCGAGAGGTCCGGGTAGGCTCTTTGTGAATCCTCCCTGGAGACGAAGGAGTAGCAAAGGTCGGCCTCTCTCTTCCAGCACCTTTCCAGAAAGTCCTCGATGGCCTCGGCCGTCAGAAAGGGCGCATCACAAGGAGCTGCCAGCACCCACTCGGGCTTTTCATTAAGAGCTTCAATTCCGTTTATCAGGCTGTCCAGAATATCGTCTCCGCTTGGCGCCACGACGTCTGCCAGCAACTCCGCCTCCGGGGGAAGCTCTCCCCCCGGCGCCGAGACCGAGATCCACTCTATGGAAGGTGATTTTCGCAGGGCCTCCAGGACCGGGAGGATCATCAACTTTCCCCCGAGAGGGATGAGCCCCTTGCTGTTCACCTGAAATCGCTCGCTCAGGGATTTTTCAACCCCGCCACCGGCCAGCACCACGGCAGAAATTTTCATAAATCCGACCTCCCCAGCGTCCGCACGAGATGGACTTTCCATTTTTTGCCCGAAATAAGTGCCCTGCCCCGCTCGGCCGCCTCCTTATCCGAAAAAATTCCATAGACGACCGAGCCGCTCCCGGACATGAGAGATCCCAGTGACCCCGCCTTAATAAGCGCCTTCTTCATCTCTCCTATTTCCGGGTGCGAAGGCATGACCGCCTCCTCCAGATCATTGTGAAGATGCGGCGCAATCTTCGCCGGGTCGCCATCGTTTAAGGCATCTATCAGGTTCTCAGTGCGATTTTTTCTGTCCGGCTCCCCGCGGAGACCGCTCTCATGCAAGCGGTCCCATTCCCCATAGGCCCAGGCCGTGGAGATGGAAAAAGACGGCTCAAGGAGGAGAAGACTCTGGGAGGGAACGTCCGGAAGAGGACGGATTTCGGAGCCGTAGCCCTCCGCCAGCGCCAGCCCTCCCACCAGACCGAAAGGGACATCCGCCCCAAGGGACGCAGCTGCTTCCATAAAACGGCTCTCGTAATCGGAGGAAACACCCCACATCTCCCGGAGGGCCCTGAGAACGGCGGCGGCATCCGCGCTCCCTCCGCCCAGGCCGGCTCCGATGGGAATCTTTTTTTCGATGTCAATTACAATGTCCCGCCCGATGGAAAACTCTTTCTTAAAGGTCCGGGCCGCCAATGACGCCAGGTTCTCATCATTCAGCCGAATCGGAGCGCCCCGGAAAGAGAGCCTGTCCTCACCCTCTTCCCCGGCATTTTTCTCCCTGATAGAAAGCTCATCAGCCAGATCAATGCTCTGGAGCAGGGTACTAACCCGGTGGTAACCGTCGGGAAAAACCCCCACTATGTCCAGGAACCAGTTTATCTTGGCATAGGCCTTCGCGGAGGCGGAAACCCTCATTTAGGACTCTGGACGCATTTCAGAATGAAGACCCCTTGTTCAGCTCTAAGAGAAGTCTCCACCAGATCCTTAAGCTCCGAGAATTTTTCCACGGGTACCTCAGAAACTGAAACCCTGAGCAGCGTATGGCACCAGACCTCGTTCCGGGCCTGTCTGAAAGTCATCTCGAAGGAGCCTATCGAGTTCTCAAAATGAATCTCCGCCGGCCAGTCCTCCAGGGAATATTCCGGTGAAAAGACAATGTGGAGATCTTTTTCCTCCTGGTTTGTGTTTCCCAGTACCACCGGGTAACGGCGCTCCTGGAGGCTTCCCTGGATGACCGAGGTCATCCTGAGAGAGGTGAAGACCGGGAGTTTCAGTGCGAGTGAACGGCTGGCCCTGCCGGCGTAGGAGTCCGCGGAAAATGCCAGGTATATGCGAAGCGGTTCATCCGGGCTGGTGACACCGGTGACATCATACCTTACCAGGCGCGCATCGTCTGCTATCTGGCTTACCAGAGACTGGAAGACCTGGCGCGCCTCAGGGGGTCTGAGCTTTTTCATGATGGAACGAAGAAGCCCGCTGTTGGCGCCGCTCTCTTCGACGATCATGACCTGGTCGAGGCTCCCTTCAGGGGAGAGCCGGGACTCGATCTGAGTTTTTTCCAGGTTTTTTTCAGGCGGAAAGATCGGCGTCCGGACCAGACGCCCGCCGGCGCCGGATAGAACGAGGGCCGGCCGTCCCTGATCGGCCGGTGGCAGATCTCCAAAAGTGCAGTCGGACGAGGAAGGATCCATCCAGAGGATGCCATCGCGGCGCGGGAGAGCTACAATAACCCGGTTATATTGATCCGGGGAAGGAAGGCTCTCGATAACCTTCCCGGCATCAAGTGTTCCCAAAAAAGCCGGAGAGGCCTTTATGTTTACAGACTTCAGCATGGCCAGAAGGAGGGCTGCCTTGTCCTGACTGTTTCCGTAACGCCGATTAAGGACGTCTTCCGCCGAACTGAAATTGTAGCCCGAAAGCGAAAAATCCAGGTCCACGTCGCGGATAGTTCCGGATACGTAATTGTAGAGGGCCCGTACCCTGGCCTCCTCGCCCGCTTTCCCCTTCACAATCTCAGAAGCCCTCTTCCCGACTCCTCCCGAGGGCTTAATTTTATTCTCCACTCTCCGCCAGAGCCAGGCGGACAATTCTTCCCAGTTTTTAACCGATGTAACCCTGACCTGTGAGACCAGGTCCTTTACAGGAGGCATGGATGCCTCCTGGGACAGGGGCGGAGAATCCTTCACTTCCCAGCGATAGATCGCCCTCCCCTTCTCACGGGTTATTTCCGGGGCCCGATCCGCCGGGTTAAGAGCCTGATAGTTAAGACTGATGCCCTCCGGCACATTCACGGTAAAGCGGGAGATGATTACGGGTTCCGTATCCTGCATGTAGGAACCGGCCCAGAAATTGGATTTCATGGGAGGCGTCTTCTCGCGGATGCGCACCCGGTACTCGAGGATCGCTCCGTCAACCGGGGCCGGCATGGAGACCGAGAGATATTTAGCGTTGGAATAGGCGGAAAAACCCTGCTCCGAGAGGGACGGGAGGCTCTCCCTCTGGATCGCTTCCTGCGGAGGCTTGACCACTTTCCCGTCCGGTAGAATCGTCCGGGCGTCCAGAAGATCAATCTCCTGGGTAGCGGCATCGTAAGAGAGCCGGATGACTCCGTACCTCAAGCGTCCCCGTTCATTAAGTATTTTTATAACCTCATGCTGAATAAGTTCGGTCGAGCCGGAGGCATCCATGGAAAAATCAACCTCGTCAAGGAGAACCAGGGCTCCAGCCAGGGGGTATTCCCTGGCTCCGGGAGCATCCTTCCATGTATCCGCACCATCTTCGGATGCCCTAACCGCTCCACCCATCAAAACAAAAAGAATTCCCAGTACGACTGCAATGAACACAACTTTTTGTTTGCTCCCCATCGAAGACCTCCTCAGCACATTTTCCGCAGTTACAAGTCCCATGATTTCAAAGAAAAGCCACAGGCGTCTCAAGACCGGCCTCATTCCTGAAAAAACTGTCAGCCTTTCAGCCCCAGCTTATTTCCTGCTGAAAGCGAAAAGCGCGATGATGAAGGAGAGCGCCAGAAAAGCCCAGGCCAGGTAGGAAGTGATGCTGTCCATCTTTTCTTCGAAACCCTTGGAGCCTTTAAAAACGGATTGGGTCGATCCCCCGATGGTCCCCGAGAGGCCCTCGCTCTTGGTGGTCTGCATTAAAACCGAGGCCACCAGCCCCACGCAGACCAGGAAATAGACCGCCAGAAGGAACATCTGGAGCGCACCCGGAGTATTGAATACCGGATGCGGCGGAGAATTGACGGTTGCCGGGGACGGCACCGCCGGCGGAGCCGCCGGAGCCGTCTGGCTGAGAATACGAGTAGCCAGACTGATAACCTTGACACTTAGATTTCCAAACATATCCTTTACCTCCTAAATTGAATCACCGGGTTGTTATTATACCCCGGGGGCCTGATATTTGATAATCCTGCTGAAACTATCGGCCTCCAGGCTGGCCCCTCCAACCAGGGCCCCGTCGATCTCCGGTTGAGCCATGAAAGCGTCTATATTCGCAGGTTTGACGCTTCCGCCATAGAGGATGCGCACCTTTTGAGACGTTTCCTCTCCGAAATGCTCTCCGAGAAGTCCCCGGATGGAGCCTATGGTTTTGTTGGCCTCACCGGGTGTATCGTTCCTGCCCGTCCCGATGGCCCATATCGGTTCGTAAGCTATTGCCAGGCGCACCCCATCCCCGGAGGAAATATCCATCAGAGCCAGGTTCACCTGGCGCCGCACCCACTCCAGAGTTTCCCCGGCCTCGCGAATTTCGAGGCTCTCCCCAACGCATACGATGGGGAGAAGACCGAAAGCCAGGGCCGCCTTTATCTTCCTGTTGACGGCCTCATCCGTCTCCCCGAGAGCCCGGCGCTCCGAATGCCCGATTATGACGTAGGAGCAGCCGACGTCCCTGAGCATGAGGGGAGAGATCTCTCCCGTAAAAGCGCCTTTCTCCTCCCAGTAGAGATCCTGGGCCCCGAGACGAATGTTCTTCCCGGAAAGAACCTGTCCCGCCGGATAAAGAGCGGTGAAGGGCGGACAGACCACGATGTCCCGATCCCGGATGCCTCCCGCTTCCCCGAGAAGATCTGAAATGAGCTGGAGGGATTCCCTCACAGTTTTGTGCATCTTCCAATTACCGGCCAATAACGGTATTCTGATCTTCAAAACCTCCTTTTCAGAATTCAGGAGACAGAATCTGCCTTCCGCATTCTGTATTCTGCCTTCTATATTCTGTTTTTGAGTGCCGCCACGCCGGGCAGAACCTTGCCCTCCAGGAATTCCAGGGAGGCCCCTCCCCCCGTGGAGATGTGGGTCATCCGGTCGTTCAAACCGAGTTTCGCCACGGCGGCCACAGAATCCCCCCCGCCTATGACGGAGATCGCTCCGGAACCGGCTACGGCGCGGGCGACCGCCTCCGTTCCTTTGGCAAAGGCGGGAATTTCAAAGACCCCCATCGGGCCGTTCCACAGCACGGTTTTAGCCCCCCTGAGTGCTTCGGAGAAAGCCTCCACCGTCCTGGGGCCGATATCCACACCCATCATTTCATCCGGAATTTCATCGCTTGAAACAACTTTGAAAGGGGCGCCCTCCTCCAGCTTTTCGGCCACGACGATATCCGTCGGAAGGAGAAATTTTACCCCCTTCACCCGCGCCTCATCCAGGATTTCACGGGCCAGCTCGACTTTCTCGTCGAGGAGGGATTTACCAATCTTCTTTCCCTGGGCATAAAGAAAGGTAAAAGCCATCCCTCCGCCTATGAGCAGAGTATCCACCTTCCCGACAAGGTTCTTGAGCACCCCGATCTTATCGCTCACCTTGGCGCCGCCCAGAATCGCCACAAATGGATGGGCCGGATTGGCGGTGACTTTACCCAGAAATTCCAGTTCCTTTTCCATCAGGAATCCCCCCACGGCGGGGAGATATTTCGTCACGCCCTCCGTAGACGCATGGGCCCGATGGGCGGTGCCGAAGGCGTCGTTGACATAGATATCCCCAAGGCGTGACAAAGCCTCGGCGAATTCCGGATCGTTTTTGGTCTCCCCCTTGTGGAACCTGACGTTTTCAAGAAGGATGATCTCCCCTGGTTTAAGGGAGTTGACCGCCGCTTCAACTTCAGGGCCGATGCAATCATTCAGTTTCTTGACCGGCCTCGCCAAAAGATCCGCGAGGCGGGCGGCCACCGGGTCCATCCGGAAGGAGTCGTCAACTTCTCCGTCGGGGCGCCCCAGGTGGGACATGAGGATTACCCTGGCCCCGTGGGAAATCAGGTATTCAATGGTAGGCAGTGCAGCCTGGATCCGGGTGTCGTCGCGTATTTTTCCATCCTTCAGTGGCACATTGAAATCCACGCGGACGAGCACCCGCTTCCCGCTCACGTCCACATCCCGAATCGTCATCTTGTCCATCTTACGTCTCCTTTTTTCGGCTCAGTTCACGCCGGGCGTATTTCTATACCAGGCACCTTCCGCTCCCGCCGGCCCCGATCATCGCCATGTAGTTGGCCAGATCGGCGGTCCGCTCCGAGTAGCCCCACTCGTTGTCGTACCAGGTGACTATCTTGGCCAGGTTGCCTCCGATGACCATGGTAGAGCCGGCATCCACCACTGACGAAGCATGGGTGCCTTTGAAATCAATGGATACCAGCGGCTCCTCGCAGACTTCGAGGATGCCCTTGAGTTCATTCTGGGATGCGGCCTTAAGTGCGGCGAGGATCTCCTCCGTGGTGGTCTCTTTTTCCAGAAGCGCCACGAAGTCTATGAGGGAGACGGTCGGCGTGGGAACGCGTACGGCAAAGCCGTCGAATCTGCCCTTCATTTCGGGTATGACTTTACCGACCGCCTTGGCCGCCCCGGTGGTGGTGGGGATCATGGACAGTCCCGCGGCCCGGGCCCGGCGCAAATCCTTGTGCGCCAGATCCAGGATCTTCTGATCGTTTGTATAGGAGTGGATGGTGGTCATCAGGCCTTTCTGTATTCCGAACTTCTCCTGGAGCACTTTGACCACCGGCGCCAATCCGTTGGTGGTGCATGAAGCGTTCGAGACAATGTGATGTTTAGCGGGATCATAAGTCTCTTCGTTCACTCCCAGGACCACGGTCAGATCTTCGTTCTTGGCCGGAGCCGTTATGATGACCTTCCTGGCGCCCGCATCCAGGTGGGCCTTGGCCTTCAGCCCATCGGTAAAGACGCCGGTGGATTCTATCACGATGTCTACGCCAAGTTCCTTCCAGGGGAGTTTGAGAGGATCTTTTTCGGCATAGATACGGATGGGTTTACCGGCGATGACGATTGAATCTTCCCTAGCCTCAACTGTTCCCTCAAAGCGGCCGTAGTTGGAGTCATACTTGAAGAGATGAGCGTTCGTCTTGGCGTCCGTTATGTCGTTGATGGCCACGACCTCGATCTCAGGGTACTTTTCCAGCAGGGCCTTGAGAACCTGCCTTCCCACCCGTCCAAAACCATTGATTGCTACTTTCATTTGTTTCCCTCCTTGATATTAATTTTTAACCGCCCTTATCTTTTTTATCTCTTTTTCCGCGAACTCCTCCAGCCTCATCAGGCGGTGCTGGACCGAAGACTTGGATAGAGGCGGCGAAAACCGCTCTCCCATCTCCCTCAAGCTTATTCCGCGGTATTTGAGCCGGGCCCGGGCTATCTCCCTCAGGGCCGGGGGAAGCATCTTCAAGCCCACGGCGCTCCTTAAAAATTCTATTTTATCAACCTGCCGGATGGAGGCGCCGGTGATTTTCTGGAGATTCGCCGTCTCGCAGTTCACCAGGCGGTGCACGTCATTTACCGTCTCCTTGATGGCCCGCACTTCCTCGAAACGGAGGAGCGCCTGGAAGGCCCCCAGCGTACTCAGAAAGAGGGAGATTTCCTCAGCCCTTTTACTGTAGAGGAGGAAGGCGTTTCTCCTCCTCCCCCGGCTCATGGAGAGCGAGAGGCTTTCCGTCAGGCGATGAAGATCCCGGCAGTAAAACTCATCCCGGCAGTTGATCTCCAGGTGATACGCCCGCTGAGGCGAAGTCACCGAGCCGGCCGCCAGGAAAGCCCCCCGCAGGTAGCTCCTCCGGCAGCAGGTTTTCCGGGTGAAGAGCGGGGGAACATGGTGCAGCACCTGCCCTCCGGCATCAAAGATTCCAAGAGAAGAGAGAACCTCTTCCACCCCTTCCTGGTGCGGCACAAAGATATTATAGAGCGGCTGTTTCTTGAACGGATCCCGCTTGACCTCCCAGTAGGCTGAAAGACAGGCCGTTTCCTTCAGCAGTTTCAGGATGAGACGCGCTTCGGGGCCGCAGGTGGTGGAGAGGGACCAGCGGGCGTCCCGCCTCTTCTGCTTTTCGCTCCTCTCCGCATAGAGAAGGGCCGAGAGCAGGGCCCGGCGACAGCACTCCTTGAGAGGAAGGTTCCTCCCGAGCTCATTCCTGGTTTCCTCGGAAAAATTCATTCCGTCTCCTCGGTCGCGATATCCTTTTTGGAAAGATGGCCCACATCCGAGACCGAATCCCCCTCCTCCAGGCGGATGAGCATGACCCCCTGGGTGGCTCTCCCCTGAGTGGAAATCCCCTTGACGCTGATCCGGATGAGATTGCCCATGGCGGTGGTCAGGAGAAGTTCGTCCTCCGGCTCCACCACCTTGGCGTCCACCACCTGCCCGGTCTTTTTGGTGACGTTTAAGGTTTTGATCCCCACCCCTCCCCGGCTCTGGAGGCGGTATTCCTTGTGAGCGGTCCTCTTTCCGTACCCGTTGGCGGTGACGACCAGGAGCTCCGAACCGGTCTCCAGGTGAGCCATGGCCACCACCTCGTCCCCGGTGCGAAGGCGCATCCCGATGACGCCCTTGGTCCTCCGCCCGGTGGCGCGTACTTTATCCTCAGGGAAGCGGATGGACTGCCCGTTCCGGGTGACCAGGAAGACCTCTTTATCTCCAGAGGTAAGCCGCACCCCGATCAGCCCGTCATCCTCGTTCAGTATGCAGGCGATGAGGCCGGCTTTGAAGATATTCTTGTACTCAGCGATGGCGGTCTTGTTGATCATCCCATGACGGGTGGCCATGACGAGGAAAAGTTCCTCCGAGCCCAAATCCTTGTCCTTCATGGGAATGATCGCAGCCACCTTTTCGCCGCTTTCCAGCGGCAGAAGGTTGACGATGGCCGTCCCCTTGGCCTGCCGTCCAGCCGTTTCGGCTATTTCGTAGGCCTTCAGGCGATAGACGCGGGCCTTGCTGGTGAAGAAGAAGAGGTTGTGGTGGGTGGTGGTGAAGAGGACGTGCTCGAGGCTGTCCTCATCCTTGAGCCCCATCCCGACGACGCCCTTGCCTCCCCTCCTCTGGGATCGGTAAGTTCCTTCCGGCATCCTCTTGACATAGCCGGAACTGCTGATAGTGATGACCGTTTCTTCGTCGGGGATGAGATCCTCGATGACAAAGCCCTCGGCCTCCTCCTTCATGATGCGGGACTTCCTGGGATCGGCGTATTTTTTGCGCATCTCGAGGAGCTCGTCCCTTATGAGGAACATTATCCTGCGCTCCGAGGCCAGAAGGTCCTGCAGGTGAGCAATCGTCTTGATGAGGTTGGCATACTCCTCCTGGATTTTCTTGCGCTCCAGGCCGGTGAGGCGCTGAAGGCGCATCTCCAGGATTGCCTGCGCCTGCGGCACGGAGAGCTTGAAGCGGAGGCAGAGGGCCGCCCTGGCCTCCTCCACATTCTGTGATTTCCGGATGGTTTCGATGACTGCGTCCAGGTTATCCAGGGCGATCTGGAGACCTTCCAGGATGTGGGCCCGCTCCTGGGCCTTCTTTAGATCAAATTCACAGCGACGGGTGACGACCTGCTTCCGGTGAGCCAGGTAGTGGGTCAAACATTCCTTGAGATTAAGGGTGCGCGGCACCCCGTCCACCAGGGCCAGGGTGTTTACCCCGAAATTAACCTGGAGGTCGCTGTGCTTGTAGAGCTGGTTTAAGGTCAGCTGGGGAGTCGAGTTTGCCGCAAGCTCGATCACGACTCTCATCCCTCGTCGATCGGACTCATCCCTGAGATCGGTGACGCCGGTGATGCGCTTGGCCTTGACGGCCTCAGCGATCTGCTCGACCAGCCTGGCCTTGTTTACCTGATAGGGGATCTCGGTAATAATGATAGCCAGGCGCTTTCCCTTGCGCTCCTCGATGGCGGTGACGCCGCGGATGGTGATGGAGCCCCGACCTTCCTGGAAGGCTTTCCGGGCGCCCGAGAGGCCCATAATCATCCCGCCGGTCGGAAAATCCGGGGCGGGAACATATTTCATGAGCGCCTCGATGTCGGTCTCCGGCTCCTCGATCAGCTTTACGATGGCGTCGGTGACCTCCCCGAGGTTGTGCGGCGGAATGTTGGTGGCCATTCCGACGGCGATACCGGCCGAACCGTTGATGAGGAGGTTGGGGAGGGACGCCGGGAGAACTTCCGGCTCCTTGAGAGAGTTGTCGAAATTCGGCCGAAAATTGATCGTCTCCTTATCGAGGTCTTCCAGCAGTTCTCCCGCCAGCCGGGACATGCGGGCCTCGGTATAACGGTAGGCAGCCGGCGGATCTCCGTCTACGGAGCCGAAGTTTCCGTGGCCGTCCACCAGCGGGTAACGCAAGTTGAAATCCTGGGCCATCCGGACCAGGGCGTCATAAACGGAGGAATCGCCGTGGGGATGGTATTTCCCCAGGACCTCTCCCACGATGGTGGCCGACTTTCTAAAGGGTTTTTCGTGCGTCAACCCCGCCTGGCGCATCGCGTATAGAATCCGGCGATGTACGGGCTTCAAGCCGTCGCGCACGTCCGGAAGAGCGCGGGATACGATGACGCTCATCGCGTAATCGAGATAGGACTGCCGCATTTCCTCTTCGATGGGAATAGGTTGATCTTGTATTGTGGTTTGAGTCATGGTCTCTCCTTAGCTATATATCAAGGTTTTTGACTTCGCGGGCGTAGGTGTGGATGAAGTCCCGGCGGGGCTCCACCTTATCTCCCATCAGGGTGGTGAAAATCTCGTCGGCCGCCACGGCATCCTCCATGGTCACCTTCTTCATCATGCGGACGGCCGGATCCATCGTGGTTTCCCATAGCTGGACTGCGTCCATTTCGCCCAGGCCCTTGTAGCGCTGCACTACCGCCCCATCCTCTCCCAGCTCCTTGAGGAGCCAGTAGAGCTGGTCGTCGTCGTAAGCATAGTGCTCCTTCTTGGCTTTCTTTACCTGGAAAAGGGGGGGCTGGGCGATATAGATGTGC
>Ga0074199_1001473_pt1 | contig 20262 bp, 17 predicted proteins | sample EPASupsiteSAE347_FD_64528 | JGI IMG/M metagenome (GOLD analysis project Ga0074199, IMG submission 64528) | Bioremediated contaminated groundwater from EPA Superfund site, New Mexico - Sample SAE3-47 | ecosystem: Environmental > Aquatic > Deep subsurface > Groundwater > Contaminated ...
AAAGGCGTGGGGGTGGGCGCCGCGGGCGGGGCGGCTGCGGGTCTCGTAACGGGGGCCATCAAGGCGTCCCAGCCAAGCCCGGTTTATAAGGCCTTCGTCAACCGGTGCTTGACCAATAAGGGTTATGACCCCATCGGCTGGCAGGATTGACCATGAACAGGAAAATAATCACAATTTCCGGCCTTCTGATCCTCGCCCTGGGAACGGGGGCGATTTACAGCCTGCCTTACGTGACGATCTACCGGATCATTGCGGCTCTGGAAACAAAGGATACGCAGCAACTATCGGCGCTTGTAGATTTTCCTCAGGTCCGGGAGAATTTGAAGCGCTCTGTCGGGTCAAAGCTTCAATCCGGGACGACAGACACGAAGACCGACCCCTGGGGGCAAATCCAAAAGTCCGCAACCTCCCAAGTAATCGCCGGCGCCCTGGCGGAACTGGTCACCCCGGAGGGTCTGGTTAACTTCGTCCAGCAGCGCCTGGAGGCCGTGGCGGCGGTTCAGGAGGGAACAAACAAGACAAAACTCACTGCCTGGCCGCTGTTTGCTGCCCTGGTCGGGAATGCCGATCTCGCCTATGCCTCCCCGTCCGAGTTCACCGTCGGTGTCAAGGTAAGCGACACCGGGCGGATCCGGTTTATTCTGCGCCGGAACGGCGTGGCGTGGCGATTGACGAATATTGAATTTTAACGATTTCGGGACAGGCAATCCTCATTCCCGCCCGGCATAGGCGTCGACAAGGGACTGAAGGCGAGACAAAGCCTGACCGGCATCGGCGGACCCTCCCGCCGGGATCGTGCCGGGAGGGAGGAGGATCACACGTGCATCCGCGGTCCCCGTTTCCTCAGCCATAATGATCATTCCCCCTGATACGACGAGATCGGGAGAAATGGCTTCGATGCGCCGGGCGGCGACGACCCCGCTTAGCACCCTGCCCAAATGGACGATCGTGCCGTCCGTCATGACCCTCGCCTCTGTGGCTTCGGCAAGGACATTGCTCCCCGTCATGGTTCCGCCCAGGATGACGGCCCGGATGCTGGAGCGCAGCAGCTCCGGTCCCGAAAAATGCCCGCCGTGAATGACCATTCCGAAAGCGGTAATGCCAAATTCCGCGCCGTCAAAGCGGCCATCGCGTACTTCGGCCTGCCTGGCCTCGCTCAAGGCGCCCCGTCCCGTGAAATCCCCCCCGGTGAGAACCACGTCGCTGCTTTCGCAGAAGGCGTACTCCCCGGAAAAGGTTCCCCCCTTGACGGCTGCCGTTTTGAGGCCGTAGCAGGCCATGGAGCCGGAAAATTCCCCGCCGTTGATCTCCAGCCTTTCGCCGGCGTAGAAGGAAAAGGCATTGCTGAAGCGACCGTCCAGAACGCGGGCATCCTGGGCGGCGTGAAAGGCGTGGGGTCCCCGGAAATCTCCGTTCTGGACGGTGGCGTGGAAGCTGCCGCGGAAGGCATATTCCCCCTCAAAGATCCCCTCCTTTATATGCACATTTTTTTGACCAGCCTTCTCGGGCCGGGGCTTGGAAAACCACATGGTTCAACCTTTCCTGTCTAAAGTCTCGGCGCCCTGCTTACCTTGGGTTTGGCCTGTTTATTTATGCGATAATGTTGCTTCCTGCTTGCCCGGAAGTATAGGGGTACTGCCCGCCTATGTCAACGAAAAACGGATTTTGGGGAGAATCAATTTGCTGAATCTTCAGGCATAAAGAAAAGATCGTTTTTACGGCAAATATGTTTTACACCATATCTGTTGTAATTATTTTATTGACAAACAGCCTTTCTTCTTATACAACATAACCGTTGTAAAACAATTGCGCCTTATTATTATGGAGGGTCGAAAATGTCAGATTTTATTGTCGGCAGCCCGGTAAGGGATGAAGATTTCTGGTTTCGAACTGATTTTGTTAAAGATTTATGGGACTCTCTGATGAAACATAACGTGCTTCTCCTGGCGCCGCGCAGAATTGGGAAAACAAGCGTCATGTACCGTTTGCTCGATTATCCCAGAGATGGCTGGCTTGTTATTCATATGAATGTCGAAGACCTTGAAACTCCCGACGATTTCTTTATTGCCCTGGTTGCCGCAATCAATGAACATCAGCCGGACTACCTGCGGGTAATACGTTCTGCGGCGAAAGGCTTTTTGAAAGGCATCCTTGACCGGATCGAAAAAGTGGAAGCCTGGGAACTCAAAGTACAGCTTCGCAAGGCGGAGGCTCCCACGGAAAACTGGCGGGACCGAATAGAGGAGCTTCTGGAGCGGGTGTTGCAGTCCGGTAATCATGTCCTTTTTATAATCGACGAACTCCCTGATATGCTCAACGGCATAATGCGCGACCGGCCCGAAGAATACGAAAAATTCCTGCATTGGTTCAGAAAAATGCGGGATCGGTCATTAAGGGGTAAACTGCGATGGGTTGTCGGCGGCTCGGTAAATCTCATTGCGGCCCTTGACCAGCAGGGCAAGGTAAAGCTGATCAATGATCTCAAGGTCGAATCTCTGGCCCCGTTTACGCCGGAAGAGGTTCGGGAATATGTTACGACAATGTTCAACGAAAAGGGTGTACGTTTTGACGATTCAACGCTGCCCCGCATCGGGGAGCTGCTCGGGGCGCCGATTCCGTTATTTCTCCAGATGCTCACCCAGGAAGTTTTTCGCTTGTGGAGACGCCACCCGGAGATGACGATTACCGCCGATACTGTTACCGAAGTTTTCAATAAAGCGCTCCTCGGAGAGATGGCGCGGGACAAGCTTCAGCACTACCGATCCCGTATTCCCCTCTATTATCCCCCTGAGGAACGTGAAGCCGCCCTGTATCTTCTGAATAAGCTTTCCCTGAGCGTGAAGGGAATAGCTCCGGCAACCCTTTTTTCCCTCTACAGAAAGATCGAGGGCAGGAAGACCCTGCGCAGAGAAGGGGCGGCGCTGAATCAGGCTTACCAGAGTCTGCTCATGTATCTAAGAAGCGATTTTTATATAGAAGAGACCTGTAGCGGCGCCTATGATTTTGCAAGTCTCCTGCTTAAAACATGGTGGAAGAAATATTACGGCTTCGAACAAGGAGAGGATTGAAACATGAACACCCAAGTCGGCATTTACCGAAGCAATATCACCCCTATCGACCGTTTGTTGACGACCACGGTGGGAAGGAAGGACATGCTCACGGATCTTTTGGAAAAGCTTGCCGACGGAGCCGGCAAAAAAGGCGGGCAGCACTATCTTTTCATCGGACCCCGTGGTATCGGCAAAACCCATTTTCTGACCCTTATTCAAAACGCCGTGGCCAATGACAAAAAGCTAAGCAAATCCTATACGCTGATCCGGTTTCCCGAGGAAAACAACCGCATCCTGTCGTTTGCCGATTTCCTGCTCGGCGTTGTGGAGATTTTAGCCGATACCCTCGACAATGAAAGCTGGCGCACCCTGCACCGCTCCCTGGCGACAAATGAAAGCGACGACGAGGTAGTAGATACGATCGAGCCGCGGCTGCATGGCTACCGAAAAGAATCGGGCCAAACCCTGCTGATCCTGATCGAGAACCTTGATGCCGTGCTTACCCAGCAGATGAAGCGCGACCAGGATATCCACCGGTTCCGAAGCTTTCTCATGGATTCCCCCTGCGCAACCCTTATCGGCACCTCACCCGTTTATTTTTCCGCTCTCTACAGCACCAAGAGCCCGCTCTACGATTTCTTCGACATCCAGGTGCTCGAAGATCTTGCCGAAGGGGAAACCGTCGAGATGATCCGCAAGAATCTCACCTGGGAAAAACGGGAGGACATCTTAGGTATTTTCGATTCCCTAATACCAAAAATTCAGGCCATCCACATCATGACGGGGGGCAATCCCCGGCTCATCATGATGCTCTACGAGCTTATCGCCCACGACAACATCTACGATGCAAAAGTGCAGTTTCAGAAACTCTTGGACCAGATTTCGCCTTTCTATCAGGACCGCCTCAAGGAGCTTGCCCCACAGGAGCGGGCCCTCATGGAGACCATCGCCCTCATGCGCTCCGAGCCGCGGACCCCCGCCGCCATCGCCAAGAAGCTGAGAAAATCGCAGCAGCAGACCTCTTCTCTCCTCAAACGGATGACCCAGGCGGGCTACCTCACCGTTGCCGCCAATCCCGCCGATAAACGCTCCCGGTTATACCGGATAAAAGAAGGCTTCTTCGATCTCTGGCTGGCCATGAGCGAATCCCGGCTCCAGCACAAAAAGCTTCCCTATTTGGTTAATTTTTTTGAGGTTTATTACAGCGATAAGCGGGATCGGGAGGCAAAACGCCTCGCCCTCTGGGAAAAAATCGGGGCCGGGAAAAAAGACGACCTCCAATGTAAAAACAGCTCCGAAATCCTCGCTTACCTCTCCGAAGTCGGCAACGCCGACGAGAAATGCCAGACGAAGCTGGAGCTTGCCATCCATAACATTAAGGAAGGCCAGGCGGCGGACGCGAAAAGCTACCTCCGGGAAACAGCGCCGCTTATGCCGGCAAGGCCGACCTTTGCCTGGATGACCCAGCAGACCCGTCGCTGGGCCGATGGGGAGATCGGCCTCGACATGCGTAAATGGCTCGACGATCTCATCGCCTACTGGCGCCTCCAGCGCTACGGCGATCTCGAGAAAGCGGCGGAAATAGCCCTGCGCCTCAGCATGGATCTCTCCGGCAGCGGTCTCCACGCCATCCGCATCGAACTCCTCCAGGACGTCCTGAGCCACGAAAACGACGGAGAAGCAAAAGCGGCCCTTCTCCTGGAAATAGCGGCAAGCCAAAAAATGGACGGCCGCCTTGCAGATGCCCTTGGCTCTTTGGAAAGGGCACTCCAACTCTGCCGTGAAAGTGGTGATAAAGAAGGCGAAGGGGCAACTCTCAATAGCATTTCGCTAATCTATGACGTCCGGGGTGATTACGAGACGGCTCTCACCTACCTCAATCAATCCCTGGCCATCATGCAGCGAATTGGCGACAAAAAAGGTGAAGGGAGAGCCCTCAACAACATTTCGCTAATCTATCACGCCCAGGGTGATTACGAGACGGCCCTCGCCTATCTCAAGCAATCCCTGACCATCCAACAGCAAATCGGCGACAAAGAAGGTGAAGGGACAACCCTCAACAGCTTTTCACAAATTTATCACGCTCGGGGCGATTATGAGACGGCCCTCACCTATCTCAAACAATCCCTGGCCATTAAACAGCAAAGTAGCGACAAAGAAGGTGAAGGGGCAACTCTCAACAACATTTCCCAAATCTATGCCGCTCAGGATGATTACGAAACGGCCCTCGCCTACCTCAAGCAATCCCTGGCCATTATGGAGCAAATCGGCGATAAACAGGGTGAAGGGGCAACTCTCAACAACATTTCCCAAATCTATGCCGCTCAGGATGATTACGAAACGGCCCTCGCCTACCTCAAGCAATCCCTGGCCATTATGGAGCAAATCGGCGACAAAAGAGGATTGTGCATCACCCTATTTAATATTGGGCACATCCATGCCCAAAATAACCAGATGGAGGAAACCCTCAGCGCTTGGCTAACCGTGTACATAACGGCCAAAAAGATGGGCCTGATACAAGCGCTCCAAGCTCTGGGAAAACTCGCCCCCGAACTCGGCATGCCCCCGGGACTGGCAGGCTGGGAAGAACTGGCGCAACGCCTCCCCAAGGGGGCGGGGGAATGAAACGCCTGGGGCAAAGCGGTGCCAAATGCCCCGATCTCTCGCGAAACAATGCACGTTTGCCACGAAAGACGGGCTGCTGCCCGGCGTGAAGCAGCGGTTGTCCTTCCTCCTCTACGTAAGGCCCTCCTTGACGGAAAGCTTGCCAATATCGTCATGAAGAGGTAAAGAGACCACCCTGAATGAAGGGAGAGGCCACCTGCCGCCCATTACACATTATAAGGATTGCCATGAACGAATTAAGATACGAAAAGATTGCCAAGGAACTCAACCTGTCCCCCGGGCAGGTTCGGGATACGGCCCGGTTGTTTGCAGAAGGGGCCACGGTTCCCTTTATTGCCCGCTACCGCAAGGAGGTAACCGGTTCCCTCGATGAAGTAGCCATTACGGCCATCCGGGACCGCCAACTCCAGTTGGAAGAACTGGAGTCCCGCCGCGAGGCCATCCTGGCGTCGCTGACGGAACGCAACCTCCTGACCGGCGAATTGCAGGGAAAGATAGACGCGGCGGAGACCCTCTCCGTCCTGGAGGACATCTACCTGCCCTTCCGGCCCAAGCGCCGGACCCGGGCGACCATCGCCAGGGAAAAGGGATTGGAACCCCTGGCCCTCCGGATCTTCGCCCAGGAAGAAATGGACCCGGAGGTCGAAGCGACGGCGTTCATCGATCCGGGAAAGGGGGTAGAATCTGCCGAGGAGGCCCTCGCCGGGGCTCGGGACATCATCGCCGAATGGGTCAATGAAGACCAGGACGCCCGGGCACAGATGCGAGCGTTGTTTTTTGAAAAAGGGGTCCTCCGGTCCCGAGTGGTCGCCGACAAAGAAGCGACGGGGATCAAATACCAGGACTACTACGACTGGGAAGAGATGATAGCAAAGGCGCCGTCCCACCGGGTCCTCGCCATCCGCCGCGGGGAGCGGGAAGAGTTTCTGTCCCTCCGCATCCTCCCGCCGGAGGAAGAGGCCTTGGCTATCCTGACGGGACTATTCGTCAGAGGAACGACGGCGGCCTCCGACCAGGTCCGCCTGGCCGTCCAGGACAGCTACAAGCGCCTCCTATCCGGAGCGATGGAAACGGAGGTCCGCCTCGCCTCGAAAAAGCGGGCCGATGAAACGGCCATTCAGGTGTTTGCCGACAACCTGCGCCAACTCCTCCTGGCCCCCCCGTTGGGGCAGCATGCGGTTCTATCCGTCGATCCGGGCTTTCGCACCGGTTGCAAGACCGTCTGCCTGGATCGGCAGGGAAAGCTTCTTCACCATGAAACCATCTATCCCCTCCTTGGGCAGAAGGGTCGCGAAGAGGCGGCGACAACGGTTCGCGTCCTCTGCAAACGCTTCGCCACCGAAGCGATCGCCGTGGGGAACGGCACGGGGGGCCGTGAGACGGAGGCCTTTCTCCGCGCCCTGGAGCTTCCCAAAGAAATCCGCATCGTCATGGTCAACGAAAGCGGGGCCTCTATTTATTCCGCTTCTCCGGCGGCGAGGGAGGAATTTCCCGATCAGGACGTCACCGTCCGGGGGGCGATATCCATAGGACGGCGGCTTATGGATCCGTTGGCGGAACTCGTCAAGATCGAGGCGAAGGCCATCGGCGTCGGCCAGTATCAGCACGACGTGGACCAGGGGGAGCTGCAGCGGCGCCTCGACGATGTGGTGGTCAGTTGCGTCAACGCCGTGGGCGTCGAGGTGAACACGGCCAGCGCCCAGCTCCTTTCCTATGTCTCGGGACTGGGACCGGCCCTGGCGGAAAACATCGTGAAACATCGGGACGAACAGGGACCTTTTCGGAGCCGGGCCGAGCTGAAGAAGGTCCGCCGCCTCGGACCCAAGGCCTTTGAACAGGCGGCAGGATTCCTCCGCATCCGGGACGGCGCCAATCCCCTGGACGCCAGTGCGGTCCATCCGGAGAGCTATCCCATCGTGGAAAAAATGGCCCGCGATCAGGCCTGTGCCGTCGCGGACCTCCTTGCCGACGAGGCCCGGCGGCAAAAGATAAAACCGGAACTATATGCAACCGATAAGGTCGGCCTGCCCACGTTGCAGGAGATCCTCTCCGAACTGGCCAAACCGGGGCGGGACCCCCGTAAGCAATTCGAGAGTGTCGTTTTTGCGGCGGGAATCGAGAAAATCGGCGACCTGTTGCCGGGTCTGAAACTGCCAGGCATCATCACGAATATCACCGCCTTCGGGGCCTTCGTGGATATCGGCGTTCATCAGGACGGTCTCGTCCACCTGAGCGAGCTGGCCGACAACTATGTGAAGTCACCCGGAGACGTGGTCAAGGTGAGTCAGCAGGTGGAGGTGACGGTCCTGGCCGTCGATATGGAGCGCAACCGGATCTCCCTGTCCATGAAAAAGTCACCAGGGGAAAAGGTTGACAGACCTGTCCCTTCCCACACCGAGAAGCCTCAAGCCGACGGGCGCCATACCGAAAAGGCCCAAACCGGCGAACGCCGGAACCGGCCGGACACCCCGCACGGAACAAACCGCCAACCCCGTCCGGGTCAGAACAGACCGGCCAAAGAGGAACCGAAACCCTTTCACAACCCCTTCGCCGACGCCTTCCGCAAAGACGGGATTAAGCGGTAGTTAATCGAATTCTTGATGGTCGAAGGCTATAATTTAACAGTCATTCCACGAATTTCACCCGCGCTGGCCCCGCTACATGGAGCGAAGTTGGAGAAAATCCTGCAGATAATTAGCGATTGGCGGACATTTTTCAGGAAAACTTTTACTTGATAAATTTAAATTATACTGTATTTGTATAGCGTTACAAAATAATTTAGCGAGACATTCTGCTGGACATTTCAGGAGATAAAATATTGTCTGACAATATCAAGGAACGTGCAGAAACCTCACGCTTCGGCCCATTTACCTTTCAAGTCGGCGTCGACCACCGTGAGGCGTCAATGCTTCTACAACGTGTTGCCGATGCACAGGTGCGGTTTTTGAGTTCTCCCCTATCCCAGGTGGCTAACCGCCTGGAGCAGGAAGTTCTTGTCAGCAGCATTTTCAGTACCAACACCATCGAAGGGGGCACGCTGACTGAGGAAGAAACGAAAGATGCTCTCGATCTCGACCCCGCACAGGTGCAGGCCAAAGAACAGCTTCGTGCCATCAACATCAAGACGGCCTATGACATCGCTCAAAAATCGGCGCAAGACCCTGACTGGCGCTTGTCGGTTGATTTCATTAAACAGATACATGCCGCCATTACCGATGGCATTCCCCACAAGTACAACCAGCCTGGGCTGATACGGAGTAACCCCAAAAATATCGTGACCCATGTAGGCGATACTGCACATGGCGGCCGCTATAAGCCGCCGCAGTACGGAGGAGACATTGAGCTTTTACTTCATCATTTGGTACTATGGCATAATGAACTGGCCAACGGTGAGATAACGGCTCTGATGCGAGCGCCACTGATGCATTACTATTTTGAGTTGATTCATCCTTTCTGGGATGGAAATGGCCGCGTTGGGCGAGTGCTCGAAGCCGCTGTGCTTCATAGCGCCGGCTTCCGCTATGCCCCTTTCGCCATGGCTCGCTACTACATGGAGCGGATCGACCAATATTTTACTCTGTTCAATCTTTGTCGCAAACAGGCAGACAAAAAAGCGGCATACCCAAACACTCCTTTTGTCCTGTTTCATCTCGAAGGGATGCTCGCAAGCATTAATCGCCTCCATGACCGGGTGAACGCCATGGTGAGGTTACTGTTATTTGAATCGCACATCAAGCATTTGCGGGACACAAAAGCCATCAATATGCGTCAATATGCCATTCTGACCCAGGTTATGGAGCGTAGCAAACCGTTGCAGATAGACGAACTGCGGCGCGCACCCTGGCATGAGGCGCTCTATGCCAAACTTGGCGACAAGACCAAACAGCGTGACTTAAGCGGCCTTCGCGAGCAGCAGCTTCTGTATGTTGATGAGAAAGGTCTTGTTTGGCCGGGGTTTACGAGATCAAAATAACAAACAGACAGAACAGCAATTTATTAAATATCAATTGTTGAATAGGGGATATTTATATGCATGCCATGCCTAATAGAATATTACTTTCCCTGTTTATCCTGCTCATTTCTGCAACTAACTGTCTGTACGCACAACCTATACCTGAATCAGTTGGGATAAGATTAATCTCGTCCTTTGAAGGGGGTAAACATTACCGGAGCGGAAAATTTAATATACTGGCTCTCCATGGCAGTTATCATCAGATGGGGCGTCAATATGGATACCTGTTAAGCGGCGAATTAAAAAGCCTGTACCAAAATGCCGTTGTGGAACATTTTCAAAAGCACAAAGGCCTTGCTGCCGACGCTATGAAAAAGACCGCAATATCTTTGTATCAGTTTTATCCCCAGCGCTTTAAAGATATTATCACGGGTATGGCGGAAACTTCCGGGCTTTCCTTAGACGAGCAAATTATGCTCAATGCCATTGAGGTTTATGGTTCGATGTCGGGATGCTCGGGAATCATTGCCTGGGGGGACTATACAAAAAATAAACCTCTCATTGCAGGAAGGAATTATGATTGGTTTGATAAATATGTTGAATTTGCACAAACTCTCACCGTAACCGTTTTCAATCCTGATTCAGGAATTCCCAACGCGATCGTTACCTTTGCCGGTGTCATTTACGCGACTACCGGATTGAATGCAGAAGGCATATATCTGCAACTCAATAACGGACTCCCCTCCGGCGGTACTCTCAGTTATTCCAATCGTGTGCCGGCTATCGTTAGTCTGCTGGCTTCTCTCAACGATTATGGCAGCATGGATCAGTTAGACGCTTTTTTCAATACAACCAGAGCAGACTTTGCCTTCATCATCAATACAGCCGACAAGTCGCGGGGATTTTCCTATGAATGGGCGCCGTTTGAACATCGCCGACGAAGCGGTGACACGGAAGGACTGCTGGTAGCTACCAACCATTTTACCGACCCATCATGGGGGATTGAGCTGCATGACAATGCCGGTTTTGAAACGGTCCGCAGACGGGAAAATCTGCTTGCCCTGGGACATAAAAACAAGGGTAAAATCAATGTTAAAATCATGAAGGAGATTCTGGATACTCCCATGAATAATGGCGGTGCAACTTGGCCTATCGGAGGCAGTATCCGCACGGCATATCAAATTATTGCCGTACCGGATTCTTTGCAGATATGGTTAAAAGTCCCGGGTTTTCAGGATTGGACAGGCGTTGAATTGAAAAACCTGCTTAGAAAATAGTCGTCGACAACCTTGTTTATGAAGGGGAAATAGGGGGGAATTTCGGAGATTGCCTCTTGCTTGTTTCCGTTTGGTAATCTATAAATGTTAACCGTATTGATTTCGTTTATCTGTAGATGCAGCGATAACCGGTACCGCCCATATTTCATTCTCTCTCACCCGATCAGTTCGGGCAGTAACATGCAAGTAAGCAGGCATTCATTTTCGTAATGAAGTCGCCATCCGCTCCTTCCTGAAATCCATGATGGACGGATTTTGAGAATTATGCGAGAGTACAATTGGTAATTCTTGAAATATTGTGACAACGCAGGAAAACAGGCGGTAAATATAGAAAAGAAGCATCACAGGTATATCAGGGAGAAACCGGTATACCCGACTCAATCAATTTTGCCATTGAGCATTTAGGGACTTTATTCTTCTTATCCACACCCCCCTAATGTATATGGCAGATGAACAGGCTTTACTCAATGGATGCAAGCGACTACAAAAAAATCCGGCAACTGTTAGACGACTACCTGCGGATGTATGCATCCCGCGATGATCGGCTCACCACGTATTTCAGCGAGGACTTTTCCGGCTTTACCGGAGGCGGGGATTTTCTGGTTAAAGACAGGGAAGAATGGGTCGCGATTACCCGCCAGGACTTCGCCCAAGTCAAAGATCCGATCCGCATCGAACTCAAGGACGTGGCCATCCAGTCACTGGCTGATACGATCGCTGTCGCGACCAGCTTCTTCACCATCCACCTGCCCATCAAAGACCACGTCCTGTCACGAGAGACAGCCCGCCTGGTACTGATCTTCCGTAAGGAATCCGCCGGCTGGAAAATATCGCACAGCAGTATTTCCATTCCCTACTGCCTGGTCCGCGAGGGCGAAGTCTATCCGCTGAAGGAACTGGTGGACCGCAATCAGATACTGGAAGAGCTGATCGCCGAACGGACGATTCAGCTTTCCGAGGCAAACGATTATCTGCAACGGACAAATGAAACACTGGCAAGAGAGATTGCAGAGCACAAGCGGGCCGGGGACGCTCTGCAGCAAAGCAATCAAAAATTTGAAGCCATTACATCAGTCTCGCCTGATGGAATAGGAATATTATCTTTAGATGGAAAAATACAACTAATATCCGATAAATTAATTAAAATGCATGGCTATTCTATCGAGAAAACAGATGAATATTTGGGAAGAGCAGTTTTTGATTTTATTGATCCTTCAAGCCACAAAGTGCTGATTGACAATATTCACAAAGTGCTGGCAGGTGAAAAGGATCATAAGCTTACGGAATATCTGGCGATAAGAAAAGATAACAGCCGGTTTTATATCGATGTGAATTCTATTGTTTTGCGTGATTCCAATGGTAATCCTACGGGCATTCTGTATGTCGAACGCGACATCACCGAACACAAGCAGGCTGAGGAAGAGCGTGAGAGGCTTATTTCAGAACTTCAAAAAGCGCTTTCAGAGGTCAAAAAATTGAGCGGACTGCTTCCCATCTGTTCTTCCTGTAAGAAGATTCGTGATGACAAGGGTTACTGGAACCAGATAGAATCGTACATAAGAGATCACTCGGAAGCCGAATTCAGCCATGGGATTTGTCCTGAATGCGTAAAAAAGTTATATCCTGATATTTATGAGAGCAAATTCAAAAACAAACAAGGTTGATTATTTCAAATAGTACTTGTTGATTCTCAGTGACGCAGCCAGGTGTGACTTCGTAGATGTTTCCAATAATCGGCATATTTCATTTTCCCCGCCCTGGTACTTGAGCAGTACTGGTTGAAATTGCTACTCAACTTCATCGATCCCAAATCTCGTCCATCAGCTCAGTGCAGTAAATATTTTTTCCAGGGGGCGGTAACAGTGCCGGGTTGGGTTGGAAAAATCAGTGATCTTGCCGATGACGCCTCCGACTTTAATCCCCGAATGTAGTTCTATGGCCTCGATGTTTTCCGCGATCATTTCCGGGGGAGTGCCTTCCTTCGTCCCATCGAGGAGGACGATCCCCGCCGCTTCCATCCCCCGGCGGCGCAGGGCGTCAACGGTAAGGAGGGTATGGTTGATGGTCCCCAAGCCCGCCCGGGCGGCGATGAGCGGTCTGGCCCCGGTCATTTGGATCATGTCGATGACCATGAGCTTTTCGGTAACCGGGACGAAGAGTCCCCCGGCCCCTTCGATGATCACCGGCGAGTAAACGGCGCTTTTTGCTTCCACAGCGGCCTGAATTTTTGCAAAATCAATCTCCTTCGCCTCGTCCCGGGCGGCAAAATAGGGGGCCTTGGGGGTTTTCAGGCAATAGACCACGGAATCGCCCGGGTCTTGTCCCGCCAGGGCCCTTACATGTCCGTAAATGAACCGGGCGTCGCTGTCCCGGTCGTGGGGATCGCGGCATCCCGTCTGCGCCGGTTTAAGGTAGAAGGGTGAGAATCCCCGCTCGTAGAAGAACTGCATGAGCAGGAGCGACAGGACCGTTTTCCCGACGCCCGTATCGGTTCCCGCAACGAATAAATTAGCAAACTTCATCGTATTTTCCATATACTTTTTTTACCCCGGCGATAAAATCGTTTACATCATCCTCCGTGTGCGTGGCCATCATACTGATCCGGAGAATGGCCTTCCCCATGGGTACGGTGGGGTAACGGGCGGGAAGAACGAAAATGCCCTCATCGAGGAGTCCTTTTGATACCTCGGCGGCCTTATTTTCCTCGCCGATGGTCAGGGCGATGATGTGGGCGTCTCCGGACACATGAAATCCCTCGCGCCGCAGTCCTTCCCGCATCAGGCGACTCACTTCCCGGAGATTCTCTCTCCCGTCGTCGCACCGGCCGATTATCTCCAGGAGGTCGAGGGCCGACGCCGCATGGGCCTCCGGGAGGGTGGTCGAATAAATCAGGGGCGAAGAGAAGTTGAAGAGATATTCCTTCAAGGCCCCGGGAAGCAAAACAAAGGCCCCGAAGAGACCGAACGCCTTGCCGAAGGTCCCGACGGCGACATCGGCAATACCCCCGCCCAGGCCCCGTCCCTGGTCGCCCAAGGCGCCGAAGGCGTGGGCCTCATCGATAATGCTGAAGAATCCGTATTCCCTCTTGAGGTCTCCAAAACCTCCGACATCCAGAAAATCTCCGTCCATACTGAATAGAGATTCCGTTAGGACGGCGGCACCGCCCACCCTCCCCCTTTCCAGTCTTTTTCGCAGATGGGCCATGGAGTTATGGTTGTAGCCCCGGAATTCGGCGCCACTCAGGACCATGCCCTTGACGCTGCTTGCATGGATGTGCTTGTCGAAGATTATCGTATCGCCTTTTTCAAACAGCGTGGATAAGACGCCAAGATTTGCCTGATAACCACTCGGGAAAAAGAGGGCCTCTTCGTAACCGAAGAAGTCGGCATAGGCCCGTTCCGCCCGGTTTATCACGCTATAATTTCCTGAGACAAGTCGTGATGACGAGGAAGAGGCGCCGTAGCGCCGGAAGTTTTCCGACACCAGACGACGGAGTTCATCCGAGGTACTGAGGCCCAGGTAATCATTGGAGGCGAAATTCAATACCTTCCGGCCATCGAATAGAAGGTGCTTCCCCTCCTTTCCCGCCACTTCCGGCGGCAGACGATAAAGCCCGGCCCGCTTTTGGCTCAGCAATCTATTCCGATATCTTTCTGCAAACATGAGAAGACCCTCTGGTAATGCTTCTGCAAGATTTCCTTTCTGAAGGCGGAATCATAATCCACCACGGCAAATAGGAATACGCCCTCCATGATGATTTCATCCGCCAATTTCGCCCGCAGGAGATGGGTGAAGGCGGCGGCGCTGCGGCCCTGCAATTCTCCGGAAAGGGTGTAGATGCCCGCCGGCATTGGGCTTGCCGGTAGGCGGCAACTCTTGATCTTCAGGAGAAAGGCGTGTTTCTCGAAATGGGTGAGATAGCGCACATGATAAGCCCCCAATTGGGCCAGGCTCTCAATAGCCAGGGCAAGGGATGGCGGGGCGGTAAAATGCCTGCTCCCGGCAATGTTGCCCGCCGCCTCCCCAAGCTCCCCAAGCCGGTCCAGGAGGACGAAGCCGGAAAGCCCGGTGTTGATGTTGATGGTTATGCTCACCTTGGCTCTCCATATTTTACCACGAGGGCGCAGTTCTGGCCGCCGAAGCCGAAGTTTTCCATGAGCAGTGTGCGAGGAGAGCAACTTGTCTCTTCCCGGACAAAATTGATATCCGGGCGGCATGGTGCGTGCAAGTTTCTAATGGGAGGCAGGTAATTATCCTCCAGGCAGGCCAAGGCGACGGCCAATTCTACGGCCCCGCAGGCGGCGGCAAGGTGTCCGATCCATGATTTGAGGGCGATGACGAATGGCTTGTCGCCGCCCCCGGGGAACGGCGCGGGGTTGCCGCTGCGGAAGATGCGCGCGATGAGGGCGGCTTCCATGTGGTCATTGAGCTGCGTCCCCGTGCCGTGGGCGGAGACGACGTCTATTTGCGAGGGCTCCAGTGACGCTTCGGCCAAGGCCTTACGGACGGCTTCTTCTTCATATTTACCCTCCGGATCGGGGGCCGTCATCCCGCCGCCGCCGAAGGTGCTGCCGAAACCGCAAATCTCCCCCAGGATACGGCCGCCCCGACGCCGGGCGTGTTCCCGTTCTTCGAGGAGGAAGAAAGCCCCTCCTTCGCCGGGGACAAAACCGTCTCGCCCTTCATCGAAGGGCCGGCTCGCGCTGTCGGGGGCGACGGCGTGCCGGGAAAGGGCCCGGGCTTTCTTATAGGCCAGGACGCCGCCGGGATGCAGGCGCGAGTCGCCGCCCCCGGTCAGAGCAAGATCAAGATACCCGTCTTTGATCTTGCGGAATGCCTCGCCCATGGCCTGGAGGGACGCGGCACAGGCGCCCCCGACGGTAAGATTTTCGCCGTGGATGCCCAACAGGCCGGCAGTGACGGCAGCGGCGGTGTTCGGTAGAAACCTGAGTATCCACAGGGCCATCAGATCCTGCCGGTCCATCGCGCCGCCCCGGATGTCCGGGAACTCTCCCCCGATGTCGAGATTCGGTCCGGCGCCGACGAAAAGCCCGGCTTTTTTCAGGGAATCTTCAGCAATATCGGCAGCCTTAATAGCCCTCAGGGCGGCAGCCACGCTGAACTGCGCCCCCCGGTTGAGATAACGCCGCTCCTTGCAGGGACCCGTATAATCTCTCACGTCGAATTCACGGACCGGACAGACGACGATGTCTTCAGCGACGGGCGACCTGGCAAAGGCCGTCCGGTCCCGGCGGAGATGCGCAACGATCTCTGCGGGGCTCGCCCCCAAGGAAGAGATAACGCTTGCGGAAGTGATTACAACTCTTCTTGCCATGCTCAGATCCGGTGGTAAACATCGGCAACAGATTTCTTTTTGGGGGCGGCCGGACTTTCATCGGGGAAGCCGGCGGTGACAAGACACTTGATCCCGATTTCCTTTGTCCCGAAGAGATTGTCCGCATCCTTTATAAAAGATAAGGGGGCCGTGAGAACGCAAGTCCCCAAGCCAAGTTCCCGACCCTTGAGCAGAAATCCTTGCAGGGCCAGACCGACGGCTATGTCCAGATCCGTATCGTCTCTTTTTTCCGCAATGATGATCCCTGCCTGACGAAGATGACTGGAAAAGCCCTCCTCCGTGTTAACCGTGCCGACGGCGAAAAGAACCGGCGCCTGGGAAATGAACTCCGAATAGCGCCAATAGGCGTTGATCCAGTTCCTCAACCGCTTGGGCCGGTCACTAGTGACGGCTTTATTTAGAAGCAGCTCCTTGCCGCTGAGCATAGCTTCTTGAAGCCGGCGTCTTATTTCGGGGGATTCGATGCGGATAAACCGCACCGGTTGGCTGTTCCGGGGAGATGGAGCCCATGTCGCCGCCAGGATCATACTCTCCAGCCAGGCTTCGGGGGGGACGGCGGGAGTATATCTTCTGATACTTCGCCGATCCGCTAATAAGTCATCAAGATCAGACATGTTTTATCTTTGGCAATACCAATCGATGTAGCTGACAACATCCTTCACCCGGAGGACCGGTCCTCCGCCCATATCCGCAAGGATCTCCGCTACCCTGGCGACGGTGAGGGCCGGATATTTTTCCGCCAGATAACCGACGGCGTCTTTTCCCTCCTGCTCCGCCGTGCGGAGATGGAGCCTCAGGGTGCGGAGGAAGAGTTCGTCGTCATTGACTTCAATTTGGAACCTGGCATTAATCGCCACGGAAAGCTCCAGCAGGTCTATGGACTCCGCCCCCAATTCCCGTATCAGGTAGGTTTCCGGCGTGATTTCCCGCCCTTCGATATCAAGGATATCGGCGAGTATTATCGTGATTTCTGCTAAGACGTCCATTTTAGTTTCCCTATGGTTTATTTGCAGGCCGTCAGTCCGCCGTCCATGGTCAGCTCCGTGGCGTTGAAGCCTGCGGCGCTCTCGGAAAGGAGAAAAAGGATGGTTTCGGCCACTTCACTTTCGGAAAGGAATCTCCCGGTGGGGACCAGACGCAATGCCTCCTCGCCGTGAGCCTCCAGGTAAGCCTTCCCCCGTCCCGCCCGGATATAGCCGGGGCGCAGGGTGACCGTGGTGATTCCCTTTCTTCCCAATTCCAGACCGAGATTTCTGTACAGGGCCTCGGAAGCCAGTTTCGCGGCGGCGTAGAACCCCTGGCCGGGGTTGGTTCTCCCGGCGGCGACGGAGGAGATGAATACGAAGCGCCCCTTTTTCCGTTTCACCATGATCCGCGCAATCTTTTTCAACAGCTCGGCCCGAAAGGAGACATTAGCGTTGAAATATTGATAAACTCGCGCCTCATCGGCGGCGGCCACATAGCCCTCGAAATCCCCCTGGGCAAAATCCACGACAAAATCAATCTCGCCGTATCCTTGGGCAAGGAGGGAGGTCAGAGAATCGCGATCGCCGAAGTCGAGATAACAGACGCCATAACTTCCCCCCAAGGGCAACAGCCGTGCGTTGATTTTTTCCCGACCTTCTTCATTGCGGAAGGTCAGGAGGGGATATATTCCCGCTTCCATCATGGCGGCCGCCAGGGTGAGGGCCAGATCGCAACTGCCGCCCAAAACAAGGGCTTTTTTACCGTGAAAACTGAGGATCATTTTCTGATTGTTCCCGTTACCAGGGTTCTGTTTCCTTCATACAGGCGGCAGATGAGCCGGTCCGCAAGGACCTCCAGGCTAAAGGGATATTCGCCGGGGGTCACGAATTCCCGAAAACCGAAATTCTCCAGATGACGGTACGGGAAGTCCAAACCGAGTTTTCCCGCCGCTTCAAGAAAGGCATGCACGATCAGGCTGCCCGGAACCACGGGATTCCCCGGAAAATGGTCGGCATAGATCCGGTCGGCAGGGTCAAAAAAGAATTTCCCTGCGAACATGCTCTTGTTGTCTGTTGCCGTTTGGGTCATGACGGAGTCTGCCCTTCCGTAACCGTCCGTATAGCCTGGCAGGTAACTGCGCAGAGCTGGTCCAACTGGTCCGCCGTGATGGCAAGGGGCGGCATCAGGACGATGACGTCGCCGAGGGGCCGGATGATCACGCCGTGCTTCCGCGCCTCCTTGATCACCCGGTGGCCGATCCGCTCCTCGGGGGCATAGGAAGCCTTCGTTGCCTTGTCCGCCACAAGCTCGATCCCCACCATAATCCCCCGCTGGCGGACCTCGCCCACCTGGGGCAGGGAAGCGAAAGGTTCGAGCGCCCGGGTGAAACGGGCGATCTTCTCCTGAAGGCCGGCCAGGATATCCTCCTTTTCAAAAAGCTCCATGCTGGCCAGGGCAACGGCGCAGGCCAGGGGATTGCCGGTAAAGGTATGGCCGTGGAAAAAGGTCTTGAACTCCTCGAATTTACCCAGAAAACCCTCATAGACCTCTTCCGTTGCGAGGGTGGCGGCGAGCGGCAGGTATCCCCCGGCTATCCCCTTGGCGACGGCCATGATGTCCGGAGTGATTCCCTCCTGATCGCAGGCAAACATCTTGCCGGTCTTGCCGAAGCCCACGGCCACCTCATCGGCAATCATGAAGATCTTATGTTCCGTGCACAGTTCCCGGACCCTCTTCAGATAGCCGGGGGGCTGGAGCAGAATACCCGCGGCGCCCTGGACAAGGGGTTCGATGACGAAGGCGGCCGTTTCATGAGCATGCCGGACTACGGTCTCCTCCAGATTACGGAAACACTCGTAACCGCAGGCTTGACGGTCCTTTCCGAAGGGGCAGCGGTAACAGTGGGGGGACTCCACCTGAATTGTAGGGAAGAGGAGGGGCTTGTAGGCGGCATGGAAAAGATCGATCCCCCCTACGCTTACGGAGCCGATGGTGTCGCCGTGGTAGGCGTTTTTGAGGGTAATGAATTTGGTCTTCCGGGAATCGCCCCGGCCTGCCTGCTGGTGGTACTGAAAGGCCATCTTGACGGCGATCTCGACGGAGGTCGAACCGTTGTCCGAATAGAAGACCCTGGTCAAACCTTTTGGGGCGATTTCAATGAGTTTTTTCGCGCACCGGATGGCGGGGACGCTGGAGAGGCCGAGCAGGGTGGAATGGGCGATCATGCCCAACTGTTCCACGAGGGCGTCATCCAGTTCCTGCTTCCGGTGGCCGTGCACATTGGTCCAGAGGGAGGAAACGCCGTCAAGATATTCATTGCCGTAAGTGTCCCGAAGCAGGCAGCCCTCCCCCGCAGCGATAACGAGGGGCGTCTCCCGGCCGTATTCCTCCATCTGCGTAAAGGGATGCCAGATATATTTCAGGTCATCCGCTTCCAACTGCCTGTTTATTTCCATATCAGTATTCATCTTTGACAGGGTTATACTCCTTAATCATTTTTAATATCCATGGCGGCGCTTCTTTCCGTACGGAGGAGCCGGTCTAACAAAAAGAATCGGCATTGTCAACCGGATATCGAAGGCAAGGGTGACAATATCTGTGAAAGGGTTTAAAACATGAAGGGGATGCTGTCAACGCCGTACTCCGGTGAAGAAAGAGGCAACGATAATTGGCACAGGTTAAATTTTATTCTGCCTCACTTATTCGAAGTTTAGCACTGGTTGTCAGTATATATTCAGTACACGTATCGTCCAGTAGATTCCGGTATTCAAGCATCCGGGATATTTGGGAGATATTCACCCATTCTGTAACGATCATTTCCCGCAATGTTTTTTCTAAAAAATACTTGACTAATTCTAAAACGTAAATACAATGTAAATACGACGGAACTTCAATTTGACTGGGAGCCCGTAAAGGCTAAGGAGAACCTCAGAAAACACGGTATATCGTTTGATGAAGCGCAGACCGTTTTCTATGATGATTATGCCACGGGGTTCTATGATGACACACATTCGGAATATGAGGATAGATTCCTTC